>OGOQ01000047.1_pt1 | contig 119515 bp, 94 predicted proteins | sample 1552691 | NCBI WGS metagenome assembly OGOQ01 (sample SAMEA2580209, study PRJEB22360) | human gut metagenome | biome: human gut; feature: human-associated habitat; material: faeces | place: Denmark | collected 2008/2010
CGTGATTATGCTAAATACGGCGAGGACTTATGGCAACGCTTCAAACGCGGCAAGGATATTCAGAGCTGGTATTATCATGCTGCAGTGAAGGCAATGATTGATTTGGAGTTTGATACGGAAGCAGCGTCTTTTTATAAGGAATTTGAGGACAAGGTGAATCATGTTTTCGGGTATGAAGAAAATGCTGCAGATGCATACTAAGAGAAGGACAATTGCCTAGTGTCTGAAGTAGAGGATTCGGGTACTGAAGAATAAGATATTTGTTAAATTTTGGCTTGTGCAGCAGATTTGGGATGTGCAAGCCGAAATTTTTTAGAAGAAAGGTTTATGGAAGAAAGACGAGCTGATGATGTGCAGGATATAAAAATATAAAGGTGAAAGGTTGAAAACAGCAGTTGTGTATTTCGATTTTTTGGCTATTGTATAAAAGTATACTTTTAGTGATATGAGTGTTATAATGATACTAAAGGATTAAATTGGAAAAATTCGAATTTTAGGATATTTGTTCGGACATGGATTCTGATGAAGAGTTTGGTTCAAGCGGCTGTAGGGTTTGCTTTCCATTGCGGTTTTTTTGTTAATATTGCAGATTTACTTAGACAATCTGTAAATATGATATTGCGTAGAATACGCTAATAAAATGATTACTAAGGAGGGTACAAAATGAAGGCTCAGGAAACTGTATTTGTCAACAAACTTACTAATGGTATTTTAGACCCTGGTGTAGAGATGCTTGGACCGGTTAAAGATGGCGGTCGTATAGTTCTTAACACTGCAGCAGGCTGTTGGAGCCCTATGATTACTCCTGAACTGCGAGGCGGACATGAAGTATCTTGGCCGGTATATGTAGAAGGTGCAGAACCCGGTGATGCAATTGCAATTCATATCGAATCTGTAAATGTTACATCTAAAGCTACTGCTTCCGGTAATGATAAAACAATTGCTGACAGATTCGTAGGTGATCCGTTCGTTGCCAGAGTTTGTCCCAATTGCGGCACTAAAAATCCTCCTAGCCATTTAGAGGGTATAGGCCCTGATGCCGTCAGATGCAATAATTGCGGAGCTCCGGTATCACCATTTGCCTTTACGAATGGCTACACCATAGTATTTGATGACAGCAAAACAATAGGCCTTACGTTGAATGCTGAGGGGGCTGAAAAAATTGCTGGGAACGGCAAAGAGTATATGCAGACTCCGGATTTTGCTGTTCAGAATCCTATTGTTGCTTTAGCTCCTTCCGATTTACCGGGAATTGTAACTAGAATGAAACCGTTTATCGGTCAATTGGGCAGCACTCCTAAACGTCCCATGCCTGATTCTCATAATGCAGGAGATTTTGGCGCTTTCCTTTTAGGTGCTCCGCATGAATACGCACAAACTGAGGAAACTCTTAAAGATAAAACTGATGGTCATATGGATATCAATAAAGTACGTCAAGGTGCTATTTTGATTTGTCCTGTAAAGGTTGCAGGAGCAGGTATTTATGCCGGTGATGTACATGCTATGCAAGGAGAAGGAGAAATTGCCGGTCATACCACTGATGTATGCGCTACAATTACATTAAAAGTTAACGTAATTAAGAATTTACCTATCGATGGGCCTATTCTCTTGCCGGTTATTGATGATGTACCGTATCTTGCCAAACCTTTAACAGACGCTGAAAAGAAGATTGCTGCTGCTGAGCAGAAAAAATGGAATCAACCGGCTTTTGAGGATTCCGCTCCTATTAGTGTAATTGGTACAGGTGCAAATCTTAATTTAGCTATTGAAAATGGTCTGCAAAGAGGTGCTGATTTATTTGATATGACTGTTCCGGAAGTTATGAACAGGACAACTATTTCTGGTGCTATAGAAATTGGTCGTGCGCCTGGTGTTGTAACAATTACTTTTAGAGTTCCTAAGGAAAAACTTGAAGAGAAGAAGTTGTGGAATCTCGTACAGGAACAATATCAACTCTATTAAATATAAGTAGTATATTTGTTTTTGGTGGCATATGACTGATAACGTCGATAATGTCTAACTAAAACCACAAAAAGCGCAGGAGCCTCGTGCACCTGCGCTTTTTAAAATTGCAGTAAACTTAGGCCAGTTGATGTGGATGTTGGAGCTTGACAACGGAAATATTGTGTTTACTTAGTTTTAAAGAGAAAAATAGTTGATACTTATGCAACATGTAGCTGCAGTTTTAACTTTCACAAAAGCAAAAGGACTAGAATTGGAGAAAATACTCGAATTCTAGTCCTTATTTTAGTTTATGAAGTTAGTTTTATTCCTGGCTCATAACATTATTGCCAAGTCACGCAGCTTTTTTATCTTCCATCCGGGATACGAAGATGGTGCCTGCAAGGTCACCAAGGCAGTTGTTGGTAGTAGTACCCATATCAAAGATATGATAGAATGCTGCAATAATACCAACGATTTCAGTAGGTAAGCCAAAGGCCTCAACCATGATAAACAGTTTTACGATACCGCTGCCAGGAATACCGCCGCCACCGGTAGAGAGGATAGCAGACATACCTACGATTTTCAGCATTGTAGGAATATCAAGCGAATGTCCTACGACCTGAGAAATGAAGACGATTACGCAGCCGTAAAGGATAACGCTGCCATCATAGTTCATTTGGGAGCCTAACGGGATAGTGAAGCTGGAAATACGTTCCGGAACACCGAATTTTTCCTTAGCAACTTTAATGTTTACAGGAATGGAAGCTACGCTGGAACAGGTTGTTAAGGTATAAATCCAAAGCTCCATGGAATCTTTGATAAAGCGGAAGGGATTAATGCCGTTAGAAATCCAGAGAATACCGCCGTAAACCAAAATAACGTGAATGATGCACGCAAGATAATAGGTACCAGCTAAATATGCCATGCTTGTAAAAAGGCTTGCACCATATTTAGCAAAGGAATCAGCCATAAGGAAGAAAATACCGATAGGAGAAGCCTTCATAACCATGGTGATAAGAGAGAATACCATATCACTTACAGCTGCAAAGCCTTTTTTTAACATTTCTTTGTTTTCTTCATTTGCAACTTTCATGATTGCAATACCGAAGAATACTGCAACAATAAGGGTTTGAAGAATGTTGCCTTTAGTGAAGGTAACGAAAATGTTAGTAGTAAACATATCAGTGAAGAATTTTGCCATGGTAATGCTAGTGGCTGCAGCAACTTTTTTCGATGCAAGACCGGTAAAGTTAGCAATTTCGCCGGGACGGATAATTTCCGTGACTGCAAGACCAATGACAGTTGCTACAAGTGTTGTCAGCACATAGTAAGCTATAATGTGACCAGCAATTCTTCCTAAAGAACTTAAATTCTTCTGAGAAGTGATACCGGTGATGATAGTAAAAAATACCATTGGAACTACAATCATCTTTACGCAGTTAAGCCAGATGGTACCGATGAAGGCTACTTGCTTCATTATATCACCACAAATAAGTCCGGCTATGGAGCCGATAATCATGGCAACAAAAATCTGAGTCGTCAAACTAATTTTCTTTCCACCAATAGTCATGATGTTTCCTCCTTATAAGCTTTTATCAAGCTCCAAAATAATATTTGCAGCAGCTTTAGCATCTTCTGCCGTAATACCTTTGTAATATACTAAACGCACGCAGGTTTTGAGCACTGTTTTGATTAAAAGGCCCTTTTCTTCTGCCATTTCGCAGAATCTTGAGGGCGATGCTGAAGCTCCTGCCAAATCCAAAACCAGAATGTTGGATTGCACTTCTTTTTGCAAGGAAATATGATGTAGTTTTCCTTGTAATAAAGAAGCTGTTAAACGTGCATTTTCAATATCCTCAATCATGCGACTGAGGTTATGCTTGAAGGCATAAATACCAGGTGCAGCAAAAACACCGCCTTGGCGCCATCCGCCACCTAAAATCTTACGAATTTCTCTACCTTCATCGACTTTGGCCTTAGTAGAGCACATAAGAGCACCAACAGGGGCGCCGATACCTTTAGAAATGCAAACCATTACAGAATCTACGTATTGGCAGATTTCTTTTGCATTTACGCCTAGGGATGCAGTAGCATGGAAAAGTCTTGCTCCATCCATATGAATTTTGGCTCCATATTTATCTGCCACAGCACGGAGCTTTGCCATTTCCTCTACGGGAATTACATAACCGCCTGAAAAATTATGAGTGTTTTCTATGCAGATTAGTTTTGCTCCGCTTTCCTTCAAAAGGTTATCAATGGCATCAATATCAGGAGTGTTATGAGCATTAAATGGATATTTTATGGGCTCCATACGACAAAACTGATCGGAGAAAAGGAACTTTTCGGTTAACAGCATATGCTGCTGTTCATGTACCAGTACCTTTTCGCCAGCTTTAGCCCATAAGAGAGCACCTACAGTATTAGCGAAAGTTCCTGTAGGACAAAGCAAGGCTGCTTCTTTACCAGTAGTTGCAGCTACTAAATCCTCTAATTCATTGATAGTCTTATCTTCACCACGATTATTTTTGTCAGTACGTCCATCATCTCCGAGCGGAGCTGTTAAAATTGCTTCTAGCATTGCTCGGTCGGGCATTGTAAGGGTATCACTTCTTAAATCAATCATGTATTCACTCTCCTTAAAAAATAAAAAAAACTCTAGTTTTTACTCTAGAGGTTATAGTCTGGTAATAGCTATAATGCTCTGTCCTTTGGCCTGAGAGACTCAAGAATTACTTCTTTTCCACCTTCGGCGCCCATAAGGGACTCTCCAGAGTTGTGCACAGCTTTCTGCGTGAAATATTGAGAAATGTCGCTTTGCACTGCATATCAATCACTATATATAATATATCTTATAATCAGTGACTTGACCAATACTAAAAACTATGTTTTAATATACAAAAAAAGCTATATTATTTTTGCCGGAAATAGCTTGTTAACAGTGTTTTTCGATGGTATAGCAGAAGTAGAAATTAAGTTGTAATTATTTGTGTATTTATTATTCATGGTATTGGCGAGGCAATTATGGAAAGAGTTATGGAATATATTTTGGCTATTGCAAAATTCAAAAGCGTATCCAAGGCAGCAGAAAATTTATTTATCAGCCAGCCTGCCTTAAGTGCAATAGTAAAAAAAGAAGAAAAACGACTGGGTGTTGAACTTTTTGATAGGCAATACAAGCCTCTGCAGCTTACAAATGCAGGAACTATATATGTTAATGCAGCTAAGAAGATAAAAGACATTGAAGAAAAAATGCTTTACGACTTAAATTGTAAAGAGCAGAATAGTGTTAGAAAAATAACAATAGCAAGCTATGCTTTTCTGTTCACGCATTTTCTTGCGAACTTTGTTGAGGACTTTAAAGCGCAGCTTTCACGTGACATAGAGATAGAGCTCATTGAGAAGCGTACTGAGGAAGCTCTTCCAGGAATACAGAAAGGCATTTACGATTTTGCCATTACGACTCATCAGAGGCACGTAAAAGGCTGTTCTAGTGTACCTTTATTAAAGGAAAAGGTAATTATTGCCGTACCTAAAAGCTATGCGATTAATAGTTACATAAAAAAATACGCTTTAAGCTATCAGGATGTAGTTGCCGGAGCTGCAACCAGTGATAAGTATAGCAGCGTTTCCATCAGTTATTTTGCTGATTATCCTTTTATTTTACATGTGAAAACTAAAGAAATGTATCGTAGGGCTCGTAAAATATTCCGCAATAGCGGTATTAATCCTAAAGTTGTTTCATATATGGAGGATTTTCTGTTAATGTATTTCGTTGCGAATTCCGGTCAGGGGATTATTTTTATGCGAGAGGCTATGATACAATATATGGAGCCATCAGATAGGCTGATATTCTATAAAATAAATGATCCTGCAACGGTATATAATGTTAATGTGTATTATAGGAAAGAAAGTGAAAATAAAAAAGAAATAAGAGCATTTATAGATAACTGTAATTCTTATTGGAATGCTAATTATAGTGAGGAGAGCTTAACATGAATATAACAGTATATCTTTCCTCGTCGATAGGAAATCATCCTAACAAAAAGTCCCTGGCCTTACCTTATGTAAAGTCAGGGATTTGTATTATCTGTAGCCAGATTTGTTTTTATATAAAAAAGATTGAACCAACAGGCCCAAGTGATGCGACTTACAATGCCACGCTTATGCCTAAAGGTTCAAATTCTGTTCATAGTATTTAGTTATAAGGATGACAGTCCGGGCATCCGCTGCATCCCTCCAGAGTACGAGCATCAACGGTTGCTGGCACCCTACACTCTTCCAACAATAAAATTATATCATGTGATTCAAAGCTTGTAAATAAAACTGCTGTTAGCGGATTACCAGAAATATGATAGCAAATACTTTGCGGGCTTCAACATCTGCTACACTTTTATTGATTAAAAAGATGGTAGTTTTAGCTATCATAATTCCTACCGTTGTAGTATAATTAAGTTGACAAGAAACAAATTTTTTATACAAGGATGGTGAAGTAATGGAGACTTTCATGGGAATTCTTATTCCATTTATCGGAACAACACTCGGTTCGGCGTGTGTGTTCTTTATGAAAAAATCGCTTAGCAATATGGTGCAGCGCTCGCTTGCGGGCTTTGCTGCGGGTGTTATGGTTGCAGCATCAATCTGGAGCCTGCTGATTCCTGCTATCGAGCAATCCGAAAGTATGGGAAGGCTGTCCTTTCTCCCGGCGTTTATCGGCTTTTGGATTGGTATCTTATTTTTGCTCCTGCTTGACCACTTGATTCCCCATCTGCATGTGGGAAGTGAGCAGACGGAAGGCCCCAAAAGCAATTTGAGCCGCACTGCGATGATGGTTTTGGCAGTCACGCTGCATAACATACCTGAGGGAATGGCAGTCGGTGTGATGTATGCCGGCTTTCTTGCGGGGAATACGCCAATTACGGCGGCAGGGGCGCTTGCCTTGTCCATCGGTATTGCTATTCAAAACTTTCCGGAGGGTGCGATTATTTCTATGCCGCTTCGCGCAGAGGGAGAGAGTAAGAACAGAGCGTTTTGGGGCGGTGTGCTGTCCGGTGTGGTGGAACCAATAGGAGCAGTGCTGACGATACTTGCTGCTCAGCTTGTAATACCGGTGCTGCCGTATCTTTTGAGCTTTGCTGCCGGAGCGATGCTTTATGTTGTTGTAGAGGAGCTTATTCCTGAAATGTCGCAGGGAGAGCATTCCAATATCGGCACGATTTTCTTTGCCGTAGGCTTCAGTGTTATGATGGTGCTGGATGTGGCGTTAGGGTAGAGAAAAATTTCGGTATATCAGAATGGTGCCGCTGGCAAACAGTATAGCGGATAGCCTGAAAGAGCCAAAGGATATTATGAAATGAGAGATTGCTGTGAAAAATAAAAACAGCATTAAGAAATTTGCCAATAAAAACAAGCTTCTTAATGCTGCATTTCACAGTAATCTCTCTTTAGTTTTTCTGTAAATAGGGCATGAACTGAAAATTTTTATCTAAATATTGACCGGCATAAGCTACGCCTTTACCCATGGTGAAGGCTGCTAAAATAGTGCCTATTCCCAGTCCGTCTATATGTCCCAATAAGAACAGTGTCAGCAGTGCCGTGATAGCAAGGCAGGTTACGTCAAAGGTGATTTTGATTTTAGCGTACTCGATTTTTATGATGGCGCTCAACTCACGCGGGAATAAATCCGTAGGGATAATGGGCAGGCCACAGCGATTGGACAAAGCAATACCGATACAGATTAAAACATAGCTTACGATAAAATACAGCACACGCCAGGAAAAGGCCTGCGGTAACATGTTTATATACAGCTCGAACAAATCAAGGAATTGGCTGAACACAAAGCCTACAACAAAGCTGAACATATAGGACGCAATAAACTTTTTGCGCAGATACATCAGGCTGGCGATAAGCAATCCTTGGAAAATGTAGGTCCATGTACCGAGTGTGAGCTTGGGAAAGGCTTCGCTGAAGGCAAATGGAACGCTGCTGATGGCGCTGATGCCGGAACCGGAGTAGAGCATGAGTACGACGCTGAAGCTGTTGATGATTACTGCAACCAATAGTGCTAGCTCACCGCATAAGGTAAGACGTGAATTTTTTTCATTTAAAAGCATTTTTTAACCCCTCTCGAAAAGAATAAATTTATCAAAAATGCATTTCCTATTATATTACTAAATTTTGTGTTTGGCAAATTTGGGCAGGATTTTTTCTAAGATTATTATAAGCGATTCCCAAAACTGGTAAGTTATGTTTTTGTTGGTTGTAAAATAGTATTGACACATAAAATATAGCATGGTATAATAAAATAAATAAGATTTAATATCAAAAGACTTAAAATAGAGAATGGAAGTAGATAAATTAAGTACGAGTTTTAAAAATAAAATAGATACCAAAGACTTTAACACGCGAAATAGCATATGCTTACCTAAATAGAAGACCGTAAAGTCGGATTGCAGTTAAAGCTTAGTGATTATCTGACTATTGGCTTGATTTCACAGTGGAATTAGTGCGCCTCGGTGCACCTGATACACGAGTGATACCAGGCTTTTTCTTTTGCGAAGCATTAGCTGTTGCCAGAAAAAGGATATATATGATTGAAGAAAGGAGTTTGACGTCGTATTTAATCATTTAGAAGACCACCAAGATAATTAAAGGGGGAAATATTATGTCAAAAAGTAATTCTTTTAAAAAATCAAGAAAATTAGCTTTGGGTATTGCTGTGGCAATGGGATGCAGCTTTGCGGCTGTGGCATTTGCTGATGGTGCAATTGTTGCGCCGAGCGGTATAACGACAGATAGTACGGTAACGTCCGTTACTGCAACTGACAATATGATTGCCGGTGGTCAATGGCTGCCAAATATCGGTGCAGCAGTTTCTGCAAGTGGTAATAATACTGTTTTGAACATGAATCTTGGGAAAAATGCTCTGACAGTTAATGGTTATGGCTCTTCTCATTCTACAGGTATTGCAGCAATTGATAAAGGTGTAGTTAATATTAACAACCCGGGAGCAATGTCTGTAACAGCAGAAAGTACAGGCGGTGGGCAAACAGCGGCCTTATTTGTTAATAGCGGAGGCAAAATTTTTGTACATAACGCTAATACCAGTGGTAGCACAACCTTAGAAAAGCAAAAATTAACTCTGACCGGTACGACAACAAACAGTACGAATGGCGCTGTTGTAAAGGCCATGAATGGTGTGAATGGTACCCGTTCTTATATTAAAATTGATGGATTGGTTGATATTAATGCTGATACAACTGATGGTGTAGGTATGTCCGAGGCAGTAAGCGCAGTTGCTTCTACTATTGATATCGGCGGTGGTAATATCTTTGCTACTAAAAAGGGTGTAAATCCGGGATTGAACTATGGCTTTGCCGAAAATTGCGCTATCCGTGCTTATGGTGAGTTCGTCAGCAGTAATTATGGCATTGTTAATGTAAATGTTACTAAAGAAAGTAATGCATTAGATGCTAAAGCTACTGGTGCAGGGGATAATGATGTACGGATTTTAGGTGACTTTAATACTGTTGGCGGTATGGGTACCAAGGGGACGATTAATGTTGGCCTTAATACAGAGAAGTCCTACTGGAACGGCAATTACATTAAGGGTGCAGGCTGGGGCGAAACTCCCGGCGATTATGGCAGTGTAAACCTGTTTATGGGTAATGGTGCCCAATGGATTGGTAATGCTTCTTTTGCTACTAATGTAAAAATGAGTGATGAAGGAACAGTTTGGAAAGGCTATTCCCTTAATAATGCAGTCAGTGCGGATATTTCTGATGATGCAGCATGGTATAATTATAACGAAGCAGATACTACTGCATTATTACGTTTGAATGGTGGCAGCAATGCAGATAGAGCAGGTCTTGTTTATATGACACCATTTACTAAAAAGGTTAATGGTGGAGATGTTGCTTACAATACAGGTAACGTCAGCATTGCTAATTATTCTGGCAATATGAAAGTTTTTTATAATCATGATGCTAGTGATGTAAGCAGTATTTTAGGCGGTAATTTTACAATTGCTAGTGCGGCATCTGGCTCTGCCATCAAGCTGATTACTGATAATACTGGTATCAACATTAATAATTCGTCTCAGGTGAATAATGTTTTAGATAATCTTGCAAAAAAACTTTATTATACGGCTTATACTTCTGGGGAGAGAAACCTTGATGGTAGTGTTGTCATTGCCGAAGGATTGACATCTGCAAGTGCTGAGAAGAAAACCGGTAGTATTAATTATAATACAACAACTGGACAAGGATATTTGAATACAAATGCAACTAATATAACAAAAACAAGATTATTAAAAGCTTTTAAAGCGCATGACTCTCAACAACTGATGACGTTGGCAGGAGAGTCGGAAAACGGATTGGTTTTTAATAATTCAATTACTGGTGATACAGCTAAAGACACAGATTATATTGCAGCTGGAGTAATAACCGATGATGGTATTTATAGTTTCAATAAGGATGTTACAATCAATACCAAAGAACATCAGCTTATAAGAAAAGTGGCAAGTGGCTATTCCAGATATAATCGTTTCTGCGCACCTATTTATGCTTTTAATGGACAGAATGCAACAATTAATATGAATGGTAATACATTGAATGTAAATGTACTTGCTACTGATTGGCCAGAAGATAATAAAAATTATCTTGGTATAGCAGCACAAAAAGGTAGCACGATAGAAGTTAACAATCCTGGTGCCATTAATATTAATTTTGATAAAATTGGAGATTCCAAAGCTGGTATTGTAGCAGCTGCCGGAGGTAATGTTTTTATCCATAATGGTGGAGAAAACCTTGAACAAAAGATTTTATCTATAAAATCGCCAGATGGTGAACTTATTTATGCTATTAGCGCTGAAACAAAAAAATCTACGACAGGTCAGGCTTCTAAAGTTGTTATTGATGGTTTAGTTGATATTTATGCTCCTGATAAAGTATCTCCTAATACGGTCTCATTAGCAAATGCAGTTATATCAGATTCTTCGGTTGTCGATATTGCTGGCGGCAAGATTATTGGCAGATTAACTTCGAAAAAATCTTTTGAAACGATTGATACGGCGCAAATTAATATTAATGTTAACAAAGATACAGATGGTAACATTATTGGCGCAGGTGATAATATTGTTCGCATAGAGGGTGAGGTAACAACACTCGGTTCAGCGGGTGCCAGTCAGGTAAACATTGGCTTAAATGGGGCTGAATCATATTTAAAGGGAGATGTTAGGGGTGCTGAGGAAGCAGATGCTAAAGAATATGGTAATGGAAGTTCGGCGGATGGTTTAACCAACTGTGGTGTTAACTTGTTTATAAATAATAATGCTAGTTGGAATGGTAATCTTGGTGGTGTAGCAACTATTCGTATGCATAGCGGTGCAATTTGGCATGGCGGTGCAAGGGACTTGCAAAATGGTAATAGTGATAGTAAAATAAACAATATGTCTATGACTTTGGATACGAATTCTGTTTGGTATAATACTAGTTATGCAGATATTAACGTAGATTATTTTACCGGCGGTAAGGATGAAGCAACGCGTGGCACTATTGTTATGGATTGTGACAAGGATATCACTTTGAACAATTACTCCGGCAACACTGTTGTTTCCTTTAACCGCGACAGCGAATACCCAACCCGTGTCCTCGGCGGCAACATCACCATCGGCAGTGCAGCCGAAGGCTCCGCAATCACCCTGAGCACGGATAATGACGGCATTGATACCAGTAACGCAGGCGAAGTAAGCAAGGTGCTGAGAAAGCTGGCTAACAAGCTTACCTACACAGGCGCAATCGAAGGTGCGGAAAACAATCTTGATGGTTATGTGCAGATTGCCGAAGGCCTGACAGCCAGCTCTGCAGCTCTTAAGCTTGGTGACATCAACTTCTCTGCGGAAGATGGCAAGGGCAGCCTGAAGGAAGGCTCTATTATTACTCCGGAAAACAAAAAGAATCCTGAAGTAATCTACGGCGACAAAGAAACCGCAATGATGAAGGGTGCTAAAACTGCCATGGCTTCTGCTGCTTTGCTGTGGCGTGCGGAAAACAATGATCTTATGAAGCGTATGGGCGACCTGCGTCTGAGCGAGGACGAAAGCGGTATTTGGGCTAAGTATTATGGCGGCAAATATAGCATGGATGCGCAAAATACTGATCTGAATCTGAAATATAACGCTTATCAGGTTGGCTATGATAAGGAAGTAGGAAACGGTTGGAAAGCAGGCGTGGCTCTTTCCTACAATGATGGCAATTCTTCCTATGGCAACGGTCGTGCCGACATTAAGGGTACAAGCTTGGGACTGTATGGTACTTGGCAGGGTGATAGCGGTCAATATCTTGATTTGATTGCTAAATACACTCGCCTGGAAAACGAATTCGATGTACGCAATGCTTATGGTCATAAGCTGAATGGCGATTATAAAACATGGGGTGCATCTTTGAGCGCAGAATATGGCAAGCGTTTTGAAGGCAAAAACGGTTTGTATGTTGATCCGAGCTTAGAGCTGACTGTAGGCCGTATTGCTGCGAAGGACTATGCTGCAACAAGCGACTATCTCAATGCCTGGGGCAAGAATAAGAATATGGATGTTGCACAGGATGCATTCACCAGCTGCATCGCTCGCTTGGGCGTACGTGTAGGCCAGACAACTGATAATGCAAGCTACTTTGTAAAACTGGCAGCAGCACATGAATTCAGCGGTGACTTTGACAGTGCGTTCCGTGCAGTAGGCGAACAGGGCGGTAAAACAAGCCTTGACTTTGGCGATACCTGGTATGAAGCACAGGTTGGCGTGACTGCGAAGCTTAGTGCTGCCAACACCTTCTATGCAACCTATGGCTGCAGCTTTGGCGGAGATGTAGAGCAAAAATATCGTCTTGATGCCGGCCTGCGCTGGAGCTTCTAAGATTTAAAGCCCCTGACTTTTAGTTTTGTATAAAGCTTGTAGAATCAGGCTTTAAATACTCCTTTTCAAAAAACTCATCAACTCCTCTCAAAAAATGTCGGATAGCAGGTTTTCCGTTACGGTTTATCTGCTATTTGACATTTTTGATATTTTAGGAAAAGATGATTTGCTGCAGAAGTTTGCTTAATTGTAAATTAGTAAATAAGTGATGATGTTCAAGAATATGCAGTTAACAGAAAAAGCTCATGGTGTTGTTTTACTGAGAGTTTTGTAAATAAAATTAAAAAAGTATCCAAAGAGCTTTCTTGACTAAAGAATATTTCACATGTTATAATTAAATCGGCAAATGATACAAACAATCAATAAGCAAATAGAGATAAATGAAAAGCAAAATAGATTACAAACTGATATCATTTATTGTTCCGTGTATAATAAAAAGTTAAAAACATATTAAACAAATAGGGAAGCATGGTGAGAATCCGGCACTGTACCGCAATTGTATTAGGGAGTGCCTTCATCATATAAACTGATTGCCGCAGCTTATACCTTTCGCACAGGGATGGAGACATGAAGATCTTGAGTCAAAGCGCTGTTTGTTTAAGATATCCATTGAACCTGCGATTTACAGGCGGATAAGAGCAATTGCTTTCGTGTGCCTAAAAGGGGGACGAGGATTCATTATGAAGTATGAGGATTTAAAGGCAAGATTTAATCATTTTTCAAAATGCGACGAAACATATGTAACAATACCGCGTGAGTATTTGCTGACGCTTATAGGTGAGCTTTTAAGGCTGCGCCGGCGCGATGGAGCCAGAGCGCATCAAGGTAAAATTAATGATGCCTGTGCTAACTGTTAAAAAACAGATCTTTAAACACATGGTTTAATATAATAAAAAAATATACATCATGTACTTCAGCACGCCAAATAGCTCTAGCTTACCTGCACAGGAGACCGTAAAGTCGGATTGCAGCTGAAGACATATAAAATTAATCTGATGACTTAATTTTATAATGGGATTAGTATGCCCATTTTAAAATTAAGTCTTTTTTTTTATAAGTTTATGATAAATTTCCGGGTTAAGGAGGAGATTTTAGTGAAAAATATTCATGGCCAAAATATTTTAGCTGCGGCAATTGCTGTATCTCTGGGATGCTCTCTTACAGAATTTCTGCCTGCTGCATACGCAGCCCTAACTGATACTGCGCAGACAGCAAGCAATGATGCTGATGACTCATTGATGGACTTCAGCCTTGATGCTATGACGGTAGAAGCTAAACGTCCTGATTGGGAAAGCAAGCTTTCTCCCGGTACGGTAAACATTGTGCGTCCTGATGAATTCAAAGGTGAGCAGAAATCATTGCCTGACTTGCTTTTGACCGTGCCCGGTGTGCACGTGCGTGAGGTAAACGGCAAAGGGCAATATACAACTGTGACGATGCGTGGCTCCACTGCTGCGCAGGTCGGCATTTTTATTGACGGTGTATTGGCTAACCTTGGCGGTGATACTGCGGTTGACCTTTCGACAATTCCTGTAAAAAACGTAGAGCGTATTGAGGTTTACCGCGGTTATATTCCCAGCCGTTTCGGCGGTACTTTTATGGGCGGTGTTATCAACATTGTTACCAAAAAGCCGGAAACGACAGATGTATCCTTAGAGGTTGGCAAAAGCTCTTATGGTGGCAAAAGAGGCTCTATGGAAATAACAGCTCCTCTGGGGGATGGTTCGTTAATGGTTGGCACTAACTATGAATCCAGCGACGGAGATTTCAAGTATAAAAACTATGCTGCGGAAAGATATTTGCCATATGGTGAGCAGCAGATAGCAGGTCAGCAGAAAGTAATCGATAATTTTAATAATGAAACCATAGATTATATGACCAAAGGTGCTGTAATAAATCTGCAGCAGGAACAAATAGATTACTATAAAGCAAATAATGATGCCTGGTTGGGATTTGTAAGAAGCGACAGCCTGAAGGATGCTATTTATGACAACAGGTATGAATATGCGAAAAAAGATGTCGGCAATTCCAATCTGTATTTAATTGAACAACAGGTGGTAGACAGAGGTCTTAAGGATGAGTACCTTAAAAGAGGCTATGATGACAGTGACTGGCATGAGGCGCTGCAATATGACTGGATTGGCAGTTCCTTCGGCGAAGGTGTTCTTACACCTGAAATCAAGGAAGAAATCCTTAAAGAGTACGGCGATAAAGTAGTTCAGAATAATATAGATAAGTGGACGAATGATGCGGACCCTGATAAAAATAAAAATCAGGCAGGCAGAAAAGAATCGCTGGAAAAATTAAAACAAAAACAAAAGGAAGCAGAAAATGCTACCAGATACAGAAAATACAATGACTATGAAAAGACCAGTACGATTGTAAAATGGCAAAATAAAAACTGGGTTATCAAAGGCACATATGATACTTTGGACAGACATATGCCGGACAGTGTATGGCTGGGTGATGTCAATGCGGCGGTTTATAATAATGGCGTTGATTTGAGCGACAGATATTATTATGACAGCCGCAGACAGAAACAGAACAGTGCCAGCCTGATGCTGCAGAACCGTCAGGAGGTTGGCAAGCTTGAATGGGGCTGGATGCTTGACTACATGTATCAGAATAAAAAATATCGGGCCGAGCATATCAATACAGCGTATCCGAACAGTGAATGGGATATGCAGAACCAGCCGTTGCGCGAATGGAGCCGTTATAAATCCAATAAATACACAGCTCAGATTGATGGCGGTTACAAGCTGAATGATAACAATATGCTGGACTTTTTGATTAACTATTCCAAAGAAGGCTTGGATATAGACGGTTCCAACATGGCTAAAATTTTAGGTGGACAGGCCAGTCAGAATTTCCTTTCCGCTCAAATCCGTAACCGTTATGAGCAGGAGCTGTTTAATGTACAGCTGCAGGATTCTATTACCTTAGATAAAGAAGGTACCTGGATTTTTACGCCTAGTGTACGTTATAACCAATCAAAGATTACCGGCTTCAGTGATGGCAAGCGCTTTACCGATGGACAGGCAAGCTGGATTCATCCTAAGGATTCGCAGACCAAGGGCAAGGCAACCTGGCAGCTGGCTTTGAAGAAAGAAGTAAATGAAAACCTTACTCTGCGTATGACGGGCGGTACCTATTACCGTTTGCTGAACATGGCGGAAATTGCCGGTGACGGTGCCGGCATCCTGCCTGCTCCGCGGAATCATAACGGCGAGGGTGCTATGTTCCCTGTTCCTGAAGAGGGTAAGCAGTTTGATATCAGTGCGATTATGAATAACAAGCTGTTGGGAGCAGACAACTCTACTACATTGACTTATTATTGGCGCGATTCTACCAATATGCTGCAGCTGGAGCGTGCAGGCAAGGATTACTGGTCTTATTTTAATGATAACAAGGGAAAATCTCATGGCATTGAATTGCAGAGCAGCTTTAAATGGAATAAATTCGATCTTGATTTACAGGTAACTTACCTTAATACCAGCGCCTATAACAAGCATACGGCTACGCAGTTTGGTGAATACGCTCCGGTGTGGCCGACCTACCAGCCGGAATGGGAGGGGAATATCCGCCTGACCTACAGACCTTCGGAGAAGTTCTCGCTCTTTGCCGAAGGACATTATACAGATGAATACTTCACTTATTACAATAAAGCAACGAGTGGCAAGCTGTCACCGTATCTGTCCGGCAAACCGGTATGCTCGCTGTTTGTTATGAATAGCGGCCTGAAGTGGATGCCGAAGAAAAATTGGCAGCTGACATTTGGCTGCAATGACATTTTTAATAAAGGTCCTAAATCTAAAATTCGCAGTGATGCAGCTTTTATGGTTCCCGGCTATATTAATCCGGAATTTCCGATACAGGGCCGCACCTATTATGTTACAGCGCGTTATCAGTTCTAAAGGGGGAATTATCAATGCGTAAGTTCAGTAAAAGTAAAAAGGCGGCGATTTTAGCCTCGATAATGGGCGGATGGATGATTGGCGGCAGCGCTTTCGCAGCCAATCTGTTGATAACTGTTCCTTCTAACTATGGTGCCAGCAATATGACTGCTATTACCGGCTCACGTGTTACCGATAAGGTTGACAGCAAAGCAAATGTAGCAGTAATTGAATCCTTGAATAAGGATCCCGGCACCTATAGCTTTGTGCTGGATGGCAAGAGCATGTTTTTGCTGCGTCAGTACAATTATAGTACAGTTGATTTGATTCCTTCTAAGGTAATCGGTGCCGATACAACCTGGAGTAAGGATGAGGTTTATCCATCAGGAGTTATTACTAAAGGTGCCAATCCGCATTCCGCAGCCGGTCATAATGGATATATCTATGTCGGTGATTATGATTTAGGTACAATCGGCGTTGTAAAGTACGATAAGAATGTTTTGACCGAAGAGGTCAGCAAATCCCGTAATCTGATGGAGGATCTTAATAATTACTGCGGCATGAGTTACAGTTCTCCGGGCTGGGTGCATGGCGAAGGCATGGTTGTCAAAAACGGACAGCTTTATGTAGTTGTCAGCATCAATCCTAAGGGTGGTTATGATCCTTATGATGACAGTATAATTATGCAATATCAGATAAAGGATGACGGTAGTCTGGAATATGTTAATTATACCTGCAGTGCACGTAATCCTGACTCGGTTAAACTGAACAATTATAATGATATACTGCTGCATACAGGTATCGGCGGTTACCAATATGTAGGACACGGCAATAGTGAATCTGCTATAACTTTGGCCACGATTAACAATAATGTTCTGAATCAGGAATCTAAATCTGTAGTATTGCCGGAAAACGTCAAGAGTAATGGCCTTGATTTTCGTGATATGACTGTCTGGCCTAATGGTACCGCCTATATCCTGGCATATAATTTGGCAACCGGTGGCGGCGGCAGCAATCTGAAGGTTTATAAAACTACAGTGGCTAATCTGAGCTCGGATAACCCTGTAGATTGGGAAATTGTTGTTGAAGGCAGTACAGAGGGCGGCGGCAATACCGGTGTAGGCACCGGTTGGTTCAATAAGCTGTTTGCCGAATATTATACTAAGCGTGTCTGGGGAGAATTTGGCAATAATATCGTAGTTTATACCGATGGTGCTGTTAAGCCTACCTATACCTGGAGTGCCTATGAGCTGGCGGGCAACACATCCTACCATACATTTAACTCTGTTTCCTTGCTTTCCGGTGATACTGTTTTCGGCAACAAGGCTTTGCTGACAACCTCACGGGAAGAAGGGCTTACATCTCCTTCTGTGACTACAACAAAGATTGTCAACATCAATGCCAATAGTAAAACAGGCGATTATTTCCAACGCATCAGCGGCACAGATGCTGACAGTTCCGTTTACAGCGGTGTCAGCAGTGATAACAGTGTTTATACCTTTACTGCTGATAAAACTATCAGCCTGAAGCCTAATGCATGGAAAACACAGGCTGATTTAAGCAATAATATTCTGGCTGCTGTTTATGCGCATGACGGTAATGATGTTACTGTCAACGCCGGCAGCAATACTTTGCAGCTGCAGGTACAGAACAGTGTTGCTACACCTGTCGGTGTTTATGCCGGCAATGGTAAGAATGTTACTATTAATGCAGGTAAGCTGAATATTATTACTATTGGCGCTGTGAATGGTAATTCCTTGAATAATGCTATCATGAATGATGCCGGCAAATCGGCTGCCAGCAAGATTACTGTTAACGGAGATGTTAATATCTCTATGAATGGTAGTTACGGTGGTAATGGCGTTGCTGTACAGAAAACAGACCGTTGGGGTGAAGCAAGTTATGCTTCCGATGTTGCCAACACAATTACGATTAACGGCAATCTGACTATAAAGGGTGCTGACAGCGAAACTTGGGGCATTCCTATAAATGCTGATAATGTGCTGTCACGTTTCAACAACGCCGGCATTCTTGCACAGGTTGAAAACAGCCGTGTAGATGTCAGCGGTACTGCTGATATGGATGTGTATGGCAATGGTATTACAACGAATGCCAAGAACAGTACGGTATCTATTGGCGGTGGCAAAATTAATGTGCCTAAGGGCATGAATTATGGCTATTATACATTGGGTGCATATCAGGGAACGATTAACGTTAATACCGGTAAAGATGGCACAGCGGCCGGCAATAACAGCGTTAAGCTTGGCGGGGATATCTTCGCGTTGAAAACAGGTACGGTAAATGTAGCTTTGACTACGGATGATTCTTATCTGCGCGGCATTGTAGATAATGGCGGTACGGTCAATATGTGGCTGCAAAACGGTGCAAGCTGGATAAACCAGGCCAATAATACACGTTATGCACAGGATAATGAAGATGTCGGCAGCAATGGAGCAAGTCATATCAGCAAACTTACAGGTGGCAGTGCAGGTGCTGCAGGCGTTATTTTCCAGAAGAGTGGCAGCAAGGATATAACCATAGACAAATACAGCGGTAATACTATGGTTATTTATGAGCATGATAACAGTAACCCGGAAAATATTTTGGGTGGCAATTTTACGGTGAAGACTGCTGAAACCGGCTCTGCTGTAGCTTTGCGCACGGACAGCAGCGGCATAAATACATCTTCTGAAGCAACTGTTAATAAGGTTCTCGATGCTTTGGCCAATAAGCTTTATTATACAGATTATGTCAGCGGCAATAGAAATCTGGACGGACAGGTACAGATTGCCGAAGGTCTGACAGCAGCTTCCGCAGCTAAATATGTAGGCAGTGTTAAATACAGCGATACCACTGGACAGGGAAGCCTGGGTGAAAAAATCAGTGTGCAGACTGAAACTCCCGAGGGCGATAACACTGATGCAGATAAAAACTTCCTTTTAGAAAAAGGCGATTGGCATGGCAATAACAGTGGTGATAATGTAAATCTGGCTCTGAAAGACAAAGCAATCTGGACTGGCAACAACAGCGGCAGCAATATGGTGGTTAATGCAACCGATTCTGCCTGGACCGGTGATAATAAGGGCGCGGGAACTAATGTAACACTGAACGCATCCGACTGGAACGGTAAAAATGATGGCAGTAAGGCTGTTGTTACCCTGAAAAATAAGGCAAGCTGGACCGGTGACAGCAGTGGCAGCGATTTGCAGCTCACACTTGATAATGCTGCTTATCAGGGAAATATCAGGGGTGACAGATCTTCTGTAACTCTTAATAATGGCAGCAGCTGGAGCGGTAATGTCATTGGTAGCGGCAGTACGCTGAATATGCATGGTGACAGCCTTTGGCAACTAAAAGGAGATAATGTTCTTGACAGCTTTAATGCCGGCAGTGTCAGCAAAATGAGAAAGGCTGCAGCTGTGGCGGCCGGTGGCGGTACTACAGTTGATATGACGGATGCAACTGCAGGAAATCTCACTATTAATAAATATAATGGTAAGGCTACGTTTGTTTATCAGCATGATGTAAATGATGTTACCAAAATTAATGGTGGTGATATTACAATTGGTACAGCAACAACCGGTTCAGGGATTACCCTGCTGACAGATTCTAATGGTTTGGAAACTACCAATAAATATGCCATCAATGACGCCTTGAATGCTTTGGCTAATAAGCTGTATTATACCGGATACTTAAATGGTGAAAAAAATCTTGATGGTTATGTAAAAATTGCTGAGGGACTTACGTCTGCATCAGCAACTAAATTTGCCGGTAATATTGGTTACGATAGTAAAACCGGTCAGGGCAGTCTTGATAAAGCAACCGTTGATTATGGTGCAAGCATTCCTAATGTACAGTCTAAGACAGATTTTAAAACAACTGTAACTGGTGATTATGTAACAGACAAGGAATATAGGGATGCAGGTGTACTCCCTGATACTGACAATATCTACAACTTCACGAAAGACGCAACTACGATTACTACCGACAGCAGCGCAGTTACTACAGCCAAAGATACAACCTTGAAGCTGAACAACAACGATATGACTATTACTGCCAACAGCGGTGATGGTATCGCAACAACCGGCGGTACGCTGACAGTTCAGGATGCAGGCAACCTGACAGTCAAGGGTGCAAAAGCAATCAACGCCAACAACAGCAAGGTAGAGATTACTGCAGTTAATGCAACGCTGAACGGTGATGTAAGCACGAATAATGTCGTAAATATTAAGGCAACGAAATCTGCGAAGGTCAACGGTGCAGTGGGTGCAAACGGTGCGAACAGCAGCGTAAGCATTAACGGAACAGCAAGCGCAGCAATTAGCGGTGCAGTAAGTGCGGTTGGCGCAAATGCAGCAGTAACTGTTGATTCCGAAGATACAACTATCGGCAGCGATATTACTGCTAATGGCAAGGGTGCGAAGGTTACAGCCAAGAACCTCAGCAAGCTGGACGGAGATGTTACAACAGATGCCGACGGCAGCGTAGAGCTGAACTTCAAGGAAGGCGCAAGCTGGACTGGTGACAACAGCGGCAATACTACCATGAGCCTGAGCAAGGGTACCTGGAATGGAGCCAATACCGGCAAGCTGAACGCAACGCTGACGAACGGCACAAGCTGGACCGGCGACAGCAGCGGTGCAGGCAGCACGATTAAGCTGGATGCTTCTAGCTGGAGCGGTATGAACAGCGGTGCAAATGCAAATGTAACTTTGACCAACGGCGCAAGCTGGAGCAAAGGCAATACTGCAGACGGCGTAACCGTGAAAGCAGATAAAGCAGCCTGGACAGGAGCAAACGGCGGTGCAAATGCCAATATCACTTTGAGCAATAGCGCAAGCTGGAACGGCGCAAACACTGGCAGCAACGCAACAGTAAATCTGACAGACAGCAGCTGGAGCGGTGATAACAGCGGTGCAGGTCTGAGCCTTACTGCCGACAACAGCAAGTGGAACGGTAGCACGAATGCTGCAGGCAGTGCAACTTTGACAAATGGCAGTATCTGGACAGGTGCAAGCACTAGCGCAGACTTCGGCCTGACGCTGAACGGCAGCACCTGGAATAACAGTGGCGCCAGCAGCCTGAAGAGCTTTGCTGGTACCAACGGCATAGTTGACATGACTAACGCTGCAGCTAGCGTAACCATCGGCAGCTACAGCGGTGACGCAACTGTCATCTATAAGCATAACAGCAGTAATCCGGGCGAAGTCTATGGTGGTAACTTCACTGTCAACAGTGCTAAGAACGGCAGCAAGATTACCATGCTGACGGACAGAAGCGGAGTTGATTTCAGTGATGAGGACAGCATTGCCAATGCCTTGAATTCTTTGGCTAATAAGCTGTATTACACTGGTTATATTACTGGTGAGCGGAATCTTACCGGTTATGTTAAGTTGGCAGAAGGTCTTACAGCAAGCTCTGTTGTTAAACAAACCGGTGATATTGCCTATGATAAGACGACCGGTCAGGGCAGCCTTAAGGATGGCAGCGTTACTCCGAATGTAACCTATCCGGAAGCACAGACTAAAGATAACTTCACAAGCCAGATTACCGGCGAATGGAAGCAGGATAAAGAGTATAAGCTGGCCGGCGTACTGCATACAGATAATGCGGTTTACGACTTCAGCAAGGATAGAAGCATTATTACTACCGCAGGTACTTCCGTCGGAGCAGGCAGAGATTTGCAGCTGCAGCTTAATAATAAGAGCATGAGCTTGAATTCCGGTGCTGATGCTGTGAAAGCAGATGCGATTACCGTTGAATTCAAGAATCTTGATAAGCTTGATATTAAGGCTGCAGGTCAGGCTTTACTGGCAGAAAACGGCGGCAAAATCATCCTGCATAATACAGGCGTTGTAACTGCAGACAGTGCGTTTATTGCTAATGGCGCAGGCAGCGGTATTAAAGCAGATGGTTTGACAAATATCACCGTAGGCAGTGGCGATGCAGTGAAAGCAGATGCAGGCAGCATTGAGCTTGCCGGCGGCACTGTTAAAGGTAATGTAACTGCAGACAATAAAGGTAAAATCAGCATTAATGCCAATAATAATGCGGCAGGAAGCATCCTTACCGATATTACCGGCAACGTTCTGGCAACGGCCGGCAGCAGCGTAGATATCGGATTGGGTACCGCAGATAGCAAGCTTACAGGTGATGTAAGTACTGTCGGTGACGCAGTAATCAATATTTATGCTGATATGGGTGTCTGGACCGGTAATGCTGACGGAGATAACGTTAATCTGCATCTGAACAGCAGCAAGGCTCAATGGAATAATATCGGCAACAGCAAGCTGCGCAGCCTGAAGGGTAATGGCGGTATTATTAATCAGACTGATGCTAACGCAGGTAATATTGATGTAGGTGATTACAGCGGAAACGTTGTTGTCAACTACAAGCATACTGCTGATAAGGATACAGCAAGCAACACCCTGAATAATATCAAGTTCGGCGGCGGTTCGCTGAATATTGATAAAGCAGCTGAAGGCAGCAGCATTACCTTAAGAACTGATAATTCCGATAATCTCAGCTATACCGAAACTGATAATATTGAAAAGCTCTTCCGTGAGCTGAGCAAGAAACTGTATTACGCAGATGCAGGCAGCAATCCGAATAATCTGAGCGGTCATGTGGAAATTGCCGAAGGCCTGACGAAGGTTAAGGTTTACGGCGATATTAACTACGGAGAGCATGGACAGGGCAATTATAAGGATGGCAGCATTAAGCGTACTGATCCGGAAATTATTTACGGCAGCAGTGAAACAGCTATGATGCGTGGCGCTAAATCCGCCATGGCTTCCACTGCTTTGCTGTGGCGCAGTGAAAACAGCGATATGCTGCAGCGCATGGGTGATGTACGTCTGGCTAATGAGGAAAGCGGTCTGTGGGCACGTTACTACGGTGGTAAGAACAGCTTTGATGCTAAGAATACCAAGTACAGCACAAGCTTTAATGCATATCAGTTAGGCTATGACAAGCAACTGGATAACAACAAGCTCTTTGGTGCGGCTGTAAGCTACAACAAGGGCAAGAACACCTACGAAATGGGCGGTCATGGTGACGGCAAGGCTGTCAGCCTGGCAGTATATGGCAGCTGGAACAGCGACAAGGGACATTATGCTGATGTAATCGTTAAAGGCGGTAAGCTTGATAATGATTATACAGTTTACAATGACATGGGCCATAAGCTGGAAGGCGATTATGATACCTGGGGGCTGTCCCTGAGCGCTGAATATGGTCGCAGAATGCAGATGCAAAACGGCTTCTACATTGATCCGAGCGTACAATTTACTGTTGGACGTGTGGCAGGAGCTGACTATAGTGCAGCCAGCGACTTCCTTGACTCTAAAGGCCTGAAGAAGGATATGTATGTCAGCCAGGATGCCTTTACCAGTGCAATCGGACGTATTGGTCTGGGCATGGGCAAAACAACTGACAAGGCAATGTTCTATACGAAATTTGCATTGGCACATGAATTTAGCGGTGACTTTACTACAACCTTTGCAGCTGAAAATGAGCCTACAAGCAGCACAGCAGTTGATTTTGGCGGAACCTGGTTTGAATGGCAGCTGGGCGGCAGCATGAAGGTAAATGATAATTCTTATGTATATGCTACCTTCGAGAAGAAATTCGGCGGCGATACCGGCAGCAATGACTGGCGGTTGGATGCAGGCTTGCGCTGGAGCTTCTAGGATTTGGGGTATGCGAGCAGCATAAAATGTTCTAAGCAGGGCGGCGGCCAAAGCGCCGACGCCCTCTTAAATAAAAATGTTAAAGGAGACTTTAAAATGACAGAAAAAGTTAAAGAGACTAAAGAGACTAAAGTTTTGGATATGGAGCAGAAGCGTGCAGATAAAATTGAAAAAATGCAGCAGTTTCTGACAGATAACAAAATAGACTGCTTTGACGTACAAAAAATTGAAGATGAGCGTCATACCACAATTTTCCGTAGCCGTATGGAAGTAAAAGGACAGATTTTGCCGATGGCTGTGTTGATGGATGACAGTGTTTATATTATTTTACAGGTTCAGATTGCACCGCAGGTAATTCCGGAAGCAAAGCTGCCGGAGCTGGCTGCAGCTATCAACAACATGAACAACAATGTACGTCCCTTTAAATTTACAGTTTCCGAAAAGGGCGATTTCATGCTGAATGCCTGCATTACCGCAGAAAACAATACCTTTAATCCGGTGCTGCTGAACGCAATTATCGGTGAGGCGCTGAAGTTCCTGGAAGCGCAGTACAGCAATATTATGGAAGCAATCTGGAAAAAATAATTTAGTTGAGCATGGATTTACATATGAGGCATGCTGAAAATAAAAGTCAGGCAACAAAAGAATATTGTCGGTGATATGTTCAAGTTTAGTTAAGCATTTATAAAATAATATTTTGATTCCTGATAAGCGGTTGATGTGAGAGTGGACTGCTTTATGATAGAGGAAGTGACAGTCGGGAGATGGACGCCCTGGTGTTATTATCTTTGTCCGGTGTTTTTGCAAGGGGTGTTTATTATGGCAAAATCATCTTGGATTCGAAGTAAAAAATTAGCTTTAGGTATTGCCGTAGCTTTAGGCTGCAGTCTGATGAGTGTTACAAGTGCTGAACAAACTGAGGCGGATTTTATGGCTCCGATTACCGGTGACATTGAAAAAGATGTTGCTTACAACGGTATTGCGGAAGTGCCTGCTAAGAATAACAACGTTTATACATTTACCAAGGATAGCAGCATTACTGTTGACGGTGCTGCTGCCACCTTCACTATTCAGGATTTGAACAGTAAAGATTATAATGTGCAGGCGGCAGCGGTCAATATGGTGCAGGGAAAGACCAGCCCCAATATTTGCATTGCAGCTCCTGCTAATAAGCTGACTTTAAGTGTTAAAGCCTCCGGTGATAATATCGGCGCCGGTATTTTGCAGACCACTGGTCTTGGCACTCTGCAGTTTGGTAGCAGTAATTATGGTGCAATAAAAGAATTGAACATTAATGTCAATGCTGATGCCGACAATACAAAAAAATCTTATGGTATCTGGCGTGCAGCTACTGATAATAAGACCAGAACTATTACTTTAACTGCTACCGATGGCCTGAATATTAAAGTGGATAATCCTAATGGTGCTTATGGTATAGCTGTATCTACACCTGAGGGAATGACAACAGACAATAAATTTTATAACAATAGCGGTATTACGGTTAATGGTGACGTAAATATCACAGTAAGTGGCAATAAAAAAGCTGCTGATGTATTGGAAAACAGTGCGGGACTTTTTGTTGACAGTAATCATGCCAAGATAACCTTGAACCATAAGGGTAATATTATTTCTGATGGCAATGGTATAGTTGTTGCACCTGTACACAATACTCCCAACTATAATAATCAAGCCATTACTGTAAAAAAAGGAGGTACTATTAAGCTTATTCCGACGACTGATGGTAGTGAGCGTTATGCAATTTATAATACCTATGGCAAGGTTTTTTATGGCGCAAATTCAGTCGGCGGCTTGAACAGTCAGACTGGTGCTGTGGTATTGGGTACCGGAACTCAGATAGGTGGCGACGTTTTTGTCGGCGACAATGAAAAAAATATTGTCTACTTAGGGTTAAGCGGCAAAGATTCCTATTTGAACGGCGTAATTAAGGAAGAAGGAAAATTCGGCAATGTGCTGATGATTCTGAATGATGGTGCCGTATGGAATAATACTGCAGCTAACGCAGGCAATAAGGGTACCAATACAGTATTGAATAATTTTAGCGGTATTAACGGTATGTTGCATCAAAGTGCCGATAGCGGTGATGTTACAATCAAGAAATTTGACAGCCATCTGTTTAACGTAGCTTATGAGCATGACAAGAATGATCCGTCAAAAATTTTAGGTGGCAATTTCACTATTGAAAAAGCTATAGAGAACAGTGCTCTCAATGTTTTTACTGACTATGATGCCAACCTGAATACAGAAGCTGCCAGAGAGGCAACACTTAACGCTTTGGCAAACAAAATTTATTATACAGGCTATGCAAGCGGCGAAAGAAATTTAAATGGTACCGTAAGTATTGCGGAAGGTCTTACAACCAGCTCTGCCAGCAAGTATTTTGCCGATATGAGCTTTGATGATACTACAGGTCAGGGTTATCTTGGCAAGGAAAGCAAGGTTAATGAATACGTTAAGCCTGCGGAACAGGGTGCCGTAGAATTTACCAAGGCTATAATTGGTGATGTTTCTCTGACCAAAGAATATCAGGATGCAGGTGTATACGACAACGGCAACTATGTTTTTACCAAGGATATTAAAATCAATGTTGATCCGGAAGGTAATAAATTAGTAGCAGGGCCTTGGCTGTATACCTTCAGCTCCGGTATTTTCAGCGGTTATAATCAGCAGAATGTGAATGTTGACCTGAATGGTCATAGTATGGATTTAAATATAGCTACCGACCAAAGTACGACTGGCATTGCTGCAGTAGGTGCTACCGGCAAGGTTGAAATTTTCAACGCCGGAGCTATGTCCGTTAAAGCTGTAAGTAATGAAGGTGCTCAGACAGCGGCGTTGTTTGTGAATGGCGGCGGTCAGCTTTATATCCATAATGGCGGTGAGAATTTAGAGAAAAAGGTTCTCACGGTTCGTGGCAGTACAACTAACAGCACTAATGGTGCTGTCATCAAGTCTATGAATGGTGCAAATGGTGAACGCTCCTGGCTGAAGGTTGACGGCTTGATTGATTTGGAAGCAGATACTACAGATGGTGTTGGTATGGCCGAAGGATTGAGTGCTGTTGCATCTACTATTGATGTTGGCGGCGGCAGAATTATTATGACGAAAGCTGGGCAAAATCCTGGCCTGAATTTTGGCGGTGGTGCGGAAAATGCTGCTATCCGTGCTTATGGTGAATTTGTAACACAAAATTACGGCATTGTTAATGTTAACGTTATCAAGGATGAGGATTCTCCTACCGGTAACGCTATTGCAGCCGGCAACAATACTACGCAGATAGTCGGTAATTTCACAACTGTCGGCGGTATGGGCACCAAGGGTAAAATCAATGTGGGCCTGAATACACCTGATTCCTATTGGGTAGGTAATTTTGTTACCGGCGGCGGCTGGGGCGTAACACCCGGCGATTATGGTATAGTCAGTCTGTTTATGGGCAATAAAGCTAAATGGATGGGCAAAGCTTCCTATGCTACTAAACTGCTGATGGACAGCGGCGCAACATGGGAAGGCTATTCCTTGAATAATGCTGTAGATGCAACTATCAAAAATGGCGCTGTTTGGTACAACATTAATGATACCGAGGAGCCTACTAAATTAAAGAGCTTAATCGGCGGTGCTACGGAAGCAGCTGCAGGTACTGTTGATATGACGCATGACGGTGTTGTCGATACAACTATTGAGAATTTTGGCGGTCATGTAAACGTTATTTATAAGCATGCAGCGGACGATGCAACAAATATTCTTGGCGGTAATTTTACTATCAATCATGCCGATGAAGGCTCTGCTGTTACGCTGACAACAGACAACAGCGGTTTTGATGTGCATAAAACAGATGAAACAAAAGCTGTATTGAGCAGCCTTGCTAACAAGCTTTATTACCAGGGTGCTGTAGATAATGCGGAAGCTAATCTTGACGGTTATGTGCAGATAGCAGAAGGGCTAACCGCTGCATCTGCCGGCATGAAGCTGGCAGATGTTGAATTCTCTGCTGATAACGGACAGGCAAGTCTGGTAGCAGATACTATCAGAACGCCGGATGCGAAGATTATTTATGGCAGCAGTGAAACTGCTATGATGAAGGGTGCAAAATCTGCTATGGCTTCCGGTGCGTTGATGTGGCGTGCCGAAAATAATGACTTGCTGAAGCGTATGGGTGATTTGCGTCTGGATGATGGTGATGCAGGCATCTGGGCTAAATACTATGGCGGCAAATACGAGATGGACAGTCAGAATACTGACCTTAATCTGAAATACAATGCTTATCAGGTAGGCTTTGATAAGGCTGTAGGTAACGGCTGGTCAGTTGGTTTGGCAGTATCCTATAACGATGGTGATTCCAATTATGGCAGCGGCAAAGCTGATCTGAAGGATACAAGCGTAGGTTTGTATGGTACCTGGAAGGGTAATGATGGTCAGTATGTAGACCTGATTGCCAAATATACCCGTCTGGAAAATGACTATGATGTTGCCAATGTGTATGGTCATAAGCTGAGCGGTGATTACAAGACCTGGGGTACCAGCATCAGTGCAGAATATGGCAAGCGTTTTGAAAATGAAAGCGGTTTCTACTTTGATCCGAGCGTAGAGCTTACCTTGGGACGCATCAACGGCAAGGATTACAGTGCAAACAGTGATTACCTGGACACCTGGGGCAAGAGCAGAGGCATGCAGGTACAGCAGGATGCCTTTAACACATTGGTAGGACGCGTAGGCTTCCGTCTTGGTCAACAGACTGAAAAGGCAAGCTATTTTGTAAAACTTGCAGCAGCACATGAGTTTAAAGGTGAATTCAACAGCCGCTTTGCAGCAGAGGGCGAATCTGAAGGCAGAACCAGTATTGATTTTGGCGATACCTGGTACGAAGCACAAATCGGCGGTACAGCTAAGCTGAGCAAAAACAGCCTGATTTATGCAGACTTTGAACGCAGCTTCGGCGGTGACGTTGAAGAGAAATGGCGTGTAGACGCAGGCTTAAGATTTACGTTCTAAAATTATTTTCCTGACATGGTGTCTTTTAAGGCATATGTATAGAGCGGGCAGGAGCTGAAGCTATCGCTCCTGCCCCTACTCAATTTTATTTTTGAGTGAGGAGATGTACAAAAATGAGTAAGAGTAAAAAAAGCTTAATGAAAACCAAACTTGCCTTAGCTATTGCCGTAGCTTTAGGCTGCAGCCTGATGAGTGTTGCAAGTGCTGCTACCTATGATATGACGAGCAGCGAATATGCCGGCGGCATTACCTGGAGCCATGCGGTAAATGGCGACCAGATAGGTAAAAGCTGGCAGGAGCCTGACAATTATATGTTTCGCTATGATAAGGCTACAGGTCAGGTGCTTGGAGGCGATATTACTATGGCTACCGATATGCGCTATGAAGAACCCACTCCTTGGGGTGGCACGCAAGTAGAAGGTGTTACTGTTTTTGCTAATCTTGACGTTAAGGCTAGCGATTTGCCTGATTGCTCTTTAGCAACAGTAGAAAAGGTTAATGCTGCTGTTTTGAAAAAGCTGAAACCAGCCGAGGGCTTGACTCATTATTATGGCTTTGATTACATATCTGTACGCATTCTTGACGATGATGGCAATGTATTGCGTGTAGCAAAGGTTAAATTTGCTGATGACATGAGCAGTTCATATAGTCTGACCGGCGGTACCTATAAAACTGTTTTGAGCAATGACAGCAATAATAAAGAATATGATATTAAACAGGCTGATACTGCGCAGGGGTATGCTACAATACCGGCAAATACCTGGTATGTTGGCGAAAGCGATAGCCGTTACGGACTGACTGTTGCTCCGGACCTTTCTAAAGAAACTATAAAGGCTGCTGTACGCGGTGCTGAAAAGGATTTATATGTTACTAACGTATTGGGCTCCAGTACCTGGAACAGTGAGATAACCATTAAAGCGGAAGGCAAGAATACCGACAGAGTTTATGGCGTCTACAATGATCAGAAGGGCTTGGTACATCTGAAGGATGCCAAGATGACTATCACTGCTGACGGTAACGAGCAGAGCAATGTTGCCTATGCAGGTAATAATGCGGATTATACCAGCAAAGTCATTTTGGAATCTACTGCTGACGGCAGTGTCGGTGTAGCTCTGAAGGCGAACGGCAACGTTCTCGAAGCCGGCAAAAATGGCGTAATCGACCTGACATCCGGCCAAAGCAGCTTGGAAACTGCTGCAGGAAATTTGCTGTATGCTCATGATGGTGGCATTATTAACATTGGCCATAAGACAAAGGGTACTGCCGGTCTGAAAATAACAATGGGTGACAGCAGCAAGTATCTGGCATTGGCTGAAAACGGCGGTACGATTAATGCAGGTGTCATTGTTGAGCATCTTGACAGTGTCGATTATGATAACGCTACTGTTTTAAAAGGAAGCAACAATGTTGCCGGCAATATGAAGGCAGATGCTGACAGTAAAATTAATTTTGGCCTCGCAGGCAAGTACAACTACCAAGGTGATGCAGAGGGTAATGTTAATTTGTATTTCACTACAGGAGCAGGCTGGGAAGGCAATGCTATAGGTGAAGATGTAGCTTTGGATTTGGGCAGCGACACTCTTTGGAACATTACTTCAAATGCTGCTCAACATCTTAAACAGCATAAGGGTGCCGAATCGTCCTCCAAGAGAAGCTTTATTAATGTTGGTGAAGGCAATCTGACGATTGATAAATACTCCGGCAATACAACCTTTGTTTATCAGCATGATGCAGCTGATGCCAGCAAGATTCTTGGCGGCGATTTGACTATTAACAGCGCTGAGCCGACTGAGGTTCTCAGCACAGGCGTTGGCTCTGAGAAATATCAGGTATCAGAAGTACCATCTACAGTGTATCTGCAGACTTCCACCGATGGCATAGATACTACAGATGATGCTGCAATCAACTCTGTACTGGATAATCTGGCCAAGAAGCTTACCTATACTGCTTATGTGAACGGCGAGCGTAATCTGAGTGGCAGGGTAGAACTTGCAGAAGGCCTGACGAGTTCTTCTGTAAGCAAATTCTACAGCAATATTACCTTTGACGCAGCCAGCGGACAGGCTAAAAAAGAGAATGAGCTCTTTAAACCGTTTACAGGTATTATTTTTGGTAATGAAACATCAGATGCGAAAAACGGGTATGCTGACCAGATCAGCGGAACCGCTGTCGGCAAGGATTTAAAATATACCTTTAATGATGATACTCTTATTGATGTTAAGCTGAACAAGGATCCGCGTAGCTTCGGATGGGGCGGTCTATATTGTGCAGCAATCAACAACTACGGTGACCGTCCATATCAATCTTCACCTGCCTATACTAAGGGCGGACCGAGCTATACTATCGATATGCAGGGACATGACCTGAATGTAAACTTCAGTGCTTTCCCGGCTTCAGGCTCTACCGGCAGCCAACCGATGTGGACTGCTGCAGCTATCGGCGTTTTCCGTGATGGTACGATTACGATTGATAACCCTGGTGCTGTCAGCATTACCTCTACTAATAACTATTATTACGGCAGTGCTATCAGAGCATCTACTGCTGCTGTCGGCGCAACCGGTGCACATGTTATTATCAATAATGACAACAGCAAGGAGCATGCTGTGAAGATTCGCGGCGGTATTGATACTCCTGGCTATCAGCTGAACTGGCGCGCTATTGAAATATATACTCAGAACGGCACTAAAAAAGAAAACGGCAACTCCGTTGAGATTAAAGGCCTTGTAGATATTGATGTAAAGAATTGTGCATCTTTATTTGCTCGTGGTAACTATGCGACGATTGACATCGGTGGTGGCCGCATTGTTTCTCATAATTATTCCTCTATCTGGACTGCTGGTAATGAAGCTTTGATTAACCTGAATATGCAGAAGGATGCAGAAGGCAATGCTATTGATGCCGGAGATAATTATCTGCAGATTGAAGGAGATGTATCGACTGCCACTCAGTATTATGGCTCCAATGGCACAATTAATGTCGGTCTGAACACTGCTGATTCCTATTTGAAAGGTCATTTCTTCGGCGTTGGTAACAATAATCTGTATCTGCGTAACGGTGCCGTTTGGGATAATATGCCTGCTGTAACGCATAACTGGGCTGGCGGCGACTATAGCACTAACAATATTGTCAGCAATATCAGCAATCTTTATGGTGGTGCAGACAGCGCTCATGCCGGTAATATTTATCAGCATGAATCTAAAGAGCTGCGTATTAAGAACCTCACTGGTTATGTAAACGCATATCTGGCACATGAAAACGGCGAAGACGGCAATGCAAACTTTGATGCCCTTGGCAACATTGTTGTAGAAAAAGCAACCAAGACAGATGGCAAGAATGCCTGCATTACGCTTTTTACTGACCGCAATGGTATTGATACCAGCGAAAATAATGAAGTAGTAAATACCTTGACTGCTTTAGCTAAAAAGCTGGTTTACAATGAAGCTATAAATTCTCCGGAGGTTGATACTGAAACTGAAACTAGTGCTATGGATGGTTCGAAGCCGGAAATCAATCTGGACGGCAAGGTCGGTATTGCCGAAGGCTTGACTGCAGGTTCCGTAGCAATCCGTCTGGCAGACCTGGACTTCAACAAAGAGAACGGCGAAGGCAGCCTGATTGCAGGCAGCATTCATACTCCGGATGTATACGTACCCGTCATGTACGGCAGCAAGGAAACCGCAATGATGAAGGGTGCAAAATCTGCTATGGCTTCCACCGCAATGCTGTGGCGTGCAGAAAACAATGACCTGATGAAACGCATGGGTGACCTGCGTCTGTCTGAAGGTGAAAGAGGCTTGTGGGCAAAATACTACGGCGGCAAGTACGAGATGGACAGCCAGAATACTGATTTCAACCTGAAATATAATGCATATCAGTTAGGCTATGATGCAGATGCAGGCAACGGCTGGACAGTCGGTGCAGCAGTATCCTACAACGATGGCAATGCTACCTACGGCAATGGCCGCGGTGACCTTTCCGCTTACAGCGCAGGCATCTACGGTACCTGGAAGAGTGAAGATGGACAGTATGTTGACATCATCGCAAAGTACAGCAAGCTGGATAATGACTACAAGGTATTCAATGACAGCGGCCACAAGCTGAGCGGCGATTACAAGACCTGGGGCACCAGCATCAGTGCTGAATATGGCAAGCGTTTTGAAAATGATAACGGTTTCTACTTTGATCCGAGCGTAGAGCTGACCTTGGGACGCATCAACGGCAAGGATTACAATGCGCACAGTGATTATCTGGACAGCGTTGGTGTGAAGAAGGATATGCAGGTAGAGCAGGATGCGTTCAATACGTTGGTAGGCCGTGTAGGCTTCCGTCTGGGGCAGAAGCTGGATAATGCAAGCTACTTTGTAAAGCTGGCAGCAGCACATGAATTCAGCGGTGACTTTGACACTGCCTTCCGTGCAGTGAACGAGCCTGAAGGCAGAACCAGTATTGATTTTGGCGATACCTGGTACGAAGCACAAATCGGCGGTACAGCTAAGCTGAGCAAAAACAGCCTGATTTATGCAGACTTTGAACGCAGCTTCGGCGGTGACGTTGAAGAGAAATGGCGTGTAGACGCAGGCTTAAGATTTACGTTCTAAAAATTAGTTTCCTTGACATTGTGCCTTTTAAGGCATATGTATAGAGCGGGCAGGAGCTGAAGCTATCGCTCCTGCCTCCACTCAGTTTTATTTTGAGTGAGGAGATGTACGAAAATGAGTAAGAGTAAAAAAAGTTTAACGAAAACCAAATTGGCCTTAGCTATTGCTGTAGCTTTAGGCTGCAGCCTGATGAGTGTGGCAAGTGCTGCTACGTATGATATGACTAGCAGCGAATATGCAGGCGGTATTACTTTGGACAGCAAGACGTATCCTAATAGAGCACAGGTCGGCTCATCTAAAGTAAAGCCTGATGTTTTCAGCTTCAGATATGATAAAAATACCGGCAAGATAGTCGGCGGAGACGTCAATGTAACCTCTGATGTTATGTCCAAACCGGTATTTGCTTCTTTAGAGGTAAAAGCAAGCGATTTGCCTGACTATACTAATGCGACAATCAATAAGGTTCTTAATGGGCTGTTAGATAAATTTGTTCTTACGGATTCGGCAAAAGCATCATCTGCCTATTATTATTTAAAGGGATATTCACAAATCAAAATTGTGGATGATGATGGTAATGTAATTCGCAGTGCATTTATTATAGTAAAAAATAATGCTGACCGCGATAAGTATTATTTCTATAATGGCAGTGCCGGTACATATACTAATGTTTTGAAAAATGATAATAATCCTTACTATGATATATCGTCAAGCGACCGTACTACTCTGAGTCCTACTTACGATGAAGTGGAAATACCTGCCAATACCCTGGTTTTCTATGGTGATAATAAGGATATGCAGTTTACTATTCAGCCTGACCTGTCTTCAGAAAGCCTGAAAGCGGCAGTACAGGGAGCAGATAAGGATTTGTACGTAACTAATTCTGTCACTAATGTTAAAACAAAAAAACCTATCAACGGCTATACTATACTCAATATTAATGCTATAGGTAATGCTGATGATACTGTGTATGGTATTTATAATGATAAGTCAGGTCTTGTCAGCATCCAGTCAAGATTCTTCAATATGAATGTCAGCGGCAATGATAAGGGCAGTGCTATTTATGCAGGCAATAACGGTACAACCGAAAGCAAGGTGAAAGTTAAGGTTGCGGCAATGCCTACAGATTCGATTAAAAACACTATTACCGCAACAGGCAACATAGCAGAAGCCGGTAAAAACGGTGTTGTTGAGTTCAGTGCTGAAAATAATACTATAATCAGCAGTACCGGCGGTAATATTTTCTATGCACATGATGGCGGTAAAATCAATGTCCTGAAGGGTGATAAAAATTATCTTGGCATAGATGTCCAAAGTGTAGCGGACGGAAAATATCTTGCATTGGCTGAAAACAAGGGCGAAATCAACTATGGTGTAAGCAGTACTCATTATGACAAGCTTGATTATGATGCAATAAGTGTTGCTTCCTCAAAGGGCGATCTTGCCGGTGATATGAAAACGGATGCCGACAGCAAGATAACCTTTGGTATTAGTGGCACCGGCAGAGTGTATACGGGCAATGTTTCCGGTAATATTTCCTTATATGCATATGATGGTGCAACATGGAATGGTGCGATTTCCGGTGATGACAGCAATATCAATCTTGGCTTTACCGGCAATTCCGTGTGGAATATTACCTCGGATGCTAAGCAGCATGTAAATAAGCTTACCTCCTCTGATGCTGCCAGCAAGAGAAACTTTGTAAATGTCGGTGCAGGTGATATTACTATTGATAAGTATGCCGGTAATACTACCTTTGTTTTCCAACATACTGCCGAGAATCCGGCAGATTTGACGGGTGGTAATGTTACTATTAAATCGGCAGTGCCTTCTGATATCCTTTCAACCGGTATTGGCGATGGTTCTGAAAAAGAGGATGTTTTAGGTCATGCCGATTCAACGGTATATCTGCAAACAGCTGCTGATGGTATAAATACGGAAGATTCTGGCCTTGTTAATCAGGTACTGGATAATTTGGCTAAAAAGCTGACATATTCTGCATATGTAGATGGTGAGCGTAATTTGAGCGGCAGAGTAGAAATTGCCGAAGGCCTGACAAGTTCTTCTGTTGCTAAGTATTACAGCAATATTACCTTTAATGAAAAAACCGGTCAGGCTCAAAAAGAAGAAAAGATTTTCAATCCATATGTTGGAGTAATGTTCGGTGATGAAAAGGCAGACTCTGAAGCAGGCTATAAGGACGTTATCAGCGGAACAGCTGCCGGCAAGGATTTGAAATATACCTTTAATGACAACGCAATGGTAGAGGTAAAGCTTAATTCCATGCCGAAGGGTGTTTGGGGTAATACATTGTATTGTGCTGCCATCAACAACTATGGTACTGCTCCTTATAAATCCAGTGCGTTTACAGCTAAAGGCGGACCGTCCTACACTATTGATATGCAGGGACATAATTTGAACGTTGTATTTAATGCTTTCCCGCAGCCGGGAAGCACAGGCAGTCAGCCTATGTGGACAGCAGCCGCTATCGGAGCTTATAGAGAGGGTACTATTACGATTGATAACCCCGGTGCAGTTTATCTGGAATCCAGAAACAACTACTATTATGGCAGTGCTATAAGAGCTTCTACAGCTGCTGCTACCGATACCGGTGCTCATGTTATCATCAATAACGATAACAGCCGTGACCATGCTGTTACTATCCGCGGCGGAATTCCTACTCCTGCTTACGAGCTTGACTGGCGTGCGTTAGAAGCAACAAGCATGTTTAACGATGCGACTAAGGAAAACTCCAATACTATTGATATCAAGGGACTTGTAGATATCGAAACCGAAAAATCTGCAGCTATTTTTGCTCGCCAGGGATATAGCAAGGTCAGTGTTGGCGGTGGTCGTATTTTTGCGGATAAGCATGAATCTATCTGGACATCCGGAGAAAACACCATGGTTAATGTTAATGTTCTTGAGGATGAGAATGGTAACGTAACCGGTGCAGGTAATAATTATGTGCAGATTACCGGTGATGTACGCACTTCCACTGATTTCTATGGTGAGGGCGGTACTATTAATATTGGCCTGACTACACCTGATTCTTATCTGCATGGTCATTTTTACGGACCGAGAGATGAAAATACTAAATTTAATAACAACCTTTGGTTGTCCAACGGAGCTGTTTGGGATAACAAGGGATTGCTGTTCCATCCGTGGTCGGGTCCGGAATATACTACTTCTCACGAGAGTGTAATTAGTAGGCTCTATGGTGGCAATACTGCGGAAACAGCCGGTAATATTTATCAAAATGAAGCCAAGGACATCAATATCCAAAATCTGTCCGGTTATGTAAACGCATATCTGGCACATGAAAACGGTGAAGACGGCAACGCAAGCTTTGACGCACTCGGCAACATTGTTGTTGATAAGGCAACTAAGACTGACGGCAAGAATGCAGGCATTACACTCTATACCGACCGTAGCGGTATTGATACCAGCGACCAGGATAAGGTAGTCAATACACTTTCCGCTCTGGGAAGAAAGCTGGTTTATAACGAAGCAGTTGCTACTGAAGATAATCCGACACCGGAAATCAATCTGGATGGCAAGGTTGGTATTGCCGAAGGCCTGACTGCAGGTTCCGTAGCAATCCGTCTGGCAGATCTGGACTTCAACAAAGAGAACGGTGAAGGCAGTTTGGTTGCAGGCAGCATTCATACTCCGGATGTATACGTACCCATTATGTACGGCAGCAAGGAAACCGCAATGATGAAGGGTGCAAAATCTGCTATGGCTTCCACCGCAATGCTGTGGCGTGCAGAAAACAATGACCTGATGAAACGCATGGGTGACCTGCGTCTGTCTGAAGGTGAAAGAGGCTTGTGGGCAAAATACTACGGCGGCAAGTATGAGATGGACAGTCAGAATACAGACTTCAACCTGAAATATAATGCATATCAGTTAGGCTATGATGCAGATGCAGGCAATGGCTGGACAGTCGGTGCAGCAGTATCCTACAACGATGGTGACGCTACCTATGGCAATGGCCGCGGCGATCTTTCTGCTTACAGTGCAGGCATCTATGGTACTTGGAAGAGCGAAGACGGACAGTATGTTGACATTATCGCCAAGTACAGCAAGCTGGAAAATGACTACAAGGTATTCAATGACGGCGGTCACAAGCTGAGCGGCGATTACAAGACCTGGGGTACCAGCATCAGCGCAGAATATGGCAAGCGTTTCGAAAATGACAACGGTTTCTATTTTGATCCGAGCGTAGAGCTGACCTTAGGACGCATCAATGGCAAGGACTACAATGCACACAGTGATTATCTGGACAGCGTTGGCGTGAAGAAGGATATGCAGGTAGAGCAGGATGCGTTCAATACGTTGGTAGGCCGCGTAGGCTTCCGCCTGGGCCAGAAGCTGGATAATGCAAGCTACTTTGTAAAACTGGCAGCAGCACATGAATTCAGCGGAGACTTTGACACTACCTTCCGTGCAGTGAACGAGCCTGAAGGCAGAACCGGCATCGACTTTGGCGATACCTGGTACGAAGCACAAATCGGCGGTACAGCTAAGCTGAGCAACAACAGCCTGATTTATGCAGACTTTGAACGCAGCTTCGGCGGTGACGTTGAAGAGAAATGGCGTGTAGACGCAGGCTTGAGATTTACGTTCTGATTTCTCATCTATATAATATGTAAAAAGCAGGCAGGGAGAATCCCTGCCTGCTTCGGAAAGTCAAAAAAGGTCGCTGCAAAGCGGCCTTTTTTGCTGATTTGTATTTTTTAGCTAGCAATTAAACTATAGAAAAAATATTGCGTATAGCTTGCACAGGTATTTTTATGGTGGTAGACTAGATTAAACAATACTCGGAGGACTTAACATGAATATAACAGTATATCTTGCCTCATCGACAGGCAATGATCCTAAATTTGAGTCTGCGGTTAAAGAGCTTGGCACCTGGATTGGTGCGAGCGGTAATACGTTGGTTTATGGCGGTTCTAAAACCGGCCTGATGGGAGAGTTGGCGCAAAGCGTTTTGCAGGCAGGCGGTAAGGTTATCGGCGTGGAGCCGCAGTTTTTTGTAGATGAGGAATATCAATATGAGGGACTGACGCAGCTGATAGTTACCAAAGATATGGCAGAGCGCAAGACGAAGATGATTGAGCTTGGCGATGCTTTTATTGCCTTTCCCGGCGGCGTGGGAACGCTGGAGGAGGTTAGTGAGATTATGTCAAAGATTTCACTGGGACACCTGCAGGCGCCGTGCATCTATTATAATCTTGAAGGTTATTATGATGATGTAAAGCACTTTCTGCAGCAGATGATTCTTAAAGGTTTCTCTTCAGAGGAAAAGCAGCAGGGAGTATATTTTGCGGAAAGTTTGGAAGAAATCAAGAAATTATTGAAATAAAAGGATGTTGCTGAGAATATAAAAAGGCTGACGCTTCGCATTTACGCAAGGCGTCAGCCTTTTTGCTGCCTTAAATATTCTGCGTTTAAGCAATATTATTCATATCCGGAAACACTTTTGCAGTGCATTATACTCGCCTAATGCCAGCATTGTTATATCGTCGGATAATATGGTATCGGGCGTAATTGAGACGTCAGTTTTTCCCAAGTGCTTTATGCCAAGAATATTAATGCCAAACTTTTTGCGGACCTCCAACATACCGATGCTTTTACCAACCCATGCTTTGGGCACTTCTACTTCAAAAATAGCGTGCTGCTTGTCAATTTCAATATAATCGAAAATATGGTCTGCAGTGTAGCGTTTGGCTGCCCATATAGCCATCTGCTTTTCAGGATAGACTACATTGTCTGCACCGTTACGAAGCAGAAACTTTGCCTGGACATCGCGTTCAGCACGAGATACTACACATTTTGCGCCCAGTTCTTTTAAAAGCGAAGTAGTTTCCAGCGAGTTTTGAAAATTACCGCTGATAGTTACGAAGCAAACGTCAAAATTCCTGATGCCAAGAGCACGTAAAAACTCTGCATTGGTACTGTCACCGATTTGTGCTTTGGTGACAAACGGCAGTACATCGTTAATTCTTTCCTCGTCAGTATCAACCGCCATGACCTGATGCCCTAATTGTGAAAGTTGCATAGCGATATGACGCCCGAAATGACCTGCTCCAATCAATAAAATATTTTTCATAGGATATCCACTCCTTTTGTTTAGCCAATAGTGATTTTTTCCAGCGGCAGTTTTGAGTTAACTGCTTTTTTGCCGGATAATGCTGCGTACATGAGCGTAAGGCTACCTACTCTGCCAAGATACATAAGTAAAATCAGTATCAGTTGTGAGGGTACATGCAGCTGCGGTGTAATTCCCAGCGTCAGTCCGACTGTTCCCAATGCTGATGCTGTTTCATATAAGCAGGATGACAGTGGCAGGTTCTCATAGGCACTGATAAAAATTCCTCCCAAAAAAAATAGTGCAATATACATGGTGAGGATAGTAGAGGCAAGCTTGATTGCATTGTAATCGACTCTGCGATCAAAAAAATGGGCACTGTCCTGCTGGCGATAGGTCGCAACAATGTTGGCAAGCAGGACGGCAAAGGTTGTCGTTTTCATACCACCGGCAGTTGAGCCCAGTGAACCGCCAATCAGCATCAGGAGAATCATAATGCCTTGCGACGAGCCGGACATAGCAGATAAATTTACTGTATTGAACCCCGCTGTTCTTGTTGTGACTGACTGAAAGAGAGCTGCCTGAAGACGATTTTCAATAGGAAGGGCAGCAAAATCAGCAAAGAAGAAAAAAATTGCCGGAAAGACAATCAGGATAACCGTCGAGATAAGGATTACTTTACTTTGCATTCTGTAGCGTCGGAACTGCAGCTTGTTTTCACAAATGTCCTCCCACGTCAAAAAACCGATACCGCCAATTATGATAAGCAGTATAATCGTTATATTTATCATAGGATTCTGCGCATAACCGGTAAGGGAGGGGTAGATGTTGTCTGCGGTTCCCAAAATATCGAAGCCTGCATTGCAAAAGGCAGAAATAGAGTGAAAGGCTGCCAGCCAAATACCGTGCCAGCCATAGTCGTGGCAGAACACCGGCAGCATGGCAAGTGCACCAATCAGTTCAATCAAAAATGTTCCCCACAGGATAAACTTCGTAAGCCGGACGATACCGCCTACATTTGGCGCTGATATTGCGTCCTGAAGGGTGGTGCGCTGCATCAAAGATATTCTTCGCCTGGACAGAAGTGCAAATGATGCCGCTACTGTTACAACACCAAGACCGCCAATCTGTATCAGCGTCAGAATGATTGTCTGCCCAAAGGCCGACCAGTAGCTGCCGGTATCATGTATCACAAGACCGGTTACACAAACTGCGGAGGTTGCGGTAAATAACGCATCATGAAACGGTGTTACACAGCGTTCTGCTGCGGAAATTGGCAGCATCAGCAGTAATGCACCCAGCAGGATTACTCCCGCAAAACCTAATATGATAATTTGAAAAGATGAAAGCTGAAATCTTCTGCTAATCATTTCTTCTGACATACCTACACCTTCTTGTTAATCTGTTTATACATTCATTGTGCTTGTTGCGGACACAATGTAAAAGCCGTATATTGAACACTGCTTTGCTTGTTCCTATCATAGCATTTTTTCGGTGTAGATTTGGTAAAGAAACGGGTATGGAGCAACATTATCCGGTGATATAGCTTGAAGCGCTTTTGCTCGTGAAGTATAATGGGTTTGTAAAAATAGTTAGGAGAAGCATTATGAAGCATCAACAACGACAAGAAGATATTTTGTTTTCGGTCTGTATTTTTTTCGGCGCTTTTGCCATTAATCTTCTGATTCGGAAGCTCTTTACAACGCAAACGCTGGTTCCTATGATTTTTGTATTCGGCGTTTTTCTGATATCGCTGAAAACGCATGGGTATTGCTATGGTATTGTTTCGGCTGTCTTAAGCGTATTTGCAGTAAATTTCGCTTTTACTTATCCCTATTACACTTTAGATTTTTCTGTAGAAGAAAGCATATTATCCGCTATAATTATGCTGGTTGTTGCCGTTTCCACCAGTACGTTGAACAGTAGGATACGCGACCAGGAGAATTTGCGGGCAGAAAGCGAAAAGGAGAGGATGCGGGGCAATCTGTTGCGGGCAATCTCTCATGATTTGCGTACGCCTCTTACATCAATATACGGCTCAGCTTCTACGCTGATTTCCAAGAAAAAAGCACTTTCTGAAGGACAGCAGCTAAAGCTGTTGGGAGAAATTCAAGAGGATAGCGAATGGCTTATCCGTATGGTCGAAAACCTGCTGGCTGTTACAAGAATCGACGGTGCAAAGGTCAAAATTGTGAAAACACCAATCGTTTTGGATGAACTGATTGACTCTGTGCTTATGAAGTTCTCCAAGAAGCATCCGAATCAGAAGGTTATTACGCAGATACCGGCTGACTTTGTGGATATTCCTATGGATTCTATCCTTATCGAGCAGGTGTTGTTGAACTTTTTGGAAAATGCCGTTTTTCATGCGAAAGGAATGACAGAGCTGAAGCTAGCGGTTTCCCTTGCAGGAGATAAGGCCGTATTTGAAGTTGCCGACAACGGGTGTGGCATTCCAGAGGAGATTTTGGATAAAATTTTTACCGGATGCTATAAAAAGTCTGCAGCACCGATAGATGGAACGCGCAGTAATATGGGCATCGGTATTTCGGTTTGTGCTGCTATTATTAAGGCGCATGGCAGCGAGATTTTTGTGGAAAATCGGAAGGGCGGCGGTGCTGTATTCCGCTTTTCTTTGGCAAGAGGGTGCGATGATGAGCAATAATAAATTCAAAATTTTAATCGTAGAGGATGAAGCAAACATCCTTAGCTTCATCAAAGCCAACTTGGAAATAAGTGATTATCAGGTAATCTGTGCAGAAACCTGTGCGCTCGGCATGATGATGTACGCTTCTTATCATCCGGATCTCATTGTTTTGGATCTGGGATTGCCTGACCGTGATGGCTTGAGCTTGATTCAGGATGTTAGAGAAGCGGATACTGTTCCCATCATTGTCCTTTCTGCCCGTTCCGGCGAAATGGATAAGGTGGAAGCCTTAGACCTTGGCGCGAATGATTATATTACCAAGCCGTTTGGAACTGAGGAACTGATGGCTCGTATCCGTGCAGTGCTTCGCAGCCATCGGTACAGCGAGAAAAACGAAGGTACCCACATCGGTAAATTTCAATTTCAGGATTTGATGATTGATTACGATAAAAGGCAGGTTTTTATCGATGGGGATGAAATTGACCTGACACAGACGGAATACAATATTTTGACATTCCTCTCCATTCATGCGGGAAAGGTGCTGACTTATGCTGCCATAATCCAAGCAGTATGGGGATATTCTGATTATGGGAGCGTCAAAAAGCTGCAGGTAAATATGAAAAACATCAGGAAGAAAATGGGTGTGACACCCGGAGAAAAGCGCTATATTGTTAATGAGCTTGGTGTAGGCTATCGTATGCTGGCAGAAGATGCATGAGACGCTGCAAAGGATTATTGATGAAAATACAGAAGCAGAGGTTGAAGCTTATATTATGCCCTTGGTAAAGCTTTTGGGAGGAAGGCTTACGCGCCTGATTGGGTCTTACAAGGTGCTGGAAAAACTTGTGTCGGGCAACTATGATGACAGCGTTATTGCGATACCTAAGGGTGGAACGCTGAGCATTCATGAGTTTGATGGCCTGCGTCCTTGCACGATTAAAAAGTAAATTTGAGGATAAATTTTCGTGGGGTGCAATTATGAAAATAAAAAGTATTATAGCTAAAGCGTTGCTGATTATGTCGTTGTTTGCTTTCTTGCCGTTTGTTTTTTCTCAAGATAATTATGCGTATGCATCGAGAGAAGAGCTTTTGGATCTTGAAGAAGAAAAGTCCGATATAGAGGATGAAATAGCGGAAAGACAGGCTAACGGTGAAAGCTATGACGATTTGGAAGAGCGGCGTAATGATGTGCAGGATGAAATAGAAAATATCAAGGATGAGGGCTGAGGCTTTCGGCAAAATCTGCGCATAAACTTTAAGCTCGCAAGTGCGCAAGTTTTTATCAATGATTTTCCGGCGCTCATAATGTAAAATACAATTAACGCGTAGCGAGGGTGAGGTGTGGTGACAATGCGAAAAGTTATCATTGAAAAATTACAGCAGATTGAAAAACAGGAAAACGTCAGGATTCTCCATGCAGTTGAATCTGGAAGCCGTGCATGGGGTTTTGAATCTCCGGACAGTGATTTTGATGTACGCTTTATTTATGTGCGTCCGCGTGATTATTATTTAAAATTAGAACAGACGAGGGATGTACTGGAATTCCCCATCAACGATTTGCTGGATGTCAACGGCTGGGATTTGCAGAAGGCGTTGAGGCTTTTGCATCGTTCTAATCCGTCGGTATTCGAGTGGTTTAAATCACCGATTGTTTATAGGAAAACTGCTTTCAGCCAAGAATTTATTCCCCTTATGGAAAACTATTTTTCCGCGAAGAGCGGACTTTATCATTACCTGAATATGGCAGAAGGCAACTATCGGGAGTATCTGCGGGGAGAGATGGTGCGAGCTAAAAAGTACTTTTATGTTTTGCGGCCTTTGCTTGCCTGCAGATGGATTTTAAGAACTAATACTCCGCCACCAATGCGTTTTACAGAATTGGTTGCAGGTGATTTGCCTGCATATCTTTATGAATCCGTACAGGAGCTTTTGCGCATCAAGATGGAGGTGCCGGAGCTGAAGCTGATTCCGAGAGTGGACGAGATAAATAATTTTATTGAAGAAGAATTTCCGCGTCTTAAAGAGAAAATAAGGAGCCTGCCGGAGGAACGCAGGCAGGGGTATGATGAGCTTAATGCGTTGTTTTTGAAGTATCTGCAGTAATCCAAAAGCGTAGCTGTTATACATGCATAAAGTATGCTGATAGCTGCGCTTTTCTTGTTGCTTGTAACGCAGAAAAAACTTATTCCCTTTTTTATTTTAGAGTGTATTCGATTGTCTGACATAGACAAAATCTGTCGTTGGTGTGTGATATACTAAGGATAAATCAGTGCTTAAGTAAAAAAGCAACATTGAATTGTCAGCGTATTTTGGGGAATGCTGTTTAGCGGAATCGCTGCGGAAGGAGGGTGCTGACCGTGGCTTTTAATGAGTTAATAAAAAACTTTGATAATATACGGCAGCTGATGCGTGATTTTTATGTCTTTGGCTTTAAGAGCAGAGCTGATTTTGCGGATAAAAGCGCTCGCAGCTATGACAACGAGCGCAGACGCATTGAAAGCTGGCTGGGGGAGTATATGTATTTTCGTCAGAATGCCGGTGGCAAGAACTGCTTTATTTCCGTAGACAGCAGAAAAATCCGGCATAATCCTTTTTACAAGGCGTTGAAGGCGAAGAGCTTTACGGCTAATGATATCATGCTGCATTTCTTTCTGCTGGATATTTTGCAGCCTGGTGAAAAATTTACTCTGCGTCAGCTTATGGAAAGGCTGGATGCAGCGTATTTATCTTGTTTTGACGAACCAGTGGCGTTGGATATTTCCACTGTACGCAAGAAATTGGCAGAATATGCAGAGCTTGGGTTAATAGAAAATGAAAAATGCGGGCGTGAGTTATATTATGAGCGCAGCAAGGACGATGTTGATTTAGATGCCTGGTGCGATGCCGTGAGCTTTTTTGCCGAAACGAATCAGATAGGTGTTGTGGGCAGCTTTATAGAGGATAAGCTTGCTGCCGGCAGCAGTGTGTTTTCCTATAAGCATCATTATCTGCTGCATGCCTTGGAGAGTGATGTGCTGCTTGATTTACTGGCGGCAATGGAGCACAAGCAGTGCGTGCGTATTGAAAGCTGTTCTTCCAAAGGCAAGAACATATCTTTCCGCGTGCTGCCGCTGAAGATTTACGTAAGCACGCAAAGCGGCAGGCGTTATGTGATGTGCTGGTTCTTTAAGGCGCATAGGATTATTTTCTGCCGTCTGGATAATCTTGAACGTGTTCTGGAAGCTAAGCCTGTGCGTGATTATGCCAAATTTTATGCTATGGCTGAGCAGATGGAGCAGAACCTTTGGGGTGTATCTATGAACAGAGGGCCTGCCGCTGCTGATGCCTTGGAGCATGTGGAGCTTGTAGTGCGCATCAGCAGTGACGAGCCATATATTCTGCAATGTCTGGAGCGGGAAAAGCGCTGCGGACGAGTGGAAAAAATAGATGCCGAGCATTATCGTTTTATTGCCGATGTGCATGATGCAGGTGAAATGCTGCCTTGGCTGCGTACCTTTATCGGCCGTATTGAAAGCTTTTCGTGCAGCAATAAGGCTGTGGCAGAAAAGTTTTGGCAGGATTTGGCTGAGGTGTACGCAATGTATGGTTTGGAGAAAGTAGGTGAAGCGTAGATGAGCTCAGTGTTCAGTGAGGTTTACGGTACCTATTATAATGTTGTGGCGAAGGTGCTGACGCAGTCGCTTGAAGGAAAACTGTCTGCAGCAAGCATGCAGCAGCTCGTCCGTGAGGGTGCCTATGGCGACAGTGTGCTGCAGCTTTTGCCTGCGCTGGCTGACGGTACATGGAAACTGCTGACGCCGGAGCTTGGGACGCCGCTGAAAAATAAGCCGACGATGCCCCTGACCGCTCTGCAGAAAAGATGGCTGAAAACCTTGCTGCTTGATGAAAAAATCAGCTTATTCTTTTCTGATGAGGAGATCACGAAGCAGCAGGCTGCCTTGCAGTCTGTAGAGCCTTTGTACAGGCCGGAGCAGTTTGTCTTTTTCGACCGCTTTGTGGATGGCGATACTTATACCAATTCCAAATACAGAGCAAACTTTAGGGAAATTCTTCATGCCGTGCGGGAAAAGCGTTATCTGAATGCTTCGTACCGAAGCAATAAGGGGACGATTATCGTCTGGACGGATTTGGTGCCGGTGTCTTTGGAATATTCGGCCAAGGATGATAAGTTTCGCCTGCAGGCAATAGCCGAGCGTAAGCAGGTGACGCTGAATTTAGGTAGGATAATATCCGTAGAAGCAGGAGATATAGTTGAGCATGTAAAAATCTTGAAGAAGGGAGAGCTTGCCAAGCAGACTCTTGTTCTGGAAATTGAGGATGAACGCAGCACGATGGTGCGCGCACTGATGCATTTTTCCAACCTGGCGAAGGAAACGGAAAAGCTGGACGAGTCGCATTACCTGCTGACAGTGCAATATGACAAGGGCGATGAAACCGAAATGCTCTTCCGTGTGCTGAGCTTCGGGCCGACGGTTAAGGTGCGTGAGCCGGGGGACTTTAAGGAGCTTATCAGGAAAAAGCTGAGGGAGCAAATGCAATGCAGCGCGGGAATTTAAGTGCGCATGTTTTTTTTCATGATTATAGCCTGCTGCTGTGTTAAGATTAGCATAGCAGCAAGCTATTTTTATAAAACAGGATAGACAATGGAGGAATAAGCATATGGAAAGATTTGTAAGCTATGAAAAAATGTCGAAAAAACAGCAAAAGATAGTCAACGCCTCCAAACGAGGCAACTGGGGAAATGTGAAGCCGATTACCAAGGTCAAGGCTTCGGCAAAAATTTATAATCGTAAGAAGAAGCAGAACTCCGGGGACTATGGCTATAGTTTCGGGAGTTCTGCTTTTTTATAAGGTGGGGAAATGCTATGAGCAAGAGCTTGAACGAATGGGGAAGATTTTTAGCGCTGGTGCTGCGACATAAACCGCAAGCAGTCGGCATTGAGCTGGATGCGCATGGTTGGGCGCAGGTGGAAGCACTGCTGACTGCCTTTAATCGTGTTGAAGCATTTAATATGCTTATGCTGGAGCAGATTGTTGCAGAAGATGATAAGCAGCGTTTCGCATTCAGCGAGGATAAGAAAAGAATCAGAGCGAATCAAGGGCATTCCGTGAAGGTTGATGTGGAGCTTCGGGAGGCTGTGCCGCCAGAGCTTTTATATCACGGGACTGGCGTTAAATATATTGCGAGCATCAACAGACAGGGACTTATCGCCAAGCAAAGGCTGTATGTGCATTTATCGGCGAATGTCGAAACAGCGCATAATGTAGGCAAAAGACATGGAGAGCCGTTTATCTACACAGTGTTGGCAGGCGAGATGGCAAGAGCGGGCTACAAGTTTTACCTTTCGGCCAACGGCGTGTGGTTAACAGAATGCGTACCAAGAAAATTTTTACGGAAATGGAAGGAGCTTTAGATAATGAAATTTGATGATTTTGATAAACGGATGCGAGTATATGAACAGAGCATTGATCAATATATAGTTCCGGGAATGTATATAGTAGTAAGACTTGACGGACGCAGTTTTACCAAATTAACGCGTGAAATATGCAAATTTGAGGCACCCTTTGACTTACGCTTTCGTAATTTGATGGTTGATACAACTAAGCATATTATGAATTGCGGTTTCAAGGTTTTGTACGGTTATACAGAAAGTGATGAAATATCCTTGATGTTCAGTCCCGATAATAGCGCTTTTGCTAACAAAGTACGTAAAATAAATACTATATTAGCAGGTGAGGCTAGCGGTTACTTTTCCTTGGCACTTGGTAAGGCGGTTTGCTTTGATTGCAGGGTTGTGCCTTTGCCTAACATTGAACTCGTGAAGGATTATTTTTTGTGGCGGCAGGAGGACGCAAATCGCAATGCGCTGAACTCCTGGTGTTATTGGACGTTGCGTAAGGAAGGCATGTCGAAGAATGAGGCTACGCAGTATTTGCGGGCGAAAAGTGTTGCCTTCAAAAATGAGCTTCTTTTTGCGAGGAATATAAACTACAACGACGTGCCGCAATGGCAGAAAAGAGGCGTTGGAATATACAGTAAGGAGTATGTTCGTCAAGGTTACAATCCGATTTCAGAAAAAGTAGTATCTGTAAAAAGAAAGAGCTTTGAGGCAGATTATGAATTGCCGATAGCTGAAAAATATTCTGCATTTATAGGCAGTTTTTTAGCTGCAAAGTATTAGTTAAGTAAGGTGATTGATATGAGAATTTTATTATTGATGCGTGGTGTGCCGGGCTCCGGCAAGAGCACGTTTATAAAAGAGCAGGGGCTGGAGCCTTATACATTGAGCGCGGATGCGTTGCGTCTGCTGTACGCTTCGCCGATGCTGGATAATGCAGGCAGATGGTGCATCAGCCCGCATTTTGACAAGCAGATGTGGCCGTTTTTGCTACAGACGCTGGAGGAGCGCATGAAGCGTGGCTGCTTTACGGTCGTGGATGCCACCAACATCCGCGGCAGAGATATGACTGCGTATAAAAAGCTCGCCAATGAGTATAAATATCGCATTTATGTGGTTGATTTTACTGATATTACATTGGAAGAAGCAAAGAAAAGAAACCTGCTGCGTGAGGAATACAAACAGGTTCCGGAAAATGTTATTGAAAGAATGTATGCTCAGCTGGCGGATAATAAGGTTCCGTCCGGTATTACCGTAATTAAACCGGGGGAGCTTTCGCAAATTTGGTACAAGCCACGCGATTTATCTGCTTATAAAAAGGTAATTCATATCGGTGATATTCATGGCTGTTATAAGCCGCTGAAGGAATATCTTGAGGAAATAAATCCGCAGAACTACTATATTTTTCTTGGCGATTACATCGACAGAGGCAGCGAGAATGCCGAGGTTCTGCAATTACTGCTGCAGCTTGCCGCATTAGGTAACGTTACGCTGCTGGAGGGCAACCATGAGGCTAACTTGCGGGATTACGGCTTGCCGGATGGCGTTGCTTCGAAGGAGTTCCGCATGCAGACGGCACCGGAGCTGGCGCAAGCAGGCCTGAGCAGGAAGGCTGTATATAATTTTTACAGGAAATTATCGCAGTGCTTATGCTATACATATCAGGGGAAAAAGGTTTTGGTAAGTCATGGCGGTGTGGCGCGTATGCCGGAGAATTTATCCTTGGTGGCGACAGCGGAGCTGATTTACGGCACCGGCGTGTATGAGGATACTTTGGATGTTGATATGTCTTTTGCCAAGCACGCAGCTGCAAACGAGTATCAGGTTCACGGACACCGCAATTATGAGGGTGTGCCGGCGGAGGTTAACGAGCATTGCTTTAATCTGGACGGAGCGGTGGAAATGGGCGGTCAGCTGCGGGCGCTGGAGCTTAGCGAGGATGGCTTTGTGACGAAGATGATTGCTTCGAATAAGCTGCTATGAATATCAAAAGCTGAAACTGAAGCGAGCCTGGAAAATCAGATTTTTGGCATCACGAAGGCTTGCGTGTGATTGAAGCTATGTATCACCCGGAAAATTGTGTGGCAGATTTTTTTGCTTTAATATAGAGTAATATAAAAAAGACCTAATAATATTAGTTGATAGCTAATTTTATCAGGTCTTTTTGATTGCGCAATTTTTTCTAAAGTAACGTTTAAGCAAATACATTACGTAGACAATGGCTTGTGTATTCTTCGCTTCCTGATTTATATATCTATAGCAGAGTGAAGCAGTATCTGATTAAGAGTGAAGCAGTATCTGATTAATAGTAATTACGCAAAAGTACATAGTAAGTAGTTGGTTTTAGTATGCGCCTTTTATAGTACATATCAAAATAAAATTTATTTTGATTAATAAGAACAATAGTTATTGAAACTGAATTTATTATAAAGCCTATTAAGACTGTAATTGCAGTAGATAAAAAAACAGTTGACTGCCATGCTGCTATTTGGTTTATAATACTGTCGACGATATAATATATCGTTAGTATTGCTACGAATAGAAAAGTAGTATTTGATATCAGAAAGGGGCTGTGGTATGAGTACTAGGCGAGTTAGTAGTACATTAATGATGTTATTTGTTTTAGGCAGTTCTATGAATGCTTTTGCACAGAATAATGATGTACTCGATGAAAATTTTGTTTTAGATGAAATGGTGGTGTCGGCTACACGTAGTGAAAAGAAATTATTAGATACTGCTGCCAGTGTCAGTGTTATTACTGATAAAGATTTAAATCAGATGCATATCAATAATTTGGATGAAGCATTTGTCAAGATTCCGGGAGTATATGTAGGTCGTTTAAGCGGGATTGGTTCAACTACTTCTCAGACAGTAATGAGAGGTGTTAATGCAGCGAATTCTGTAGCAGTATTGGTCGATGGTGTTCAGGTAAATGATTCTTATAATGGTTCCGTAACATGGTCTGCTATTCCTGTAGATATGGTAAAAAGGGTAGAAGTACTTCGTGGACCTGCATCTGTTCTTTATGGTGGTAACGCACTTGCCGGTGTAATTAATATTATCACTAAAGATGTGGATAAAACATCCGTCAATTTAAAATTGTCATATGGGTCTAATAATACTCAAAATCATAGCTTATATGTTGCCGGAAAAGCCAGTGATAAATTAGATTTTAATGTTAATTACGAAAAGAAAAAAACAGACGGTTATATTACAGATCCGGTTTTGAGCTCTAAAGCTGTTATTGGGGCTGAAACTACTACTACTAACACCGGAGCGAAGAGATGGATAATCGGTAATAAGGGTAAAAGACAATGGGATGAAAACACTGTTGGAGTTGGGTTCAAATACCATTTCGATGAATCTAAATCTTTAGCTTTAGATTTTACTAAAAATGAATATGAGTATTCTTATTCTGCGCCCACAAGTTATTTTGGTGATGATATTATAAAGAAGGCAGGAACATATTTTTCTACTCCAGGTGAAAAAGCGTCTAATAAATATAACATGACCTATAATGATAGCGAAAATGGCTGGAAAGCTGTAGTAGGTTATAGTGATCAATACAAGCAGCATGATACAAGTATTTCTAAAGCAACTGATTCATCTAAACCAAATACCAGATTTTCTTTTGATTTACAAAAAAACCAAACAATTTCTGCTAATAACAATGCAGTATTTGGATTAAATTACAGAAAAGATAAGATGGATGCTACTGTCTATAAGCTGGCAGATAAGTTTAACAGTGACAGTAAGATAGCAGTGGATTCTATGGCTAGCGGAACTAATAAATCTTTCTCTGCTTATGTTATGGATGAGCATAAATTTTCTGACAGATGGACAGCTACAGCAGGCTTACGCTATGATAAATGGTCTACAGACGGAAGAATTCTGTTACCTAATAAAACTGAAGCCATTAATTATGACGAGTCTACTTATGATAATTGGAGTCCGAGCTTAAGCGTTATGTATAAACCGGAAGCTGACAGCAGTGTATATTTGTCATGGGGTAAAGCTTTTGAAGCTCCGTCATTATATAGAATGTATTCTTCCAGTTATAGCTCCAATGTCTATAATATTGCCAATCCTAATCTTAAACCACAAAAGGCTGAGACTTTTGAATTGGGCTATAAAAAAGACTTAAACAATAAGTCTGCAATAGGTGTATCTGTTTATGATACAAAGTATAAAGGCTTGCTGTATAAAAACTCTTTGGGCGTGGTAGATGTTATGAATGCTACATGCTACCAAAACGCTGGTGAAGCAGAAGCGAAAGGCTTTGAACTGGAATTAAATCATAATTTTGATGATAAATGGAGTGCCTTTTTAAATTATACCTATCAAAATCCTGTAATAAAAAAAGCTTTAAAGGCGACTGAGAAGGATAAATATGTTACGGCTATTCCTAAAGAAGTATTCCGTGCAGGCGTTACCTATAGTGACAATAAATGGAGCGGCATGCTAACCGGAGAATATATCAGCAAACGATTCAGCAAAACAGATAACAGTGATACAGTTAATGGAGTCTATGGTTCCTATGATCCATACTTTATTATGAATATGGATATTAGCTATTCATTTAACAAGAACTATACATTAACTGCATCGGTAAATAATATTTTAGATAGAGATTTCTTTAATTATTATTATCAACCTGGACGTACATATTCTGTAGAAATTAATTACAGATTCTAATTTAAGTGTTATGCGTATGGAGGACTTATGAATTATATTTTGTTCGTATCCAATAAAGAAAGTGTTAATCCATATTATGTTGCTGCCTGGAAAAACCTCGCTGTAAGCAATGGAGTAAGTGAAAGTAATATAAAATTTCAGATGTTTAGCGGAACAGAAAAAACTTATATGGATAGCAATGAAGTAAACGAATACTGCAAGGGTATAGTTGTCAATTGGATGGGACAAAAGGATGATAAAAGAGTTCTCCATATTTTGAAACTTGCTCGAGAAAAAACAATTCCGTTATTAGCAAATTTTACTTATGGTAACGATAAGGCAATACATTTACTGACTGATGGTATTGCTGACCAAATTGCTTCCTATATGGATAATGGCGGTATGTATAATATTAAAAACTTATACTTGTATTTACTTAATATTTTTTTGAAGATGAATGTAATTTACAAGAATCCTGAGGCATTGCCTTGGTCTGGTATTTATATGCCGGAAGAAGATAATGTGCTGGAAAAAGAGGTTTTTTTTGAGAAGTATTATAATTCTTCTTTGCCTACTGTAGCAATTAATTTTCCTAGAGAACATTGGGCTTGGGGACATACTTTATACATAGACAGTTTGGTTAATGAATTACGAAAATTGAAATGTAATGTATTGCCTGTTTTTTCTCATTGGAATCGTGATAGAGAGAGGAATATACCAGGTTTTGAAAATAATTTTTTAGAATTAGCCTGTTTAAAAGGTGCATTTATACCACAAGTATTAATAAATTGCTTATGGTTTTCTCTGACAGTTGGCAGAGATATTGAAGATAAAGATTTATTGCAGAAACTAAATATACCGATACTTCAAGGTGAAATACTTTTGCAAGATGTAGAAAGCTGGGAAGCGTCTAGTTATGGTTTAAATGAAAACGAGCTTCAAGCAAATATTATTATGCCGGAATTCGATGGAGTTGTACATGGTGTACCATTATCTGGACAAAAAAAAGATGGTACTCTGGTAACTATGGTGCCAATTTATGATAATATAAAACTAATGGCAAAAAGAGCTTATTGTTGGGCACAGTTGAAACTCAAGCAAAATAAAGATAAAAGGATAGCTCTTATTTTTCATAATTATCCTGCAGGAAATGCTACTATTGGAACTGCTATGGGTTTAGACTCCCTTCGCAGTGGAGAATTGATTTTAGAAAAACTTCAAGAAGCTGGCTACAAAACTGATGCACTACCTAAGGAAACAGGGTGGCTTGCTGAAAAACTGCTGTCTGGTTTTACTAATGAAATAGAATTTTTAAAATCAGATCTTGAGCCATGTGGCAAATATCCTGTTGGGAATTATAAACAATGGTATAAAAATTTAGGCGTGGACACTAGAAACCATATTAAAAACAATTGGGGCGAAATGCCAGGACATTCGTTTCTTACTGATACAGGAGAAGAATTTAAAATTGCAGGGTTTAAACAAGGAAATATATTCATAGGAGTCCAACCGCCAAGAATTGCTTTTGGTGATATTCAAAAAAGTTTTCATAATGGAGATATTCCCCCTACACATTACTATTTGGCTTTTTATCGATGGTTAGTGGAAGAATTTAAAGCCGATGCTGTAATACATCTTGGTACTCATGGCAGCCTTGAATGGCTACCGGGTAAAAGTACAGGTTTGTGCAAAGCCAGCTATCCATATTTGGCTATAGATAGTCTTCCCAATTTATATCCGTACTTAATGTCCATTACTTGCGAAGGACTTCAGGCTAAAAGGCGTGGAGCTGCAGTATTAATAGATCATTTGCCGGCTCCTTGTGAAGAAGCCGGGTTATATGGTAAAATGCGGGAACTATACGATTTGGTAGAGCAGTATTTAGAAGCTTATAGATTACAAAGTTCTACAGTTTCGCAATTAGAGCAGGTAATATCGGAATTGTTACGTAATGAAGATATTAAGCATTTTTGTGATAAAGATAATGAAACTGATTTTTTCGTGCAGATGGAAAATCTACATGCTTATCTTGAAAAAATATCTTCAAATCAATGTAGAACAGGTTTGCATATATTAGGTGAACTAGGCTCTGAAGCAGATTTAAAAAACTTGGTCAATAGTTTTACTCAGGGTAACGAGGAACTTAAAGAATTTGTTTTGGAAAAATTGAGTCATACTGATGAAGAAATAGCAAATATACTTAGGGGGTTAGATGGTTGCTATATTGAAAGCGGATTATCAGGTGCTCCTTCAACAGGTATGTTGGATTGCCTTCCAAGTGGTAAAAATTTTTATGGTGTAGATCCACGCTTACTTCCATCTAAGTCAGCATGGATTATTGGTCAGCAATTAGCGGATCAGGTTATACAACAGTATATTGAGGAAGAAGGAAGATATCCCGAACGTATTGCTATGATATTTTGGTCAGGCACCAATATGCGTACCAAAGGCTGCGATATAGCTCAGGCAATGGCACTTTTAGGTGTTTCGCCAGAATGGAATACTAATGGGAGAATAAGTGGTTTTAAGGTTATTCCGTTAGACGTTTTGAGAAGACCACGTATAGATGTTATAGCGCGAATAAGCGGTATGTATAGAGATTCATTGTATCCTACTGTAGAATATTTGGATGAATGTATTCAAGGTATTATGAAATTAGATGAGGACTGGAATGTTAATTACCCGCGTAAGCATATAATGGAGGATGCAAATGAATTAGAGACAACAAACTACGATAATTTGCAATGCAGAATTTTTGGCAGTGCACCCGGAACTTATGGTGCTGGTGTTAATTTGGCAATAGAAAGCAGGAACTGGCAAAGTATTGATGATTTAAGAGATGTATATGTATCTTGGGGAAGTTATGCTTATGGTAAGCAAATTAAAGGTCAATTTCTGCCAGAAGTTTTCTCCAAACAGCTTAGCAAAGTTGATTTAACGCTAAAAAATGAAGACCATTACGAGACAACGATGTTAGAATCAGATGATTATAATGCGTTTCATGGTGGCATGATTGCTGCAGTACGTAGTTTATCAGGAAAAGTTCCAAAGTCATTTTGTGGGAATTTGTCTAAAAAGGATGCTGTTAGTGTTCAAAGTTTATCAGAGGAAATGAAACAGTTATACTTATCTCAAGTACTGAATCCTAAATTTATTCAGGGAATGAAGAAACATGGATATAAGGGTGCAGCTGATTTATGTAATATTGTCAGTCATAGCTTTGCTTGGGATGCAACCAGTAATGTTATTGAGGATTGGATGTATAATGAATTAATCAAAATGTATGTTATTTCTAAAGATATTAATGCTTGGTTAAAGAAAGTCAATCCGTGGGCTTTAAGAAAAATGTGTACTGTTTTGTTAGAAGCAAAACAAAGAGGTTTATGGAATGCACCTAAAGAGCTTGAGAGTGCTCTGATGCAAGAGTTTTTAGAAATTGAGGGCGATTTAGAGGAATTAAGTGATGAATAATGATAACAAAATTTATAAATTATGTCTCGTTTTTATCATCTTGCTTTTGAGTGGGTTAGCATTTGTAAGTGTTTGGGGTATCAATCAGACGGAGAAGCAAAATAGTTATTTTGTTGTTGATAATTCTGGTTATAAAACTATTTTCAATAGTAAGCCTACAAGAGTTTTGTGTTATAATCTTACATATGATACTATTCTTTTAGGAATTGTGCCTGCCGATTATTTAGTAGCTAAAAATTACCTTGACAAGGATCCAGCAATTTCGTATATTGCTGAGGAAACAAAGAATATAAAGACAGAATATAGGTTGTTTAAGCAACTCGGTGAAGAATCAATTATGGCGATGAATCCTCAGGTTATCTTTGTACCTGATACTTTAGATAAAAATGTTATTGAATCTTATAGAGCAATGGGTATAAAGACAGTTGTCTGTAGAGGTCCCAATAGCATTGATGATATCAGGTATAACATAAGACTAATGTCTCAGTCCTTGGGTAAGGAAGAAAATGGTGATAAATTAATACGTGAAATGGATAGACAGCTAGCAGAAGTTCGTGATAAAATTCAATTAAAACAAGCTGAACAGCCGGTTGTTATGTTAGCATCCAGAATGAGACAGTATGGAGGAATAGGCTGTGTCTATGATGATATTTGTAAGCATGCCGGAATAAGAAATGCAATTAGCATGCAGGGAATACATTATGGCGAAACCGTAACCAAAGAATCTATCATAGCCTCAAATCCTGATGTTTTTCTTGTTTCTGCAGGTAGAGAATATGAAGAAGCCAAAGATGTTCAGTTTAGAAAAGAATTTTTAGAGGATCCTGCTTTTCAACATCTGAAAGGAATTAAAAGAGTAATAGCGATACCTGATAGATATATTTATTCAAATTCACAGAACTGTGTTTATGCTATCAAGGGATTGTATAATAGTATTTATGGACCTACTTTTGATATGAAGGAAGAAAAATTGTTAAAGGGTTATTAAGAAGGGGTACCATGGTAAAATCAATTAGAAATACATTTACATCTGGCGAAATTGCAAAGCTTGCTAATATTTCTAAGCAAACATTGAGTTACTATGAAAAAGAAAAGCTGTTAAAGCCTGCTAAAAGAAACCAAGAGAATAATTATGCGTATTATTCTCTAGCGGAACATCATATGTTAGAAATGATTGTTTGCATGAGACGATTAGGTTTTTCTATAAAGGATATACGTGAGTTTTTGCATTACCGTGATGAAAACATCGTAAGTAATCTTTTGAGGAAAAAAGAAGAAGAATTAATCCTTGAACAGAAAGAACTTATGGAAAAAATGCTAAGTGTGCAAACCATTCTTAGGAAAACGGACCACATAAGAAATCTGATATTGGATAGAGTTTTATTGGAACAACTTCCTGAATATAATATGTATGTTTCTCAATATCTATCTTCTGTGGATGGTGATAAAAATAATCTTATTATAAGGTTGAATTTCATGAAAAATCTTTTTAGGCTTAATAACTGTGATTTGATTACAGGTTGGTTTTTGAGTCAAGAGAACACTAAAAAGTTTCAATGTAGTCCTGTAAGCAGGTTTTTTGCTATGGATAGTTATAATTGTATTGATGATTTTCGAAAACTTGTTAATCATAAGACAAAAAATCAATGCTATGTTTCGATATATGGAAAGGGTAACTATCATCATTGTTGTGAAGCATGGATAAAAAAGTGTTTTCAATTTATTGAACGTAATGAACTTGAGATAAATGGTGATACAATAGTTTCTTTTGAAAAGGACTATTGGATTACTAATGACAAGAATGAATATGTTTTTAAATTATCAATACCTGTAAAATGATTTGTGAACTAGCAAAATAATACAATATATAAATATTTTTAAGTGTATGAGTTAGTTATATTTACACTATCTATGAGATAAGCGGTTTCTCGGGCATAAGGGAGGCCGCTTTTAACTATGTGGTATTGTATCCGTAATTTTCGTAAGCGGTTAATACAGTCAGCTACGTATTTATATACTGGTAATCTTTTTCTTGGTTCTGAAAAGCTATTTTAATATAAGTTCTATAAAATACTTAGGCTTTTGCACTTGACGAATTTTGGAAAATGATAAACAATTATATTTAAAGGATTTTGGGAATATAATAGGATATCGAATGATAGAATACTTCTTACAAGATTTGACGATGGGAATGACGGATATAGTCCTAATGTTATGCAGAATCTTTTTTATGACTAATTCTGCATTGAAGCATACAAGGTTAAGTGCCTTGCTTAAGTATGCAACATGAATAAATTCTTTTTTCTTTAAAAGCAATTCAATTCATACAGGAGCAAAAAAATGATTGATAAAATGCTTATTCGTGGCGCGAAGGTCCACAATCTGAAAAATATTGATGTAGATATTCCCTTGGGAAAAATTGTCGGCATTGCGGGTGTCTCAGGCTCCGGCAAATCATCCCTGGCGCTTGGCGTACTGTACGCCGAAGGTTCACGCCGCTATCTGGAGGCGCTTTCGACATATACGCGCCGACGCATGACGCAGGCCTCCCGTGCTTCCGTAGATGAAGTGCTGTATGTTCCTGCTGCCTTGGCGCTGCACCAACGTCCGGGAGTGCCTGGAATCCGCAGTACCTTCGGCACAGGTACGGAGCTGCTGAGCAGCTTGCGCCTTATGTATTCGCGTCTTGCGTGCCATCGCTGTCCCAACGGACATTATCTGGAGCCGACGCTTTTGGTTGCTGCAGGCAAGAAGCTGACCTGCCCGGAGTGTGGCGAACAGTTTTATGCGCCGTCTGCCGAGGAGCTGGCCTTCAATTCGCAGGGTGCCTGCAAAACTTGCGGCGGTACCGGAAACGTCCGCACGGTAGATTTAAACACGCTAGTGCCGGATGAATCGCTTACCATAGAGCAGGGCGCTGTTGCACCTTGGAACAGCCTCATGTGGTCGCTGATGACTGATGTCTGCAAGGAAATGGGCGTGCGCATAGATGTGCCGTTTCGCGAGCTGACGGAGCGGGAGAAGGAGATAGTCTATCACGGTCCTGCGGAAAAGAAGCATATTCTCTACCATCCCAAGAAAAGCAATTCCAACGATTTTGCCGAGCTTGATTTTACCTACTTCAACGCTGTTTATACAGTTGAAAATGCGTTGTCTAAGGTAAAAGATGAAAAGGGCATGAAGCGCGTAGAAAAGTTTTTGAAGGAAGATATCTGCCCAGACTGCCACGGTACGCGTTTGTCTGCAGCAGCGCGTGCGCCGAAGCTGTTAGGGATTTCGATGGCTGAGGCCTGCCAAATGACACTGGTGCAGCTGGTAGCATGGGTGCAGCGTGTTCCCGAAAGCCTGCCGGAGGCAATGCGTCCGATGGCGGAACGCATCTGCGAAGCATTTACCGGCACAGCGAAGCGTCTTATGGATTTGGGATTAGGTTATCTTACACTCGACCGCTCCGCTGCTACGCTCTCTACCGGAGAGAGGCAGCGGATGCAGCTGGCGCGTGCTGTCCGTAATCGTACTACCGGAGTTCTTTATGTGCTGGATGAGCCGTCAATCGGTCTGCATCCTTCCAATATCGTGGGACTGACCGGCGTAATGCATGACCTGGTGGCAGACGGCAACTCTGTAATCCTTGTGGACCATGATACGCAGATTTTGCAGGAGGCAGACTGGCTTGTGGAAATGGGACCGCAGGCAGGTGCCGGTGGCGGTCATGTAATTGCGCAGGGAACAATACCGGAGATAGAAGCAAATCCTGCTTCGCAAATCGGCCCGTTCCTTGCCGGAAAGGCAGCGGCAAAGCGGCAGAGTTGCGCTCAGAAGCAGGAGCTGTTTGCTGACGGCACCATTCATCTTGCTACTGCATCGATACATACCGTTAAGCCATTGGAGATAGATATTCCCAAGGGACGCTTGACAGTTGTCACCGGCGTATCTGGTTCAGGTAAAACCACAATGGTTTTGGAAAGCCTTGTTCCCGCGTTGGCTGCGGCGATTGACGGCAAGGTGCTGCCTGAGCATATACGTGCCGTTAATGCCGAGGGGATTGAGCACGTTAAGCTAATTGATGCGACACCTATCGGCATCAACGTCCGTTCTACTGTCGCTACCTATGCAGGCATTCATGATGATTTGCGCAAGCTCTACGCCAAATTGCCGGAAGCTAAAGCGCACGAATATAAGGCCGGTGCTTTTTCGTACAACACAGGCTCGCTTCGCTGCAAAGGCTGTGACGGAACAGGCGTTGTTAGTCTTGATGTACAGTTTTTGCCGGACGTGGATATACCCTGCCCGGACTGCCGCGGTTCGCGGTACGCGAAGGCGGCCTACGATATCAGGCTGACGAACGAGGCGGGGGAGAGTGCTTCGCTGCCGGAGCTGATGGCGATGGACGTAAACACTGCTCTTGAGTTCTGCAAAAATATGAAGGGCATCAGCCAAAAGCTGAAGGTCCTGCGTCAGCTGGGCCTTGGTTATTTAACGCTGGGCGAGGAAACACCAGGTTTATCCGGCGGTGAAGCACAGCGCTTGAAGCTGGCCAGCGAAATCGGAAGAACGCAGCATGATTCTGTCTTTGTTTTTGATGAGCCTTCGATTGGTCTGCATCCGCTTGATGTGCAGGTGCTGCTGGAGGTTTTTCAGGCACTTTTGGATAATGGGGCAACGGTTATCGTCATTGAGCATGATCTGGACGTTATTCGTAACGCTGACTATATTATTGACATGGGACCCGGCGGCGGTGATGCAGGCGGACGGCTTGTGGCTTGCGGAACGCCGGCGGAGATTAAGGCAAACGCAAACAGCATTACCGGCAGATTTTTATGAGCAGGGGTAGAAGTTTATTTCCGTTGATAGTATTACCGGTTTTCGGAAACAGGCTTTTATTTTAGCAGTGCGATATAACTGAGAAATGATATAGGAAAAATCAAAAAGAGAAAATTTGACGTAACAATAACAATGTAATATGATTGTAATATAAGAAAATTTAACCGATATCTATTTATTAATGATTTTTCGAGGAAGGAGTCAATAAAATGATGCACGCTTTTATGCAGTTAAATGATGGAACAGAAATAGTTCATTCTGATATCTTGTATGATGAAGAAGGCAAGGAGTATGTAAAAGTTTATATGGAAAAGCCTATAATGCAAGGATTTAAGTCAGCTTATTGCATACTTCCCGCTTATAAGTGGCAAAATATAGAAGGCTTTGATGAATTGGAGCTGGCTCAATTGAAGGATATCATAAAATCTACCGCACATCTTATTATTCGGTTTGCTCGTCAAGGAGGCTTGGGAAATGCCGCAAATTTTTAAGGTTGCAGGATATCTGATTTATTTTTGGTCTAATGAAAATGAGCCTTTGGAGCCGATTCATGTACATATTACTAATGGAGTACCGACTGCGAATGCAACAAAAGTATGGATTACTCAGAGTGGTAAATGTTTATTGTGCCATAATAATTCCAAAATCCCTAATAGAATATTAAGAGATATTATGGATGTCATTGAAGCTCGCTCTAAAGATGTTATGGAGCGTTGGTATGAATTCCATAATGAAATAAGATTTTATTGCTGAGCTTTTTATTAAAAAGTAAGTATTGAGTAAAATCAATGCGTTAAGTTCATTTGCAATATAAAACAAGAGCTGACCTTAGCCTGTGTTAAAGTCAGCTCTGTTTTTATGCTTTAGTGTTATGCCGTCATACCCTTAGGTATTTTTATTGTTCTTTCACGACGGAGTGATGCATTGCAGTGTCGGCGCATAGTGACGAACTTGAAGATAGTGCAAGCAAGAGGGCTTTTTTGTGATATAATAAAAGAAAAATCACTTAAGCAGAGTATTATGCTGAAATATAAGCTATAAAAGGCTATGGCAATAGGGAGGTTAAAGACATGATTGAGCTGAGCAGCAAACAAAACTGTACAGGCTGCAGTGCCTGCGCCAATATCTGCCCGCGTGGGTGTATAAGAATGACGGCGGACGAGGAAGGCTTTTTGTATCCCACGGTTAACGAAGAAATGTGTATGGACTGCGGTTTATGTGAAAATGTCTGCCCTATGCTGCACAAACCGCAGCAGCACGAGCTGCTTGCTGTGTATGGTGCCAAGAATAACGATGATGCTGTGCGCTTTACCAGCTCCAGCGGGGGAATGTTTACGCTTTTTGCCGAAGAAATCCTGAAGCAGGGCGGTGTTGTGGTCGGCGCTGCGCTGGATGAGCAGCTTAATGTACAGCATGTGTTGGTGGATAGCCTTGCCGATTTGCCCAAGCTGCGCGGTTCAAAATATGTGCAGAGCAAGATTGACAGGATTTACAGCGAGGTACGACAAATTTTACGTGCAGGCAGAAGAGTTTTATTCAGCGGTACGCCTTGCCAGATTGCCGGTTTAAAGAGATATCTGGTGAAGCCGTCGGAAAATCTTTTGACGGTTGATGTTGTCTGTCATGGTGTGCCTAGTCCCAAGGTTTATCAAAAGCATTTACGGGAGCTGGCGCAGGAGGCAGGCGAGCCTGTTGTGCAGGTGAAGTTTCGCGATAAGGCGAAGGGTTGGAAGCAGGGAGAAACATTATTTTTTACCGAGCATCAGCGCTTCGGGGCGAGCAAGCGGCAGGAAACCTATATGCGTCTTTTCCTGAATAATATCAGCATACGTCCGTCCTGCGGTGAGTGCGCGTTTAATAATAAGCGCAGTCTGGCGGATATCACTATTGCCGATTATTGGGGCATTGATAAGCAGTTCCCCAAATTTGATGATGATAAGGGCGTTACGCTGGTGTTGGTGAACAGTGAAGGCGGAGCGGAATTGCTGGCGCAGGTTAAGGACAAGGCGGAGCTTTTGGCAACGGACTTTGCCAAGGGCGCAGAGTATAACGTGGCGGTGAGCAAATCGCTGCCGCTAAATCCTAAGCGGGCATTTTTCTTTGGGCATCTTGATGAGTATACGCTGAAAGAGATGGTGGAGAGGTGTTTGGCGGATAAAGAAGGAAAGATGAAACCGTTGTTTTAAAATTACAATTCCCCCCACAAAGGAGGTTATTCATCATGTACAATAAATATCTTGCAGAGCTGAGCAAAGAGCAACTTTTGGAGCTGATTGAGCTTTACGCGAAAAACTGGCTGGCGCATGACGGTGTCTGGTTCCAGTCGATTGAAGGCAAATTCGGTATGGCGGAGGCCATGTACCATGATGAGGAGGCATGGAAGCGCTTTACTGTGATTGAAGCCAAGCGCATCAAGGAGTTTTTGCAGCTGCCGGAGAATCCCGGCTTAGAAGGCCTGGAGCAGGCGCTGCACTATCGTTTCTATGGCAATCTGAATGAGCATGAATGTATCCATGACGGCAACACGCTCGTTTACCGCAACCGCGACTGCCGTGTGCAGACGGCGCGCAGCCGCAAGGGTATGCCGTATCATCCTTGCAAATCGGTCGGTATTTATGAGTACAGCGGCTTTGCTGCTACGATTGACGCGCGCATTAAATGCCGTTGCCTGAGCTGCTTCCCTGATTGTACGGAAAGTCCTGACGGCTGTGCGTGGGAATTTTATCTGGAAGAAGAGTAGAAGATTTGCTGTTATAAAATTTAAATGGGCATATGTCAAAAATATAATTGACATATGCCCGTTTCGCTTATATAATGGACTTAGAGAGGAGAAAATCAGATGCCTAGAAAAGTGAAATGCAGAAAGGTTTGCCATTATCCGCAAACGCTGGAGTTTTTGCCGCAAAACAATAATGCAGAGCAGGAGCCTATTGTTCTGACTGTTGACGAATACGAAGCGATACGCCTGATTGATAGGCGCGGTATGAGTCAGGAGCAGTGCGCTGCCTTTATGCAGATTGCGCGGACGACAGTGCAGCGCATTTACGAAACGGCGCGCAAGAAGCTGGCGGATTTTGTTGTAGAAGGACGGCCGCTGCGTATTGAAGGCGGAGATTTCCGGCTCTGTAACGGTAGCAGTACAGGCTGCGGCTGTGTTGATTGCTTTAAGCAAAAATTATATGAAAAATACAAGGAAAAGGGAGAAGATATCATGAGAATTGCAGTAACCTACGAAAACGGCGAGATTTTTCAACATTTCGGACATACTGAGGAGTTTAAGGTTTATGATGTGCAGGACGGCAAAGTTGTTGCGTCCGAGGTTGTGGATACCAACGGCCAAGGTCATGGTGCTTTAGCAGGAGTTTTAACCGCGCTGAAGGCAGACGTTCTGATTTGCGGCGGTATCGGCGGCGGTGCGCAGATGGCGCTGGCTGCTGCAGGCATTAAGCTGTACGGCGGCGTAAGCGGCAGTGCGGATGCAGCGGTAGAGGCTTTGCTGGCAGGCAATTTGGACTACAATCCAGCTGTTAAATGCAATCACCACGGTGAGCACGGCGAAGGTCACACCTGTGGCGAGCATGGCTGCGGCGGACATCACTAATATAAGATAAACTACGAATACTTTATTACAAAGGAGGCCTGATGTAAATGGCGATTATTGTAAACCCGACGGCTGCAGAGTTCAAGCAGATGCTGGCCGAAAAGAAAACCTTTCTGGCGGATTTTTATGCGACTTGGTGTGGTCCTTGTAAGATGCTCAGTTACGTGCTGGAGGATATTGCTAAGGAGATGGGCGAGCGCATAGATATCGTGAAGATTGATATAGATAAGGAGCCGGAGCTGACGGAGGAAATGGATATAACCATTATTCCCGGTCTGTTCTTTATCAAAAACGGCGAGGTTGCTTCGCGTTACGCCGGCTTTTTGCCGAAGGAACGATTGCAGGCAAGACTGGAAAAGCTTTTGGGCAACGAGCCGCCGGTGGAGCAGGCTCCCGATAGAAGCTATGACCTGATTATTATCGGCGGCGGTGCTGCCGGCCTGACGGCAGCTGTTTATGCGCGCCGCGCTGGCTTGAAGACTTTGGTGTTGGAATCTTTTGCTCCCGGCGGCAAGCTGATTAAAACCTTTGAAATAGAAAACTGGCCTGGTATCAAGAACGTCAACGGCTCCCAGTTGGCCTACGATATTTACGAGCAGGCGATGGCTTTAGGCACGACCTATCTTTATGAGAAGGTCGCTGCGCTGGAGGCAGAAGGAGCGGAGCGCCGCGTGCGCTGCGAAAGCGGTGCGGAGTTTACGGCGCCTGCTGTGATTATCGCTACCGGTACTGTGGAGCGCTTGCTGAACATTCCGGGCGAGCAGGAGATGATCGGCCGCGGCATCAGCTTCTGTGCTGTCTGCGATGCGGCGTTCTACCGCAATAAGCATGTGATTATTGTGGGCGCAGGCAATGCTGCCTTTGAGGAATCGCTGTATCTTGCGGAATTTGCGTCGAAGGTTACGATTCTGGCGCGTCGTGATGTTATCAGCGCGGAGCAGATTACGCAGGATAAGGTGGCCGCTAATCCGAAGATTGAAATGCTGACCTGGCGTGTACCGCAGGAGGTTATTATCGAAAATAATCGCGTTGCGGGCCTCAAGGTGCTCAACAAACAGACGGGAACAGTAGAAACGATGCTCGCAAAAGGCGTATTCCCCTATATCGGTGCGGACCCTGTTACAGAGTTCTGCCGTGATTTGGGTATTACCAATGACAAGGGATACCTTGTTGTGAAAAGCGATATGTCAACTGCGGTTGCCGGTGTATACGGTGCCGGTGACGTGTGCGACAAGGTGCTGCGTCAGGTTGTAACGGCGACTAATGACGGTGCTATTGCGGCTCAGAGTGCTTTGAAGTATTTGCGTTAAAGGACGTCATTATGAAAAGATTTGCAGTGGTAAACGAGGACAGATGCGTTTCCTGCGGTGCCTGCACGCAGGTGTGCCCGCGTCAGGCAATCAGTATATACAAGGGGTGCTTTGCAAGAGTGGACAGGGAGCGCTGCGTCGGCTGCGGCCTCTGCGCCAAGACCTGTCCTGCAGGCAGCATCAGGGTGGCAACAGATGGCTAAGAAAGTACAGCATTGGTATGATTATCTTTGGCTATGGCCGATAATTTATTTTGTCTTGGGCTTTTTCAATATCCTTTTTGCCTGGCTGGGAATGATTGATTTTATGGTGCCTGTTTTATTGGCGCTTTTTGGCGGCAACAAGCTGTTCTGCAACCGTTACTGCGGACGCGGTTTGCTTTTGGCAAAGCTGGGCGGCGAGTGGAAGTGGTCGCGTAATCGCGCTACGCCGGAGCTTTTGGTCGCCAAATGGTTCCGCTTCGGCTTTCTGTGCTTCTTTATGGCTATGTTTGGCAACATGCTGTGGCAGACTTATCTTGTAGCAACGCAGGCGCAGTCTTTGCGCGAGGTTGTAACTCTGCTCTGGACGTTTAAGCTTCCCTGGGCGTGGGCCTATACCGCAGGCAGCTCTTCGGCATGGGTTGCGCAGTATGCCTTTGGCTTTTACAGCGTGATGCTGACCTCTATGCTGCTTGGCTTGGTGGTAATGGCGCTGTTCAAGCCGAGAACCTGGTGTACCTTTTGCCCGATGGGTACTATGACGCAGATGATTTGCAAAATGAAAAAATAGCTTGTGAAAAATTTACAAGCATATGAAAAATGACCTCCTGCAGTCAGTTGAAAAAATCTGCTTGCGGGAGGTCTTTTTATGCGTAAAAAAACACAGCAGACGCTGAATCTGCTGCGTATTAAAGATTGAATTTGATGTTGTTATCGATGCTTATTCCTGCCAGCCCTTGCACAAATCTACCCAGCCCTGACAGTTGGCGCTGTACTGCTCCAGCTCGTCCGGAGTAAGCTCAATAGCGCTGTTGTGGCTGCCGCAGGCAGGGAAGAAGGTTACAAAGCGTTTGAGGGAAACGTCAAGATAAACCTTAACGCCGTCGTTGATACCGAAGGGGCAGACACCGCCGATAGCGTGACCGATATCCGGCTCTACCTCGTCAGCAGTAAGCATCTTGGCCTTGCAGCCGAAGAAATGCTTGTACTTGGCGTTATCTACCTTGGCATCGCCTGCTGTGACGATGAGGATAACGCTGTCATCATGCAGCTTAAAGGAAAGGGTTTTGGCAATGCGCGCAGGCTCACAGCCTGCTGCCTGTGCTGCCAGCTCTACAGTAGCGCTGGAGGTTGCAAACTCTATGATACGATTATCTGCATTAAATTGTTTCAAATATGTACGAACCTTTTCTATAGACATGACAAAAGCCTCCCTTTAAAAATGCTTACTGAAAATTATCAGCTAAAAAATCACAGCAATCGTCCAGCTCTGCTACATGGCAGTCCGGCAGCTTGCCTGCATCGCAGGCCGCTGCCAGGGACGGGTTAATCGGCAGGCGGGGGAGCACCTTCAAGCCGTAGGCATCGGCAGTTTCTGCCAGATGGCTGGGGCCGAAGATTTCGTAATCCTTACCGTTATCGGGACAATGGAAGTAAGCGTAGTTTTCAATCAGACCGAGAATCGGAATGTTCATCATGCGTGCCATTTTTACTGCCTTGGCAACAATCATGGAAACAAGCTCCTGCGGAGAGGTTACGATGATGATGCCGTCGACAGGCAGGGATTGGAAGACGGTCAGCGGTACGTCACCGGTTCCCGGCGGCATATCAACAAACATAAAGTCTATATCTGTCCAGATGGCATCGCTCCAAAATTGCTTTACCATACCGGCGAGCAGAGGTCCGCGCCAAACAACAGGATCAGAATCATTCTTCAAAAACATATTGGCAGAAAGCACCTCCAGACCGCAGGGAGCAGTCAGAGGCAGAATACCGATTTCGTTGGCTTTGGCCTTTCCATTTACGCCCAGGTTATGTCCCATGGACGGACCGGTGATATCAGCATCCAAAACAGCACAGCGCTTACCGCGGCGCTGCATGCTGCTTGCTAAAAGACCGGTGATGAGGGACTTGCCTACACCGCCCTTGCCGCTGACTACGGCGATAACCTTTTTGACGCTGCTCATCGGGTTGAGCTGCGCACGGAAATCAGTTGCCTGTGTTTTTTCAGCTGCTGCGGAAGGGCAGCCTTCACAGCTGCTGCGTCCGCAGGAAGATGCATTGCTGCATTGTTGTTCGTTAGACATAAATTACACCTTACTCTCTAATTGATTATGAATAAATTTATTAGTTAGCTTTTCTTACAGCCTTCAGCAGCAGGCCTACAGCGATACCGCCGAAGCAGGGAACAACCCAGCCGAAGCCGATGTCAAACAGCGGCAGGTTCTGCGCCAGGAAGTTATCCAATGCCATGAAGCGGATGTTGGCAACGCGCAGACCGTCGAAAACAGCGAAAATAGTTGTCAGTATCAGGCAGATGCGGAAGGTTAGCTGATCATCATGGATAATTGCACGACCGATGTTGAGAATTACCAGAGCGATAATAATAGGATAGAGCATGCAGATAACCGGAATGGAGAACTTAATGATGTTTTCCAGACCGAAGTTTGCTACTACCAAGCTGAAAGCAGAGATGAAGAATACCAGTCGCTCGTATTGTATACGATTATTGCTAAGCTCGGAGAAATAACCGGAGATAGCAGTTGTCAGACCGATGCTGGTGGTGAGGCAGGCGAAGAAGATAATCAAGGCCAATACAACCTGACCGCCGAAGCCCATGTAATAGGTACAGATTTTGCTGAGCAGAGTTGCACCATTGGGGATAACACCAAAAACATTGATGCTCAGTGCGCCGGTGTAAGCCAGTGCTGCATAGATGATAGCGAGGAAGAAGGCTGCAATCAGACCGGCATAAGAGCAGAGCTTGGTCAGAACCTTTTTGTCGGTAATGCCTTGAGCTTCGATAGCCTTGATGGTAATGGAGCCGAACAGGATTGCTGCCAGAAGGTCCATGGTGTTGTAGCCTTCCTGGAAGCCGCGGAAGAACGGAGATGCAGCGAAGTCCGGATTAGGCATTTTCAGGCTGCCGGTAGGATTTACGAAAACGCAGACCACGAGAACTGCCAGACAAATCAAAAGCATGGGGGACAAAAATTTACCGATATGACCGATAATTTTTGACGGATTAATAGAAAAGAAATAGGTCAGAACGAAAAAGAACACGGTGTATACCGGCAGGCCGATAGCTTCGCAGGAAGCAGGCAGCAGGCTGTGGATGCCGGTGTCAAAGGAAACGGCAGCGGTACGCGGAATAGCGAACAGCGGGCCGATAGCCAACGCGCAGAGAATAGTAACAGCGCGTGCATACAGGGGATGCATAGGCATAGCAATGGAGTCCGGGTTATCGCTTTGCTTCATAGCCATAGCAAGTACGCCCAAAAGTGGGAAGCCGACGCCGCTCAGGCAGAAGCCGAGCATGCCCCAACCAATGTTGTCACCTGCCATTTGTCCTAAAACAGGCGGGAAAATTAAGTTACCGGCACCAAAGAAAAAGGAAAATAACATCAGGCCGATAGGGATGATTAATGAAAAGTTGATTTTATCGTTTTGCATTAAGAGCTCCTTATTACTACTTTAATTAAAAGAGTAGTCTGTATTTTGAAATCATAGAAAAAGCCACCTAGTCCGTCAGGAGCATAGATGGCTTTTAAAGGCTTATTTTACCAGCAGACGGAAATATTTCTTTTTACCCTTACGGATTAACAGGCTCTTGTCTGCATCAAACATGTCTGCGCTCAGGCATGCTTCTGCATCCTGCAGGACAGTGTCTGCTACAGTCAGGCCGCCTTGGGCGATTAACTGACGAGCTTCGCGTTTGCTGCTGAAAACTTTAGCGGCAGTCAGTACATCGATAATCTTGGCAGTCATATCTTCCGGGGTAATTTCGATTGCCGGTACGTTGCTCATGTCTTTGGCATTGCCGCCGAAGAGTGCTTCGGTAGCTTCCTGCGCCTGACGCGCTGCTTCTTCGCCATGAACAAGTTTGGTAACCTCATAGGCCAAAACTTTTTTAGCTTCGTTAATAGCTGCATCCTTCAGTGCGCTCAGACGGCGAACTTCATCCATCGGCAGGAATGTCAGCAGGGACAGGCAATTTTCTACGTCGCTGTCTGCAACATTACGCCAGTATTGATAGAAATCATACGGAGAAGTTTTTTCCGGGTCAAGCCACAGAGCACCCTTTTCGGTTTTGCCCATCTTGCGGCCATCGCTGGTGGTCAAAAGCTTGCAGGTCATGCAGTAAGCAGGTTTTTGATCCTTGCGGCGGATTAATTCTACGCCGGCAAGCATGTTGGACCATTGGTCGTCGCCACCCAGCTCCATAATGCAGTTATGGTCATGGTGCAGCTTCCAGAAGTCGTAGCCCTGCATAATCATATAGTTGAATTCAAAGAAGGTCAGGCCTTTTTCCCAACGCTTTTTGAAGCATTCGGCAGCCAGCATACGGTTAACGGTAAAGTGTACGCCAACCTCGCGCAGCAGCTGAACATAGTTCAAGTCTAACAGCCAGTCAGCATTGTTGACAATAATAGCCTTGTCTTCACCGAAATCAATGAAACGGCTCATTTGCTTTTTGAAGCAGGCAATATTGTGAGCGATGAATTCCGGAGTGAGCATTTTACGCATTTCGTCCTTGCCGCTCGGGTCGCCTACCATGCCGGTGCCGCCGCCCAAAAGTACGATAGGACGATGGCCTGCGCGTTGCATATGGCTCATCATCATCAGGGCGATGAAGTGGCCTACATGCAGACTGTCCGCGGTGGGGTCAAAGCCGATATAAAAGGTAATTTTTTCCTTCTCTAATAATTCTTTAATCTCGTCTTCATGGGACATTTGCTTAATAAAGCCACGTTCCATAAGTACGTCATAAACAGACATCAGATAACCTCCTTAAAATTTAAGCTGTGAAAAACAGCCTAGGCGATATATATAATCTACATTATACAATATAAGCTTGTTTTTAGCAAATGAAAAAGACTTTATAAAAGTGAAAATGGCTGATATGCAGGAAAAAATCCCGAATATCAGCCGAAAGTGTAAACTGTTATTCCAAATGAGATGTGCAATGCGGGCAACGGGTTGCGTCGTCGGCAATCTCGGATTTGCAGTAAGGGCACAGACGTGGTTCCGGTGCAGGCTCCGGTTCCGGAGTGAGCTTGTTGATCTGGCGAATCATCAGGAAGATGACAAAAGCGAGAATCAGAAAATCCAGTACGGAATTAATGAAGCTGCCGTAAGCGAGCACAGGCGCACCAGCCTTTTTTGCTGCCTCCAGTGTAGCATATTCCTTGCCGTTGAGGCTGATAAACAAATTGGAAAAATCCATTTTGCCAAGCGCCATGCCTAATGGAGGCATAACGACATCGTTTACTAGCGAGCTGACGATTTTGCCGAAAGCACCGCCGATAATAACGCCGACAGCCATATCCATAACATTACCGCGCATAGCAAATTTTTTAAAATCTTCTTTCATAGACATATATGAACACCCCTCATCAAATGTATTTTTTATAGTATTCTCGTTTAATGCTAAATTTCCTGCTGCTTGACGAAAAAGTGCTTGTGACATATAATAAAAGGGAATAAATTCTGCGTTATGCAGGTTCATTTAGTTAGATATAGAGATGGAGGAAGAATTATGCGTGACGATTTAGTAGTACCTGGCGAAGGCGAGGAGAATTATGTCCTGGCCCGTGATGCCAGAGTTGTGACTGTACCGTTCTCTCCCTTGGAAGAACGTATGCAGAAGGAAAAACCGGAGGTTTTTGCACGTCTGCAAAAGTTGAAGGAAATTATCGGTGAGGAAACCTTCAAGCGCCTTGTAAGCAAGGTGCACAACATCAACTATGCTGATACCCGTATTATGATTGTTGCTGAAAGCGAGCTGCACCGTACCAACATTGAAAGAGAGATTTTGCCGGCTATTGCTGAGGCTTTTGAGGTTACCAGCATCCGCGTTGTGACCCAAGGATAAAATTTTTCAAAAAAAGTGTTGACAAAAGCTTAAAGATGCTTTATAATTACATTCGTTGCTGATGAACAGCAACAACAAATGTCGGGGCGTGGCGCAGTTTGGTAGCGCGCTTGTTTCGGGTACAAGAGGCCGTGAGTTCGAATCTCGCCGCCCCGACCAAATTTAAAACTTAGGAACCGCATGAGAATGCGGTTCTTTTTGTATGTTAAAGATTTAAAGGACGAAAGGAAAATGGGCAAAAAAGCCATTCATGCAATATTTATGCAATATTTGCTCCAACTGTCTATTTAGTGCGCTTTAGAATGTGTTAGAAAAAGCCTGCTTTTCAACTCAATGAAATAGCAGGCTTTATTCTTTATGGTAGGAGGTTTTTTATTGAATTCTAGTATTATTATATAGTTGTTTATGCTTCAATTGAAAAATATAATGTTGGACATTTCTGTTGGTATATAAATAAAAAGCAAAAAAGAAGCCCCCTAAAATTCGCAAGTCCAGAAAGCGTAAATAAGAGGGCGGCAGGTAGGGCGATTGCTCGTCCTCCTGTCTATATTCTACCACGTTTTAACAAAAATGAAAATACTAATTTGGTTATTCATTGTTAGCGTCGTAGTTGAATCTGTAAGAAATTTTCCTCAATGAGCATACATGAGTGGGTTATATGGGCTCATGTTTTAGCTAGTGGTATATTGATTTTATACTGGTGGATAAGAAGAAGCCGACAACGGAGAGAAAAATAGTGCGGTACTCGTGCTGTGGCGTGCTTGAAGGTGTGGGAAGACGGTGAAGATTGGCGCAAGTTGCGTGGTTATGCTGGGCTGCGGGAAGCGGAGAGCAGGCTGTAAACATTTGAAAGAAGTTATTCTCATGGAGTGGGAAGCCCAGTTTGTAATTTAGAATACATTAACTCTACCGATTATAAGAGAAAGTTTGATGCTTTGTCTGATGATAGGACGCTAAATAGAGCTGTATATGAGCGTTGCAAGGCTATGCTTATACATTAAAGTGGAAAATACAGTGAAGATTTATGTGTTATGACTGCTGATGGAAAGCAGTTGGTGGGCTTAACTACTAATTCTGAAGATGGTTTAACGAAATATACCGATAAACTAAAAGATGAAATCAAAAAACATAAGAGAAATGCACTTATATCAATTCATAATCACGCTACAAACATTCCGCCGACTAGCGCAGATTTTGCTAAAGCTGGTTATCGAGGGTATAAATTTGGAGTTGTAGCTTGCCATAATGGAAGAGTATATCTATTCGACAGAAAATGCTCTACCGTTTTCTGCTACTGGATATGACAAAATGGTTGAAAAATATCAAGATGTGCCATATAATTTAGATAGTGAGAAGGCTATTTTGAAAACAATGGAGATTTTTAGCAAAAGCCACGGTATAATGTAGAGAGAATTAAAATGACAGTTACTTATGTAAAGGATTATATCAATCCTGATTACTTAAAGCTTACACCTGAACAATTAGAGAAAGACATTCAAGAAGAACTCGAAAAATCTAAAGAGTTAAAAGAATGGCCATATCCTCATGATTGTATGTTTGAAGCAGAAGAATAGTATCGATATTAAGCAGTTATTCGGGAAATCCGAACAGCTGCTTTTTTGTTAGACTAATTTAACATCGTTAATTAAGCACGTGTAACAGCGTGCTTTTTTCTCATCCCACTAATTTCCGCCATAAAAAGGATTTTCCCTTCGTTTTGTAGAATTATAAAATATAACTGAAAATACTACTTGCAGAATGGAGGCTTTGCGATGAAAATAACTTTTTTAGGTGCAACGCGCACCGTTACCGGTTCCTGTTATCTGCTGGAGGTCGGCGGACATAAGTTTTTGGTAGACTGCGGCATGTTCCAAGGCTCCAAGATGATAAAAGCGCTGAACGAAAAGGATTTTTTGTTTCATCCGGGAGAGATGGAGGCTGTTGTATTGACGCACGCCCATGTTGATCACAGCGGTCTGTTGCCGAAGCTGGTCAAGGAAGGCTTCCGCGGCCCCATCTATTGCACTAAATCGACAGAGGAGCTGTGCTCGATTTTGCTGCCGGACAGTGCGCACATCCAGGAGGGTGAGGCTGAATACGCCAACCGCAAAGGCATGCGTGCCGGCAAAAAAATTGTCGAGCCGCTGTTTACGGTTGATGATGCTGCCAGAGCCTTGCATTTGTTCAAGCTGCGCAGCTTCGGCGAAGCGTTTAATGTTGTTCCCGGTGTTACCGTCACCTTCCGCGTTGCAGGACACATCCTGGGCTCTGCTTTCGTAGAGATGTCTGTTAACGAAGGCGATAAAAAGACGCGCTTGATTTTTACCGGCGATATCGGTCAGCCGAATCAGCCGATTATTGAAGACCCGGCGGCAGCAGGCGGTGCGGATTTTATTATTACGGAATCCACCTATGGCAATCGCATCCATGAAGCCTACGATAAAGAGGGCGAGCTGGCGAATATTATTAACGATACTGTCGAGCGTGGCGGTAACGTTATTATTCCTGCGTTTGCTGTAGGGCGTACGCAGGTACTGCTGTACTATTTCCAAAAGCTGCAGGCGGAAGGCAAAATTCCGGAGATTCCGATTTATGTAGATAGTCCTATGGCCAACAGAGCTACGCAGATTACTATGACGAATCCCGAGGAATATGATGAGGAAGCGCGGGCACTTTACGCAATGCAGGGACGCAGGCTGGTGTCTATGCATAACTTGCGCTTTACCGCAACGGTGCAGGAATCCATGGCGATTAACGAAATTCCGGGCAGCAAGATTGTTATTTCGGCCAGCGGTATGGCAGATGCCGGACGTATTCTGCATCACCTGAAGCATAATCTGTGGCGTGAGGACAGCAGCATAGTTTTTGCCGGTTATCAGGCGGAGGGCACTATCGGACGCAGGCTGATAGAAGGTATTAAGCGCATCAAGATTATGGGCGAGGATATCAGAGTCAACGCCAAAATTTACAATATGAAGGGTTTTTCTGCCCATGCGGATAAGCAGCAGCTGTTAGCCTGGTATAGCAGCATGAAGGAGGTGCCCAAGGCCTTTTTCGTTACGCACGGCGAGCTTGATGCAGCTATGGAGCTGGCAGATTCTTTGGGACGCAATCTGGGCACGGCAACCTACATCCCGCATTTTGGTGACTGTGCCGAAATCCATGGTACCGAGTGGCAGATGCATGAATCCGAAATGGTTCAGGTTGAGCCTGCTGCTATCGACCTGCGTGCTTACATGCGTGGCATGGAACACGATTATCTGCTGCAGCGCAGCAAAATTGAGCAGATTGTGGCGCGTAACCCGGATAAGGCGGTTATGGTACGCAAGAAGCTGGAAAAGCTGCATAAGTACATGGATGATATTCTGAAGGATTTGTAAGAAAAAATGATATACGCTTTGCATAAATAAAAAATGCACCATTCCTTAACACTCGGGAATGGTGCATTTTAGTTTTTAAATCGTTATAGCTTACAGTCTGTTGCTGCTGTTGAGTACGTCACGCATTTTGTGAGCTACCATGTCCTGGATAGCCTGACGAGCAGGTTTCAGGTATTGGCGAGGATCGAAGTCGCCGGGGTTTTCTACAAGATGCTTACGGATGGAAGCGGTCATTGCCAGACGCAGGTCGGTATCGATGTTGATTTTGCAAACACCGAATTTGCCTGCTTGCAGTAGCATGTCTTCAGGTACGCCTTGAGCGCCGTCCAGCTTGCCGCCGTACTTGTTGCATTCTTCAACAAAGGACGGGATAACGGTGGAAGCACCGTGCAGAACCAGCGGATAACCGGGCAGCAAGTTGGTGATTTTTTCCAGACGTGCGAAGTCCAGTTCTGGTTTGCCTTTGAATTTGTAAGCGCCGTGGCTGGTGCCGATAGCGATAGCCAGGCTGTCGCAGCCGGTGCGTTCAACGAATTCTACAGCCTGATCGGGATCGGTGTAGGTAGCGTCCTTGGTGTTAACTTTAACAGCGTCTTCAACGCCTGCCAGGCGGCCAAGCTCGGCCTCAACTACAACGCCTCTTTCGTGTGCATATTCAACAACACGACGAGTCATTTCGATATTTTCTTCAAAAGGATGCTTGCTGCCGTCAATCATAACGGAGGTGAAGCCGCCGTCGACGCAGGCTTTGCAGATGTCAAAATCTTCGCCGTGGTCCAGATGCAGGCAGATAGGCAGACCGGTGTCTTCGATTGCTGCCTCAACCAGCTTCATCAGGTAGATGTGGTTAGCGTATTTGCGGGCGCCGGCACTTACCTGCAGAATCAGCGGGGATTTTTCCTGTTGTGCTGCAGCAACGATACCTTGAATGATTTCCATGTTGTTGACGTTGAAGGCACCAACAGCATAGTGGCCTTCGTAAGCTTTTTTGAACATTTCAGTAGATGTAACTAAGGGCATTTGTCTATTCCTCCTTATTCAGGGTAGCCTTACAGCTACTCTGTCTTTACATTAGTATACACTAATTATATCATGGTCTGCTTATTTAGTACAGAAGTTTCTGTAAATCCTCCGGCAAAGCGCGGGTAATTTCTAAAAATACATCGCTTACCGGATGCTTAAAGGCCAGACGATAGGCATGCAGCGCATGGCGCGCCTGGGGGCCGGGAGTGCCGTAAAGATTGTCGTTTACGAGCGGATGGCCGATGGAAGCGAGGTGGACGCGTATCTGGTGCGTGCGTCCGGTAAAAATACGCACCTTGAGCAACGTGCAGCTGCTGTAGGATGCTAAAACCTCATAGGCTGTTTTAGCGTATTTGCCGCGCGTGTAATCAACACAGCGTTCGATGATACTGCCCTCCTTGCGGGCGATAGGCGCTTCGATAATACCTTCGCTGCAGTCAAAGCGTCCGCAGGCCAGTGCCAGATATTCCTTTTCAACCTGCTGCTGGCTCAGCCAGTGCTGGACAACAGGCTCCTTGGCGAAAATAACCAGGCCGGAGGTATTGCGGTCTAAGCGTGATACTGGATGAATACCGGCAGTAATACCGTTGGCTTCATAATATGCCTTTACATAATCGTAGAGTGTAGTGCCTCGCTCGCTGACGGTGGGGTGTACCAGCATGCCTGCAGGCTTATCGATAATCAGTAGAAAATCGTCCTCGTAGGCAACCATGGATGGTGACAGGATAGCAGCCATCAGTGCAGCTGTTTTTTATCCGGCAGCTCGTCGACTACCTCGATGTTATCGAGCTGTTCCTTCAGCTGGCTGCGGATGTTTGCCAGATATTCCTTGTACAGCTCCTTTTGCTCTGCCAGCTCCTCCGGGGTCAGGCCGGAGGTTTTCTTCTTTTTGGCTAATGCATTTATGCGGTTAATCATTGCATTGATTTCCATAATATTTCTACTCCTTTGTTATAACAAGCTTATTATTTTATTATACTATTATGAGCGCTTCTTAGCAACTTTCATTGACTACACTTCTGATTTGTGCTATTATGAGGGCGATATTATTAAGCTTTTTTTATCAGAGAGTTATATATATTGCCAAAGCCTTGGGCTTGGGCAATGTAAGATGAGTATGAGGTGATTAACATGTTCTTGAAAAAAATTGCTTGTGGTCTATTATGTGCGGCTATGCTGCTTGCTGCCGGTTGCGGCGGTGTAGGAACGCAGACTGGCGGTGACAAGGCTTATCTGCAGCTTACCGATGCTGCAGGCAGACAGGTTTCGCTTGCCAAAAAGCCTGAAAGAGTGGTAAGCCTCAGCCCTTCATATTTGAGTATGATTGAGGCTGTCGGCGGCACCGTAGTCGGTCGCGCCAGCTCCAAGGTAGGTAAGATTCCCGAATCTATGAAGTCTGTGCCGGAGGTAGGCATGGTCTACAATATTAATATGGAAGCGCTTGTAGGCCTGAAGCCTGATCTGGTTCTGGCCAGCAAAAATCAGCATGATAAATTTATTCCCATGCTGCAATCCAACAAAATCAACGTAGTGGAGTTTGATACCCAAACCTTTGAGGATGTAAAGGGTGCCATTAAAACCTTGGGCGATATTTATGGTACGCAGGATAAGGCTCAAAAGGAAAATGAGCTGTTGGATAAACAGGTTGCCGCCGTTACCGGTAAGCTTCCTAAGGAAAAGAAACGCATCGTTATTATGCATGCAACAGCCAGCGCCGTTACGGTAGAAGGCTCGCACAGCATTGCCGGCTGTGTAAGCGATATCCTGGGCTTTGAAAACGTTGCTGCTGCAGCGCTCAAGGGAAAATCCAATAAAACTCCTTACAGCATGGAAACACTGGTTGAGCAGAACCCGGAAATTATCTTTATTACCTCTATGGGTAAGCCTGAGGAAATTGAAAACCGTCTGCGCACCGACTTTAAAAATAACCCCGCATGGAACAGTCTGCCGGCTGTAAAAGCAGGCAGAGTATATGTGCTGCCGGAAAAGCTGTTTTTAATTAACCCCGGCCTGCGCTATCCTGAGGCTGTAAAGTTTATGGCACAGCAGGTTTATCCGGAGGTCTTTACTAATGGAAAATAAGCAGTCTGCAGAGCAGACGGAGCATTTCGGTATAGGCCGTACTAAATGGCGTATTACTATTCTTGTGATATTTTTGTTCTTGGCACTATTGGGCAGCTTTTTGAGCTTAACAAAAGGCTCCAGCATTATCAGCATCAAGGAGATTACCGATATTCTGCTTAATCCCGGTAATGATCCTCGCAGTCAGATTATCTGGAACATCCGTATGCCACGCACCATTGTCGGTGCCTTGGTCGGTATTAACCTGTCACTTTCCGGTGCGATTCTGCAGGCGATTATGCGTAATCCGCTGGCAGACCCGCATATTATCGGCATCAGCTCCGGCGCCGGACTGGCAGGTGTTGTAATCATGATTTTGTTCCCGGCGATGGAATATCTGATTACGCCTGTTGCCTTCATCGGTGCGATGCTGGCTGCTGTCTGCATTTATATTCTGGCGTGGAAAAACGGCATTAAGCCGGTGCGTATTATTCTGGCCGGTGTTGCGGTATCTGCCTTTTTGGGTGCAGGTATCAGCGGCCTGATGATTTTTTACAGTGACAGAGTGCATGGCGCTTTAATGTGGATGGTAGGCGGTCTTGCCGCACGCAGCTGGCCGCATGTAAATATTATTTTGCCGTATGCTGTTATCGGCCTGATTCTGGCACTTGCCAGCGCCGCTTATCTGAACATCCTGCAGCTGGGTGATGAGATGGCGCGCGGTCTTGGCGTCAATGTTGAGGTAACGCGCATTATCCTTACGGCTATTGCAGCTTTGCTCGCAGCCAGCGCTGTAAGCGTTGTCGGTCTGCTGGGCTTTGTCGGCCTTGTGGTGCCGCATGCGGCGCGACTGCTGATAGGCAGCGACTACCGCTTTCTGCTGCCTGCTTCCGCACTTTTGGGCATTGCCATTGTTACGCTCAGTGATACCTTTGCGCGTGTAATTTTTGCGCCGATTGAACTGCCTGTTGGTATTATTATGGCCTTTTTGGGCGCGCCCTTCTTCTTATTCCTGTTAAGGAGGGAAATCTGATGACACAAAATAATGCAGCGCCCTTTAAAGCTGTTTTAGAGGCAACGCATATTGATATAGCAATTAACAAAAAAACAATCATCCATGATTTGTCGCTGGCAATTCCTGAGGGTAAGATTACCGCTATTATCGGCCCCAACGGCTGCGGCAAGAGTACAACGCTGAAGGCGATTGCCCGCATCTTGCCTTGTGCTAAAGGCAGCATCAGCTTCCTGGGTAAGGATATCCATAGCCTGTCGCACCGTGAGTTTGCCCGCTGCCTGGCAATTTTGACGCAGTCACCTGTTGCGCCTACCGACTTGACGGTGCAGGATTTGGTTGAAATGGGACGCTTTCCGCATCGCAGCTTTTTAGGGCGCGGGGATAAGGACGATGCACAGCACGTTGCCTGGGCCTTGGAGCAGACCAATATGACGTCGATGAGCCACCGCCTTCTGCACACGCTGAGCGGCGGCGAGCGTCAGCGCGCCTGGATAGCGATGGCGCTGGCGCAAAGACCGCAGGTACTGCTGCTCGATGAGCCCACGACCTATCTTGATATCTGTCACCAGCTGGAGGTTATGCAGCTGCTTGACAAGCTCAACAAAGAGCTGGGACTTACTGTAGTAATGGTTATCCATGATTTGAACCATGCCATTCAGTACGCTGATTATGTTGCCGTTATCAAGGCAGGACGCCTGGTAGTCAGCGGTGAGCCTAAAGAAATTGTTACGTCCAAGCTGCTGGCGGACGTGTTCCGCGTGCAGGCGGATGAGTTTGCGTGCAGTAATGGACTTCCTGCACTTGTACCAATTACAGTCTGTCGCTAAACCATTGTCTGCGTCATGGCGGCTCCTGACGCAAAGACCCATGTTGTCGCAAGCGTAGTGAAGTGAGAACATGTTGGTCGTGCTAATACCCGAAGGGTGAGGAGTACGAATAAACTAATAAAAAAATTTAAACTCCCGAAAGCATCGTGCTTGCGGGAGTTTATTATTTCTGCAGTATGGATACGGAAAAATTTTCATATCTTTCTTGCCAAAATTTTTGATTGATGATATACTAATTATACTATAAATAGTAGATGTTACTATTACACAGCTTTCGTCAGATAAAGAAAGCAAGACAATAAAAACTTAATATGCTTTGAGCAGAAGGAAAACCAGTGCGAATCTGGTACTGTACCGCAACTGTAATGTGAGCTTGGCAGCGCATATCCTCACAAGATGCTGCCCTGGCGATGAGCTTAGTCAGAGTGCCTATGCCCAAAAGTTTTTTCCGCAAGCTTGCGATGTACAGGTGAAAGGAAGGATGGTAAAACCATCTTTAGTATTCGAGTAGTGCTGCTTGCGTGAGCTAAATTATGACTGCAGCGTTACCGCCGCAGTTTTTTTATGAAACAAGAATTTCAAGCTATTTGCCGGTAGCACATTTAAAGCAAGGTTTACGCTAAGAGCGTGCAGTATGTAGCAAAGAAGGGTGAGAAATGACTAAGCATCTTATTAACTATTGTCCGATTGATTGGTATGAAGATGAATTGAAGCGTAAAAATATGACCTTAGCCGATTTAGTGCAGCAGTTGGGGGTCGACGGTATTGAACAGTTTGTTTACAGAGAGCCGGGAGCTTTCCCTGATTACAAGGAGCTGACGATTGGTGCGCATTTGAATTATTGGCCGTACTGGATGGATTTCTGGCTGCGAAAGGCTAAACGCCTGCAGCAGCAGTTCCGCAGTATTCACGAACGCCAGACATATTTTAAGACAGCTATGAGCTGTGATGAATGGCTGGCTGTAATCCGCCGTAATATCTGCGCTGCCATTTCGCAGAAGCCGGAATATCTGGTGTGGCATGTGGCGGAGGCTGATACCGAAACAATCTTTACCTTTGATTTCCATTATGGTGACCGTGAGGTATTGGCTGCTTCGGCAGATGTTTTTAATGCTGTGGCGGATGAGATTCCTGCCAATGTTACGGTGCTGTTTGAAAATTTGTGGTGGCCCGGTCTGCGCCTGACGGATGCACGCAAGGTGAAGTTTTTCTTTGAGCGTATTGAACGTAAAAATGTAGGCATTATGCTGGATACAGGCCATCTTATGAATACGAATCCGCGTCTGCGCACAGAGGCGGAGGCAGCGGATTATATTTGCCGCACGGTGGATAAGCTCGGTCCTTATGCTGAGCTGATTAAGGGTGTGCATCTTTCCTGCTCGCTTTCCGGCAAGTATTTGCGCAGCTTTGAACGCAAGGTGCCGGCTAATTGTGATACAGAGCTTATTTGGCGTCATATTGCGGCGATTGACCGGCATAAGCCTTTTACTACTACGGCAGCGAAGCAGATTCTGCAGTGCGTTCAGCCGCAGTATGTAAATCATGAGCTGGCATATGAAACTATCGAGGAAATGATTCCGCTGATGCAGCAGCAGCTTTCTGTTGCCAGATAAGCGGCGGGCTGAGTGCGTCAAGCTATAACGAAAAATATCATAAAAAATTAATCCCCTACATAAGCAGAGGCTTGTGCAGGGGATTTTTCGTTACAATGTTTATTTTTCAAAGGTACCTTTAACAAGCGCTTCGCCTGCTGCCACCATGATTTGGCCTTTGGCGATTACGGTATCTACGTCATATCTGTCGCTGTAAATAATCAGATCGGCATCACTGTCTGTCTGAAGGCAGCCCTTTTGCGGATACAGGCCGTTGGCCTGCGCCGGATTGCTGCTGACAATCTTTGCTACAACCTCTGTGGGAACGCCTGCAAGCAGAGCAGCCTTAACCTCATCCTGGAAGGAATCCGGCGATACGGCAAGCTGCTTTTGGCTACCGTCGGGAAGTGTAACGCTCATGCAGCCGTTGGCATCCGAGCTCATGGTGACTCTGTCCATCGGCACGCCTTCTTCGTAAAGAATTTTGATGGCGTCACTGGGCTTGACGCAGGCGGGGAAGCCGTCCTGCTCTCTGATGCCGGAGGTGATATCCACATAACCGCCTAAGCGGGCAAACTCCTTGGCCTGCTCAAAAAGATGGAAGGCGCGGTTGACGTGGGTGGGGATAAAATGACGGGCGGGGATTTCTGTTTCGCGTACAATCGCCAGCAGGACATCCATACCACGCTTGCCTACGCCCATGTGGAACTGCACAACGCCGGCCTTGCCGGAAAGCATACCGCCCAGGCGAGCCTGCGTAAGCACCTTTTCCAACTCCTCGCGTGTAGGCTGCGAGCTTCTGTGGTCAGATAAGGCAACCTCGCCGATGCCAAGACATTCGTTAATCAGGATGATGTCGCGGCGCACATCACCGGTCATGTTGTGCAGGGGGATTTCGTAAGAGCCTGTGAGCATGTACGCGGTGATGCCTTCATGCGTCAGGCTTCTGGCCTTCGCCAGCAGGCTTTCGTTGTGTCTGGAGGTGCCGTCTGTGCCCAAAACTCCTACTACGGTTGTAATGCCAACCTTGGTCAGCTCGCTGAGGTTGATTTCCGGCGTGCGGCTGTAGGGACCGGATTCGCCGCCGCCGCCGATGATGTGCACGTGCTGGTCAACATAACCGGGGACTACCTTGCGCTTTTGGGCATCAAGAATTTGGCAGTCTAAGCCTTGCGGTGCTGCAAGCTGTTGGCCTATTTTGGCGATTTTGTCATTGATGATCAGGATGTCGACTATTCCGAGGGGTTGAGGAGCGTAGACGTCCGCGTTTTTAATGAGTAAGCATTTCATGTGAGGATTCTCCTTTTCTGAAAAATTATTTATGCTTTAATTATACACTGAATTGTTGAAAATGGCACTTGGGGGAAGAAAGTTTCAAGATAATCTAAAAAAACTTTAACCTAATCCGCCAGAAGTCCTCCACCTCTAAGGTGGGGGATGAAGGCGGGTCTGGCGAATTTACGTAAGTAATTGAGCCAGACAATTGCTCCGTAGATAGCTTTATGATATAATCAGTCATAGAAGTGAAAGGGCTGATTATACTATGAAATTAGACAATAATAACCATTCAGTGTTCTTGCTGTATTACCATCTTGTTCTGGTAGTAAAGTACCGTCGTAAGGTGTTTTCCGACCAGATGAGCCAATATGCAAAAGACATATTTGTTCGTATAGGCTCTTCATATAACATCACATTGGAAGAATGAAACCATGATCAAGACCATGTACATATCATGTTTCGTGCCCATCCTAATACAGAGATGTCGAAATTCATCAACGCTTACAAAAGTGCCAGTTCTAGGCTAATCAAAAAAGATTTTCCAGAAGTTAGGCGTAAATTGTGGAAAGAAATGTTTTGGTCAAGAAGCTATTGCTTGCTGACGACAGGCGGTGCTCCTATTGAGACAATTCGTAAATACATAGAAAATCAAGGCAGGTGATTATAGTGAATAAGGCATACCGATACAGGCTCTACCCGACAATTGAACAGAAGATTATGCTTGCCAAGACTTTCGGCTGTGCCAGATTCATCTATAACAAGATGCTTGGAGATCGTCTTGATTACTATAAGGAAACAGGCGAGAGACTGAACAATACACCTGCACAGTACAAGAAAGAATTTCCTTGGCTGAATGAGGTTGACAGCCTTGCTCTCGCCAATGCCCAAATAAACCTGAACAAGGCGTATAACAACTTTTGGAGCAATAGGAAGCATTTTGGCAAGCCACGCTTCAAGTCGAAGAAAACGGGTCATGCTTCATATTCTACGAACAACCAACATGGCTCTGTAAGAATCGAGGGAAACAAAGTCAAGCTGCCTAAAATAGGTTGGGTAAAGCTGTGTCTGCATCGTCCATTGATGGAGAATAGCACCATAAAGACTGTAACCATAAGTAAAACACCGTCAGGAAAATACTATATCAGCATTTTGGTGGAGTATGAAAACCAAATACTTCCCATCATATCGAAGAATTTTCTTGGATTGGATTTTGCTATGCACGGGCTGTATGTTGCTTCCGATGAGGACAATGCCGATTATCCAAATTTCTTACGGGAAGCCGAAAAGAGATTGGTCAAGGCACAAAGAAAACTCTCCAAGAGACAAAAAGGGAGCCGTAATAGGAATAAACAAAGACTGCGTGTGGCTGTACTCCATGAGAAAATTGCTAATCAACGCCGCGACTTCCTGCATAAGAAAGCTCGTTATCTTGCAGACCGCTATGATGCGATTGGCATAGAGGACATTAGCGTAAAGGCCATGGCGAAGCGAAAGAAGGGTGGCAAGTTCAGCTTTGGTAAATCCATATCCGACAATGGCTGGAGCATGTTCACAAGTATGCTGGAATACAAACTTGCATGGCAGGGTAAGCAACTTATCAAGATAGACAAATGGTATCCAAGCAGTCAGCTATGCCATGTCTGTGGCTACCAGAACAATGATACCAAAGACTTATCTGTGCGGGAATGGGATTGCCCTAAGTGTGGCAGTCATCATAACCGTGACAAGAACGCTGCAATAAATATTAGAGAAGAAGCTAGGCGAATATCTGCCTAGCGTAACTCATAAAGTACCGTGGGTCGCACGGGAATCTACGCCTGTGGAGAGAGTGTAAGTCGTCATAACTCTTCGGAGTTAGTGGTGCTGTTCTCGCTGAAGCAGGAAGCTTCCGCCTCTATAGGCGGGGGTACGTTCACGTTTGATAAATGGTGATTAATGTGCGTTGTTTAGTAATTGTTTTGTTAATGATGATATTTACCGGTTGTGGTATGCAGCCTCAATCAGATAATAAGCCAAATGATACTTATAGCGTTGTAGATGATTACGGCAATGTGTTGCGGTTTGACAGCAAGCCGAAAAAGATTTATGCCGGAACATTGAGTATAGAAGAGCTTTTAGTGGATTTAGTTGCTGCGGATCGTTTTGCTGCAATTTCTGAAGATGCTTTGGATGGTAATACATCGTTAATTAAGAAAAAAGCAGAGCATGTTAAAAAGGTTGTTCCCGCTTATATAGGTGTAGAAGCTATTTTAGCCATGCAACCGGACCTGGTTATTGTACAAGAAAACCATAATAAGGCCTTTATAGATGCTTTAAAGGATACCGGCTTAAAGGTTATGGTAACAAAGGTGCCGACGAATCTTGATATGGTGCAAAAGCGTATAGCTCTTATTGCTAGAGCTGTTGGCGAAGAAGAACGTGGCAAGCAAATTATAAACGATATGGATAAGAAACTTGCAGTTGTGCAAAGTAAAGTAGGAAAAATACCTGAAAAAAAGCGTAAAATTGCTATTGCCTATTCTTTGATGGGTGCTTTTGGCAGTAAAAATGGCTTGTTTCATGATATTTGCATACGTTCAGGTTTGCGCAACGGCGCTGCTATAGCCGGATTGAAGCGGGGAGAGCATCTGAGTAAAGAAAAAATTGTCAGCACTGATCCGGATTTGTTTATTTTCCCTAGGTACAGTGCCACGAAAAAAGGCGATGTAGATAAGCTGCGTGAGGATGTTTTAAATGACCAATCATTGCAGACGGTTAAGGCTGTAAAAAATAAGAGTTATTTTATTATTGCAGACAGATATCGCTATAGTGCTTCGCAGTATATGGCTGATGCTATTTTGTTCATGTCAGAACAGGCTTATCCGGAGCTTTACAGTGATGTGAATGTGGGCAAGTGATTTGATGGTATAAGAGTAAAAGGCGTTCTGCCACGAAATGCGGTAGAATGCCTTTTAAATTTTTCTCTGCTTTAATTATACACTGAATTAATAAAAATAACACATGAGGCAAGAAAGTTTTCGGGTTTTAATGGTATAATAGAGATAATGAAAATGAATTTTCGTGTTATGATAGTGTGGAAAGATTGGAAGAGGGATGAAGTGTGATGAAAAAATACTCTGCATTGACAAAATATATCAACCTTTTGAAAAATGATAATGTTGGTGAATGGATTGTTGATAAGGAACATGATGGTTCTTCGGAAAGACCGATACACGTTCCTTTCGTCAGTTATTCTATAGCGGTTGATAACTTGGCAGATGATATCTATGAATTTGCCAAAGAAAGTAATGAAATAGTACCGAGTAAATATGCAGAAATTCTTCAGGCTAATGGCATAGAATGGGGTTATGATTCCATGATGAAAGCCGATGCTTCTGAATTAGATGCTCAATGTATATTGGCTTTACTGATAGCTTCTCTTAGGGCAGAGCGCTTTTGTGATGGTGCGTTATTAGGCTTTATCGAAAGTGGCGCTGTTACAAGATGGCTGAAACGCTTGCAGAAGCTTGATGAGGCATAAAAATATATCCTTCTTTCCCCCGAATCCCTCTCGCCCTACCCGAATTCACGCTTTCGGGTGGGGCGCTTTTCTTATTTTCAAGTTAAAATATAATCAGGAAAACAACTGCCCGTAACGCAGATGGCAGGAATAGGAGGGATGGATATGCAAAAGAGAATATTCTTAAGTGCAGCGCTTGGTCTGGCAATATTTGCCAACACTGCCTTTGCCGAGGTCAACACAGCTTATTTGGCCAACGAGCTCAGGTCTTATCCCGGCTGGCCGCTGGAGGTATATTGCAACGCAACCGATGTTAATGTCAGAACACAGCCTAATACCGACTGTGATGTTATCACCATGCTGCAAAGGGGAGATAAATTTTATGTAAGCAGAGTTGTAGATGTAGTAAACAGTGAATACAAATGGCTTCTTGGTACTACTGAAAAGGGCTATGTTGGTTTTATGGCAAGCAAATATCTTGATACAACCCCGAGAGCTGCCAGTGCAGCAGGACGCTTTAATGCTGCCCTCGAAGCAGATTGGATTATGGATCCGGAAATTTTTGCTTCAGGTGCTTATTACCCGGGGCCTGTGGAGCAGAATACTGATGATACTATCACCTATGCCGATAAGAAGCTGCAGGTCGGACCGCGCTTGTTCTATATAGATTCGGCAAAAAACAGAGTTAGTGAGGTGAAAATCAATAAGCTTCATGGCATGATGGCAGGCTATGCTGTCGGCCAGCTGCTTAATACTGACAGCCAGATTCGTTTGGACGGTTACCTGAAAATGAACGGCTGGGAGGATGATTATATGGGCGGAGGCCGTTCTGATACGCATCATATGATCGGTTGGGTAAAATATGCCTATAACGCAAGAGGGCAAAAATTCCTGCACAAGAGCTTTTATGTGAAATTGGATTCTAAAGATGTGATTTCGGAAATTATTTACTGCGAGCATGACGTTCATTAAGCAAAGTAAAGGACAAAGCAAATTTTGCTGAAACATCTTTTGACAGGAGGTGGCGTAATGAAGCGGAAGCTGTGTAAGAGCATGTGTCTGGCAATGCTTCTGGTGGCGTTTGCCGGTTACGGCACAGAGAAAAATGCCGTATTACCGCAGATGAATCTTCCTAAGACGGAGGCCGCTGCCAAAGCTGTACCATCCTACGAGCAGGAATATGCGAATGTTGTGGACGGCGTTTATGAATTTATTGCCAATGGTAATAGTGATAACCTGCCGGAGCAGGGAAGAACAGGCATCTGTGAGGTGCGGGATTTCGCCAAGCGGGAGGCGGCTCTGCAGCAGCTTGGCTACACGCTGCAGGATATCAGCGGCGACGGTGTTCCGGAGCTGCTTATCGGCTGGATTAGCCAAAAACGCGGCGTGGGGCATTATGGTAAGGAGATTTATGCGATTTACACCTTTGCGGACGGCAGGGTGAAATATGTTGCGGAGGGCTGGAGCCGCAGCAGCCTGCAGCTTATGGCGAATGACAATCTGGTGACACGAGGCGGCACCGGCATTTCGCATCAGGTGCTTGCTGTTGAGCGTTTGCAGCCTGACGGCAGCCTTGGATGCTATGAGCTTTATTTTACCTGGCCAAAGGATGACGGCCTTGGCGTTTACCGCAACATGACCTGCAGAAGTGAGGCAGATGCTTCGCAGGAAACAGATATGACTGTGGAAGAGTTCAATGAAATGAGGTCTGAATATGCTAATCACAGTGTTGAGATTGAATTTTTGCCGTTGAAGGACTTCAAAAAGCAGGGCTTTAAGGGGCTGATGAGGCAGTATCTTTCTGCAGGAGGGTGAATAGAAGCGCTGATGCGCAGAGTCTGAGATAATTATGGCAGTCGGCATTTAACCGGCTGCCTTTTTTTGAGGTGAAATAAGGCGAATTTTATAGTATAATATACATAACTGTGACTGATATACGCTTATACCGGCTTTATATCAAATATTTTTATGAGGTGATTTAATAATGAGCAATGAATTAACCGGACGTAATGTAGGAAAAACCTGTCGCGTACACTATAAAGGTACCTTCAATGATGGCAAGCAATTTGATTCCTCCTATGACCGTGGCGAGCCGTTGGAATTTGTTTGCGGCGCAGGCCAGATGATTAAAGGCTTTGATGCAGCTGTTGCAGACCTGGAGGTTGGCGCTGAGGTTGACATCCATCTGCTGCCGGCAGAAGCATATGGCGAGGCTGACCCGAAGGCTATCTTCACCATGCCGATTGCCCAACTGCCTGGTTCCGAAAATCTGACCGTTGGCCAGAGAGTTTACCTGCAGAACCAATTTGGTCAGCCTGTACCTGTACTGGTAACCGAAAAGGATGATACCAATATCACCTTTGATGCTAACCATGAAATGGCCGGTAAGGAACTGAACTTCCATATTGAGCTGGTAGAGGTAAAATAAAGCTTCAGTCTTGTTTGCGATAAAATATTACTTGCTCTTATAGTCTATGGAATTTGCTGTATGAATATGTTATAATAACACATTATAGGTGCAACTAATATTTGGGAGTGTATATTTTGGAATATAAAATTGTTATGCCCAGTGGTATTGTTTTTGACTTCAGCAATATGGTTGGAGCGGGCAGACTGCAAGCGCAGGAAGTGGAGCAGGCACTGCAGCAGCAGGGAGCGGCAGCAGATAAGGCTGTGTGCGAGCTGCGCCGCAGCGGCTTTGCCAAGAAGCATTTATCTAAGGACGGCACGCCTGAGCATGTTTACTTTCCACGCATGCCATATATTGCTGACGGCAACCCCAATACGGAGCAGTCGATTATCAAGCTGATGCGCTACAGCAAGCATCTGCGCAGTAAGGATGTCGTAATCTTTTTGGGCGTTGGCGGCTCCTACTTGGGCAACAAGGTGCTGTTTGATGCCTTTGGCGGTTATCATTGGAATACCAGTGCAACACTGCGCCAAGGCCAGCCCTGCATTTATTTTTCCGGCAACAATCTTGACCCGGTGGACTGCAATTCACTGCTGTTCAAGATGCGCCGTATGGCTGGAGTAAGTGCGCAAGAAGGCAAGAAGCTAAAGATTATGCTGGTGCCGATTTCTAAATCCGGTACTACGCTGGAAACAATTTCTGCCTTTACGTATTTCTATGCTAATCTGTCTCAAAACGCAGATATCGACCTTGACTGCACGGTAGTTACTGATTTAAAGGCCCCGGTGGAAAATGCGCCTCTTTTGCAGCTGGCGGAAAAATTTGGCTGGGAGCGCTTTGACATCAAGGAGGGCATTGGCGGACGCTTCAGCATTATGACTGACCCGGGACTCGTAACGATGGCCGCTCTTGGCGGTGATATCGAAGAGTTTCTGCGTGGTGCGCGTGATATGGATATCTATTGCCAGCAGGCGGAGCTTGCGGAAAACCCGGCGCTGCTCAACGCTTTACTGAAATTCATGGCCTATGAGCGAGGACGCGATATTGAAGTGTTCATGCCGTACAGCATGCGCCTGAAATCGTTGAGCGAATGGTATGTGCAGCTGTTGGCGGAATCGCTTGGCAAGCGTTGCAATCGTGAGGGTGCAACTGTTCACTACGGCAGAACGCCGATTGTTGCTGTCGGTACGACGGATATGCATGCACAAACGCAGCAGCATCAGGACGGCCGTCTGAATAAGGTGGTGCAGTTCCTGGAGGTTGCCAACCCTGAGGTTGAGGCAGTTTTGCATAATCCCTTTGCCGATGTACCGTTCTTTGATAAGTACGAGGGAATGGATATGGCGAAGGCTCTTAAAGCGGCGCTGAATGCCAATGAAGCGGCGCTGACGGGTGATAACCGTTACAATGCGCGCTTTACGCTGCCGAAGCTGAATGAGTATTATCTTGGCCAGCTGATGTACTTTTTGATGCTGACGATTGCCTATGAGGGCGAGCTGGCGGATGTGGATGCATTTGACCAGCCCGGCGTTGAGGTTTATAAGAAATTGATGAAGGCTCAGTTGTAAAATTTAAGATGGCAAAAAAAGTAGACGTTGTGTGCTTGGATAAGCACGCAACGTCTTTTTGCTTTGTATTGAAATCACCGTTTACCTGTAAACAGCAGCTTTGCCGTACTGCATTTTGCAAATGCCTTCGTCAGCAGGATGCTGAGGGCCAGCGAGCCGAGCACCAGCAGCACGTAGGAAAGGGCTACCTTTTTGACGGTCATGATGATGCCGAAATGGTTATAGGCGCTGCTGAGCCAGTCCAAGAGCAACGGATGCACAAAGTAGATGAGCATGGAGTAGGCGGAAAGAATGCTGATGGCTTTATAGAGGAGGTTGGCGAGGGAACCCCTCTCAGTCACCTTGCGGTGACAGCTCCCCGACGCTAAGACCCAGCTTGTCGTGAGCTTGCGCGGCGACAAGCTGTTGGTCGTGCTAATGTCGCTTGCGACGACAAGGGGAGCCTCTGTATGCGATGCTGCTTGAGGGATAGATTGCAGTGCATTGGAAGCTTCTGTATGTGCTTTTGCCTGCGCTCTGCGCTTCAGCCAATCTAGTGCTAGGCAGAAGAAGAGCAGCGAGCCTACGGTGTAGCAGAGTCCCTGCGGGCTGAGCTGGTGATAGGTGTTGGCCAGATCAATCAGCGTGTAGCCTTTGACCGTAACTGCTTCGTAACAGCTTTGCACGTCCCAGGCCACGCTTGCAGCAAAAATTATGCATACCATGGCGCTGTATCTGCGCAGAAGGGCGATGAATTTTTCCCAATAGCAGGCTGCCAGGCCGCCGCTTATAAAAATAAGCAGATAATGCAAGGGAAGATAGTTGAGACGATAATCAAAGAAATTTTTAGCCAAGACGCTCCAACCCGCTGTATTCAGGCCAGGATGCGTTGTCCACCAGTTGAAAGCAAGCTGGAAAATGAATAAAAGCACTAGCATAAATGGTATGTTTTGATGTATAATTATACGAAGAAGCCGGCGCCAGAGCGGATAGCTTGCATAAAACCACAGCAGGATGACCATAAAATACAAATGGTAGCAGCCCAGGCCGAAGAATAATACATAGGCCACATGTAGCGGATTCCAGCTGACGAAGCCCGGTGGCAGAATTAGCCAGAAGTAGAGCATGTAAAAAAGCGACCAGCTGAGATAGGGCAGGCCTGCTCCCCGCAGACGCTTCTTCATAAAGTCGATATAGTTCAGCCGGCTGCCGCTTAATAGGCCTTTATCCGTACAGGCCAGGCCGTAGCCGGAGATAAAGAAAAAGGAGGGGACACTGTAACGGCTTAAAATCTCCAGTAATAAGTAAAGAGTAAAGTTGTTGGGGGCAAGTGCCAGGCTGCCGATATGAATACCGATGACGCCAAGCATGCAGATGCCACGCAGATTATCTATAATGGTGTTTCGCATAAGTACCTCGCTAATTTTTAGTCTTCTTTATTATACTATAAGTAAAAAATTCCTGCCAAGATTTTACCTCGAAATATTTGACGTATTCTTCATTAAGGTGTAAAATATATACAATCAATTTGCACCTTTAAATTGGTCCTGTGAGACTGCAAGGTATAAGTTATTATGAAACCTAAGGCCTTTTTGCACCATCATGGGATGAGAAGGCCTTTTATTATGCAATTTTATTATAAAAAACAGGAGGTAAAGCTAATGGCTAAATCAAATGTATCTCTGGGTGGCAGAGATATACTGGATCTGGAAAGCCTCAGCGTTGAGGAAATCGAGCTGGTTTTGAAAACCGCTGAGGAAATGAAGAAGATTATGAAGAGGGATATCAAAAAGGTGCCCTCACTGCGCGGTAAATCTATCATCAATCTGTTCTATGAGCCCAGTACACGTACCCGTACATCCTTCGAGCTGGCAGGCAAATATCTGGGTGCCGATGTAGTAAACATCACTACATCCTCTTCCAGTGTTGTCAAAGGTGAATGCCTGCGCGACACCATCCTGACTGTACAATCCATGGCTTGTGATGCGATTGTTATGCGTCACCCCATTGAAGGCGCTGCAGCATATGCTGCTAAGGTTGCAGACCCTGTAATCATCAACGCCGGTGATGGCGCACACGCACATCCTTCTCAAGGCTTCCTGGATATGTTTACTATCCGTGAGCAGGGCAAAAACCTGAAGGGCTTGAAAATGGCAATTATCGGCGATATTCTCTACAGCCGTGTTGCCCGCACCAATATTGCTGCCTGGACCAAAATGGGCGCTGATGTACACGTTGCAGGTCCTATGACTCTGCTGCCGCACGACATCGCTTCTCTGGGCGTTACCGTACACAAACGCGTTGAAGAAGCAATCGAAGGCGCTGACGTAATCGATATCCTGCGTATTCAGCTGGAGCGTCAGCAAAAGGGTCTGTTCCCGTCTCCGCGTGAATATGCACGTATCTTCGGAATTAACGAAAACCGCCTGAAGCTGGCTAAGCCTGACGTAACCGTGCTGCATCCCGGCCCGATGAACCGTGGTCTGGAAATCTCCTGGGAGGTTGGTTACTGCGATAACGCCGCAATCCGTACTGAGGTACAAAACGGCGTAGCTGTACGTATGGCACTCTTATTCTTGACTTTGACAGGAGGTAAACACATTGAAAACATTGATTAAAAACGGCAGGGGAGTAGACCCCAGCCAAAAATTAGATGCTGTAATGGATATCCTCGTTGAGGATGGCAAAATTAAAGCTTTGGGCAAGGATATTGCCGAAGCAGCTGACGAGGTTTTTGATGCAACCGGCCTCGTAGTAACTCCTGGTCTGATTGACGTACACACTCATATGCGTGAGCCCGGCCTGGAAGCTAAAGAAGATATTATCAGCGGTACCAAGGCTGCTGCTGCCGGCGGTGTAACCACCGTTGCCTGCATGCCTAATACCAAGCCTGTTATCGATACTTCCATCGTAGTAAGCGGTATTAAAGAACGCGCTCGCGAGGAAAGCTACGCTAACGTCGAAGTTATCGGCGCAATCAGCAAGGGTGAAAAGGGCGAAGAGCTGGCAGAGATGGGCGACATGGCAGAAAAAGGCGCTATGGGCTTCTCCGATGACGGCCACTATGTAAAGAGCTCCCGTCTGATGGTGCTGGCTGCCAAATATGTAACTGCTTTCGACAAACCTTTGCTGTGCCATGCGATTGATCCTGAGCTGGATTCCGAAGGCTACATGCATGAAGGCGCTGTTTCCGCACGTATCGGCGTTCCGGGCGTACCGGCAATCAGCGAGGATATCGCTGTTGCACGTGACTGCATCATCGCTGAATACACCGGCGCACATGTACATATCTGCCACGTTGCCTCCAAGGGTGCTATCGATATCATCCGTCAGGCTAAAAAACGCGGCGTAAATGTTACCAGCGAAGTAACCGTACATCATCTGACTCTGACTGATGAGGCTTGCGCAGATTACAATTCCGCAACCCGCGTTAACCCGCCGCTGCGCAGTGCAGACCATGTACAAGCTATGCGTGAGGCTGTTCTGGACGGCACTGTTGACGCAATCGTTACCGACCACTCCCCGCATGCTCCGGAAGAAAAGGATGTTGAATTCCGCTATGCTCCGAACGGCTTCTGCGGTCTGGAAACCTCTCTGGCAGTAATGCTGACAGACTTATATCACACCCATGTATTCGACCTGAATACTATTATCAGCAAAATGAGCTGCGAGCCTGCTAAGCTGTTCAAGCTGGCCGGCGGTACTCTGAAAGAGGGCAGTGTTGCTGATATCACTATTATGGACTTAAATAAAGAATGGACTGTTGACAGCTCCAAATTCTATACCCGCGGCAAATTCACCCCGTACGAAGGCAAGGCTTGCACCGGTAAGGCTGTTGCCACTATGCTGCACGGTAATTTTGTAATGAGGGATGGTGTAGTATGCACGAAAAAGTAAGAAAAGGAAAATTAGTTTTAGAAGACGGCAGCGTTTTTGAAGGCACTCTGTATGGTGGCAAACGCAATGCTGTAGGTGAGGTTGTATTCACCACCGGCATGAGCGGTTACCAGGAGACCTTGACCGACCCATCCTTCTGCGGTCAGATTGTAGTAATGACCTATCCGCTGGTAGGCAACTATGGCTGCAACCCACTGTTTAACCAAGGTAAGAAATGCTTTTTCCAGGGCTTCGTTATCGGCGAGCTGTGCGATTGCCCCAGCAACTGGCGCAATGAGCAGAGCCTGGAGGACTTCCTGATTGAACAGGATATCCCGACCTTAGCGGGTGTAGATACACGTGCTATCACCCGTAAAATCCGTAATCACGGCGTACTGCAGGGCGTAATCGTTCCGGCAGAAATGCCTGAAGAGAAAGTACAGAAGCTGCTGGCTTTACCGGCAGTACACAACCAGGTTGAGCAGGTTACCACTCCCGAGGTTTACACTATGGGCGAGGGCAAGCTGCATGTAGCTGTTATGGACTTCGGTATTAAACGCAATATCCTGAAATCTATTGAAGCTTTTGGCTGCCGCCTGACAGTATTCCCTGCTTCCGCTACCGCAGAAGAGGTACTGGCATGCGATCCGGACGGTATCTTCCTGTCCAACGGCCCCGGCGACCCGAAGGATTTGCCAGAGGTTATTGAAAACATTAAGAAATTAATCGGCAAGAAACCGATTTTCGGTATCTGCCTCGGTCATCAGCTCATGGCTTTGGCTAACGGTGCTGATACCTATAAAATGAAATTCGGCCATCGCGGTATCAACCAACCGGTAAAATACCTGACAACCGGCCGCATCTACATCAGCGCCCAAAACCACGGTTATGCTGTAGATGAAAAATCTCTGGAAGGCAAGGGCATCAACATCAGTCACATTTCCATGAACGACGGTACTATCGAAGGCCTGGAATACACCAAGCATCCTACATTCACCGTTCAATATCATCCGGAAGCCTGCCCTGGCCCTGGTGATCATGATTATTTGTTTAAACATTTTGTTGATATGATGGAGGGTCGTTAATTATGCCGAAACTTAAAGATGTTAAAAAGGTTCTCGTTATCGGCTCCGGCCCTATTATTATCGGTCAGGCAGCAGAGTTTGACTATGCAGGCACCCAGGCTTGCCGTGCTCTGAAGGAAGAAGGCCTGGAGGTTGTACTGATTAACAGTAACCCTGCAACTATTATGACTGATGTGCATGTGGCTGACCGTGTATATGTTGAACCTATCAGCGTTGAATTCATTGAAAAAATTATCAAACGTGAGCATCCTGATTCCCTGTTGGCAACACTTGGCGGTCAGGTTGGCCTGAACATGGCTATGAAACTGGAAGAGCAAGGCATTCTGAGCAAATACAACGTTCGTCTGCTGGGCACTCAGATCAGCGCTATCAAACGTGGTGAAGACCGCGAAATGTTCAAGGAAACTATGGAGAAAATCCATCAGCCGATTCCTGAAAGCACTATCGTAGAAACCATTGAAGCTGCGTGCGACTTCGGCAAGGAAATCGGCTATCCGCTGATTGTCCGTCCTGCTTATACCCTCGGCGGTACCGGCGGCGGTATTGCTGAAAACGAGGAAGAGCTGATTGACATCGTGCAAAAGGGCCTGGGCTACAGCCCTATCGGTCAATGCCTGATTGAACGCAGCATCGCTGGCTGGAAGGAAATCGAATACGAAGTAATCCGCGACGCTGCTGATAACTGCATCACTGTCTGCTCCATGGAAAACCTGGATCCTGTTGGCGTACACACCGGCGACTCCATCGTTGTGGCTCCGGCACAGACTCTGAGCGATAAAGAAGTACAGCTGCTGCGTCAGGCTTCTATCGATATCGTGCGTGAGCTGGGCGTAGTTGGTGGCTGTAACGTACAGCTGGCTCTCGACCCGTACTCCGAAAACTATTATGTAATCGAAGTTAACCCGCGTGTAAGCCGTTCTTCCGCACTGGCTTCCAAAGCTACCGGTTATCCGATTGCTAAGGTTACCAGCAAAATTGCTGTCGGCTACAACCTGGACGAAATCGAAAACGCTGTTACCAAAAAGACTAAGGCTTGCTTCGAGCCTACCATTGACTATATCGTACTGAAATTCCCGCGTTGGCCGTTCGATAAATTCGTAACCGCTGACCGCACTCTGGGCACTCAGATGAAGGCTACCGGTGAGGTTATGGCGATTGAGCGCAGCTTTGAAGCTTCCATGCTGAAAGCAGTTCGCTGCCTGGAAATCGGCCTCAATCATCTGGAAATGCCTGAGCTGAAGGCTTTGAGCGATGAAGAAATTCATGACCGCATCAAGCGCATTGATGACGAGCGCTGCTTCGTTGTTGCTGAGGCTATCCGCCGCGGCATTACTCTGGAAGAGATTCACGATATCACCAAGATTGACATGTGGTTCCTTTCCAAAATCCAAAACATCATTAAAATGGAAAAAGCTCTGGAAACTCACGAGCTGACTCCGAGCCTGCTGCGTAAGGCTAAGAGAATGGGCTTTGCCGATGCTGTTATCGGTAAACGCGTAGGCAAGACTGAGTTTGAAATCCGCGATATGCGTAAGGCTAACGGCATTCTGCCGACCTACAAAATGGTTGATACCTGCGCTGCGGAATTTGAAGCTGCAACCCCGTACTACTACTCCTGCTACGAAACCGAGGATGAGGTTGAAGTAAGTGACAGAAAGAGAGTAGTTGTACTCGGCTCCGGTCCTATCCGTATCGGTCAGGGCGTAGAATTCGACTACTGCTCCGTACACTGCGTATGGGCGTTGAAGGAAATGGGCTATGAAACCATTATCATCAACAATAACCCGGAAACCGTTTCCACTGACTTCGATATTTCCGACAAGCTGTACTTTGAGCCGCTGACTGTTGAGGATGTTCTCAACGTTATCGACAAAGAAAAACCGGAAGGTGTTATCGTTCAATTCGGTGGTCAGACCGCTATCAATCTGGCAGGTTCGCTCTCCCGCGCAGGCGTGAAGATTCTGGGCTCCTCCGTTGACAGCATCGACCGCGCTGAGGACCGTGAACGCTTCGACGAGCTGCTGACAAGCTGCGATATCCCGCGTCCGCAGGGCCACACCGTATTCGATACCGAGGGTGCGCTGGTTGCTGCCCACAATGTTGGCTATCCGACTATGGTTCGTCCTTCCTACGTACTGGGCGGCCGTGCTATGGAAATCGTTTATAACGATGACGAGCTGCGCAACTACATGACATATGCTGTTAAGGCTTCTCACGAGCATCCGGTACTGGTTGACCATTACCTGCAGGGCACTGAGGTAGAGGTTGACGCTATCTGCGACGGCAAGGAAGTATTAATCCCCGGCATCATGGAACACGTTGAACGTGCAGGCGTACACAGCGGTGACTCCATCGCCGTATATCCGCCGCGCAGCCTGAGCGAGAGTGTTATCCGTACCATTATCGAATACACCAACAAGATGGCTTTGGGTCTGGAAGTTAAGGGCATGATCAACATTCAGTACATCGTTCGTGACGAGCATGTATATGTAATCGAGGTTAACCCGCGTTCCTCCAGAACCGTACCGTTCCTGAGCAAGATTACCGGCATCTCCATGGTAGACGTTGCTACCAGATGCGCAATGGGCATGAGCCTCAAAGAGCAGGGACTGCAAGCAGGCCTGCGCTTCTTCCCGGACTACTATGCTGTTAAAGCTCCTGTATTCAGCTTCAATAAGATGAGCAACGTAGATATCACCCTTGGACCTGAAATGAAATCCACCGGTGAGGTTATGGCCTGCGACTATCAGTACAGCCGTGCGCTGTATAAGGCTTGCATCGCTTCCGGTATCAATGTACCACACGAGGGTGCAATTCTGATTACCGTTGCTGATATGGATAAGCCTGAGGCAGTTGCTATTGCCCGCGGCTTTGAAGAGCTGGGCTACACCGTTATCGCAACCGACGGGACTGCGGAATACCTGCAGAAGTACGGTGTAACTGTTGAGGTTGCTACCAAAGTAAGCGAAGGTCATCCGAACCTGATTGATGATATCAAGAGCGGCCGCATCGGTATGGTTATCAACACCACCAACCATGGCCGTGACGCTGAACGTGACGGCTTCAAAATCCGCCGTTCTACTGTAGAGCATGCAATTGCCTGCCTGACCTCTATGGATACTGCACGCGAGCTGCTGAACGTTATGAGCGCAATGCGTCGTCGCAGCGTTGTACGCGTTACCGCTCTGCAGGACCTGACCTGGGAGGATTGATTGATTATGTCTAAAACTATTGCGAGTGCCAAGGTAATTGGTCAACGAGTTTTAAATAGTACGACAAAATTAATAAATGTTTATGCACCGGAAATCGCTGCCGAGGCTGTCCCCGGACAGTTCGTCAACGTGAAGGTGTGCAAGAATACTGCTCCGTTGCTGCGCCGTCCCTTCGGCGTAGCAGGAGTTAACAAGGCTGAAGGCAGCATCACCATGATCTACCGTATCATTGGTGAAGCAACTCATATTCTGGCTGACGTTTGCAGCGGCGACGAGCTTAGCATCGTCGGTCCGCTGGGACACGGCTTTGATATGAGCGCCAAAAAACCGCTGCTGGTTGGCGGCGGCTTGGGCCTGGCTCCGCTGCTGTTTTTGGCAGAGGGCTTCGGTGAGGGCAATACCGATATCCTGATGGGCGGCCGCAGTGCCGAGGAATTGTTCTGGACCAAGCTTTATGAAAGCCTCAGCAAAAATATTTACCTGACCACCGATGACGGCAGTGTCGGCACTAAGGGTACCGTAATGGCCCTGCTGCCACAGTTGTTGAAAGAGGGTGGCTATGACTGCGTATACGTTTGCGGTCCTGTACCGATGATGCGCGCAGTTGCCAATGCCTGCTTAGAAGCCGGCGTAAAATGTCAGGTATCTCTGGAAAAATACATGGCCTGCGGTCTTGGTGCGTGCCTGTCCTGTGCCTGCGAAGGCATCGGCAAGCGCATCAAGGTCTGCAAGGACGGTCCGGTGTTCTGGGCAGAGGAGGTAGGAGAATGGTAAAAGCATTGTATGATGGCCGTCTGGCAGTTGATATTGCCGGTGTGAAGATGGCTACTCCTGTTACTACCGGCTCCGGCACCTTTGGCTTTGGCTTGGAATTTACCGATTTTCTCGACCTGGAAAAGGTTGGCGCTGTTACTGTAAAGGGTACCTCTTTAGAGCCTGCAGCAGGCAATAAGGGCCAACGTGCGGTAGAAACCCCGTCCGGTATGCTGAACTGCATCGGTCTGGAAAACCCCGGCAGCGAGTACTTCTTGGAGCACACTCTGCCTGAGCTGAAAAAATATAACGTACCTGTGATTGTCAACATCTACGGCCATACCCCCGAGGAATACGGCGCTGTTGCCAAAAAGCTGGATGTAGACGGTGTTGATGCAGTAGAAATCAACATCTCCTGCCCGAACGTCAAAGAGGGCGGCATTGTTTTCGGCACTGTACCGGAGGCAGCTGCTGAGGTTGTACGTGCTGTTAAGGCCAACACCGGCAAAATGGTTATCGCCAAGCTTTCTCCGAACGTAACTGATATTGTGGTGATGGCGAAGGCTGTAGAAGCAGCAGGTGCGGATGCAATTTCCATGATTAACACGCTGCTCGGTACCAAGATTGATATTGAGCGTCAGCGTCCTGTGCTCGGCAATGTAACCGGCGGTCTTAGCGGTCCTGCTGTACGTCCGGTAGCAGTGCGCCTGGTTTACCAGGTGGCGCAGGCTGTGCATATCCCCATCATCGGCATGGGCGGCATCATGTGTGCCGAGGATGCAATTGAGTTCATGCTGGCAGGCGCAAGTGCGGTAGCAGTTGGCACCGCAAACTTTGTACAGCCTGATATCGCTGAAACTATTGCTCATGGTATGCTGGCATATCTGGACAGACACAACGCGCAGAATATTTCCGAAATTGTCGGTTTGGCTTTGCCGAATGGCAAGGCAAGCATGCCGTTGTTTAACGAAGCTGAATAACGACGATTTATAACGTTATTCTCCGGCGTCCTGAAAAAATATATTTGATAGGGAGATTTTCTCATGCAACATGATGATAGATTAATAGTCGCACTCGACTTTCCTACCTTGGAGCAGGCTAAGGCTTGCGTTGTCGAATTGGGTGACGCAGTAAGCTACTACAAGGTTGGCATGGAGCTTTATTATGCAGTAGGCAGCGAAATCATCCGCTTCTTGAAGGAACAGGGCAAGCATGTTTTCCTGGACCTCAAGCTGCAGGATATTCCTAACACTGTTGCTCATGCACTTACCGTACTCAGCGATTTGGGTGCAGACATGATGAACGTTCATGCTGTTGGCGGCAAAAAGATGATGGCAGAGGCTGTTAAGGCTGTGCATGAGGCTGCTGAGGCAGCAGGTCGTCCGGCACCGAAGCTGATTGCTGTAACTATTCTTACCAGCATGGATGATGAACAGTTTGCTGATTTGAATTATAAAAATACCATTGCCGAGCAAGTTATCAGCCTGGCTAAGCTGGCGAAGGAAGCAGGCATGGACGGCGTTGTTGCTTCTCCTAAGGAAGCTGCGGCTATCCGTGAGGCTTGCGGCCCCGAGTTCCTGATTGTTACCCCGGGCGTGCGTCCTGCGGGCAGCTCTCTGGATGACCAGAAGCGCGTAGCAACACCGGCAGGCGCTCTGCAAAACGGCAGCAGTCACATCGTAGTAGGCAGACCTATTACTAAGGCTGAAGCAAGACAAGCAGCAGCATTGGCAATTGTAGAAGAGATTAAAGGAGTGTAAGCAAATGGCAGTTTTAGAAGAAAAAGATGTTATGAAAATGCTCGAGGAAACTGAAGCAGTTCTCCATGGTCACTTTTTGCTGACCAGCGGTCTGCATAGCCCTATGTATGTTGAAAAATTCAACGTACTGCAGCATCCTAAATATACCGAGCGCCTGTGCCAGGAAATCGCACGTCGTTATGAAAACGACAATGTTGAACTGGTAGTTGGCCCGATGACCGGCGGTATCCTGCTGGCTCACGAGGTTGGCAAGGCTCTGGGCACCCGTGCTATCTTCACCGAGCGTGAAAACGGCAAAATGACTCTGCGTCGTGGCTTCCAAATTCCGGCAGGCACCCGCGTACTGGTTGTTGAAGACATCGTAACCACCGGCGGCAGCGTTAAAGAGGTTATGGAAGTAGTTAAAGAGCATGGCGGCGAGCTCGTAGGTGTTGGCCTGCTGGTTGACCGCAGCGGCGGCAAGGTAGACTTCGGCGTTCGCACCGAAGCTCTGCTGCACCTTAACGTAGAAACCTTTGATCCGGCAACCTGCCCGCTGTGCGCTAAAGGCGTACCGTTCACCAAACGTGGCAGAACTGGTAAATGACACCCGATTTGTCACGAGTGTAACGAAGTAAGAAATCGAAAAGGTGGAATTATCCTCGCTTGCGACCGAATAGGGAGCAAGAAAGAGGACAAATGAGACACCCGATTTTCTACATGCTTCGCGAATAAAAAACTCGTTGGTCGCGCTGTCCTCGCTTGCGATCGAATAGGGAGCAAGAAAGAGGGCAAGTAAGCTCCGACGAAAAGCTTTGCGAAGTGAAAAATTGTTGGTCGCGCTGTCCTCGCTTGCGACCGAATAGGGAGCAAGAAAGAGGATAAATGACACCCGATTTGTCGCGAGTGTAACGAAGCGAGAAATCGAAAAGGTGGAATTATCCTCGAAGAGGACAAGTAAGCTAATCTAACTTAAATTTCAAAGCACCTGTTTATCAGCAAAATGATAGGCAGGTGCTTTTCCCTTACATCCCAAAGCCTTCCATTAAAATTACCCTATTTTTAAGGGAAAAACTTATAACTTCTTTCCTCTTGACAAAATCTGAAAAATCAGATAATATATATTCGTAAGATTTTTGCACGCCTGCCTGGAGTACGGTCGTCGCAGCGTCATTGAGAACGCCTTATGTATTATTTGAGTAGTACATAGGGCATTTTTTGTTAAGAAGAAGGGAGTTGAAGTTATGCAGACAAATGAAGCAAGTCAAGAAAGTGAAATCAAGCAGGTCATACGCAGCCTTTGCATGATGAACAACAGGTTTATGAACTTTATGCTTGATGACAACAAAGAAGCAGCGCAGGTTTTCTTGCGCGTAATCCTGGAAGATGATAAAATTAAGGTAAGAAATGTCAGGATACAGAGCTTTATCCAAAACATCTACGGACATTCTTCTCAACTGGATATTTTAGCGCAGGATAGCAAAGGACGTTATTTTAACGTAGAGGTGCAGAGAAGCGATGAAGGCGCACCTGCAAGACGCGCCAGATTTTACAGCAGTATCCTTGATACACACTTCCTGCAGCCTGGTAAGCTCTACGAAGAACTGCCGGATACCTACGTAATTTTTATCACAGAAAACGATGTCTTGCACGATAATTTGCCACTGTATAATATCAGGCGCAGAATCGATGAAAATGCGAAATGCTTTGAAGATGGTTCGCGCATTATCTATGTCAACAGCCAGCGTCGAGATAATACAGCGCTTGGTAAACTGATGCAGGATTTATATTGTACAGAGCCAAAGAATCTGCATTATCATGAATTTGCCGAGCGCATGGAGTTTTTGAAATACAGCAAGGAGGGCGAAGAAAAAATGACTGATGTAATTGAAGAATATGCTGCAAGAAAGGCCGAAGCATTAGTGAAAGAAGCAGCGAAAAAAGCAGCGAAAAAAGCTGAAGAAAAAGAGCAGGCAAACAGAATAGAGCTTGCCCAAGGCTTACTGGCTGACGGTATGAGTATCGAGTTCACCGTCCGTCACTCTAAGCTTACAGAAGCAGAGGTACGCGAATTGGCTTCCAAGCTGTCTGCGTAAGCTAAAAGGGTATTACCGCAAAAACAAAAATACAGTAAGTACAGGCACCTGTTTATTAGCAAAATGATAGGCAGGTGCTTTTTTTTGCGCATTTTTTGCTATTTAACATGCTCTTAACATCAGCATAATACTTCCTTAACAATGATATATTATACTAGCATCATAAACCACGAACCTTACTGATGAGGCGCAGACCTTATCGGAAATAAATTTTTTGACGATGGTTAAAGGAGGAAATATATTATGAAATTGAAAAAAATCGCATGTTTAGGTCTGGCAGCTATGGTAGCACTCGGTGCTCTGGGCTGCGGCAGTGATAACAAAGCTGCAGATAACAAAGCAGGCAGCAAGGTTACCGGCAGTGTAACCGGCAGCGGTTCTTCCGCACTTCTGCCGCTGGCAAAGGATGCAGCAAGCAAATTTAAAGCTCTGAACCCGGATGTTTCCATCACCCTTAACGGTGGCGGCAGCGGCACCGGTCTGAAACAGGTTGCAGACGGCAGCGTTAACATCGGTAACTCTGACGTACCGGCAGAAAGCAAGCTGAAACCCGAAGTGGCCAAAGGACTTGTAGACCACAAGGTTTGCGTAGTTACCATGGCTCCGGTTATCAACAAAGACCTGGCAGCTAAAGTAAAAAGCCTGACCAAGGCTCAGCTGACTGACATCTTTACTGCTAAGGTAACCAACTGGAAACAGGTTGGCGGTCCGGATGAACCTATCGTTCTGATTACCCGTCCTGCTACCAGCGGTACCCGCGCTCTCTTCCAGGAGTTCGCTCTTGGCGGTGCTAAAGAAGCAACCAACAAATCTCTGGAAACTGATGATTCCGGCACTCTGCTGCAAAGCGTAAAGGATAACAAAGGCGCTATCGGTTATGTTGCTCTGTCCTACCTTGTAAATAACAAAGACGTTGCAACTGTAGCAATCGACGGCGTAGAGCCTACTCTGGACAATACCTACAACGGCAAATATCCTGTATGGGGTTATGAGCACATGTATACTAAAGGCAAAGCTGCCGGCGCTGTAAAAGCATTCCTGGACTTCATTCTCTCTGCTGATTATGGTAAGGAAATTGAAAAGCAGGGGTATGGTGTTACTGCAAAAATGCAAGTTAAACGTTAAGCCGGACTTCGGATAAGGCGCATCTGCGTCGCAACGACTCCTGACGCAAAGACCCATGTTGTCGCAAGCGTAGCGAAGCGAGAACATGTTGGTCGTGCTAATACCCGAAGGGTGAGGAGTACCATTTAGTACGCCATCGTCGCCGCTCTTCGCATCTGACGCACTCTGCTTCGCTTAAATTCTAATCTAAAAACAATCTTATAGCTTGAGGAGTTATCTTAAATGCAACAGGTAAATACCAGTGCCTATCGGCAAGATACCCTGTGGCGTTATATCATCAGTGGCTGTGGTCTGGCGCTTATTGTTTTGACCATAGCTATTGGTGCTTTTTTATGCTACAAGGGCTTAGGCACATTCACTACATATAATCACAGCATCAGCGAGTTTCTTTTTTCGGCAGATTGGGCGCCGAGTGACAGTGCTGATGGCGGCGGCAAGGTTGGCGCAGCCATCTTTATCTTCGGTTCTGTTATTACCTGCGTGTTGGCGCTGGCGATTGCTACACCGTTCAGCTTGGCAACCGCAATTTTTATGACGGAGATTTCGCCGGAGCTGGGCAAGCGCTTTGTCCAACCGGCTGTGGAAATTTTTGTCGGCATTCCTTCCGTAGTTTATGGCTGGATTGGCCTGACAATTTTGGTACCGCTGATTAAAAACATTTTTAACCTGCGCTTCGGCTTTTCCGTATTGGCTGCAGGTATTGTGCTGGCGGTCATGATTTTCCCGACCATCACCAGTCTGGCGGCAGATGCGTTGCGCAGCATCCCTAAAAGCTACCGCGCTGCTTCCTATGGTCTTGGCGCAACGCGTTGGCAGACTATTGCCAAGGTGGTAGTGCCTGCGGCAGTCAGCGGTCTGATGACGGCTGTTATCTTAGGTCTGGCGCGTGCCTTCGGCGAAGCGCTGGCTGTAGCAATGGTTATCGGCAAGATGCGTGCCTTTCCGACTTCACTGCTTTCTCCGACCAACAATCTGACGGCGGCGATTGCGGCAGATATGGGCGGCGCAATGGAGGGCAGCGAATACAACATTGCCTTGTGGACGATGGCGCTGCTGCTGTTTATCATCTCCCTGGCCTGCATCTTTGCCATCCACTTTTTAACTGCTAAAGGAGGGAAGCAGGCATGAATGACAGTATAGCGCGTGCAAAGTTTATTGATAAGCTGATGACAGCTGTGTTTTATTGCGTAGCAGGCTTCTTTATCCTGCTATTGGTAGCCTTTGACCTGTATGTTCTCATCAACGGCTTCAAGGATTTCAGCTGGAGCCTGATTTCCTTTGAGGGCAGCGGCATCGGTAATTTGTTCTTCAACACTATTTATCTGGTTTTCCTATCGCTGTTGGTGAGCGTGCCCTTGGGTGTCGCTGCCGGCATTTATATGGCGGAATACGCTAAGCAGGGCAAGTTCACCAAGTTCCTGCGTATGTGTATCGAAACGATGTCTTCACTGCCGTCCATCGTTGTCGGCCTGTTCGGTTACCTGGTATTTATCGTAATGACCGGCTCGCAGTGGAACCTGTTCAGCGGTGCGTTGGCAGTCTCTATCCTCAGTATTCCGCTGATTATGACGGTTACGGAGGATGCCTTCAAATCACTGCCGCAGGGCTATAAGCGTGGCAGCCTGGCTATGGGCGCAACGCTGTGGCAGACAATTTACAAGGTGTTGCTGCCTGCGTGCCTGCCGCGCATTATGACCGGCGTTATCCTGGCTGCTGGCCGTGGCTTCGGTGAAGCGGCAGCTCTCTTGTATACCGCAGGCATGAGCACGGATATAAACTGGAACAGCTGGAACCTGCTGTCGCCGACCTGCCCGCTGAACCCCTTCCGTCCGGGCGAAACGCTGGCGCTGCATATCTGGGCATCGCGCACAGAGGCTTTGGCAGCGAATGCGGCGCAGATGGCCAACCTTTCTTCAGCAATCTTAATGCTGCTTGTGCTGTCCTTTAGCCTGGGCGCACGTTACCTGAGCACTTATTTAGACACAAAAACCGGAGGTAGCAGAAAATGACAAATGATAACGCTGCAACTAAATTTTTAGTGCAGGATCTGGATTTGTATTACGGCAAATTCCAGGCGTTGAAAAAAATAAATCTTGATATTAAGGAAAAGAAAATTACCGCACTTATCGGCCCTTCCGGCTGCGGCAAATCCACCTTTTTGAAAACACTGAACAGAATGAACGACTTGGAAGAGGGCGTGCGCATTGAAGGCAGCATTGCACTGGATGGCAAGGATATTTTTGCGGAGATTGACCACATCAGCCTGCGTCACCGCGTTGGTATGGTCTTCCAACAGCCTAACCCCTTCCCGAAAAGCATTTATGATAACGTTGCCTATGGCCCGCGTATTCATGGCGTGACGAAAAAGAGCGAGCTGGACGAGATTGTAGAGCGCAGTCTGCGTCAGGCTGCCATCTGGGACGAGCTGAAGGACAGACTGAATAAGAGTGCGCTGGGCCTTAGCGGTGGCCAGCAGCAGCGCCTATGCATTGCACGTACCCTGGCTGTGCAGCCGGAGGTTATCCTCATGGACGAGCCTACCAGTGCGTTGGACCCGATTTCTACTATGAAGATTGAGGATTTGGCGTTGGAGCTGAAGAAGGATTACACCATCGTTATTGTTACGCATAATATGCAGCAGGCTGCACGTATTTCTGACAAAACAGCCTTCTTCCTTTTGGGCGAGCTGATTGAGTTCAATGAAACGAAGCAGCTGTTTGCAAATCCGTCTAATCCCAAGACAGAAGAGTATATTACCGGCAGATTCGGTTGATGCAAGGAGAAAGGAACACTAAAATGACACGTAATAAATTCAATGAGGAGCTGAAGCAGCTGCTCAACAGTGTGCGCGTGATGGGCGTAAATTTGGAAGATACCCTGGACAAGGTTATCGTCAATCTGGAGCAGAAGGATGCAGCCTTGGCACAGCAGATAATCAGCGACGATGATAATTTTGACAACAGTGAGGTCAATATCGAAAAGCAATGCCTGGAGCTGGTGCTGACACAAACTCCGGTAGCAACTGACTGGCGTGAGATTGCCAGTTGCCTGAAGCTGGTGGGCGATATGGAGCGCATTGCGGACCATTGTAGTGATATCAGCCAATATACCTTGAAGCTGATTGAAAAGGATTCTGTACCGCTGCCGGATAATTTTATGGCTATGCTGCAGGTTATGCGCCAGATGGTGTATGACAGCATCAGCGCCATCAGCGAAAATGATTTGGAGCTGGCCAATAAGGTTATTGCTACCGATGATGAGGTAGACAATTACTTTGCCGAAATGCGTCAGCATCTGACCACTGTAATGCAGCAAAAACCGCAATACGTACCGCAATATGTTGACTATCTGATGATTGCCAAATATGTGGAGCGTATTGCCGACCATTCCACGAATATCGCCCAATGGGTAATGTTCGTGGTGAAGAATGAACTGAAAAACTGAGCTTTGCATGCCAATCACGGCCTCCGCAGCTATGCGGGGGTTTTTGCTTTGTTTCAGTAGTTGTCATAGCATTGGCAGCAGGCATCACTTTGCAGACTTGTTTTCTATATTCGTTGATTTGTGTTATAATAAAGTGTTAGAGTATTTACGTTCCGGACAGCTTCGGAAAATATTACAGGCTGTGGCTGTCACGATTCAAAAACTAAGATTTTAGAGCAAATTCAGGAGGGACGCAATGCATATTGATAGACGATTAGAAACTATTGCCAATCTGGTGCCGCAGGGCTGCGTGCTGGCAGACATCGGTACGGACCATGCGTATTTACCCGTGTGGCTATTGGAAAAGCAAAGAATTGCGCGGGCGATTGCCGGCGATATCGCCGCGGGTCCTTGCCAGGCGGCACGTACTACAGTAGCGCAGTATGGGCAGCATGAGCATGTAGAGGTGCGTCAGGGCAGCGGCTTGAAGGTATTAAGCCCCGGCGAAGCAGACTGCATTGCTATTGCCGGCATGGGCGCTTCTACCATCATCAGCATTCTGGATGATGATATGGAGGTAGCGCAGAGCGCCAAGCTTTTGGTGCTGCAGCCGATGGCCGGTGCCGCATCTCTGCGTGCGTGGCTGTGTAGCCACGGCTGGGAGGTGGCTGGCGGAGAGCTGGGGGGTGGTTGCCATTTTTTTTACGAGATTATTGCCGCTAAGCGTGGCTTAGCGCCTGTTTACAGTGCGGCAGAGTGCGCTGTAGGCCCGCTGCTGCTCGCACAGAAGCATCCGCTGCTGGGTAAACAGCTGGAACGCCAGCTTGCTACTTGCAGGCAGCTTCTGGAGAACATGGGACGCAGCGAGCGCGCACGCGCGAGCGAAAAGTATAAGGAAATCGAAGCGTTGAAGGCAGAACTGGAGGTGCTGCAAAATGGCAAGCGTAGTGACAGTAAATAATATCATCAACCTGCTGGACGAAATGGCACCGCCGGAGCTGGCAGAGTCCTGGGACAACGTAGGTCTGATGCTTGGCAGGCGCAATAAGCCTGTACGCAGGCTGCTTTTGGCGCTGGATATGACACAGGAAACTGTGACGCAGGCCTTAGCGAAAAAGGCTGATATGCTGATTACGCATCATCCGGCAATTTTTCATAAGCTAGGTAATGTGACTGATGCCGATTGGCAGCAGGAGCTTTTGCTACAGCTGGCAGAAAACGGCGTTGCTGTTTACAGCGCACACACAAATCTGGACTGCGTGGCAAACGGTGTCAACAGCGTGCTGGCGAAAAGACTGCGTCTGCAGGACTCAGATGTGCTGGATACTGTCAGCGGACTCGGACGCATAGGTGAGCTGGAGCAGCCGAGCAAGCTGCATGATTTTGCAGTCTTCGTCAAAAAGGCTTTGCAGGCTGATTATCTTACCGTAGGTGATGCAGGACGCAAGGTTAAGCGTGTTGCCGTCTGTGGCGGTGCCGGTGCCGATTTGATTGGGCTGGCCTTGGCGCAGGGTGCGGATACGCTGGTAACAGGAGATGTGAAGTACCATGAGGCACAGCAGGCTGTTTTCAGCGGTCTGAACATTATTGATGCAGGCCATCAGCCGACAGAGCTGCCGGTGCTTGATGACCTGGCCGACAGATTATCGCTGCGCTTTACGGAAAAGCATTGGGATGTGGCAATTCAGGTAGCACGCGAAACACTGCTGCTGAAGCATATATAGAAAACAGGTGATAGAAGAATGATTAAAGATTTTAAAGCCGGCATCAAGGTGTGCCAGGCAGTTTTGGTAAGGGTACAGAAGGTAGGCAATTCCTCTAACGGCGGTGTTTTTGCCCGCGGTATGCTGGAGGATAACAGCGGACGCATTGCTTTTATCTGCTTTGACGCAGTGCTTGTAGATAAGCTGCGCGAGCTGGAGGGCCCGACAGCCTTTATGATGGGCGGTAACGTCGACATCAACAAATTCAATAATGATATGACGCTGCAGGTTGTAATCCAGCGTCTAGAAAATCTGCTGCCGCAGGATGATATGAGCAATCTGCTGCCGCATGGTGATTTTGATGTAGAGGCTTATAAAACTAAGCTGGCCAATTATATCAAGGCAGTACGCACTCCGGGACTGCGTATGCTGCTGGAAACTATTTTCAGCGGCAATACCTATGAGCGCTTTGTGACAAATCCTGCCGGTATGCGCATGCATCATGCATATCTTGGCGGTCTGCTGCAGCATTCTGTTGATGTTACCGGTCTGGCAGTGGCCTTGGCCGAGCAGATTGAGGGTGTGGACAAGGATTTGGTTATTGCCGGCGCTTTGCTGCACGACATCGGCAAAATCCGCGAGATTTCTGCGGAAATAGGCTTCCCTTATACCAGTGAGGGACGTTTGCTCGGACACATTACCATGAGCTGCATGATGGTGCAGGAGGCAGCGGCCAAGCTGCGCTTGCCGTCCTCTCGTTTGGAGCAGCTGCAGCATATTCTGCTGTCGCACCATGGCGATAACGAAAAGGGTTCTCCGGTAGCCTGCTCTACACGTGAGGCCTTTGTTGTGCATTACGCCGATGAAATCAACGCCGTAATGAACCAGTTTGACGTGCATGACGGCAAGAGTGCTTGGGAATTCAACCGTATGCTGGGACGTAATATTCTGGTAGACAAGCTGTGAGCACCAGAATAATCCGCCGGACTGTACTGAACCTGCACGGCCTGACAATAAATCTTCAGTTTAAACTGGTTAAAAATATTACGCTGCGCATAAAAGAAAACGGCGACATCTTTTTTACTGCTCCCATAGGAATGAGCGTAAGCGAGGTGCAGCGATTCTTAGAGAGCAGGGAGCAATGGCTGCGCCAAAAGCTGCAGCTGGTGCTGCAGGCACAGTCGCAGCAAAAACAGGAGCCGAAGTACAGCATGGGCGAGCTGCCCTTTGACGGGCAGCATGTGTGGCTGTGGGGCAAGCGTTTGCCGGCGCACTTTTTGCTTAGCAGCAAAAAGCATGGTACCTATGAGGTGCAGGCTGATGCTGTCAACTTTTATTACCGCAGTGAGCTGAATAATGAAGCTAAATGCGCCTTTGTAGAATTCTTCTATAAGCAGGAGTTAGCTGGCAGAGGAGAGCAGCTGCTGCAGGCATGGGAAAAGAAAATGGGCGTGCGTCATACAGGGCTTAAGGTGCATCGTATGAAAACGCGCTGGGGCTCCTGCAACGTGCGCACAGGCGGCATCAATCTGAATACGCTGCTGGCCTGCTGGCCGCAGGAGTGTCTGGAATATATTGTGGTGCACGAACTGGCGCATTTGCACGAGGCCAATCATTCACCGCGCTTCCATGCGATTGTCGAACGCTATCTGCCAGAGTGGCGTGAGCGCAAAAAAATGCTGACAGCCTTTAAGCCGCTTTAATAGCTGTCTTAAAACAAAAATTATAAGCATTTTCTGTGACAAATAATGCATTCGCGTTTACGTTTATGATAAAAGCAGTATATATATGTAAATCTTTTGTGAAAGCATACTAAGAAAGCAAGTATTTGTGCTATAATTATAGTAACATCTTGTAGGACTATGCCGTTTGCTCTAATAAATAAACGGTACGAGTCAGCTTAAAGGCAGGAGTGATGATTATGGCAAAACAGAAAATATTAATTGCTGATGATGAAGCGCAGATTCGCGAAATCTTGCGCATATATTTTGAGAAGGAAGGCTTTGAGGTTATTGAAGCCGAAGACGGTGCTGCCGCAATTTTGAAGGTGCAGTCCGAAAAACCGGATATTCTGCTGCTGGATATTATGATGCCAGTTCTCGACGGTATTGAGGTTTGCAAGCAGGTACGCAAAATGTCGGATTTGCCCATTATCATGGTTACAGCCAAGGATGATGATGATGACCGCATCGCCGGCCTGGAAATCGGCGCTGATGACTATATCACCAAGCCGTTCAATTCGCGTGAGGTAGTAGCCCGCGTGAAGGCTGTGCTGCGCCGTGCAGGCACCCAGGAGAAGAAAGGCGAGGTATCGCGCATCACCTATCCCGGTCTGATTATCGATATGGACCAGTATCAGGTAACTGCATTCGGCAACAAAATGACCTTTACAACTAAGGAAATGGAGCTGCTGTGGTGCCTGGCATCGAATCCGGGCAAGGCTTTCAGCCGCAACCAGCTGTTGGAAACAATTTGGGGTTATTCCTATTACGGTGATACCCGTACTGTTGATACGCACATCAAACGCATCAGACAGAAGCTGAACATTCCGCCTGATTCCAAATGGGATATTACAACTATCTGGGGTGTAGGCTATAAATTCGAGCTAAAGGACGAATAACCTATGAAAAAATCCCTAAGCACACGCCTGATGTATAGTTTTATGACTATCATAATTATCGTCGTTGTGGGGATTACAGCAGGCATATCCTACCTGATTGCCGACTACTTTTTTCAGATTAAGGAGCAGGAGCTGGCCGAAAAGGGAGATGAGATGGGGGAAACAATTGAAGCCTTCATCCGCCTGCAGGACAGGGATATGCTTTATCGTTATATTTTAGCTGTAGATAAGCTGGTTGGCGCACGCATCTGGCTGTTTGATGATAATTACGAGCTTTTGGCGGCCTCTAATTACGAAAATGTACAAGAGACCGGAGAAAATGCTTCAATGAAGGATTTTCTTAAGTATGGTGCTCCTTCGCAACAGGTATTGCAGGAAAGCGTCAGAAAACTGGATCAGGATATGAAGAGCAGTAATTTATCGTATCGCATTAAAGTGATACTGAATGATGTTTATGCCGGGAAGTCCTTCAAATCGCAGATTTATCATCCGTATTACAAGGAGCAGGTAATCCTGGTCGGCGTTCCTTATACCTTCGGTAAAGGACGCACAGGCGCTATTTTGCTTATAGAACCCTTGAGCGGTTTCGAAAAATTCTTGCGAAATGTTTATATTTATATTATGATTGTAGGTATCATTGCCATTATTTTCAGTCTGTTCTTAGTCAAACGTCTGTCAGGTATGATTATCCGGCCGGTGCTGGATATGAAGGACAATGCGCAGGCGATGGCGGCGGGAGATTATTCCCACAGACTGCAGGTGCATGGCGATGATGAAATTGCCGAGCTGGGAAATGCACTCAATTCTTTAGGCAAGGATTTGGGTGATTACATTGCCAAGATGGAGCGGACGGAAAAAATCCGCCGCGATTTTGTGGCCAATGTATCGCATGAGCTGCGTACGCCGATTACGATTATCCGTGGCTACAATGAGGCAATCTGTGACGGTATGGTAACGGATACTGATCTGATTCAGCGTTACCGTGGCCTAATAAATGAAGAAACAGTCCGTCTGGAGCGCATGGTACGCGAGCTGTTGGATATCAGCAGACTGGAGTCCAGCGACCCGCTGACTGTAAGCAACATGGATGAGCTGCCGCTGGCCGGTATCATCCGTAATGTCGCCGAAAAATTATCGGTGCGCTGCGTGAAGAATAATGTTACTATTAATGTTCATGCCGACGATAATATCAAAATTTTGGGCGACGGAGACCAAATGGTACAGTTAATTATGATTTTGTGCGATAATGCCTTGAAATATTCGCCGGAAAATGGTACTGTATCAATAGGTGCGAATAAGCTTGACGATGGCAGCGTGCTTGTAACTGTTTCCGACCAGGGCAAGGGTATTCCCGAAGAGGATATTCCCTTTATCTGGGAGCGCTTTTACAAGGTTGAAAAATCGCATTGCCGCAGTGTTCCGGGAACCGGTCTGGGGCTTGCTATTGCCAAAGAAATTATTCGTGTCCACGGCGCCAGTGCCGAGGTAATCAGCAAATGTGGTTCTGGTACCACATTTGAAATAAAATTTCCAAAGGATAAGGTAGTATGATTTTAAAGTATGTTTGCCCCGATTACAGAGTAAAAAGTTTATTTGACATTTCCGCAAAATGGCTGAAGCGCAATGGCTACACCAAAATTGTTGTTGATATTGACAATACCCTGCTGCCGCGCGACAAGAACCTGGTAGGCCCTCGTGCTATGACCTGGATTCGTCAGCTGCATCAGATGGGTATCAATGTGGCATTGATTTCCAATAACGGCGGTGACCGCATTAAAGGTATCACCCGTCAGACCGGTCTTGGTACCATTATGCGTGCCGCTAAGCCTTTGCCGATGGCTTATAAGCAGATTACTAAAGCTATGGGCGGCGGTAAAATTCTTTTTGTCGGCGACCAGCTGTTGACCGACGTTTTAGGCGCAAAGGTTGCCGGTCATCCTGTAGTTTTTGTTGAGTCCTTAGGCGGCAAGGAGCATTTCATTACACGCTGCACCCGCAAGCTGGAGAAATTCTTCCTTAATCGCCTGCATAGCAATAATATGATGCCTAAGGAGCGCGTATTATGAAAATAGCTTTGCTGCAGCTGGAAGTTCTGGAAAAGAATAAGGCGGCTAATGTAGCCCATGGTCTGCAGCTGGCATCGGAGGCTGCTAAGGAGCATGATTTGCTGGTGCTGCCCGAGGTGTGGACAACAGGCTACAGCCTGGGACACCTGGAGCAGGAGGCCGAAACGCCGGCTTCGCCTGTACTGGCGCAGCTTGCCGAGATTGCACGCAATGAGCAGTGCGCTATTCTTGCTGGTTCTGTACCTATGCGTCATGCCGATGGCAAGATTTACAATACCTCTGTGGCTATTAATAAAAACGGTGAAATCGTCAATCTCTATGACAAGGTGCATCTTTTCGGCCTTTTCCATGAAGAGGATTTCTTTGCTCCCGGCAATAATTTTCAAGCCTTTACATTAGATGGTCTGTGCTGCGGCTCGACTATCTGTTACGATTTGCGTTTCCCTGAGCTTTTCCGTCATCTGGCTCTGCAAGGAGCACAGCTCATTTTCTGCCCGGCTGAATGGCCTGAAGCAAGGGGAGATATTTGGCGCTTGCTGGCGCAGGCACGTGCTGCCGAAAACCACATCTTTGTGGTAGCGGTAAATTGTGCGGGCAGTTTTAAGGGTGCGCCGTTTTACGGTCATTCTATGGTTGTTGCGCCCAGCGGCAAGATTCTTGCTGAGGCAGGTATGCAGGAGGAAGTGGTTTCCTGCGAAATCGATTTGGCAGATGTTGCGAGAGTACGCAGCAGGCTTAATGCTTTAGCTGATGTACGCAAGGAGCTGATTCAATAGTGAATTACCGAAATTTGCTGGCCGGCCTGGCGGCCGGTCTGCTTTTCTATGCCCAGACGGGAGCGGAGCTTGCTCTGGCTGCTGTGCCTGATGATGCGCCGAAGGATATTAAGTATATTCTTGGCTTTTATTATGGCAATGGCGAAAATATTCTTATCCGTGAGAATAATGGCCGTCTGGAGCTGTTATACCGCACTGCGCAGGAGGACAGGTCCTTTGCTGCGGCTAATCTTTATCCGCTGAGCAAGGTGCATTTTGATTCCTATACGTTGCAGGAGTCCGGTCCGATGAGTAATACTGAGGCCGGTGTGCGTTTTGAGCGTGATCCTGATGGCTATGGTATTTCGTGTCGCGTTGGCGGCAATACGTACAGCCGTTACTTTTTAGGTACTACTCAGGGCGAAAGGGCGAAGCCCTTCCGTCTGGAGGAGCGCAGTGCCGAGGAGTGGGCTAAGTTGCGTGCGGAGGCTGCCAAGGCAGCCGTTCCTGCTGCTTTGGCAGCAGGTGAGCAGGCGCAGCTGGTTGATGCTGCTTCTGTTGCCGGTCTGAAGGTTAATTCTGTCTACGCAGGCAGTGATAACCTGTTTGGTGCGCCGCTTTATACTACGCCAAAGCTCTTTGTTTCTAAAGAGGCTGCAGCTGCCTTAGGCAAGGTGCAGCAGCGTCTGGCACCTTACGGCTACGGCTTGGTGCTGTGGGATGCCTACCGCCCTTGGTCGGTGAGCAAGCTGGCTAATCTGGCTTTGCCTGCCGATAATAAGGATATGCTGGAGGATCCGGAAACTAAGGGCAGCACGCATAACACAGGTAATGCTGTGGATGTGGGCCTGTACAGTCTGGAGAGCGGCGAGGAGCTGGATATGGGCTGCGGCTTTGATGAGCCGTCGCTGCGCCAGTACGCCAGCTATGCCGGCGGTACGTCACGCGAGCGCTATCTGCGCAGTTTGCTGCGCGAGGAGATGGAGCTGCAGGGATTCAAGGGGATTGAGATGGAGTGGTGGCATTTTGAGTTTGGTGACTGCTCTAAATTTGCCCATTTGAATAGTGAATTCAGGTAATAATAATTAGCTTTATAGTTCTTGAATTTAGAGCTGTATAATTTGTTGCAAGCAAGTCTAGCAAGTGATATATCGTGCAGCGAATATAATTTTCAGCAAATGAGTGTCCGGAACCATAGAAACAAGGCAACAGAAGCCTAGCGGTTACCTTCGAACAAGATCGGCGCCGCACGTTTCGTTCTGGTTCCACACGAAATTTGCGTCCGTCAAATTGCTTCTTTGTATTGCGTATGAACAATAAAATTTATTAAGCGATTGACGGGAAAATTCTCTGAGCGGAATGATATATTACTTGCGAAGATTAAGTACTATATTAAACTTATATCATTAGTGAGGTGTTTAATTATGAACGTATATGATAACGCAAACGAATTGGCTAAAGCTATGCGCGAAAGCCATGAGTACAAAAAACTGAAGGAAGCAGCTGTTGTTCTGGAGAAGGATCCGGATGCTAAAAAAATGGTTAACGAGTATCTGATGGTTGCTCAGGAAGTAGAGTTTGCTAAGCATCAGGGCAAAACTCCCGACCAGGCTTCTGTTGATAAAATGCAGAAGCTGCAGGGCATTTTGAATCTGAATGCAGATGCAGTTCAATATTTGAACGCTCTGATTCGTTTCCAGATGATGCTGATGGACGTTACTAATACTATTCAGGACGTTGTCAAAGAGGCAATGGGAGAGAAATAATGACGTTGCAGGAGATTTTCGCAGGCTGTACTGCCAAGCCTTTGCTGGCAGAGGAGCCGATGGCGAAGCATACATCCTTCCCCATCGGCGGTCCTGCCGATTTGATGGCTATGCCGCAGAGCGAGCAGGAAAATGCCCTCGGAGCGGGAGCTGCAGCAGCTGCTGCAGCGTGCCGGTGAGGCGAAAGTGCCGGTTACGCTGATTGGTAACGGTTCTAATCTGCTGGTGCGCGATAAGGGTATCCGCGGCCTGGTTATCAAGCTGGGCAATATGCTGAATGATGTTGCTGTTGACGATTGCACGTTGACCTTTGGCAGTGGTGTTTCCTTGGCTGCTGCTTCCCGCAAGGCTGCAGAGCTGGGCCTGAGTGGCATGGAATTTGCTGTAGGCATTCCCGGCAGCATAGGTGGTGCTGTTTATATGAACGCCGGTGCTTATGACGGCGAGATGGCCAAGGTTGTTACCAGTGTGCGCGTGATGGAGCTTGACGGCACAATCAGCGAGCTGCCTGCTGCAGCTCTTGATTTCGGTTATCGCCATACTGCGCTGCAGGGCAGCGGTAAAATTGTCACTGCGGTAACTGTGCGCCTGACTGCAGGTGATAAGCAGGCTATTGCCGATAAAATGGCAGATTTCAGTAATCGCCGCATCACTAAGCAGCCGTTGGAGCTGCCCAGTGCAGGCAGTATGTTCAAGCGTCCTCCCGGATATTTCGCCGGTACACTTATCGACCAGACAGGTCTTAAAGGCTACACTGTCGGCGGTGCGCAGGTTTCCGAAAAGCACGCCGGTTTTGTGGTGAACATCGGCGGAGCTACGGCAGCAGATGTGCTGCAGCTTATCTGCGATGTGCAGGATAAGGTGTTTGCAGCGCATGGTGTTCATTTGGAGCCGGAGGTGTTGGTGCTCGGCGAAGAATAGCTTGTGGGAGAGCGCCCATAAGACGCCATCTGCGTCGTCAGGGCTCCTAGGAGTATAAGGATATACGCCGTCGTCGCCCTTCCTCGCATCTGGCATCTTCTTGACGCTCTCTGAGTGAGTGTTTATGAAATGTCACCGCGTGGTCAGGGCTTCTGGGAGTATAGGGATATACGCCGTCGTTGCCATTCCTTGCATCCGGCATCTTCTTGACGCTCTCTGAGTGAGTGTTTATGAAATGTCACCGCGTCGTCAGGGTTCCTGGGAGCACACTAATTTTTTACAGGAGAAGAGAATTTTGGAGCAGCAGCTTTTAACAGAGCAGGAAATTCACGAGCTTGGCTTGCAGGCTCTCGTTCCTTGGCTGGAAAGTCATAATTTTAAAATTGATTATATGCAGACTGATATGAATACTGTACCGCATATTTTTGCCCTGAGCGGTAAAATCCTGACGGTTATCATCGCAGCAACGGCAATGTACCCGCATAAGGGCGTTGTCGGTGAAGCAGACAAGGCTTATGCTATGCGTGTAGCAACACAGCTTGGTGCTCTTTGTGCTACCGCTTCTATCGGTCTGGTAAATGTTGATGGTTTGCCTGACGATAAAAAACTCATGGGTACGCCTATGCGCAACGGTCATTATAAGGCAGACTTTAGTGGACTGGAATACATTCACTATACCGATAATGCACTGTGAGGTGACGTTATGGACTTGTTAACAGTTAATCAGGAGAAATGCCTGCGTTGCGGCATTTGCGTAGAATGCTGTCCTTCATGCATTCTTTCTATGGGTGAAAACGGACCGGAATGTAATTTTGACCGTGGCTGTATGAGCTGCGGCCAATGCGTTGCTATCTGTCCCGTAGGAGCCTTGGATAATAAATATACGCCGCTGGCAGAGCAGCGTCCGGTGACGATGCCGTTGCCGACGCCTGAGGTTGCTTATGAATTTTTGCGTATGCGCCGCAGTGTGCGTAACTTCAAGCCGCAGGCACCAACGGATGAAGAAATTACCCGTATGCTGGATGTGGCACGCTATGCGCCGACTGCCGGCAATTCACAGGGTATGTACTACATCGTTATCCGCGATAAGGAGCAAATCCGTGCAATTGCCGATGCTGTTGCCGACTGGATGGAGGCTGAGGTTGCGGCAGGCACCGAAAATAAACGCTATTTTCAGGTGGTGCTGCGCGCTTACCGTGAGCGTGGACAGGATATTATCGCCCGCAATGCGCCCTGCCTGATTTTTGCGTTGGCACGCCGTCTGAATATTACCGGTGTGAGTAACGCAGAGCAGAGCTGGGCTTACGCTGAGCTGTTTGCTCCGACCATCGGTTTGGGAACAACCATCGCCGGCTTTATCCAATCCTGCGGCATTGCAGGCTATCAGCCGCTGCTGGATCTGATTGCGGTGCCGCCGAAGCACAAAATTGTAGGCACACTGATGGTTGGCTATCCCAAATATAAATATCAGCGGATGCCTGAAAGACAGCATCTGAAGGTTGATTTCCGCTAAGGTTTATTTAAGCATGAACTATTGCCGTGGTTCATGCTTTTTTATTATGTGGCTTTAGCCCGTGGAGCGCTATCGAGTTTCTTTTCAAAGAAATGAGAT
>OGOQ01000050.1_pt1 | contig 118331 bp, 127 predicted proteins | sample 1552691 | NCBI WGS metagenome assembly OGOQ01 (sample SAMEA2580209, study PRJEB22360) | human gut metagenome | biome: human gut; feature: human-associated habitat; material: faeces | place: Denmark | collected 2008/2010
TTTGTTCAATTTTTCAAACTCTTGTGACATCAATCTCTTTTTCATAAAAATTCCTCTCTTTTTTTATTATTAACATATCTATTTTAACAAATTCTTTGAAGTTTTTCAACATTAATAGCAAAAAATATTTTTACGGACCTTAATATGTCAACAAATTAAATTTATGAGGCAAAAACATGACAGAAATTAATTCTAATATGGCATATTATCCAACATCCCCTTCAGCAGCAAAGAAAAAGAAAATCGGTGCAACTATCGCAGGTAGTTTAATCGGCATGAACGCATATTATCTTCCAATTAAAAAAGATGTTTTTGTCCAAAGAGCTTTTGATATTACAAAAGATGAAGCAAATGCCAAAATCGCAACTCTAGCTAACATTGCCAAAGAAGTTGAACAAGACAAAGTTTCAACCGAAAGCAAAATGATTTTGCAAGAAATGGGATTAAATGAAGACCTTAAAGAGATTACTAGAAAATGTATTGAATTAGATAAAGAGGTTTCAGATCCTGCAAAAGTAAAATCTTTAAAAGATAACTTTAGCAAAAATTTCAAAAACTACAAAAAAGATGTTTCTTTAATGGATAACACTTGTGCTTCTGCATTTAAAGAAATAAAAAGAAGTAAATTCTGGTGGGGAGCCGGTATTGGGGCTGCAGTAGGACTTGCATTGAGCCTAATCGGCAGCAGAGATTAAAATCGCAGTTTCTGCTGATGGAAAATGGTTTCCATTTTCAATTTTGCTAACATTTTTAGGATCAATACCAATTTGTTCTGCCAAAACATCCTGAGTTATACGTTTTGATTTTCGTAATTCTTGTATTTTTTTACCTAATTCTTTTTTTAATATCATGACTTCACCATAAAAAACATATATTTAATATTTCCTATAATTTTACACCGCTAATCTATCCAATGTTTTCGGATTTTTGACAACATCAATTACGTTCATGTCCTTGAAACTAGAAACAACTTTGATGTTTTCAGGGTGTTTTGCATTTTCTTTCGCCAAAATTGCACCAATAATCGCCTCTAACTGCGCCATCGGCATCATATTTGTTGGCAAATCCAAATCCCATTCTAAACGCAAAGTCTGTTGCAAAAATTTGCAGTCCGCAGGTGAACGTTCCTTGTAACAAGAATCCAAATGCAAACTTTGACGTGTCAAATAAAGTTCAAAACGATTGACTTCAATACCTTTTTCTGTCAACGATTTAAAATAGTCACAACCTCTAGTTGAATATCGATGTGTCCACCCATCACGATTTGGAATTAATTTGTTTGTGGCAACTTGTTGATAAGGTTTTCCAAGTATTCGCCATTTACCGTTAAGCATAGTTCTATCCCAAACCAACGATGTACAAATTTTTGAATACTTCAACGATGGGTAATTATCAAAAAAGAACATTACGTCGTTCATCGTATAAAGTTTATCAACCAGTATAAGGTTGTTGTCCTCATCAAGAACAGCAACCCCACTATCCATACCTGACGAAGCAGCCATAGACAAACCTATGTAGTAATTCATGTAATTTTACTCCATCAATTGTGTAATAATTATCGGTTCATCGTCTGTAACAAGAACAGAATGTTCAAAGTGCGCAGAAGGCTTTTTGTCAACCGTACTTACTGTCCATTCATCATCAGCAACTTCAACTTCATCACAACCCAAATTTAGCATTGGCTCAATTGCAATTGCATAACCAGGTTTTAATAAAGTTCTGTCACCAACTTTATAGTTAAACAAGAACGGTTCCTCGTGCATTTCATGACCAACCCCATGTCCGCCATATTGACGAACAATACCAAGTTTTTCCCTAACTGCAACCGCTTCAACCGCACCGGAAACGTCATCCAAAACATTACCGGCTTTCATTTGTGCAATACCTGCAAATAGAGCTTCTTCTGTCGCTTTTAGCAATCTTTGGCATTCGTCGCTAACTTTCCCAACAGGATAAGTCCAAGCACCGTCACCGACCATACCTGCATAAGTTGCACCAACATCAATACTGATTATATCACCTTCTTTAACGATTTCGTCTTCATGTGGAATACCATGAACAACTTTTTCGTTAATAGATGCACAAATTGATGCCGGAAAACCTTGATACCCCAAAAAAGTCGGAATAGCACGTTCTTTTCTGATAATATCGTGTGCGATACTATCCAATTCTTTTGTACTAATTCCTGGTTCAATAACCTCTTTCATTTTTTTGTGAACAAGAGCAACAATATGCCCAGCATGTCTAATTCTTTTAATCTCATCACGTGATTTTTTATGTATCATAATAAGCCTCTTTATTTAGTGAATGGTCAATAGTGAATAGTCCATTTCATTCGCTTCGCTCATAAGATTTTGCAAACAATAAAGAGCTATTCACCACTCACTATTCACTTATTTAATCACTTCTAACAATCTTTCCCAAACTTCATCAATTGTTCCGTTTGCATCGATTGATTTCAAAACACCTTTCTTAGTATAGTAATCAACTAATGGAGCTGTTTCTTTGTTATAAGTATCAAATCTTGATTGAGCAACTTCTCTTGTATCATCTTTACGTTGAGTAAGTTCTGCACCGTCTTTATCGCAATGTCCTGCAGTTTTTGGTGGTTTAAATTCAAGATTATAAATTTCACCACAAACAGGGCAAGAACGACGATTGACAATTCTTTCAACCAAAATACTTGTATCAATATCAAAGTAAACTGCAATAAATTTTGTATCTTCGCCGTTATCAATTTCAGCGTTCATTTTTTCTAATTCGCCAGCTTGTTCAACACTTCTAGGGAAACCGTCTAAAATATAGCCGTTTTTGCAATCATCTTTTGACAATCTGTTTTTGATAATTCTTGTAACTAATTCAACAGGGACTAATTGTCCTTTGTCAATATAAGATTTTGCTTCTTTACCTGCTTCGGTTTCACCTTTGATTTCAGCTCTTAACAAAGAACCTGTATCAACATGCGGAAAGTTCAAATATTCTGCTAATCTATTAGTTTGTGTGCCTTTACCACAAGCCGGTGGTCCTAAAAAAATCAATTCTTTTTTTGTCATCTTAAAATCTCTCTTTCATTTTTCTCTACTTATGAGTTAATCATACATCAAGCAAAAAAAGAGTTCAAGAAAGGTTTTATTCATACAAATAAATTGTCGAACATCCGACACCAATTCCGTGAAGGCAATCTTCTTTCAGCATGCAAAATAAAATTCAGTATGCCAAATTAATAAATTTAACATACTGAATTAACAAATTTGCAAAAACTTTGCCTGCTGTTGCTTCCTATGTATCAATATTTGTAGCGTAAACCGCATGGGTTTCAATAAAGTTTCTACGTGGATCAACCTTATCACCCATCAAAATATCAAACAATTGGTCACATAACATTGCATCTTCTAAGTTTACTTTCAACAATGTTCTTGTTGCTGGATCCATTGTTGTTTCCCAAAGTTGTTGAGGCATCATTTCACCCAAACCTTTGAACCGTTGGATTTGCAAACCTTTAGAACCTCTGTCATCAATCAATTTTTGGAGTTTATCAAAAGAATTAATTTCATACTGTTCTGTATCTGTTTCCAATATCAAACTATCTTCTTCTTCTATCAAATAATCTCTGATAACAGGATATGCAGCCTTCAATCTCTTATACTCAGAACTTTTTACAATATTTTGGTTAATGATAACGTGTTCTTCTTCATTGAAATTCAATTGAATTGCATATTTTGAATTTTCCGGATTATATTTCAATGAACAAGTATAATTTGCAGCTTCAGAAATATTGTAATTCTTAGCGTGATCTTGTAAGTAATGGTTCAAGTAATCAATAATTTCATTCATTCTGTTTTGATCTTCAAAACATTCTGGAGTGATTTCAGAACGAACCAAACCTCTCAAAACAACTGCCGGATACAAATTCAAAATCGGGTTGTTATAAGAATTGTAGAATGCTGACATATTTTTAACCAATTCCAACAATTCATCACCTGATTTTGTTCTTGATTTCGTTTTGTCAGACAAGCTCAAATTCTTGATACCACGTTCTTTCAACATCTTGTCAAGTGCATGTTCATCATACATATATTCAGATGTCTTACCTTGAGTAACCTTAAATAGAGGAGGTTGAGCAATATACACATAACCGTTTTCAATCAATGGTCTTGCATATCTAAAGAAGAATGTTAATAACAATGTTCTAATATGCGCACCATCAACATCGGCATCAGTCATGATAATGATTTTGTGGTAACGAAGCTTTTCGATATCAACTTCATCTGGGTTTCTGCTAATGTTAATACCAAAAGCCTGAACCATAGATTGAATTTCGTTATTACCATAAATCTTGTCTAATCTTGCTTTTTCAACATTCAAGATTTTACCTCTTAACGGCAAAATAGCTTGGAACATCCTATTTCTACCTTGCTTAGCAGAACCGCCTGCAGAATCACCCTCAACGATATAGATTTCACACTTTTCAGGTTCTCTGTTTGAACAATCAGCCAATTTACCAGGTAGAGTAGAATTTTCAAGAACAGATTTTCTTCTTGTTAATTCTCTAGCTTTTCTTGCAGCCTCTCTTGCTCTTTGAGCTTGCAATGTTTTTTCAATAATAATTTTTGCGATTTTAGGGTTAAATTCCAACCATTCTTGTAACTTATCACGAACTGCATCTTGAGTTGCGCCCATTGCTTCTGCGTTACCCAATTTTTCTTTTGTCTGTCCTTCAAATTCCGGATTAGGAATTTTAACACTTACAATCGCTGTTAAGCCTTCTCTTACATCTTCACCGGATAGGTTCTGATCAGAATCCTTCAAGATATTATTTTTTCTTGCGTAATCATTAAATACACGAGTTAGGGAGTTTCTAAACCCTGTCAAATGAGTTCCGCCTGAATGCGTGTTGATATTGTTAGCAAATGATAAAACGCTTTCGCTATAAGCATCTGTGTATTGCATAGCAACTTCAATTTGCATGCCATCTACAACTTTATCAATATAAATCGGTTTTTCATGCAAAACATTTCTGTTTTGGTTCAAAAACTCAACATAACTTCCGATACCACCAACATAGTGGTAAATTTCATTAGAATCAGTTCTCAAATCTGCAAAAATAATTTTCAAACCTTTGTTCAAAAAGGCCATTTCTCGTAATCTGTTAGAAACAACATCAGCATCTATTTCAGTAGTTTCTGTAAAGATTTCTGGATCAGGCCAAAAAGTTGTTTTTGTACCTGTTTTATCTGTTTCTTTAATTTTTTCAACTGGAGCAACCGGTTCGCCTCTCATATATTCTTGTCGCCATACAAAACCTTGACGAGAAACTTCTACAATATATTTTTCAGAAAGAGCGTTTACAACAGATGCACCTACACCGTGCAATCCACCTGAAACTTTATAACCACCATCTCCAAATTTTCCACCTGCGTGAAGAACTGTATGAACGATTTCCAAAGCAGATTTATTAGTTCCGGGTTTTATATCAACCGGAATACCTCGCCCATTATCCTCTACAGTAACACTGTTATCTTTATTAATAGTTACGTAAATATCTGTACAAAAACCAGCTAAAGATTCATCAATAGAGTTATCAACAATTTCATAAATACAGTGGTGCAAACCTCTTTGAGATGTAGAACCAATGTACATGCCAGGCCTCATACGAACAGCTTCAAGTCCTTCTAACACCCTAATATTGCTTGCATCGTATTCTTGGGAAGTTTTAGTTTCAATGGCTTCGTCATTATCAGGAAGCTCATTAACTTCAATTTTTTCTTCCGGCGCAGCCTGTTGTTGCGCTTTTTCTGCATTTGTAACTTCTGTTTCAGCCATTTATTTCTCCCCTTAATTTACTCTTATCCCTTGTATATATTGTAACACAAACATATTTTTTTGCCCAATTTATGAAAAAAAGTAAACATTACCAAATCGGGGAATAAAATTTTAATCCATATAAATTAAACTATTTTCCTAAAGGAGATATTTTTATGTCAAAAAATTTAATCAAATCAATCAGCAAAATTGTTGAAGAAAGCGGAACTCATAAAATCACTATTTTTACAAATCATCTAAAAATCGACGGACAAATTTTCATTCCAGAAGGAAAATGCGAAGAATGCCATGATGATTTTATAACTATAGAAAACGCTCTTGTTTGCAGACTCAATGATTATTGCACCTGTAAAGAAGATGATTGTAAATGCAATGATTATATGTGTTTCAAATATGATTGGTTAAATATTTCAATCGAAAAAATTACAGCGTTTAGCATAGTGCAATAAAGATATTGCAAGTATCTGTCATCGCACACTTGTTGTGCGATCTTGCGATACTCCACCTCTCTCTTGAATTTGTTAGTGAGCTATAGCGAACTTACAAATTCTAATCTCTCACAAAAGGGCGAGAAAGAACTATATAGTAGCACAGCTGCTTTATTCAGACTTTGCATCTATGCCTCAAAACATCTTAGCATCTTATTTAACGCATTCAACCAAAGCTTGAACAACAACAGGGTCCCATTTTTTGCCACTTTCTGCTTGCACAATCTCTAGTGCTTTTTCTACCGGCATAGCCTTTCTATAAGGTCTGTCTGATGTCATGGCACAGTAAGCATCCGCAGCCGCAATAATTCTTGAACCGAACGGAATTGATTGACCTTTCAAACCTTCCGGCTCACCAGAGCCGTCATATCTTTCTTTTTGATAAGTGATATATGGAACAACTTCTGATAAGAAGTTAATATTCATCAACAAATGAACACCAAAATCTGCATGCTCTTGAATTGATTTCAATTCTTCAGGAGAAAGTTTTCCATTTGACGCAAACAATTTTTCAGGAACTGCAATTTTACCGATATTCTGCAACAAACCTGCATAATATATCAAATCAGTAGTTTTTTCATTCAAACCTAACTGTTTACAAATCTTACGAGCCAATTTGGCAGTATTTTTTGAATGCGAAACTTTATATTGCCCCTTTGTATCAACTGCATAAGCCAAATGTTCAACAAAACTTTGTTGATAATCGCACAAATCACCAATTAATGCGGTCAATTCAGCTCTAATATGTTGTAAATCTGATACCGTAGAATGTTCATCATCAATAATCCTGTTTGCATCATCAATTTGAGATTGCAAAGTCATTGATGTTGCGAAAAGCACCGCAATACTTTCAACCAACTCAACATATTCTTTATTAATAGGAGTATCGTTTTCCAATACAATAACACCTGTAGATTTAATATTACAGTGCATAGGAACAACTGTAACACCTTCCTCTACAGTTTCGCCTGAAACAAAAGATTTTCCAATCGGTGTTGTTTCATCTTCTGCATATTTTTTAGTAACTTTAGAAGTCGTTCCAACAAGTTCTAATTCATTATTTTTATCAAGATAAATATGGCATGCCTTAAGCTCCAACATCTGTCTTATTGATTGTGCAATTGATGTATAAATAGCGTGTTCTTCGGATTTGTCAAAACTCAACACACAAAGAGTATTTTGCAAAGAATAAATAGAAATCAATTCTTTCAATTGGTTAATCAACCCCGCTTTTTTATCTTTTACGTTATTACCGATTTTTCTAGCCAAATCCTCAGAAATAAGATTTTCAGCTATAAAATCACCTAAGTTAAGTGCAAAAATTTCTTCAATGGGGTCTTGACCTACCAAATAATCAGACTGTGAAAACAGTGAAACACCATTATTATTTTCTTCTCTTTTCATGAAATTTTCCTTACATACATGCCTTCATTTATACTTACGGCACACTATAGAAAAAACTTTAATAAATTTTACAAAAGTTCATACTTTAGTATGGGAAAATTCATACTTTAGTTAAACATTTTTTATTTTCTTGTTTTAATATTATAATCAAGTAAAAGGAGAAAATATTATAGAAACTCGCTGGGTTCAACGTTTTAAGAATTATAAACAAGCTTTTTCAAATCTTTCTGAAACAATAGATTGTATTAAAAAAGAAGGAAATTCAATTAATGAATAATTTTGGTTTATCAGAAAAAACTATTGAAATAATAAAAACTTCTTAGACACATTGCATCTGAGTTAGACGAACTTCCAACTCCATATCAGTTTGATGTTCTAAATTACAATGACATTGATAATGAAAATCTAAAAAATAATATAGATAAATTCGGAAAAATATTCTAATCTTCAACCCCGAAAAAATCTTTCAACATCCCGTATTGTTTCCAAGTTACATTGATTTGGATTGTCTTTATTTTACTGACTTTTACTTCAAATATTTTTATTAGAATACTTCCATACAACTTAAAATCTTTAAATGATTTATCTAAAAAATAATCTTTTCCATTATCAGAAACTATTATAAAATCAGGATAAATATACATTCTAACAGAAGTATGTCGAATAGGTAAAGTATTCCAACATTTCATTGTTGAAAAATAAGCTAATGGCTTGCCATACTGTTTTACAACCTTACCACTAGGTTTGGTTGAAACAAACACACCAATAGCCATAAGCACAAACCCAAGAATAATAGCAAAATAACAAATTATATCAATCATACATTAATAACCGATTGCCCAATTAAAAGATGCTGTTTTTTCTGGTTTTGCAACAACAGGAGTTGCAGAATGAACTGCTTGAACTTCAATAACTTTAGCAGCTTTTTGCAACATATTGTACTGCATCATTTTGCTATCAACATTGTTAAAAGATTTCAATCTATCCAAATGATTTTGCAATTCTGCGTTTTCATCATTAAGAGTAGTAATTTGGCGGCTCAATTTGTTCAATGCCAATTCATTTGACATTGCAAAGTAATAACTAACAAATGCAACAAGCACTGCTATTCCTAATAATCCACATAATGTTTTATTTACTTTTCTTATCGCCATAGCCTTTTGTGATATCTCCTTTTGAAAATACCCTTCGATAACTTGATTTTCTTCTCTTACCGGATTACTTACATAACCTCTTTGTGAATAACTAACTTGTTCAAATTCTTCTGTTCTTACTCTAGCTGTATTCAACTTGCATACCCCAATACTATCTTCTCTAACCTTTTGTCATTCTAGTGCCTTATACATCTAGCTATTCTGAGTTTGGCACTTCTCGATGGTGGATTTTCCCGTATCTCCTGTTCACTCGCTACTATCGGTTTTTTGTTTACCAACTCCAATATCGGAGGTGGGCAATGACAAATCATTTGCGACTTATCACAGTGACATTTCTGCGAGTGATATTTGAATAAGTGTTTCACCAATCTATCCTCCAGAGAGTGAAAACTTATTACACTTATTATAGCACCAAAATCTAATAAATCCAACACATCATTCAGAGTATTTTTTACATTTGTTAACTCTTGATTAACTTCTATTCTAATAGCCTGAAAAACTCGAGTAGCCGGGTGTATTGACGATTTTACATGCGGAGTACAATTTACTATCAAATCGGCTAATTCTATTGTCGTTTCAAGCTTTTTAAGCTTTCTTTGTTCAACTATTTTTTTTGCAATTCTTTTTGAAAATCTTTCTTCTCCATATTCAGAAAAAATTCTAACCAAATCATTCTCTGAATATGTATTTACAACATCATACGCCGAAAAATCAGCATCCTGATTAAACCTCATATCAAGAGGAGCTTCTTTTGAAAAAGAAAAACCTCTTTCTCCTTTATGAAATTGATGATAAGATGCGCCAAGATCGAAAAGTACCCCACCGGTAATTTTTTCGATACCCAAAGAATGTAAAACTTCCTTAATATTTGTGTAGGAATTTTTTACAATTGTTAAATTTTTGTAATCTTTCAATCTTTCAGACGAAGCCTTAATAGCATCTTCATCCACATCAAACGCAATCAATCTTCCGCTTGGCTGAATACGACTTAAAATCAATCCGCTATGACCACCTCCGCCAAGTGTGCAATCAACATAAATCTTGCCGTCTTGACATTCCAACGCATCAACGGCCTCATTTTTCATAACTGTATAATGTGTAAATTCTTCCATAGAAGAATTGTAACACGAAAAATTTCAACCCACTTGAAAAACTAAATAAAAATTATGAAAAACTATTTCCTTTTAGTTTCTTCTAAACTACTACAAATTGCATTAAACACATTATTATAAAATATCAATTCTAAATCTGTCGCAGAAGATATTTTATTCAAAAGTTCATTTTTTATAGGATTGGTAGTTTCATTAACACCAAAACCAAATTCTTGCAAATCTATTTTAAGCACATTTACCAAATCAAAAAAAGTCGTTAAAGATGGAACATAACAACCACTTTCAATTCTTGAAATATGTTGATCACTTAAATCAACCATCTCGGCAAGTTCAGATTGCGTAATACCCAACTTTTTTCTATAAGATTTTATCTTATTACCTATAAATTTTTTATCGTCAAATTTCATCATAACTGTATTTCTTTTAATAAAATATGACATATACGAACAATTTTTAATAATGCAAGTGTATATTTTTATTTCATTTTAAATGTTTACATACATAAAAATTAACATTTAAGCTTTCATTAACATATTTATGATTAAATATATGCAGACATCAACTTTTATAAGTTACTATACATATATAACTAAAACAAACACGTTAAACTTGAATTACATAAAGATGAGGAGAATTATTATGGAAAAGATTAAAATATCAGTTATCGTTCCTGTTTTTAATGCAGAAAAATATCTAAAAATGTGTCTAAATTCGTTAGTAAGTCAAACTCTAAAAAATATTGAAATTATCTGTATCGACGATGGTTCTACGGATAACTCACTTGCTATATTAGATAAATTCAAATCCAAAGATAATCGTATAAAAATCATCAAACAAAAAAACTATGGAGTTTCAATAGCTCGAAACAACGGAATTTCTGAAGCACAAGGTGAATATATTGGTTTTGTTGATGCTGACGATTGGGTTGATAAAGATTTTTTTGAAAAACTATATAATGCCGCTCAAAAATATAATGCTGATATTGCAACAGCCGGTTATTATAGGAGAGGAAAGATTTTAAGAAGCAAAAAACTTAACTACAAAAAAGAAGAAAAAATTACAAATCCAACAGAAAAAATAAAAGCAGTATATATACCAAAATGGAATTACATCTGGAATAAAATCTACAAAAGAGAAAGCTTATTAAAAATAGACATTCCCTTTGAAAATGGAAGATATTATGAAGATATGATATGGCTTGTAAAAGTAATCTATTCATTGAATAGCTTAGTAACAGTTCCAAACATTTTCTACCATTATCGAAAAAATGAAGGTTCAATAGTTACTCAAAAAAGCAAAAAGCACTCAGATGATAGAAATTATGCCGAAAAAGAAATGTTAAAATTCATGAAAGAACACGACATTCCAATGTTGTTGCCTTGCAAAAATGCTGAAAAATTAAAAATCTCTTGTTTTGGAATAAATCTTTTAAAAGTAGAATATTATACACCCTACACTGCGAAGTATAAATTATTCGGATTTTTGACAGTACTAACTGTAAGAAAAGTTTTTTGATTGTAAAATTATTTCCAACAACACTTGAAAAACACAAAAAATATGTTATAATATAAATATAGGGAAAAGACCTTGAGAGGTCTGAGTTCTCAAAGTCTTTCTTAACTTCCCTAAATTAATACAATGATTAATTTGATCAAAAGCTCTATTACCAGTAGAGCTTTTTTGATAATCACTCTATCAATCATTTTGACCTCCTTTCTTGACCGCATTCTTAACTATACTGTTGTGTCAATGGAGGCTCTATAAGGGAAGATTACCCAAGTAAATTATATTACGTATATTTACAATTGTAAATATCATTAAAAAAGAGTAGATTAAAAAAATCTACTCTTTTTGCAATTTATTTTTATTTTTACTAAACAGTTTGTTTCATTGCTGCTTTTACTCTGTGGAATGTTTTTTCCTTACCAATAATTGCAAGGATTGCAGTCATATCTGCTCCACAGGTTCTACCTGTAACTGCAGCTCTGATTGCCCACATTGTAACTTTTGGTTTAACACCTTTTTCTTTGTAATAAGCTCTGAAAGCTTCCAACTTTTCGTGCAAGTTTTCTTCTGTCCATTCCCAATCTTTTGCTTGTTCCATAAATGTTTTCAAGACATCTTGCGAAACTTCTGTTTCAAGAGTTTCTTTAGCTTTGTCTTCCATAACAACATCTTCTCCAAAGAAATATGGAACAGCATCAGTAATATCTGACAACAATGTTAATGGTTCATAAGTAACTTCCACCATACGGGTATATTGAGCATCTGTTAATTCATTCAAATCATATTTTGTCAAGAATGGTTTCAATTTTTCCTTTAATTCAGGAATTGAAAGCATTTTAATATAATGACTGTTCATCCAGTTCAACTTATCATATTCAAAAATTGAGTTTGATGAGGAAATTTCGTGTATTCTAAAATCTTGAGCGATTTCATCAACAGTCTTAATTTCTTGACCGTCAGAAGGTGACCACCCCAATAGGGCAACAAAGTTAATCAAAGCATCAGTCAAATAACCTTTTTCAACAAATTCAGAAACGGCAGTTGCACCGTGACGTTTTGAAAGTTTACTTCTATCAGGAGCTAAAATCATTCCTAAGTGACCGAATTTTGGAACTTCTGCGCCCAAAGCTTCAAAAATCAAAATTTGTTTGAAAGTATTTGAAATATGGTCTTCCCCTCTTATTACGTGAGAAATTTTCATCAACATATCATCAATTACAACGGCGAAGTTGTAAGTTGGAGTTCCGTTTGATTTCATAATAACGAAATCACCAAGCAAGTTTGTATCAACATGAAGTTCACCTTTAACCATATCATCAAAAGTCAACATAGAAGTATCATGAAAGGCTTTTTGAGCTTTTGCAATATTAAATCTGATTGCAGGTTTTCTACCTTCTGCTCTAAGTTTTTCTTTTTCTTCTTCAGTCAAATTCAAACATTTTTTTGTATAAACGTAAGGTTTTTTATTTTTAGAAGCTTCTTCTTTCTCTTGTTCAAGTTCTTCCGGTGTACAGAAACATTCGTAAGCAAAACCTTTATCTAACAATTCTTGAACATATTTTGGATAAATATCAAATCTTTGAGATTGAGTATAAGGACCATAAGGACCGCCAACATCAGGACCTTCGTCCCAATTTAACCCCAAAGCTTTTAAGCTATCAAAAATATTATCAATGTATTCTTGTTTAGTACGCTCTGCATCAGTATCTTCAATTCTTAAAACAAATTTACCGTTATTTTTTTTAGCAAACAAGTAATTGAACAATGCAGTTCTTGCAGTACCAACATGTAAGTTTCCGCTTGGTGACGGAGCAATTCTTACTCTAACTTCTGTCATAAATTTTCCTCGATTCTATTTATAATTTCGTAACTATAAAAATACCACGCACAAAATTTATTTTCAAGTTATACAAAAGATTTTAAAATTAATATTCCATTTGCCAATTTGCATTAAGAATTTTTCCAAAACAAGCATAGTCAGATGTTGTAGTAGAATTTTCACAAGCATTTCCTGACAATCTTGCATTTTCAATAGAGCCACCATTACAAACACCTTGCGTTCTGCAAATTGGAGTTACATTTCCGGTATCTAAAACACCATCAGTGAATATTGCCATATAAAAAGCATCTCTACCAACAATATTCGGACCTTTTCGCCCATTTATATCAACAAACACATTTCCAGCAGTTTGAGCTACTCCATTATAGGTAATCGTAAACCAATTAGGTCTGTCCATACAAATAGAAGCTCCACTTGCTAAAGAAACACAAGCTCCGGCTGTCCATTTGTTCCCATTAATTGATGTAAAAGAACCACCATTCAAATTTTTATAATCACTTACAAAACAAGGTGCAGCAACACCGTTATCACAATCTTGAACCACTTTAAAATAATCATGTAAAAAAGTTTTCATACTATCAGTCGTTGTTAATCCTGCCTCGATCAAATTTATAGCATTTGTATCAGTCAACTTTCTCAATGTTGCTTGTTGTACTTCGTTATAAACCTTATGCAGTTGAGTTACATAGCTTTGTCGTTGATAATTCTGCATTAATGTCGGAACAGTCATCGCTGAAACAACTCCGATTATGCCGAGAGTTACCAAGACCTCTGCAAGAGTGAAAGCTATTCTTTTTTGTGAAAAGAAAGAAGTGAAACGTGAAAAGACCTTATCGGTATTAATAAGTGAATGGTGAGTGATGAATAGTGAGTGGACCGTATTGGAAAAGGTGTTTGGGTTCATGTTTTCGACACATGTCATTGCGCACTTGTTGCGCAATCTTTTATCAACATTGGTAAGACACTGATAAATTTCACCAACCATGCGATACTTCGGACTGTTGTACTCAGTATGACAATAAACCCCTCTCTTAAATTTGTAAGTTCGCTCTTGCTCACTAACAAATCTATTCTCTCCCCAAGGGGCGAGATTATTAAACGCCCTAACCAGGCTAAATCCATTGATATGAGAGGCTAAGCGATTGCCCCCCCCCGTTGCAACTTAAAAACTTCTTTTTCATAAAAATTACCTCTCAATTTATTATTTACATTATCATTTTAACAGATTTTTTATGATTTTTCAAGTAGTTACAATATTAGAAATCTATACTAATCTCTAAAAAGAGAAATAATTTGACTAATCTTTAATTACCCTTTAGAATATAACTTATGAAGAAGGCTTTGTTAATATTATTATTGCTAATGGTTTTTCAGTTACCCTCAAGTTGTGCAAACAAAAAGATGATACCAGCAACAGGGTCATCCGGCACGCAAGAGGCATTGCCAAATATCTTCATTTATTCAATACCTGATGACAACACAACAACATCCTCAGAAGACACTGATGCAACAGAAGAAACTTATGTAAATGACACCCAAACATCTTCCAACGAAATCTCTGAAGATGAAGTTATCCTAAACCTGAAACAAGAAACTGATGAAACTGAAACTTTCGATAATTCAGATAATGATATAGCGCTCGGCGCAACTGTTTTGAAAGGTTATGCACAATATGTCGAGGATTCAAATTCAATATACCTAAAAGATGGTAACAACAATTTTGTTTTAAACTTAAAAAATCCACAAAAAATTTCCGCATCAAAAGGCTTAAATCTATCTGACAAAAACTCCTCAAAAGCACTCTTACGCTACGCAGATGACGAATATCATATTGCACCAAATTCAATCAAAGCAACAGACAAAATTGGGGATTTTACTCTTGGCGCAATTTATGGCAATGAAGTTGACAACATTGCAATGCTTGAAACAGAAACAGGTCTTTTTACAAAATATGAAAAAAGCAGATTTGCCATAAGTTCATCTGTAAAAAAATCGCTAAACACAACTTATGCAAAAGATTACAACACAATATCAATTACACCTGAATTTAAATTAAACAACTATATTTCACTTAAAAACAACCTGAAAGCAGATGTAACAAGAAATCGCAGATCTTCAGAACTTATATTTTCATTTAATCCGTTCGGCAAAAAAGATACAGACAAACTTTTATTGGAAGCAGGAGCAAAGCAAACATATTACGTAGATAGTGGCGCAACTAAGACACAATTAAATTTTCAAGCAACTTTCAAATTGTAAATTTATACAAACATTATTGTTTTAATAGTTTATTTTGTTTATAATTTTGTTGTGAGGTTTTATGGCTGAGGATAATTCAAACAATATACAACAAGAAGAAATTCAAACTCCTATTAAACAAAAGAACAAAACGGGTTTTTATTATTCGTTTTTAACACTTGTGCTGTTGTTTTGCCTTATCCAAATTGGGTTTGGAGCAATATTAAATATCTCTAAAACTATTTCTTATAGAGCTAAGATTTCAACTTTAACAAAAATCAGAGATAGTGCGGAGAACCAAAACCAAGAACTTAAACAGGATATCAAATTGTTTTCATCTACCCAAAGCCTTGAAGGTATTGCAAGAAACAACCTTAAAATGGCTGGAGAAGATGAAGTTTTGGTATTAATTAACAACAATCAACCTCAAACAACAAAACATAAAAAACACAAACACAAAAAACATAATAACAATAAGAAGAAATAACGGAGCATAAATGCAAGAAACATTGGAATATATCAAGCAAGCATTCGATTTGAAATCTCAACAGTGCTACAAGCAGGCTATTGAAATGCTTTATAAAGCTCTTGAGCTTGAAAACGATAACTCAGAAATTCTTTTTCAACTCGGAGAACTTTATTTCTTGCTTAGGAATTTTCCTCGTGCTACGCATTATTTAGAAAAAGTTTTACAAAAAAACAAAAACCATATTGAAGCTTTAAAAATTATGCAAAAAATTTATATTTTTTCAGATGAAAAAGAACTTGCATACAAAACTGCAGAAAAGATTTTTAATCTTCAACAAACAACCGAAAATTTAATAGAACTAATAAAATCAGCAGCCAAAACAAATGATTTCAAAAAAATTGAAACTATTGAAAATTCAGAATTGACAAATGATAGAGTTTTATTTGAAATCGCAAAAGCTTATTATGATAATGGTGAATTTAGTATAGCAAAAAGCGAACTTGAAAAAGCTTTAAACAAAAACCCTGAAAACAATGATGCGTTAGTTCTTTTGGGGAAAATTTATTTTGATGAAAGCGATTTTGAAAAATCAAAACAAATCTTTAATTCTTTCTCAAAAACAACCGAAAATCCGGAAGTTCTAAATTATCTGGGATTGTTCGCATTAGAAGATTTAAAATTCATTGATGCAATAAAATATTTCTCAAAAGCATCAAATTTGAACAAGAAAAATCATAGATATTTATACAATCTTGGCAACGCATATTTTTATAACGGATGGATTAAAGAAGCTGCACAGTCCTACGTTCAAGCTATTTGCATGTCACCTGACAATTTGGGCTACAGATACTCTCTAGCATATTTATACTTTGAACAAAAAAATTACGAAAAAGCACAAAAAGAAGTTGATTATATACTTGAACACGATGCAGAATATGGGCTTGCACATGTTTTGAATGCTTTATTAAAACTTGAATATAAAGACTTTTTAGGAGCGCAACGAGAACTTGAAACGAACCTCAAAAACGGTAATAATGATAATTTCACTCTTATTTCATTAGCAACTGTTTACAGAGAACTTTCAATGTTTGAAAAGGCAGAAAAAACAATTAAAAAAGTTATTGAACGAAACAGTGATAGTCTTAATTACCAATGCCAGCTTGCTGAAATCTATATTGCAGAAAAGAAATACGATGATGCTCTAAATTTGGTTGAAAAAGTTTTAGCACAAAATGAAAACTATATCACTGCTTACACTACAGGTGCTAAAGCAGCTTTTGCAAAAAATGATTTAACCACAACAAAAGACTATGCGCAAAAAGCTATTTCACTTGATATGAACTATTCCGGTGGGTATTTTTACCTCGCAATTGTTCGTTTTGCCGAAAAGGATTATGATGAAGCTATCGAATGTATGAAACGTGCGATTATGTTTGACGTAAACAATGCAGAGTATTACGCAAAAATGAGCGATATTTACAAAGCAAAAGAAGATTTTAAAACTGCACTTGATTATATAAAAGAGGCAGAAAGTATTTCTGAAAACACAGAATATAAACTTAAATACAAAGAATTGGCAGCATTAAATCGAAAAATAAAATAAAATTTGACGTTGGAATTAAAAGAATTATAATATTACTACAGATATAGTTTTTTATTATGGGAGAGAGTATTCGTGAATAAGAATTATTTGAAAAAGATTTTATTTATAACAACACTGATTACAATTATACAGTTACCGGTATTTGCAGCAAAAAAACAAGATCCATCACTTTTAGAAATGCCAAAAACGTATCCTGCAAAATATACTTACAACTATGTTAAACAAATTACTCCAATGTACAAAGAAGTTGGAAAAGATGAAGTTTTGTACGTTGCACTTGATATGCTAAAAGGTACAAACGGGGAATTTTCTCGTAACGCAATTTTAGGTAACAATTTGTCTGGTCGAGCAGTAAAAATCGAATTTAGAGATTTAGGAACAATCAACCCTGATTACGCAAATTTTGATGCGCTCGGATGGAAAAAGAACAAGCAATTATTTATTTATATAAACCCACGCCACAAAGACGCACCTCCAGGAGCATTAGCAGCTCTTTTGTCCCACGAAGCACTTCATCAAGATGAGTACAACTCTTTAGCCGAAGAAACTTATGCGTGGACAATGGAAGCTTCTGTTTGGTATGAGATTTCAAAACTTTATCCTGAAAGTAATGACGAATTACATCCATTGGTTGTAAGAGAAAACCAATTGAAAAAATTGTTTGAACGTGGTGGTTATTCAAACCGATACATCAAGAAAACCGTAATGTCTAACGAAGGATATAAAAACTTACCATCAACATCACCAGGTTTTGAGGATTTGTAAACTTATTATTCCACAATCGACAAAATAGCACCATCCCTACCACTTCCCTCGCAAAGGCAGGGGATAAAAAGTTTCCTCCCTCTGGAGGGAGGAGTAAGGTGGGTGCTGATTGTTCAATAAAACTTATTTGTGCCTTTTACTTCCCTGCTTAACCTACTTAAAAAGCATATTGATTATAAAAAATCCTTGTTGTTAAATATTGGTATGAAAAAAACTCAAATCGTAATATTTTTATTGTTAGTTGCGACTTTGTTCGCACTAAACAGCATCTTTTTAAGTCTGGATAATTTTGAAGTTTCAGAAATGCCGGAAATGGTAGATCATGACCAAATTTCATCCCAAAAACTTTTTGACAACTGTTGGAAACTTATTCGTGATAATTATTACGATGCAGAGCTTAACAATCAAGCGTGGGGCAGATGGAAAGAGCATTATCACGGGCAAATAAAAACCGATGAAGATGCTAAAGTTGCCATTGATACAATGTTAGCAAGTTTGAATGATCCATATTCAAGATACATGTCAAAACAAGAATATCTTGAACAAAATAATTCTATTAATTCAAAAATCACTGGAATTGGCGTAAATATTGCATCTGTTGCAGGAAAAATTCGTATTGAAAACGTTATGGAAGGCACTCCGGCACAGTTTGCAAACCTTTTACCAAAAGACATAATTCTATCAATAGATGGTAAAAACGTAAACGGGTTATCGCTTTCAGAAGTTGCAAATCTTGTTAGAGGACCTGAAAATAGCTTTGTCAACATAACAATTCTAAGAAATAACGACAAGCTTTCTAAAAGAGTTATGCGTAAAGAAATAAAAATAAAAACTGTAAAAAGTTCTGTTTTAGACAAAAATATTGGTTATATTCAAATAACAAGTTTTATCGGCTCAACAACTCCAAACGAATTTTTAGAAGCGTTAGAAAAAACAAAAAACACACAAGGCTTAATTCTTGATTTGAGAGGAAATACAGGCGGATTGTTACCAAATGCCGTGTTTATCGCAAATCTTTTTATTCCTAAAGGAAATATTGTCAGTATTGTAGGCAGAAACGGTTACAAATATGATATCAACGCACAGGATACTGAGTTTGGCGTAAAGAAACCAACCGTTGTACTTGTTGACGGCAATTCTGCAAGCGCAAGTGAAATTTTGTCCGGAGCATTAAAAGATTATAATAAAGCAAAACTTTTGGGAACAAAAACTTACGGCAAAGGAATGGTTCAAAAAATTATCCCAATGCCAAATGAAACAGGCATAAATTTAACTGTTGCAAAATACTTAACCCCTAAAGGCACTGATATCAATAAAAAAGGAATTACCCCTGATATAAAAGTGGTTTTAAGTATTCAAGACGTAAAAAACAACAATGATGCACAACTCCAAGCCGCAAAAAACACATTATCTCAAATGATGTTGAGTAAGAGATAGAGTTTTTATCAAATTAAAAACTAAGAAATAATTGTAAAATATATAGAAAGCAAACCCGCTGTTTTCAAAATAGCTTTTAATAATCCTGTTTTTATTTCTTTATTAGCATGAACAGGTACTACTATTCTTGCATCTTCTCCATTTTTAGCAAAAACGTGGTGAGAGCCTGCAATTCTTACCAACTGCCAACCATTATCTTGCAAAATTTTACAAAGTTTCTTTCCAGAAATATTCTTCATAAAGCTATTGATATAATTTCCTCTTTTGTATCTGACAAATCTACAGATAACCAAGCCGTAATAGCTTCTTTTATATTATCTTTTATTTCATCAATAGTATCACCTTGAGTATAACAACCTTTTAAGGCAGGAACTTCTGCCCAATAGCCATTATCTTCTTTATGCAAAATAACATCAAATTTCATAGGTACCTCTTATAATAAAGTATAACAAATTTTTCTGAATATTTCAACTGTTTATATCAATTATTCCTCAAACAAAAACAACTTATACATATCTATTTGAAAGGCATTAGCAACTTTTGCAATTGTTTGAAGTGACGGTGATTGTTCTCCTCTTTCAATAATCCCCATTGTAGAGCGTGCTAAGCCTGCCATATCAGCAAGAGTTTCTTGTGAAATTCCTCGTTTAACTCTTTCCAACCTAATATTTAAACCAACTTTTTTATCAATTTCATCTATTTTAATAGTCATATTGCTTACTATAGTAAACCATTGACACAGAATAATACACGTGATATAGTAGACTAGTCACACATTATTATAGACAAAACAAGATATAAAAAGAGGTTACTAAATGAAAAGAATAGCTTTTACATTGGCAGAAGATGCTACGCATGTAGCCCATTGGGACAATTCTCGTAAAATCGCTTTTACTCTCGCTGAAGTTCTAATCACTCTCGGAATAATCGGGGTTGTTGCAGCGATGACTATTCCAACACTTATGGCAAATCACAGAAAAAAAGTTGTTGAAACCAAATTAGAAAAAATTTATTCTGTTATGAACCAAGCCATTAATTTGACTAATGCTGAATATGGAGATGTAACAAATTGGATTATTGATTGTGGAAGTTCTAGTAGTCCAACTTGTTCTATTAACGAAGTTGAAAATTGGTTTAATTCTACTATTGGCAAACATATTGAAACATTAAAAACCGGGAAAATTAAAAATAAAACTAACACTAATGATATTCTTTTGATTTATTTAAAGGATGGTAGTATTTTAGGCGTAACAAATTATGTATATGACATGGTATTTTATGTAAATTCAGACGCAATTAGCAATGCACAATCCGGGAAAAACTATTTTTCATTTAGATTTAATCCAATATTGTTATCCCATCAAAACAATGAAGAAGCTCAAAAAGATTTAAAATACTCTTTAAAACCAACATTTGAGCCATATTCAAATTACTGGAATGGTACTCGTGAACAATTAATTGACGGGCATTCTTTTAGTTGTGCGCAAAATCACGTTTTCTGCGCAAAACTAATTCAATACGACGGTTGGAAAATTTCTAAAGATTATCCAGTCAAATTTTAACTTCTTTTAAAAATATTCACATCCTTTAAATCTTCACGTTTCACAACAAGCCCGCATTTTGAACATGCCAGCGTTTCTTCTGTACTGTCTATTGGGAGAAACACATGTTCACAATTTTCAGAATCAAATTCCGCATCTTGCTCACCTGTTTCAAACGGATCAAAGTCAAGAGCTTTTTTATATTTTTTACCTTTTATATATTTGGTTATTAGTTCAAACAAATACATATTCTATAATACAAAACTATCCGGCAACATTTCCTGTAATGTTTTTACAACAATTCCATCATCTGTTTCAAGAATAATATCCAAACCTTCAGATGAAACAAATTCACTCATTACTTGCCTACAAGCACCACACGGCACACAATATTTCATTTTTGGAGAATATATCGCAACTGCACGAATTTTTCTCTCACCTGCTGCAATTGCAGTACCAATCGCATTACGTTCGCCACAAATTGTCATACCATAACTTGAGTTTTCAAAATTACACCCAGTATAAACATTTCCACTTTCTGCTAATACGCAAGCTCCTACAGGGAATTTTGAATATGGAACATAAGCATTTTCTGAGGCTTTTGCTGCCAATTTAATCATTTCTTCATATTTCATACCTGAATTTTATGTTATTTTTCAAAAATTGTTATCATACGATTATATGAAATTGTTGAAAATTTAAGTAAAAAAGCATACTAAACCTTCACTAGCATCCATCCCTTTACCTCTCACAAAACGTGACATTTAGTCACCTTTTGTTCGGCACAGTCCTCACAAAAGGGAATGAGCTATTTTTTTATGCTATAATTCAATTATGAAAACATTTGCAAAAATTTTATTAATTTTAGCTTTACTAACTTCTTTTGCGCAAGCAATTACTTTTGATGTGCTTGTATTACCAGCTGATATTTTCAACACCAAAGAAAATTATTACGGTTTTGAAGAAGTTTCTGAAATCGTTGCAAATGACATTATCAAAAACTTTAATTCTTCTGATGGAAAAGTTAAATCCCCAGATTTATACGAGGTTAGAACAAAATTAAATCAAAATTCCGACTTAAAACAAATAACTACAAACCTTTTGAATAAATACCAAACAACCAACAAATTGGATTATGCAGCAATAAAAAAAGTTGGAAACAGTTTTAATTGCAAATCTGTTTTAATCGTTTCCAGTTCAGCAGTTACAAACAAAAACTCAATAAAACGCAGTGTGTGGGAAATTCTAAATATTTCATCTGTTTTTGATATTTCTTACCCATATAGATTGGAAACATCAGTTGTCCTGCTTGATACTGTAAACGATCTTGTAATGTGGAGCAATAATTATTCTACCAAAATCGGCGCAAATGACAATATTTTTACAGCAAAAAGCTATGCACAAGCTAACGAAGAATTAGAAAAAATCAAATTGTATTCACAAACCGTTGTTACACCATCTGCAACTCAAAATATTATATTAAGATTTTTTCCAAAAGCAATCAGACCAATAGACACAAAAGTTGATGAAAACAACGGTGGAGCATTAAGATTTGAAAGAACAATTCCAGAAAAACCTAAAAAAGATGATAAAAACACCGAACCTTTTTATGGGGACATGATTTTTGGGATATAAAATAAATGTAGTATTAACCCCTCTCTGAAATTACTAAGCTCATTTTATTCGCTAAGAAATTTCTTCTCTCCCCATTGGGGCGAGATTAGGTTTTACCACTTACTGCTTATTGTTTATTGTATCACGTCTTTTGTCGATATTATTAAGTTGATTTTGATTGTCTAGACGCCCTTTATTCATTTTATCCTGAATACTTTCACTATTTTGTTGTTGTGTATTTTTGAAATCAGGAACACTATTTTTTGTCTGTTCTCCATTTTTGTTAATCATTTGCTTCATCTCAACCTGAGATGGAGTATTTGCAGCAACACTATCAAGTTCCGTAAACCTATCTTTTGCATCAAAAAATGCAATCATAGCAACAACCAATACAGATAAAAATATTAAAGATTTTTTCATAATTTTCCCTTTCACATAAAGCACTTTAAAGCAAAAGATAAATATTTTTACTACTCTTTGCTATAATCTTAACGACTTGCATTCGAGGGTTTAAAATGATAAGATATTTTTGTATTAGAGAAAAAGAGGAACGAATTATGGCAAGATTAATAAGACCAAGCTGGGCTATCAGATGTGTACAATCAGGTTGCAAAACTTTGTTTGAAGTAGCTAAAGTCGAAGATGGCAAACAACAAGAAGTTGTATGTCCAAACTGTGGCGAACATTATGTTTACCCAATCTATGATGAAGACGAAAACAAATAACATTGAAACTTCAAGTTCTCCACTAGCAGGAGGGTCGAAATCCAAAAATTAACATTATAAATTTTTTTATATTTTATGGATTTCGAAGAAGGGATACAAACTTGTTCAACGACACAGACAAACGCTACAACCAATATAGCGCACATTTAAAAAACAAATTCGGTGTCAAGGTTTATAAAATAACACTTGATGCCGGTTTTTCATGCCCGAATAGAGATGGTGCAATTTCTACCGGCGGATGTATTTTTTGCGACGAAGGCGGGAGTTTTTCGCAAGCCCATTCCAAACTTTTACCTATAGAAGAACAAGTTAAAGTAGGCGCAGAAACTTTGAAAAATCGCTTTAAGGCACAAAAATTCATGTCATATTTTCAAGCGTATTCCAATACCTATAAACCGGTTAATGAGCTTAAAAAAATTTACAACTCTGCACTTAACCATCCGGATATTGTCGGAATTTCAATTGGCACTCGCCCTGATTGTGTTGATAATGAAAAAATAAAACTGATTTCATCATACAAAGACGATTATTACACATGGATAGAATACGGTTTACAATCAATCCACAACAAAACATTAGAAAAAATCAATCGTGGTCACGATTTCGATTGTTTCTTAAGAGCTTATGAAAAAACAAAAAATGCTGGTATAAATGTTTGTGTACACGTAATTTTTGGTTTGTGGGAAACACACGATGAAATTATGCAAACGGCACAAAAATTAGCTCAACTCGGAGTTGACGGAGTTAAAATCCACATGTTATGCGCTTTAGAAGGAACCAAACTTGCAAAAATCTATAATGATGGCGGAATTAGTTTTATGGATGAAGATGAATATGTTCAAACAGTTTGCGATTTTTTAGAATATTTACCTAAAACCACGACAATTCATCGCCTTGCAGGCAATGGTTTGAGTTCGGAACTCATTGCGCCATTATGGCTTTCTAAGAAATTTGATTGTTTAAACAAAATAGATAGAGAATTTATTAAAAGAAATTCATATCAAGGGAGTAAATTTGTTTACAAATAAGCATCAATATGCAATAATAACGAAGTATCTTGGCGAATATTTTGTAACAAATTTTTAACAGAATAGCAAGAAAAATTATTCACATCCATTATGTATTGTAAAAAAAGATATTGGAGAAAAATATGTTAACAATACAACCTAAAATCTCAAACAACAGCACTACTTTTGGTCGTAACAAGGATAGAAGATTAAGTCCTGAAGAACTTGAAGAAAAGAATTATCAAACTGCAAGACGAGAAATTGAGGAACAACAAGATGATTTTCTCGAATTAGCAGAAAACAAAGATTTGCACCTACCCAAAACTGCTAAAAAAGTAATTGCCGGCGGAGCAATTGTAACAACAGGTTTGTTAGGTGGAATGGCTACCGGATGGGGTGCTAAGCAATCAATAAAAGCATTCAAAAAATTAGGCCAAACTAAAGCTATGCAAGGTTTGAAAGAACAAGCAAAAGCAACAACAGAATTTATTTCCAAAACTGCCAAAAACGTAAAAGCAGATTTCGTAAAATCAAAAGCTTACACAACTCCAAAGGCTAAACTTGATAAATTTGCACAAACAAAATTTGGCAAACCTATTGTAAAATTCTTCAAAGCAATAGGTAACGGAATTTCATTTGTTTATAACAAAATTAAAGCCGGAGTTAATTACGTAAAAGGCAAAATCAAAAGCGTAAAGGCTGAAACTTATGAAAAAGTAGCCGTAAATACAACTGCTGCATCAGGAGGTATTGCATCTGGCGTTACTGCTATCAAAGAACAAAGCGAAAAAGGATCTGAAGAATAATGACAATCTCTTTAAACGAAAGAATTTCATTTACATCAAATCCGGCACCACAAGCTCGTAACCGAGATAAAGACGCTGAAAAGAAAATAGTTGCAGGTGGTGGCGCAATTGCAGCCAAGTCAGGTTTTGACATGTTTGCTTCTGCATCAAAAGTTTCTAAAGGAATGAAAGGTGTTGCAGGAGTTGCCAAAACAACTACAACTGTTACCAAACAAACAACCGGTTTGTGGGCAAAAGTTGTTGAAAACGCAAAATGGGCTAAAGATGCAGTACTTAACTGGGGGGCAAAAGTAAAAGGAATGAAAGTTCTTAAACCTCTTGTTAATAGCAAATTGTATAAATTCGGTGCAGGATTTTTGGGTTACGGCTTTGGTTTCGTAACATTGATTTCCGGACTTTCTGATATCAGTAAAGTTGCAACCGATGCAATCGACGAAAACATTTTACATAAAAATTAATCAATATTGTTAAATACACAAAGTCGTGCTAAGCTTATGCTATGCACGATTTTATTTTGAGAGAAATTAAAGATACGGATATTGAAAAAGAAATTAATGCCATTGGTTTTGACAAGTCATACTCGCACAAAGCTAAAGAAAAATTTGAATACAAGAATATCAAAATATATTCTTTAACCCCTGCAATGGCAAATATTTTGAAACAAACCGCTCTTTCTGTAGGTTGTGATTGTGCAACACATAGAGAGGTTATTACCGGGAAAATCGAAAATTCAAATTGTATTTTAGGCGGAAGTGTTTCTCAGATTAAAAAAATTGCAGAAAAACTAAAATTTCAACCATTTGGGTTAAAAGAATTAGGTAAAAAACTTGAAAATTCATGTCCACCCCTTGCGGGAGGACCGAAATCTATGATTTCGAGGAGGGGGACAAAACTTGTCGGAATTTTAAACTTAACAACAAATTCATTTTCAGATGGAGGAATGTATAACGATTTTGAAAAAGCCAAAGAACATCTTTTAGAATTGATTTCTGATGGAGCTGATATTATTGACATTGGAGCAGAATCAACCAAACCATATTCATCTCCAGTTTCACCAAAAGAACAGTTAGAAAAACTTTTACCAATAATTGATTTTGCAAAAAACAAAACCACAATCAGCATAGATACCCGTAGTGCAATTGTTGCAGAAGAATGTATAAATGCAGGAGCAAACATCATAAATGATGTTTCAGGATTTGATTATGACGAAAAAATGGTTGATGTAATCGCAAAACATAACATCCCAATTATTATCCAACACTCACAAGGAACTCCGGAAACAATGCAAAATTCGCCTCATTACAACAATTTAATTGAAGATATTTTCTTAAACCTCAAAAAGAAAATTAATTTTGCACACTCAAAAAATATCAAAAACATTATCATTGATCCTGGAATTGGTTTTGGCAAAACAAAAGAGGATAATTTTGAAATCATTAAAAGAATAGAAGAATTTCAATCTCTGAATTGTCCGATTATGCTCGGAATTTCTCGAAAAAGCTTGCTGGATATGCCAAATGCTGATAATTTAGCTAAAGACATATACACAACGGCTATTAACGCACTTGCAATAGAAAGAAACGTTGATTACATAAGAGTTCACAACATAAAAATGCACCGAAAACTAATTGATTTGATGGATATGTTTGTGATAAAATAAAATGAGAAATAAGGAGATCAAAATGGAAGATTTAAGAGATAAATATGAAGTCGTAATTGGTTTGGAAGTTCATGCTCAGTTGAAAACTAAATCAAAAATTTTCGCACCTGATGGTTGCGAATTTGGTAAAGAACCAAACTCAGAAACTAGCCCTATTACACTGGGTATGCCTGGTGTTTTGCCGGTTCTTAACAAAGAATGTGTAAATATGGGGATTTTGACCGGTTTGGCATTAAACTGCGAAATTCCAGAAAGATGTAAATTTGACAGAAAACAATATTTTTATCCTGACCTTCCAAAAGGTTATCAAATTTCTCAATATGATGAACCAATTTGTGTAAATGGTTATTTAGATATCAAGGGCAAAAGAATTGGTATCACTCGTGCGCACCTTGAAGAAGATGCCGGAAAACTTGTTCACGCAGGAGCTGACGGGCTTGCAGGTTCTTCATACTCACTAGTTGACTTGAACAGAGCCGGAACTCCGTTATTGGAAATCGTTTCTGAACCGGATATGAGATCTTCTGAAGAAGCAAGAAACTACATGGAAGAATTACGAAACATTGTTCGTTACATCGGCGTTTGCGATGGCAACTTAGAAGAAGGTTCAATGAGATGCGATGCAAACATTTCTATTATGCCTAAAGGTTCTAAAGAATTTGGTACACGTGCCGAAATCAAAAACGTAAATAGTTTTTCGGCTTTGCAAAGAGCTATTGAATATGAAATTGACAGACAAATCGAAATCGTTGAAGAAGGTGGAGAAGTTGTTCAAGAAACAAGACTTTGGGATGACAATTCAAGAGAAACACGCTCTATGAGAGGCAAAGAAGATGCTCACGATTACAGATATTTTCCAGAACCTGATTTAATGCCTTTAAAAATTTCAAGAGAATGGGTTCAAGAAATTAAAGACAAAATGCCAGAACTTCCTCAAGCAAAACGTGAACGCTATATGTCACTAGGTTTGAGCGAATACGACGCATCAGTAATCGTTGAACAAATGGGCTTAGCTTTATTCTTCGACAAAGTGTTAGAATTAGGTGCATCTCCAAAAATCGCAGTAAACTTTATTATGGGCGAAATCGCAGCTTACTTAAAAGAAGAAAAGAAAGAAATTACAGACACTAAATTAACTCCTGAAAATTTGGCTGAGTTAATTGCGTTAATCGAAAAAAATACAATCTCTAACAACATCGGGAAACAAATTATTATTGATATGATGAAAGATGGCACAAAAGCATCTGAAATTGTTGAAAAACGAGGTTTGAGCCAAATTTCTGATACCGGTGCAATCAAAGAAATTGCTCAAAAAATTGTTGACGCTCATCCAAATGAAGTTCAAGCTTACAAAAACGGTAAAAACAACCTGCTAGGTTTCTTCGTTGGTCAAGTAATGAAAGAAACTAAAGGCAGAGCTAATCCAAAAGCCGTTAACGAAATTTTGAGAGATATTTTAGGCTAAATTTATATTGTCCTCCCCTTTCGGGAGGACTGTTTAATTCAAAACGGAGTAAATATGTTATTCAATTCACACAAAACAACAAGTATGGCAACAGAAATTTTTGAGCAGGCTGAGGTGCTTAAAAATCTTCTGGAAACGCACATTAGCGATGATAATTATATCTTGTTTGATATCCCTGTAGATATTCAAAAAGTTATTTTTGTTGCAAGTGGCTCATCTTACCACTGCGCAAGGTTTGCTGCCGACTTGTTTGGAAATGTTGCCGGAATTGAAGCCAGAGCTATTTATTCAAGTGAATTTCTACTAAAAGCTGCTGTTCCACACGACAATGATATTTTATATGTGTTTATAACCCAATCTGGTGAAACATCTGACACAAATTCTGCACTAAGAAAAGCTAAAGAATTTGGAATGAGGACACTTTGCATCACAAACAAAAAAGGGTCTACAATCTGGGAAGCATCTGATTTCAAAATAGATTGTTGTGCAGGAGAAGAAAAAAGTATTGCGGCGACAAAATCTCTTACAACTCAAATGTTATGTTGCACTCTATTAGTATTAAAATACGCCGCACACAAAGGGATTGATATTTCAAACTATATCAATGATTTGAAAGAATTGCCGGAATACATTAATGCAACTTACAAACTTCATCCAGAAATAAAAGAAATCGCAAAATTTTTGTCTAAGTATAAAAATATTGTTATCACTGCAGACGGAATTTCTTACGCAATCGCCAAAGAAGCATCTTTAAAGATTAAAGAAACCTCTTACATCAATGTTTATTCAAATATTTTGGGAGAATTTATGCACGGACATGTTGCAATTTTGAACAACAAACCGGCAATGATACATATTTCTGTAAATGAATTAAGTTACACAGCAATCAAGAATTTAAGTAAAATTTCAGAAGATTATAACCCACCTTTAACAATACTCGGTTGTACAAACGACAAACTTAATCCAAAATTTAATATAGATGTAAAATGCGAAAGTGAAATAGTTAAATCTTTCTGTTTAGTTGTTATTTCGCAACTTTTAGCATTAGAAATCGCTACATCATTAGGAAGAAATGTCGACAAGCCACATGGCTTGCATAAGGTTGTGCAGTAAGTTTGAGTGAACCCTCTCCCGCATTTGTAACGTTCGCACATGCTCACGAACAACTGCTCCCTCTCACAAAGAGAGAGGGTTAAAGTTTATTATATTCTTCTAATATTTTTAACAAAACACCATCAATGTTATTTATAATTTCGTTATCCCAAAATCTTAAAACTTTATATCCTAGCCTATTTAAATCTTCAGTTCTTTTATTGTCATATTCAATATTATCAAAATGTTGAGAACCATCTAATTCTATAATTAGTTTTTTAGAAAAAGCCAAAAAATCAACAATATAATTTCCAATAGGAACTTGTCGTCTAAACTTAATCCCTTCAAGACGTTTAGCTCTTACTTTTTGCCACAATATATTTTCACAATCAGTTTGAGTTGTTCTTAAATCTTTTGCATTTGTTAAAGATTTTTTAGAATATATTCTATCCATATTACGATTATATTACAAATATGCCCTCTCTCTTTGTGAGAGGGCTGAATTTCTTAGTGAGCATGGGCGAACTTAGAAATTCGGGAGAGGGTTTTAATTCAAAAATACTTCTACAACTTTCCTAAACTTTTCAAAAACTTATACGTAATAACAGTGGTTTCTTTATCTGATTTCAATTTTTCTATAATTGCATCCAAAATCTTTTCATAATCATTTAAGTGCGAAAACTGAAACAATTCAGCAATCTCAACATCCAAAACCTTACTCAATTTAACTATATTTTCAGGCTTTGGAAATGACAACCCATTCTCTATTCTTGAATAATTTTCAGGCTGAATATCAATCAACTCAGCAACTGTTTCCTGCGTTAATTTCTTTGCAACACGTAATTCTCTTACTCTTTGTCCAAACATCTTTTTCATATAGATATTAAACATTATATTTTGTTTTTAATTAAATATGTAACACATAGATAACTTGATGTATTGTATTAAATTTGATAATGTGTTACAATAAGAATAAGCAAAAATGTTAATGTATCATATTTTAACTTGTAAAATATTAATAAATAAGTTATAATGTGATGTATAACATCAACACGAGGTTTCTATGAATAAAAAAAGAGCTTTCACTCTAGCTGAGGTTTTAATTACATTAGGAATTATTGGAGTAGTTGCAGCACTAACCATGCCGTCACTTATAGAACATCACCAAAAACAAGTGGTAGAAACAAAACTAAAAAGTTTCTATTCTATAATGAACCAAGCTATTCAAATAGCTTCGATTGATGAAGGAGGGCTTGATGAATTTAATACAACACTAGCAAATTCCTGTTCTGACGCAGAAGCTGCCAGCATAGAATGCAACAAAGCAATTTACGAAAAATATTTCAAAAATCACTTAAAATCAACCTCCTATATAGACAATCCTAATGAAATAGATCGTTTTGCTGTAGCTCTTACTAATGGAGCAATCGCCAGCTTTAAATATAAATGTCGAGATATTGGCTTGTATATCAATAAAGATGCTATTAAAAACACCAGAGTAGGTAAAAACTACTTTCAATTTGCTTTCTATTCAACAGGAGCATCTGGGAATAGATCTAAATATTTTAAAGGAAAGGGAATGGAGCCTTACATCAACGGTGACTGGGATGGCACAACGAAAGGTTCAAAAGGTTTATATAGCGATTCTGGAAATGCAACCAAAATTATACAACTAAATAATTGGAAAATTCCTAAAGATTATCCGTTTTGGGAATAAAAAAAGACCTCGTTTGAGGTCTTTTTTTATACACTCATTCTTATTAGAATTGTTTCAAAAATCTCACATCGTCATTGAAGAACAATCTTATATCGTCGATTGCGTATTTTAACATTGCCAATCTTTCTACACCCATACCGAAAGCAAATCCGGTATAAACATCAGGGTCAATTCCAACACCACGTAAGACGTTCGGATCAACCATACCGCAACCCAAAACTTCTAACCAACCGGTGCCGGAACAAGTTCTGCAACCTTTACCTTCACACATAATACATTGAACATCAACTTCTGCAGATGGTTCAGTAAATGGAAAGAAACTGCTTCTAAATCTTGTTGGTCTGCTTGCACCAAAATATGTTCTGATAAATTCATTCAAAACACCTTTCAAATCACCGAAAGTAATGTCTTTATCAACATACAAACCTTCAATTTGGTGGAAGAAGTTATTCTTACGAGCATTAATATTTTCGTTTCTATAAACTCTACCCGGAGAAATAATTCTAATAGGCGGATTTTTACCCTCCATTGCATGAATTTGTGCGTTAGAAGTTTGACTTCTCAAAACAACGTTTTTCGCAATTTCTGTATAGAAAGTATCTTGAACATCACGTGCAGGGTGATCTTTCGGAACGTTCAACGCATCAAAATTAAAATATTCTGTTTCAACTTCCGGTGCATTGGCTTGTGGAACAACTGAAAAACCTAAGCTTTGAAAAATAGCGGTAATTTCATTTGTAGTAGAAGTCAACGGATGAACTCTACCCATTTGAGTATATTTTCCAGGTAGAGTAACATCAATTCTTTCCTGTTTCAATTTTTCGTTCAATTCTTTTCTATAAAACTCGTCATGTTTTGCTTTCAAACCATCTTCAAGCTTTTTGGTAATCTCGTTTGCCAAAGAACCAACAATTCGTTTATCATCATTAGACAAGTTTTTTAAATTTTTTTTAATTTCGTTAAATTCACCCTTACGGCTTAAATATTTACCACGAATTTCCTCAATATCGTTAATAGAAGTAGCTTTTGCCAAATCTTCCGTTGCATTTGCAAATATTTTTTCTAGTTGTTCTTTCATTTTTATTACCTTCTAAATTATTTCATTATATTTTTTTTCGTAAGCAATTGTCGTAATTGGTCCGTGTCCCGGAAAAACTTTAATATTTTCATCCAATTTAAACAACACTTCTTTCACACTGTGCCTGATTTTTTCTAAATTACCACCGAACAAATCAGTTCTGCCTACACTTTGTTTAAACAAAGTATCGCCGGAAAACAAATTTTCACCAATTAGGTAGCAAACACCACCTTCTGTATGACCTGGAGTTTGAATTACTTTAATTTGCATATCTCCGACATCCAAAACATCTCCATCTTTTACAAATTTTTCGTAAGTAGGAGGAACAATATCTGGTACTCCGAAAAGTCTTGTAAACTCATTCACGTTATCAGAAATAGCAAGATCATCTTTACAAATTACGGCAGGAGCATTCAATGTTTTTTTCAAAGAATTTAAGCCCATAATATGATCAAAATGTCCGTGAGTAATCAAGATATATTTAACATTTGCGCCTAATTCATCAACAACCTTTTTTAGCTCAGGAATATCTTGAGGAGCGTCAATAAGCACCGCATCATGTGATTTTTCATCCATAACAAGGTACATATTATTTTCAATTAATCCTGCTATAAATTGTTTGATAATCATTACGCTCTCACCAATTCAAAGATTTCTTTGCAAATTTTAAATAATTCCTCTGCCTTATCAAGCGGAACCATATTCGGTCCATCTGACTTAGCATTATCAGGATCTGGATGAACTTCAAAGAACAGAGCATCTGCACCAACTGCCATAGCTGCTTTTGCAAGAGGTGGAACAAAAGTTCTATCACCGCCTGATGAAGTACCATTAGCTCCCGGAAGTTGAACACTGTGAGTAGCATCAAAAACTACAGGATAGCCAAATCTTTGCATAATCGGAATTCCTCTGTAATCAACAACCAAATTGTTATAACCAAATGAGCTGCCTCTATCTGTCAACAAAACTTGTTCATTGTTGCATTCTTCAACTTTTTTAACCAAATTTCCCATTTGATCAGGAGCCAAAAATTGTCCTTTTTTGATGTTTACTATTTTTCCTGTTTTTGCAGCTGCTACTAACAAATCAGTTTGTCTGCACAAAAACGCAGGAATTTGCAAAATATCAGCAACTTTACTTACAGGTTCAGCTTGATCTGGAGTATGAATATCTGTCACAATCGGCAAATCAAACTTGTCTTTCACATTTTGCAACATTTCAAGCCCTTTTTCCATTCCCGGTCCTCTATAAGAATAAATAGATGAACGATTAGCTTTGTCAAAAGATGACTTGAAAATATAATTTATGCCTAATTTTTCTGTAATTTCCTTTAAACCTTGAGCTGTTTCATCAAGGATTGCTTGACTTTCAGCAGCACAAGGACCGGCAATTATAGTCAACTTGTTGCCACCAATTTCAAAGTCTCTCAATTTTATTTTCTTAATACTCATATGAAAATTATAAGCAAAATATGAATGAAATTCAACTATCTAAAAACGCAACGGATAATCTTTCGGGATTTTCCAACCGTTCATTTGGATTAGTGCTGTGCAATATGCCCGTTCATTACTAACTTGCTTTTTACAACCGATACTGTTACTGTTCAACAAACCTTCTTTTGTGCCATCACAACCATACTTATACGGTTCAACACCTTTTTTATAATGATATTTATTGCCAGCTTCTGTTCCTGATGGATAAAATAAAAATGTAAAATATTTCACGCCGGAATATTCCATATTGTTTTTAATTTTTCCAGTATCTTCATCTACCAAAAATTTAAAATCCTTTGCACTTGGATAAAATTGAATAGAACCGTTAGCAAAATTTACTACACTTCCATCAGGCAAATATGCTAACAAGCAACTTGAGTTATGCCCGTAAGGTTCAACTTTTAATGTTTTCATATATGCCAAAAAATATTTTTGCCAATATTCCGTATTTGGCAATTCCTTAGTTTTATCGTCATTGCCGTTTTCATCCTTTTCATATTGCTTAACATAAGGTTCCCACTGTGTCATATCACCATAATCAACTTCAGCCATCTTCACTGCCTGATTGATTGTAGTATAAAATTTTTCTAGCCTTGTTTCAGCAACTTGCCTTCTATGATTTGCCATAAGTGTAGGAATAGTCAGTGCTGCAACAACTCCAATTATACCAAGAGTGATTAAAACCTCCGCCAATGTAAAAGCTATTTTACGAGAATTGTTCCAATGGGCTACGTGCGTAGCACCTTCTGCGAGAGTAAATGCGTAAAACTTTAATTTCATTATATCTCCTTTGTTATAAAATAATAACTATAGTTAGTTTATTTAATTATAATTATTTGGGCAAAGTTTGTCAAGTATTTATAATTGACAAATGAATAAGCAAGAATTTCAAGAAAAATATGGCATGGAACTTAAAATTGCCAGAGTTAGAAAAAAACTAACTCAAGAACAACTCGCAGAAAAAATAGACAGTTCTTCTGTTTACATCGGATACGTTGAAAGAGGATTGCAATGTCCCACAATTTACCAGTTTTTAAAAATTGCAAATGCCCTCAATATTAATATTAAAGATTTTTTCAAAGATTTTCTCGACTAAAAAAAGCACCCCTAAAAGGAGTGCTTTCAATTCTTTAGATTTAACAACTTATGCCATCAAGTCTTTTACTTCAGCTGCAAAGTTTTTAGGATCTAATTTAATACCAGGTCCCATTGTAGTTGATAGGTAAATTGATTTTACAAATGTACCTTTTGCAGAAGCAGGTTTTGCTCTCAAAATTGCATCAGCAAGAGTTGCATAGTTTTTCAACAAGTCTTCTTCGCTAAATTCAATTTTACCAACTGGGCAGTGAATCATACCTTGTTTGTCAGCTCTGTATTCAACTTTACCAGCTTTAGCATCTTTAACTGCTTTTGCTACGTCCATTGTAACTGTACCAGTTTTAGGGTTTGGCATCAAGCCTTTTGGACCTAACACTCTACCTAATTTACCTAACATACCCATACAGTCAGGAGTTGCAATCAATGTATCAAAGTCAAACCAACCGCCAGAAATCTTTTCAATGATTTCTTCAGCACCTGCAAAATCAGCACCAGCTTCAGTTGCTTCAGTTGCTTTAGGTCCTTTTGCGATAACACAAACTTTAACAGTTTTACCCAAACCTGCAGGTAATACAACTGTTGATCTGATTTGTTGGTCTGCTTGACGAACATCAATACCTAATCTCATGTGGCATTCAACTGTTTCATTAAATTTAGAAACTTCTTTAGAAATTTCTTTCAATTTCTTAATTGTATCTACTGCAGTAGCCGGTTGAACGAAGCCTTCCAACATTTCCTGCATTTTCTTTTGTTTTTTAGTTAATTTACTCATTTTTTAAATTTTCCTTTCGTGGTATTAGCGGAACATCTAGGGGGCTAACCCCTCTCTCGATTTTGTAAACTCACCTCAGCTCGTTAACAAAATCTCCTCTCTACCCAAAGGGCGAGAGTTTTTAAGTTCCTTCCATCTAACCTTCTTTTACTGTAACACCCATAGCTCTGCAAGAACCTTTAATCATCTTAACGGCAGATTCCATAGTTGTTGCATTCAAGTCGTTCATTTTTATTTTTGCAATTTCTTCAAGCTGAGCTTCTGTAATTTCACCAACTTTGTCTTTGTTAGGAACTGCTGAACCTTTTGGAAGGTTTAAAGCTTTCTTAATAAGAACAGGAGCTGGAGGTGATTTGATTACGAATGAAAAACTTCTATCTTCGTAAACATCAATAATTACCGGAATAATATAACCAGCTTGAGATTCTGTTTTAGCGTTGAATTGCTTACAGAAATCCATGATATTAACACCATGTTGACCTAATGCTGGACCAACCGGTGGTGATGGATTTGCTTTACCAGCTTCAATTTGAAGCTTAATTTTTCCTACTACTTTTTTAGCCATTTTTTTCTCCTTTTGTGGTACTAACGGTTTTTACCGACTATAGCAAAAAATCCTTCCACATGTTTTGTACATATTTATGAATAGCGAGTGGTAAATTGTGAGTAGTTCTTTACTTTTTATTATTGAACCATTCACTATTCACAGTTCACTACTCACTATAATTTATTAATTTGTTTATATTCAAGTTCAACCGGAGTTTCACGACCGAAGATTGAAACATTTGCACGAATTTTTGATTTATCCGGATAAACTTCAATAATATCAGCAACAAAGTCTGCGAATGGTCCAGATGTAATTCTAACCTTGTCACCAGCTTTAACGTCAAGTTCAATTTTTTGTTGAGTTGAAGTTGAGCGATTAATAATCTTTTTAATTTCGCTATCTCTAGCCGGAATAGGTTTTTTAGCAGAACCTACAAATTTTGTAACACCGGAAGTGTGTCTTACAACATACCAGCTATCTTCATCCATAATCATTTCTACAAGAACATATCCTGGAAAGATTTTTTCTTCACGTTCCTGTTTTTTGCCACCCTTCATTTGAGTAACTGTTTTTTGAGGAACTTCAATTCTGAAGATTTTGTCGCCCATGTTCATATATTCAATACGTTTTTCAAGGTTTACTTTTACCTTGTTTTCATATCCTGAATAAGTATGAACAATGTACCAGCGTTTTTGCTTTTTCTTAGCTTCCTTTGCAGTGTTTTCAGCTTCTTGCTCTACTGCTTCTTGAGCTTTATCTTCATCTAATTGTTCTTTCATAGATTTTTCTTTTTCAGTCATAAGCCACCTTTTATTCTTTTACCGAATTACTTTATAAATCCGAGTAAACTTTTAAAAATTATATCCATCAAATAGACAGCAACAGTAAACACGAAAACAATAGCGACAACAAAAACTGTTTCCGCTACTACTTGTCGGCTTTCCGGCCATGTTATTTTACCCCACTCAGTTCTAACACCTCTAAAATATGTTTTAACTGAATTAGCTAATTTTTCAAGCCATGCCGGCATTTGATTTTCTGCACCTATCATAAATCTGATTCCTTATGTTTTATAAAATCGCGCCCTGAAGGACTCGAACCCTCGACATCCGGTTTTGGAGACCGACGTTCTACCAACTGAACTAAGGACGCTCAGCGGGGATATTCTCCCCATAATCTTGTTCGCTCGCCTTTAACGGGCCTACGGCTCTGCTTGCCTTTGTTTCCAAAGCCAATACCAGCCTTCGCCCTCAGCTCGCTCACGCTATTTAGTTTCTTTGTGAGTTGTATGTTTTTTGCAAGTTGGGCAATATTTATTCAACTCAAGTCTTTCTTTAATATTTTTTTTGTTTTTAGTAGTTGTGTAGTTTCTTTCTTTACAATCTTCACATGCAAGAACTACCATTCTGTCATTTTTTCCTTTGATACCCATAGTTTTTATTCCTTTATTATTATTAATTAACTTATTGGTTTATGCCCTTTAAAAAAGAATGTGATGAACTCACATTCTAATCAAATCGGCTTACACTATTATGATAAAACAAACAAAATAAATTGCAAACACATTGTTAACAAACTATAAGCAAAATCAGCCGACTAGTTTAGTCGACTGATTTAATTTAAATATTTTCAACAACCTATTTAATCACAAAATCAGATGTTTGTTGCGGTCTTTCCGTAGAGTAAGAAGTTGGAATATCATACTGACCGTAGGAATCAGCTCTTAACTGTTCCATATATACCTGACCATTTTTTACAATCTGTTGTTGTTGTGTCAAATTCTTTTCAAGGTTAGTCAAAACTTGTTCTGCATAAAGTTCTGCACCTTCTTTTGTTTTCAAAGCATCTTCAGTTGCTTGCGCACGAATACCTTCAGCTTCTTCCATTGCTTTACGCTTGATTTCTTCGCATTCTTGTTGGACTTGAGTTCTTATCCTAACTCCTTCACGCTCCAATGCTTTAATAAAATCAGCTTCTGACAATTTTCTATCTGCTTCTGCCTGAGCATCAGCAATAATTTTTTCAGCTTTTTGTTGCGCCTCAATTTGAAGTTCTTCTCTACGTCTTAAAAATGCCCTTGCCTCTTGAACTTCTACCGGCAAAGACGCATAAATTCTATCAATTAATGCTTCAATCTCTTTTGTTTTTACAACAGTATATTTTCTTGGAATAATAGGAAAACCTTCCTCCAAAGCGATTTCTAGCATTTTTAATAAATCATATACACCATTCTGTTGTTGCATGACACATATACCTTTCTTACTCTAATAACATTCTACATAAGCGTATATTAATTGTCAAATAGTTTATTATTCTGAAAGCTACATAAATTAACATTTTATATACAACATAGATAATTTTATTTTTTAGACTTCAAGTATTCATAAACCGGTTCCGGCACAAACTTTGAAACATCGCCATTGTTAAGATAAATTTCCTTGATTGTGCTTGATGAAATAAAGTTATATTTTGGTTTTGTCGTTAAAAACACTGTTTTAATTTCGCTTGCCAACGCACTATTAGCTTGAGATAATTGCATTTCATATTCAAAATCAGAAACAGCACGCAACCCTCTAATCAAAACCGTAGCCCCTTTTTCTTTTGCGTAATTAATAGTCAAGCCTTCAAAAGCATCAACCTCAACATTTGGCATGTCTTTAACACTCTCTTTTATTAGTTCAACTCTCTTTTCAACCGGTACAAAACCCACTTTTGCAGAATTATGCGCAACGGCAATTATCACCTTATCAAAAATCTCTGTTGCAGTTTTTAATATATCAATATGTCCTTTTGTAACGGGATCGAAACTTCCCGGATAAATAGCTATTTTCATCAAATTTCCTCTTTAGGTCTATCCTGCCCTCCATTATATCATAAACAAATTCCGAAGTTATTAAGACATTAAGAACTACCATTTATTAACTTTTGTAAAAATATATCAAAGTTATGCAATTTTTATATACTAAAATACTTTATATAAATGTAAGACATAAACAACAAAATGCGAAAGCATTAGAAAATAAATTTTAACTACCTACTACACTTTCTACCTACTTTACACGAGAAATCATTTAAGATTTTGAACCTTCTGAATTTATTTAGAAGGTTTTTCTTTATAAAAAAAGCACCTCATACGAGGTGCTTTCCAATTTTTTTTAAATCAGACAAAACTATTTAAGTCTTACGCTAACTGAAGTTCCTTTTTTAGAAATTTCAACTTTGTCTTCTCTTGCTAACCAACCAAGACCTAAATCAGCGAAATTGCCTTTAAGATCTAATTCTTTTTTCATTTTAGAGAAAGTAGATTCTCCGTTGTTGCTCAAATAGTTGTAAATTTCACCAGCTGATTGTCCGATTTTGTCTTGTAATTCTTGCATAATTTAAACCTCCAATATTAATATAGTTTTACCTCTCCGTTCATGTCCTTATATTAGTCTAATTTTCAAAAAAATGCAATAGTTCAGAAGGATGAGGACAAATTTTATTTTTTATTGTTCATGCTACAATTGTTACTGAAGGAGTATGGATGTTAATTTCTGGCGATATATCAACCAATAAAACTGATTTTCTGATAAAAGCTTATGCTGATTTGCTTAATTCAGGAGTAAATTCGTCTGAAATATTAGTCCTTGTTCAAAATTCAAATCTTAAACAAAACTTCATAAATAAAACTTTAGACCAACTTACAATAAAAAATATTGAAAAGTTGCAAGTTAATTCGTTCTTTTCATTAGTTTATAATGCAGTGAATGACAATTGGGCATTTTTAGAAAACATAAATCCTTACGAAAACCCAAAAATTTTACCAAATCTGACAGGACTTGAAGTTTCACAATTCATATTAAAAGACATTCTAAAAGATGTAAAATTCAAGGGTTATAACTCAAAAAAATCACTTCTTCACCAAATATTCAGAAGATATTCGCTAATTGTTCAAAACAATTTGACAGATGAAGAAATTGAGTGGAGATCAAGAGTTTTAGGCGAAAGTTTTGCAGATGATGCAAAAGTCACTCTGAAAAAATTATTATCAAAAACTCTTGCTTTAAGAGATTTTGACTACCTCAGACAAGGTTTGATATTCAATTACATTTATAAAAATTCGGATTATTTTAAAAACATCAAATACCTAATCATTGACGATGGTGATGAAATCACTCCGATTTGTTTCGATTTTATCTCTTATCTTACACCTCAATTGAAAGAGGTATTCATTGCATTTGATGAAAAGGGCGCAAGCAGAACCGGATATTTGAGTGCAGACAGAACTGCCATATGGAAGTTTGAAGATTTGTTTAATCAAAAAGCTCAAAAATTAGTATCCCAGAACAAGTTATCAGCAGATGCCGAAAATTTATATTCCAACACTACAGAAAATAAATCAGAAAATCTTGAGAATTTCTCATTACAATCACCATCCAAAAGAGCTTCTATGGTTGATGATGCAATAAAACAAATTTCTTGCCTTTTTGCAAAAAATATTCAACCATGCGAGATTTCTATCATCACACCTGTAATTGATGACATGCTCAAATTTTCATTAAAAGAAAATTTGCATTGCAATTTAGTATTTTTATCAGGAAGTGAAAAACTTATCCAAAACAGATTTGTAAAAGCAGTTTTAACAATCTTAAAACTTAATTGCAATATGCGCTTATCAGAATTCGATTTAAGAGTTGTATTATCCGAATTTTTAGGAATTCCTATCAAATATTGTCAAAAAATATTAGAAAATTTTGAAGCGACAGGAGAACTTGTTGAGTATGAATTTTCAATAGAAGATTACACTAAAAAATATAAAAAATTTCTTAATTTATTAAACACATTATCCACAAATGAGGATAAACTCTCTGAAAAAATTTGCGATATTTTTAATGAGTTAGCAGAAATTTATTTTGTAAATTCTGTCGAACTAAATAAATTCAACTTTTTTGTGAAACAATTACAGGATTTTGAAAATGTTTTTGGAAACAATTTCAAAGACAGACAAGAAGAAATTATTACTCAAATAGAAAACTCAATCATTGCCGAAAATCCATATTCTACTTTAGAAATTGGAACCAATGATTTAATTATTTCAACTCCGCAAAAAATTATTGACAATCAAGTTAAGACCAAATATCAATTATGGCTTGATATTTCTAGTGACGAATGGGTAAAAAGCGATACAGGACCTCTTTATAACGCTTGGGTTTTCCAACGTGGCTGGGCAAAAGATGAATTTACAATTGATGACAATATTGAATTATCAAAAGAAAAAACGGCTCGAATTTTGAGAAAATTAACTCTTTGCGCAACAGAACATATATTCACATACTCAAGTCTTTTTGATGGAAACGGAATTGAAAACTTTGGCGGAATTGAAGAATATATAAAAGTAAGCGAAAACATTGAACAAAAAGATAATAATACCAAAACCTTCAACATTATCCCAAGAGATGACCAAAAGCCGGTTTTGGAATACAAACAGGGTAAAATGGCAATTTCAGCAGTTCCGGGAGCCGGGAAAACAACTATTCTTCTTGCATTAATCATCAAGCTTTTGGATAGAGGAATTTCACCTGAAAACATATTCGTAATGACCTATATGGAATCTGCAGCAAGAAATTTTCGTGACAGGATTAAAAATATAAGACAAAATTCGTCACAACTTCCTAATATCAGTACAATTCACGGACTTGCGCTCAGAATATTAAAAGAAAACGGGAACTACGAAAGATTAGGTTTATCATCTGATTTTGAAATCTGTGATGATACACAACGCTCAAGAATTGTTCGAGAACTTGCAACTAAATTAAAATTAAAAAAAACCGAAACAGATGAATTTGACAGAGGAGTTTCTGTTTTTAAAATCGGTGGCGGAGATTTTAATTCTGCAATAGCAACTACTGACAAAAAAATTATAAAATTCAAAACATTTTTTGAAGAATACCAAACAATTTTAAAAGAAAACAACTTAATAGATTATGATGACATGTTGATTTCTTCCGTAAAATTGTTAGAAGACAATCAAGATATCCGAACATACTACCAAAACATCTGTCAATACATTATTGAAGATGAGGCACAGGATTCATCATCGATTCAACAAAAATTAATCAATCTTTTGAGTGCCAAATACGGCAATCTAATTCGTTGTGGCGACATAAACCAAGCAATTACAACAACTTTTTCTAACGCTGATGTCGAAGGTTTTAGGAAATTCATCAAAGAAAGCAACAACGTAAGCATGAACTGCTCTCAAAGATGTACAAAAGATGTTTGGACTTTGGCAAACAATTTAGTAAAATGGGCAGAAATTCAACCTGAAACAAAAAATGCGTTTTTTGAAATATTTATGCAGCCGGTCGAGGGAAGAAATCCGGTTTCTGAGAACGCTTTACATTCAAACCTTTTTGAAAAGCCGATTGAAGAAAGAAATTACATTTTAAAAGAAATAAAACATGCTCTAAAAAAAGACCCAAAATGTACAATTGGCATACTTTTGAGGAGTAATTATCAAGTCGCACAATGGATTAATTTCATTAACAATAGCGGATTGAAAAGCATTACAAGAAGTGAAAGTCTTGAACAAAAATCAATATTCAGAACAATTTTTGCAATTATGCAAATGATTTTGCACCCATTTGACAATAACATTATCGCAGACAATTACGAAATTCTTGCAGAGATGGGATTTTACAAGCAACGTTTAGGACTTGAAATTCGCAAATACGAAAATCCGTTTATACAAGTAAATTGCGACAATATCGAAAATATTAATCTTGCACAATTTTATTGGGATTTAAACTATTGGAACTCTTTTCCGCACCTTGCACCGGAAGAACTCGCAATAAAAATTGGATTACATTATTTTTCTTCAGAAATAGAAAAATCCAACGTATATCTGATTTCTACCTTGATAAAAAGATTGAGCATGAATTATAAAACATTCCCAATTTTGATAGAAAGGTTGGGAGAATTGGCGAAAAAACCATCTTTGAGCGGGTTCAAATTCTTCTCAGAAGAAGATGAAAGTGACAAAGAATTTCTAGCCGGAAAAGTGCAGGTTATGACCCTCCACAAATCAAAGGGAGATGAATTTGACTATGTATTTATACCTGAATTATCAGAAAAATCTCTCACACTTGACTTCAATCAAATCAAACTAAAAAACGCTGATTTCACAGAGAACTTAAAACGTCTAAATCCGCAATACAAGGCAAAATCAGAGTTTGATATGAAACAAGAATTGATATCTGAAAACTTGCGACTTTTATATGTAGCAATCACCAGAGCAAAAAAATATTTGTATTTTTCAGCAAGCAAAAAAATCAAATCATTTGAAAAAATCATTGAGCAAGAACCCAGCTTAATTTTTGCAGAACTACTGCCAAACACGGAGGAAAATAATGACTAACTATTCACCAAATATGTTAAAAACCTTCAAAAGTTGTCCTCTTAAATATAAGTTTAAGTATATAGATAGAATTTCTCTACCGCAAAAAGCAAGCTTTTTTGAAAAAGGAAAAAAGGTTCATGCACTTGCGAACTATTACCTTAAAGGAGATGATATTTCTAAGTTTGAACCAACTTTAAATGAAAATGAAAAAATTGCGTGGAATAACTTAAAAAGCAATGAATTTTTCAGCTATAAATATGTAAATTCAGAATACAATTTATCTTGCAAAATCGGAGATTACTGGATTGGGGGAAGGTTAGATGCAATTGTAAAAAAACACAAAAATAAATCTGAAACTTATTACATTCTTGATTACAAAACCGGTTCTATCCCCAAAAACCCTGAATATGATTACCAAACAATGGTATATCTTCTTTGTCTGTCTAGTGCGCCTTTTATAACTCCACAAGATCAGATAAAATTTGTTTATATAGATTTAAAAAACAATCAAAATTGTGTAATTGATTTTACACAAGAAAAAAAAGTTGAATACGAAAAAGCGATAACAACAATTTGTTCAAATATCGAAAACATCCAAATTCCGGAAGATATTGAACATCAAAAAATGTGCGATTTTTGTGAATACAAAAAAATTTGTATGTAATATTAGTATTTTATTGCTTTTTCTTGCAATACTTTATAAGCACAATCATACCCTGATATATTACTTTTTATACTTGGACTACAATTAGCAGAATTATTCGCAATTCCGGCAGGAATTAGCCCTTTTGGACCTAATGCAAAAACGAAAATATCACGACCAAATTTATTAGGGCGTTTATCTCCATTTACATCAACATAAAAAATAATATATGCACTGTCTAAATATTCAGGAAATCCAAAAATTTCACTTAATGAGGGAGTAGTAAAATCAAAAACTACATTTGTTCCATCATTAAGAGTAAACCCCATATAATCAACACCAAACCCAAAATCTGTACTCCATCTTGCTTGTTCTCCAGACAAACTTTGAGTTTGTTTTGCCCAACACCCAGCTTCATTATCACATTTTCGAACTATTTTTAAATACGGTTCAAAACGTGCAAAATTTTCACGTGTTGATTCTTGATTACTATCAACAATAGTCCAAAAATCAATTTCGCCATATTCTTGTTGAGCAGATATAACAGCTTGTGATAAAATAGAATATGCTTTTTCTAATCTTGAAACAGTAGCAACATCTTGTTGTTTTTGAATTAACGTCGGCATGGTCATAGCTGCAACTACTCCAATAATTCCTAAAGTAATAAGGACTTCTGCTAAAGTGAAAGCTTTTTTCATACTCACCTCTTTATGACTAATATACTGGGTATATTATCATGATATTAGGTAGATTGTCAATATATTAGTTATTAAGATTAAGAGATGAAGAATAATGACACAATAAAGAAATTAGGGCAAAAAATCCGTATTGAAAGACAAAAAAGAAAAATGTCACAAGAAAAATTGGCAGAACTTGCAGACTTAAACAGAAATTTTGTTGGCATGATTGAACGAGGAGAAACAAATTTAACAGTAAAAAAGCTAGAAAATATAGCCAATGTTTTTGATATGGATATTATGGATTTATTTTCGTTTATTATTTAACTAGATATTTAATTTTAACTTTTTTGAACACAAAAAAGACTTCCTATTTTTAGGAAGTCTTTTTTCAAAATCATAATCAATTGACTATTTGATTTCAACAGTTGCGCCAGCTGCTTCAAGTTGTTTTTTGATAGCTTCAGCATCTTCTTTTTTGATGCCTTCTTTAACAGCTTTAGGAGCGCCATCTACTAAATCTTTAGCTTCTTTCAAACCAAGACCTGTGATAGCTCTAACTTCTTTCAATACAGCGATTTTGTTAGCACCAGCTGATGCCAAAATTACGTTTACTTCAGAAGCTTCTTCAGCTGCTGCTTCACCTGCTGCTGGAGCTGCTGCTACTGCTACTGGAGCTGCTGCAGATACGCCGAATTTTTCTTCCATAGCTTTTACTAATTCAGCTGCTTCTAACAAAGTTAATTTTTCAATTGATTCTAAAATTGTTTCTACGTTACTCATTATTTTTCTCCTTTTGTTTTTTTTGTTTAAGTTTTCACTAGTGTGTTAAATTACTGCAAAATTTAAGCTGATTTTTGATCTCTGACTGCTGCCATAGCTCTTGTAAGTTGAGCCATAACTGCGTTGATAGATCCAACAATACCTGAAGCTGGTGAGTTGATAGAACCAAGAATTTTCGCAAGAAGTTCTTCTTTTGAAGGCATTTTTGCCAATGCTTCAGCTTCTTTAGCTGACAATAGGTTTCCATCCAATGCACCACCTAAGATAGCACCTTTTTTGGTATCTTTAATAAATTTTGCAACTGCTTTTGCAGGACTTACTTGATCTTCAAAACCGAAAGCAATAGCTACAGGTCCTGTTAGAGAATCAGCAAGTACTTCAAAATCAGTACCCTTCAAAGCGATTTTAGCCAAAGTATTTTTTGTTACCATGTAATCGCCACCATCTTTTTGAATATTTCTTCTCAAGTTAGTGATTTCTTCTACTGTGTAACCTTTATACTCAGTCAAAATAGCTACTTGGGCTTTTTCTGCTTTTGCTTTTATAGCATCTATTTTTTCAGATTTAAAAGCTTTTGTTGCCATGATTAGCTCCTTTTGTTTGTATTACTTGATTGATTTAACAATCTGTTATCGACCGATTTTACCCAAATACTAAAAAAGACTTCGCTTTTCCAATATTGGACCGCAAAATCTCACAGGTTAACAAATCTATTTTTATATTTCGACTGTTCACCTCGGTTAGCTGATATTTTAAGGGAGTTTCTCCGGTACTTTGCACATTCTTTGCACACAACTTGGAATTTTACTCGGTTCAGACTTTAATCTTCGCCTAACTCCCGCTAACTGTCTGCGGTATATTTTCATAGTATAGGAAAAAATATAAAAAATCAATAGGAGATTAATTTTTCTTAACTAATGACCAAACATCACAATGCCCGTTTATATCATAAGCACCACGCAAAAAAGGAGTATATTTAGGTTCTGAGTACAATTCGTAACGCATGCAAAAATTTCCTAAACAAACCGCCTCGTTTTGAATATGCAATGTCAAAAGTTTTTCCAACAACGGATAAACATCCGTCTTAAAATTCGTATTATCATCAAAAACATCCACAGAAATGTAGCTTATTAACAGCCATTTTTTCTTTTTCATATTTAATCTAATTCTGTTTATTGACAAATCTATAAAACTCAACAAATTATCAACATTTTCAAAATCATTCAACAAAATCAACATCTTGTCGCCGGTTTTTGCGAACTTACAACCGGTTATATTTTTGATTGAAGCATAAAAAATCTTGAAAGCTTCATCTTCTTTTTCTTTAACACCTTCGTCAGCATCGCCACCCCAACAACTGTCTACCATCATATTTTTAGCTTTTAACTGGACTAAAACTGCTACATTGTTACATTTTTTGATATTCTTTTCAACTTCTTTTTGGAGTGACTTATTAAAACGTTCTTCTTTTTTTTCTTTACAACCATTAATCAAATCGTCCAAAAAACCAATTGCTCTGTGAAAATAATACTTTGACTTTGCAATACCAAAAACAATGACAATTGCAATCAAATCAAATAACAAAAGCGAGCCATCAATAAATACTCCGCCTAATTCAACATCTTGCTTATAGAACAAATGTACAAATTCAGATACGCTATCCGCAATAGGTTTCGCAAAATCAAATGCCGAAACATTAATCAAGCTCAAAAACCAATACGTCGCCGTCAAAAACACTAAAATCATTAGTGCTATTTGTAAAACAAACAAAAGATTGATTATCCCTTGAAGTATTTTTGTTAACAGTTTATAAATTCCAATCATTAATTTCCCAACGCTACATTATCAATTAGTCTTACATTCCCGATTTTCAATGCAATAAATACAATTGTATTATCATCTGCGACTTGCTTTTCTTCCAAATCGTCACCATCTCTAAATTCTAAATATTCAAGAGAATGGTTTTCATTCAAATAAGGATAAGCTATTTCAGTCAATGCTTTTACATCAGTAATTCCTTTTTTAAAGCAAGCTTTTATATTAAACAAAATTTTGCTCAAAGCCAAAGCATTAACTTTATCTTCTTCAGACAAATATTTATTTCTTGACGACAAAGCTAAACCACTTTCCTCTCTAACAATAGGACAAGGAATAATTTGAACAGGAATATTCAAATCTTTAACCATTTTCTTTAAAATAATCAATTGTTGTCTATCTTTTTCGCCGAAAAACGCAAAATCCGGTTGAACTATATTAAATAATTTATTTACAACGGTACAAACCCCATCAAAATGACCTACCCTTGACTTTCCACACAACTTATTTACATAGAAAAATGGTGGAATAACATAAGTCAAAAAGTCGTTTGACATAATATGTCCTTCGCCATACATTTCTTTTGGAGATGGAGCAAAGACTATATCTACACCAGCATTTTCACACAATTTTTCATCTGCTTCAAGTGTTCTCGGATATTTATCTAAATCTTCTCCTGGACAAAATTGAATTGGGTTTACAAACACCGAAACAACCGTTTTATCGCATTTTTCAACACTTTTTTTAATAAGGCTCAAATGTCCATTATGCAAAGCTCCCATAGTCGGAACTAGCCCAACTGTCAAACCTTGCTTTTTCCACTCTCTTACTTTTTCTCTAACTTCTGCTATTGTATGAACTAACATAGTATCACTCTCTTTCACTATAATTTTAGCACAAAATTATATTTTATTTTCAATTAAAAAACTTCTTCATCTGACGGAAAATGTCCGTTCTTCACGTCATCATTGTATTTTTTCGCACAATTGTAAATTAATTCTTTCATATCACCATACTTTCTAGCAAATTTTGGTTTAAAATCAGAAAACTTGCCAAAAACATCATCTGATACCAAAACTTGTGCGTCGCAATACTTTCCAGCTCCACAAGAAATTGTCGGAACAGAAATATTTTCTGTAATATATTTTGCAACCTCCTGAGGAACCATCTCTAAAACAATCGAAAACACACCTGCATTTTCCAGCTCTTTAGCTTGCTTCAAAATTTCTTCCGCAGCTTCTTGAGTTTTACCCTGAATTTTATATCCGCCTAAAGTATTCAAAAACTGTGGAGTAAAGCCCAAATGTCCCATTACAGGAATTCCACTTTCAACAAGACGTTTAATTACGCTCAAAATATAATCGCTATAACCTTCAATTTTAACTGCATTTGCACCTAATCTTACCATCTGACCACAATTTTTTATGGCAGTTGGAATATCAGTGTGATAACTTAAAAATGGCATATCTGTAACTACCATAGCGTGCGAAACTCCTTTAGCAACGGCTTTTGTAAAAATACTCATTTCTTCAACACCGATACTGTGAGTTGTTTCGTAACCCAAAGCTACCATCGCCAAACTATCGCCAATTAAAACAATATCAATTCCAGCTTCGTCGATATATTTTGCCGTTGAATAGTCATAAGCAGTCAAAACGGAGAATTTCTCTCCGTCGTTTTTGTATTTTTGAATTGTTTTAACTGTAATTTTTTTTACCATTATACTGCGCAACCTTGTTTTTCAGCCAACTTTGCAGACGGTTTAATTTTTTCGCCTTTTTGTTTTTTTCTAAACCAATAATAAATTGCTCTTGCGACACGGTTTGAACTATGTCTAACAAGTCCTTCTTTACTATCTTCAATCAATTTTCTTGAGAAAATAGAAAATCCCATTTTTCGAATATTTTCAACATCTATTTTTACAGGATAAGAGCCGGACAATTGATATTTTTGAGCCAAATTAGACGGCATAAAATCATTTACCAAAACTGCATCTATTATCTTTTTACTACCTGCATGAGTTACCAACGCATTAATATGATCACTTACACTATAACCATCAGTTTCACCAGGTTGTGTCATAATATTACATACATAAATCTTTTTAGCTTTTGATACCGCAATTTCATGCGCAATTTCTTTAATCAATAAGTTTGGAGTTACACTAGTATATAAACTTCCAGGTCCAAGAATAATTAATTCAGCATCTCTAATCGCCTCTATTACATCCGGCAAAGCTCTGCAATTTTGAGGATCTGTGAATAATCTTTTAATTTTACCATGAGCTTCTGGAATATTAGATTCACCGTGAATAATTCTACCATCTTCCATTTCTGCAACCAACTTCATATCATCAAGAGTAGAAGGAAGAACTCTACCACGAATAGACAATACATTAGAAGATTCTTTTACGGCTCTATACATATCACCTGTAATTGAGCAAAGCGCAGTCAAGAACAAGTTTCCAAAACTATGCCCTTCCAACCCTTCACCAGTCTTAAATCTGTATTGGAACAATTTTGTAACCAAATCTTCATCATCAGCTAAAGCAGCAATACAGTTTCTAATATCTCCAGGAGGCAAAACTCCCATTTCTTCACGTAATCTTCCTGAACTTCCGCCATCATCACCAACGGTAACAACTGCAGTAACATTGTTTGTAATATTTTTTATACCACGTAACAACATAGATAAACCTGTTCCGCCTCCAACTGCAACAATTTTAGGTCCTCTATTAAGTTTACGTCTTCTATATAAATTTTCTAATAAAGAATGATTACTTCCACCATCAATCATTGACAAGTTTGTTTTTTGCCAACCTTTGAAAAAAACACCAGCCCCAACCATTACAAAAGCAAAAGCAAGCCACTCGGTAGATAGGTTCATTGCTACTTTTCGGATAAATTCCATTGTATAAAACACTGGCTTAATGTCAAATAAAATCAAAACGCCTAATGTCATTAAAACTGCGCCTAAAAATATCAACGCAAACCATCTTTTAACCTGCAATCCAGGCATAAGCCACATTACATCTTCCGGCAATCTTACATTTTTTCTAAAATCTTTTATCACAATTATACCTTCTTCTATTCTACCCAACCTGACAAACACGCATTTTTATAGTTAACCGGAACCGGTGTAATAATATTATGAGCATGCTTAATTAAATCTAACGAATTTGAAAGTCTGTTTGTAAAGTGAATTGTATCCGCTTTTACAACAGTTTTTCCACCTTCAATATTTGAAACCTGAGATGTAGCCAAAAGCTGCTTTAATCTTTGAATTTCAACATCTGTATTTTCATTGTCTTTTGCAACAGTATTTACCGTTCCATCAACATTATACATTTTTTCTAAACAAACTTCATGTGCAACCGGAATATTTATCAATTCACCTGTTTTTTCTGTAATTTCACCTGTCGCACCATAATAAACAAGCCATTCTGAGCATTTTTTAATTGCCTTTGCCACAGAACAAGCGAATGAAAAATCTTCCGCACATCTTTTGTACATAGCTCCATGCGGTCTTACATGTTCAATTTCCATGTGCATAGATTTTGCAAATGACATCAAAGCACCTACCTGATAAACAACAAGAGCTTCTATTTCATCTTCATCAAGGTTCATATCTCTATAACCAAAACCTTGAATATCATCAAAACCGATATGCGCACCGACAACAACATTTTTTTCTTTTGCTTTCAACAACGCATTACGAATTGTCAACGGATCTCCAGCGTGAAATCCACACGAAACATTTACAGAACTTGCATAATCTAATAAATCAAATTCCGCATTGTTTTTATAAATACCAAAACTTTGAGCCAAATCAATGTTAAAATCTATATTTTTTATCTGTTTTCTCTCTAAAATATCCTGCATAATCATCTTTCCTATATAATAAAATAATTATACCTAATAAAAAATTAATTACCAATATCTTTACATAATATTAATCAAAATAAAAAAGATGAAGAAAATTTCATTTCTCCATCTTATAAATTGTCAGAACAATAATGCCGACCAATTTTATATTTAATATAATTAATAATTCATTTCCCAATTATTATTAAGAATTCTCCCAAAGCAACCATACCCCGGAACTACACCACTTCCTTGGCAATATGTATCATAGGCATCATTTCTCAAGCTTTCTGATAAAGGAGCTGGACTTTTATAGTCATAATCATCAATCACACCATCATTGTACAATGCCATCCAAAACAAATCACGCCCCAAAATATTCGGACCTTTCTTACCGTTAACATCAACAGTAATATTCGCAATTTTATTAATACCATTTCCAACTTGAGCATACATAAATCTCACAGATGCTCCACTTGCAAGAACATAAGAAGTATTAATATCAAAATCAATAGTTCCACCCTGCAATGTTTTATAAGAATCCGCAAAACAAGGAGTTAAAGAATTTTCGCAAGTTTGAGTGGTTTTAAAATAGCTTGTCATTAAGTTATTACAAACCTCTTGAGAAGTTAACCCTGCTTCTGTCAAATTAACCGCATTTCTATCTGTTTGGAAACGCAAAATAGCTTGAGAAAATTCATTATAAGTCTTATGTAATTGAGTTACATAGGATTGACGTTGGTAATTTTGCATCAATGCTGGAACAGTCATAGCTGAAACTACACCGATAATACCAAGAGTAACAAGAACTTCAGCCAATGTAAAAGCTGCACTGCGTAGACCATGATTATGAGAGGGTTTTAGACTATTGCCCCCCCCCCGATGAGCTTAAATAAATTCTTTTTCATAAAAATTCCTCTCTATTCTCTGTCAACATCTCTATTTTAACAAATTTTTTATTATTTTTCAAGTAGTTGCCCAAATTCTTCCCTATTTGTCATAGGAAAGATGGGTGAAAGCTTATAATATAAATTCCCTCACGTGCGTAGCATCTATGATATTTCTCTAATCATTTCTTGTGCTTCTTCACACTCAGGGAAAGTATCGGTGATTTTATCAAGAACTCTCAACGCTTCATCTTTTTCACCCAATTTTTCATAGCATTTTGCACTGTTCAACAACAGGTTCACATTCAACGGATTTTTTTCAAGCATATGTTTGAAAATTCCGTTTGCTTGCTCAAAATTTCCTAATTCAAAATAGCATAATCCTAACATGTGCTCGCAATCATAAGTTTTTTGAAGTTCATATGATTTAACAAAATACATTTTCGCATCTTCTATTTCACCTTGAAGATATCGGATTTTGCCTGCTATAAAATACATAAAATCATTATTTGTTTCGTGATGAAGAGCGTGTTGAATTTGCTCATAAGCCTTGTCAAAATCTTTCAACTGAATTTTATTCAATGCTGAAAACGCAAGAGCATCAGTATGATGAGGGTCTAGCTCAATTGCTTTTTGATAATATTCATCAGCTTTTTTGAAATCCGTTGTAGCGTGTAAATAATTTGCATATTCATACACAATATCAAAGTTTTCAGGCGCAAGTTTTAACGCAGTATCAAACTCGTCTTTTGCATAATCAAACAATCTTTTACTCAAATACAAAACACCCAAATCCTTGTGCGCAAGTGCAAAATCTGGATTAAGTTCAACAACTTTTTTCAAAATCTTTTCAGCTTTATCCATATCATTTGTTTTTACACACAAATGCGCATATTCATAATAAATTTCATGAGAAACATTTCCCTGAATAAGAATTTTTTCATATAAAAGTTTTGCATTAGAGAACTGTCCTATTTTTACGTAAATGCTTGCCAATTTTCTTAACATAGAAACTGATTTTGGATTAAGCAAAACAAGTTGCGCCAAAATTGTAATCGCACTTGGATATTCTCCTACGGCATCATAACAACACGCCAAATTATATTGATAATTATGCTTTTCAGGATGATGAATTGATAAAATCTTGTAATGTTTAATAGCTTCTTCCAACTGATTTGATTTAACCTCAGATAGCGCAAGTGCAACCAAATAATTATCTTGAGGTTCAATTTCATAAGCTTTTCTGAAAAACTCGCAAGCCTCTTTATGCTTATTTTGAAGCTGTAAAATTGAAGCAATATTAAAATATGTAATGGAATTATTCGGATCAAATTCACTTGCTTTCATAAAGTTTTCGTAAGCTTTATCAAGATTTCCAACGGTTACATAACAAGTACCTAAGTTATTATAAAGTTGAGAATGTTCAGGATTTAGTTCCAAAGCCTTTTCTAAATATTCTAAAGCCTCATCAAACTTTCTCAATGCCATACAAGCAGTTCCTGCAATATAATAAACAGTATAATCGTCTTGAACATACTCAAGAGCTTTTTTAGCGGTATCAATTGCTTTTTGCGGTTCTTTATTTTTTACATAAACAATTGCAAGATTTTTATAAGCATCAACATAACTACTACGCATCCTCAAAACTTCTTCATATGCTGAAATTGCGTGCAAATAATCATCTTGATTGTCATAACAACTTGCAAGATAAAACCAGCTTGTGGCATCATCTTTATATTTAACCACAGTTTCAAAAACGCCCTGCCCTTCTTTAAATTCACCCAAATTTATATGACAAAGCCCCAAAAGTTTCAAAGCTTCTGCATCTTTTTCATCACCATGAATAAGTTTTGCTAATTCTTCTTTAGCTTCTACATATTTTTTATTATTAATAAGTTCGTTTATTTTTTCCAAATTTTCCATACCAAAATTATAGCTCAAACATACAAGACTTTACAGATTTTGCAAAGATATGGTATAATATTATATCAACGCCTTACAAAAATCATCAAAATTTGTCCGGAAAGGAATAAAAACAATGGGAAAATCTTCTAAAAAATACCCACAATATTCGGCCGGAACAATCAGTATAAACGGGAATTCCAAAGCATCTACATACAAAACAGGGAATAATATATATTCAAACTATAATATGTCAGATGCAGAAAAACAAGCGTACGATTATGCGCAAAAATCATTCGCAAATTCCCTCTCATCAGTTAACGTCTTTGATGACGAAACTAAAAAGAACTTACAATCACAATTGAACGCATACACACTTGATGGGCAAAAACTTATAAATAACTTATACACTCCAATGCTAAGCAATTTAAAAAACGACATCGCATCAAGGTTTGGCAATCTTGACAATTCTGTTTTTATGGACAATTTAAACTCAATTGAAGCAAACCGTGCAAATTCAATCAATGATTTAGCACAAGATGTTTTGGCAAAAAGGGATGAACTTGTAAATAACGAACTTTCGCAAAGATACACGTATTTGAGTTTTTTACAGGATATCCAAAACCAAATTAACTCAAATGCCTTGAATTACATCTCAGGTTCACAATCAAACAGTTCATCAGGGAACTCTTATAACGCACAGAGCTATAATGCCTCACAATCATCCGGCAGTACTTTTGGCAAATATGCAAACCTTGCATCAGGTGTACTAAGTACAATGGGACCTTATGGAGTTGCAGCCTCAGCAGCATTACAAATTGCAAAAAATTATATTTAATACACCACTTGAAAACATTGAAATAATATGTTATAATAAAGGAAAGGGCGGAGCAAGTTCCACCTTGCCCCTTTAAAAGCCCTCTAAAGCGTTTTTAGCGTTAGTATTATCAGCAAGATAAGCACTAACGCTTTTTCAGTAATACTGATTATCACTTTATATCACCTCCCTTCATTTACGATTTATTCAAATTTACAGTTTGTCCCGCAAACGAAAGTTAATGATTAGGGCTTACCCTATTATTAATAGTAACAAAATTTATATGTTTTGCATCATCTATTTATTGTAACATTTTTAAATTATTATCTTAGGTTTCAATAAACTATATTTATTTTCTTTTTATTATATAATAGGGTTATGAACATAATACAAGAATTTGACACAATCGCAGCAATCGCAACCCCTATCGGTACTGGTGGAGTTGGAGTTATTAGAATTTCAGGTGACAAAAGTTTTGAAATCATAGACAAAATTTATTCTCGACACAATCTTGAAGCCGGCAAGATTTCTCACGGCTGGATTATGGATAATGATAAAAAAATTGACGAAGTAATCCTTCTTCCTTTCAAAAATCCACACAGTTATACAGGCGAAGATGTTATCGAAATCCACTGTCACGGCGGAATTAACGTTGTCAGAAATATTCTTGAAGTTGTTCTTAAAAATGGTGCGAGAATGGCAGAGCGTGGAGAATTTACCAAACGTGCATTCTTGAATAAAAAAATGGATTTGTCCCAAGCTGAAGCAGTTGCAGACTTAATTCATGCAAAAACAAGAGATTTTGCAAAACAATCTGCAAAAAATTTATCTGGAGTTTTGGGAATTAAAATTAAAGAAATTAGGACTGATATTTTCAATGTTTTGTCAAAAATTATTGCCGGAATAGATTTTCCTGAAGATGTTGCAGAACCTGAGTATGACTACATAATTTCAGAGTTTGAAAAAGCTCTCACAAAAATAAATAAAATTCTTGCCTCAGCAAATTCATCAAACATAATGCGTCAAGGAATAAAAATTGCAATTGTAGGAAAACCAAATGTCGGAAAATCCTCGCTTTTCAACACTCTTTTGAACGTTGAACGTGCAATAGTTACTGATATTGCAGGCACTACAAGAGATGTTTTGACCGAAACTCTTGATTGGGATGTTGCAATTACACTTGTCGACACTGCCGGAATTAGAGATAATGACGAAGTTGGCAAGGTTGAAGAAATCGGGATTGAATATTCTAAACAATCCGCAGATGAAGCCGATCTTGTATTATTTTTATATGATGCTACAAAAGGAATAAATGATGATGACAAAGCTATTTTAAACTTAATTAAAGACAAAAATCATATCATTATTGCTAATAAAGCAGATTTGGTAAAAGACAGAAAACACGACACATTCTATCTTTCAACCGTTACAAAAGAGGGACTTGATGAATTAAAAGAAAAAATCAAACAGACTGCTTACAATTTTTCACTTGAAGATACTGAATTTGTAACAAACAACAGACAACAAGATTGTTTGCTAAAATGCAAAGAAAGCTTAACCCAAGCACTTGATGCAGCGAAAATTCATCAATTGCAAGATTTAATCTCAATTGATTTGAAATCTGCGCTTCTTTATCTTGATGAAATTACAGGTGAAGTAATTACAGATGATATTTTAAACAATATTTTTGACCATTTTTGTATCGGCAAATAAAATTACAAAATTAAAACATAAACTCATAAGCATCACCAATATTTTCAGAAACAGGTTTTTGCGCATTTGGGTTATACAAAAACTGTTCGTACATTGGAATAAATTCTTCTGCATTTGTGTCAGGTCCCATATATGGAAGGACTGTTGAAGTCTGAAAACGATTATATTTTCTTTCCCGATTATAAATTACTTTTTCTTCAAATTGTGGCATATCTTTTGCAGACAAAATTTTATCTTTATCTTGTCGACCAACATGCTTAATATAATTTTCAAACTCAAATTTTCCTGCTTTTGAAGAAATTATAGGAGCAAAAATCACATTCATATTTTTCTTTTGCAAAACTCTACCCATTGGCGCAAAATGATCGGTTCTAATCAATTCGTCATAAGGGAATTGTTCTTGCAACATTAAAAGTCCCGAAATCATATAATCATCCATAACAACAAGTGTTGAATTTTTGGGCAAAATATCCAAATTCGGGATCATAGTTCCAAAATTTTCACTCGTTTTTACAAATAAGCTTTTAGAACTGTTCACATTATTTGCATGTCTGTACATATAATTTGTAATTGCAAAACTCTTTTCTACATTCGGAATTATATGATAAACATTGGCAGTATCCTGATTTGTTTTATGTAGATATTCTGTAATCTTAGCATGAATATCCTTCAAATATTTTCCATACTTGCGCGGGGTAATAATTTCTGTCATTGCATTCAAATAATCCAAAACATATTTTTCACCCAATTCTATTGGCACATCCCCATTTTTTGGAATATCTTTTATAGAATTATAAAACTTATTAAAATCAGGCATAATAGGATTTACATTTTTTGCAATCTGTTCAGGTGTCGGATTTTTTACAATATCTGCCTTTAAAATCTGCACATCAACTCCACGCCGTTGCAATTTTCCTAAAACATCACCATTTAAAACATAGTTGAGATTATATAAGATGCTTTTGCCATTTTTATTTTGGTAATGTTGAGCTTTTTTTAACTTTTCAACTGTAAAATCTTCCAACGACTTAGATTGGTTGAAAAAATTATATCCATTTTCAAAATTTTCAATATAAAGAGGATTTTTATCTTTAAAATATTCTTTTGAATTTATTTCGATAAAATCGAGCCATTTTAACATCTCAACATCCACAACCATAGCAGACTTATTTGTTTTTAGCGAATGAGAAAAATTTCTTTTTCCAACATAGCCTAAAGCATCCGCAAGACAAGGATTACGCCACATAAATAACTCTTTTTTTACAGGCAAAGATTCAATATTATAAAACCCTTTTCTATGCAAGCCTTTTTCAATATTACACAAACTCTTATAACTTGAATATTCAGTCAGCATTCCCATAGCGTTATAGACATTTTTTTCATCAAGACCTGTTCGTTTGACGACATTTGATGCAATTTGTTTGATATCATCAGGTTTTAAAATTCCCATATCTTGTTCAAGTCTGTTATAAAAAGTCTTTACACCATCATAAAAACCGGTAGTAGCAGTCTTTTCAAACCTATCAATACCACTAAAAGATACACGACTTACATAATTAAATCGCTTGTTCGGGTAAATATTTGGGGTATATAAATAGCTATTTATTCCATTGACTCTCATATTTATATCAAGTCAGAACAAAAAACTTTTTGCTAATAAGAAAAATATTTATCAAAATCTACATCGTCAAAACTGCAAAGAAGCTTGTACACCTCGTCATTTTCATCCATTCGCTGAAAACTATAATCATCAAACTTCCAATACTTAGGACTTATTCCCTGAACCCTCACAATTCCGGCATCTTTCAAAATCGCAAGTTTCTTTTTTACTATATCCACAGGTAATTCAACCATTTTGGCAAGCTCTACCGCCGTAACCCAGTTTTCAACCGCTCCTTTTTCTGGGGTCATGAACATAAGTTCAAGCCCGACTTTTTTCAAATCTTTATCTTCAATTTCCGGTTCGTAATCGTACATAATTTTATCCTAACGTAAAAAATACCTCACGTTATCCTTCTTACAGATTATATTACGGCAGATTTTGAAAAAACTTTAATTTTCAGTAAAAATCTTTATAGCTCTAGGCAAAATCCCTAAACAATACGAAATCACAACCCCATAATTTGTAATCGGAACATTATTTTGGTTCGCAATCAAAACTCTTGACAAAACCTCTCTACGGTTTGTCATACAAGCCCCACAATGAATTATAAGTTTGTAGTCCTTAATATCAGGGAAATCATGACCGGCATAGTTATGTATTACCAAATTTTTACCAGTTTTTTTTCGCAAAAGATTTGGAATTTTAACTCTCCCAATATCATCTTCTATCGCATGGTGCGTGCAACTTTCAAGAATTAGCACCATATCCCCATCTTTCAAATTTTCAATTGCTTTCGCACCATTTACAAATTCATCCAAATCACCTTTTAATCGTGCAAAAAGAATTGAAAAGGATGTCAAAGAAACATTTTCAGGAACAATTTCAGAAACTTTTTTAAACGCCTGACTATCCGTAACAACAAGAGCAGGCGGAGTTTTCAAGTTATCTAAAGCATCTTTCAATTCGCTTTCCTTAACTACATAACTCAAACAATTATTGTCCAACAAATCTCTCAATGTCTGAACTTGTGGCAGAATAATTCTACCTTTAGGAGATTCCTTATCAATCGGAATAACAAGAATTACCGTACTTTTTGCTGGCACTAAATCTCCAACTATTTTAGGAGAGTTTACAAAGTCTTCCGGCAAAAGGTTGACCAAAGCCTCTTTAAACTTAAAAACTATTTTTTCATCCTTTTTGACTGACGTATATATTATATTAGACAATTCTGATTTTAAGTCTATATGAAAACTTTTTGGAGCTAAATCGCATTTATTTACAACTATTAAATAAGGAATTTTTAATTCTTTAAACTTTTCAATCAAATCATTTTCAAATTTACCAATTCCATTGAAATCACAAACAACAACCGCAACATCAATTCTATTCACAACTTTCATCGTTTTTTCTATACGTTGTACTGATAATTCTGTTTCATCATCCAATCCCGCAGTATCAAGAAACGTCACAGGTCCAACAGGCAACAACTCCATTGATTTTTCGACAACATCGGTAGTAGTTCCCGCAATATCAGAAACTATTGAAACTTCTTGATTAGTAATTTTATTTAGCAAAGACGATTTACCTACATTAGTTCTTCCAAAAACTCCGATATGTAAACGCATTGATTTTAATGATTTCATTATTATTTTCCTCAACATAAAACACAAAAGACTGCCAAACGACAGTCTTTTGTAAATCCTAGATATTACCTCTCAAATTTCTAAATTCGCTTACGTTCATAAAGAAATTTTCACTTCCACCTAAATAGCGAAAGACACGAGAGTTATTAACCTCTGATACCCAATTTCTTGATTAATTCTCTGTATTCATCAAGATTTTGAGATTTCAAATAAGAAAGTAATCTTTTTCTTTTACCTACCATCATCAAAAGACCTCTTTTTGTTGCGAAATCTTTTTGATTAGATTTTAGGTGTTCAGTAAGTTCTGAAATTTTTTGGCTCATCATAGCAACTTGAACTGCTGTAGATCCAGTATCTTTTTCATTCTTACCGTAAGTTTTTACGATTTCTTGTTTGTTTTTTAAGTTCATTTTAATTTTCCTTTTCTTGTTGAGTGATTATTGGCGTAAGCACTCTACAAGTTGCATGATAATATATTAAAGGAAAAATTGCAAGCATGAAAATAAAAACATGTTACAGATTTTTAAACAATCCTATGTGTCTGATAATTTGCACTCTGCAAAGCTGCAATAAATTTTGTATAAGCTTCGTTTACAGAATTTGAGGTTTTATTATAAACACCCTGATCAAATAGCGAATTACTTGCACTCATAGTATTAATCAAATCATTTTTGTTAGAAACCTGATATTTTGACATCAAACTGTTGTTAATAGAAGTTTGTTGTCCCAAAAGAGCTTTATATTGAGCCTCTAATTCTTTATAATTTGCAATAGCAGCTTCCGATTGTTTTTGATGCTTGTCATAAGCCTCCATTCGCATTTCATAAAAAGCTTTTTGAGGATCAAATTTTGCAAATGTGAATGCAGATTGACTTTTAAGAGCATTAGTAAAATATTGTTGATATGACATTACATTTTTAAGCGGACTTTTATTAAAGTCACTTTCAGTCATTACCGTATTTTGAACCTGTTTTACGTCACTCATAGTTATCCTCTCTTGTATATATAAAGTATTTACGTATTAAATAATTGCTATTTTTGTAAAGAAATATTGCGCTGAATAAGTTTTTCTCAATAATTATTTATGTTATAATTTTCCTATGATTGATAGATATTCACGTGAAGAAATGAAAAACATTTGGGATTTGAACTCAAAATTCCAATACTACCTAAATGTGGAAATTGCAGTAGCTGAAGCTTATGCGGATTTAGGAACTTTCCCAAAACAAGATGTTGAAGAATTAAAGAAAAAAGCGAAATTCAATGTCGAAAGAATTGACGAAATAGAAGCAGAAGTAAAGCACGATGTCATCGCATTTTTGACCTGCGTGAACGAAAGTTTAGGAGATTTGGCAAAATATATGCACGTCGGAATGACTAGTTCTGACGTAATTGATACCGCATTTGCATTACAAATCCAAGATAGCGGAAAAATAATTCTTCAAGATTTGGATGAAACAATTCAATCAATGAAAGATTTGGCTAAAAAGCATAAAGAAACTGTTTGTATCGGGCGTTCTCACGGTGTTCATGCAGAAATTATGACTTTTGGCGTAAAAATTTGCAACTGGATAGACATTTTGGAACGACAAAGAAATAACTTTGTCCACGCTCTTGACGAAATCAGAGTTGGTCAAATTTCAGGTCCTGTCGGGACTTATAGCAATATTCCTCCAGAAGTTGAAGAAGTTACTTGCAAAAAGCTAAACTTAAAACCTGCAAGAATGTCTACACAAATCATTGCAAGAGATTATCACGCATACTTTATGCAGTCATTAGCCTTAATTGCAAGCGTAATAGAACAATTCGCAACAGAAATTCGCCACTTGCAAAGAACTGAAGTTTTGGAAGTTGAGGAAGGATTTGGCGAAAAACAAAAAGGTTCATCTGCAATGCCTCACAAAAAGAACCCAGTACTCTCCGAAAATTTGTGCGGTTTGGCAAGAGTTGTAAGAGCAAATTCTATCGTTGCATTGGAAAATATTCCATTATGGCATGAAAGAGATATCTCTCATAGTTCCGCCGAAAGAATAATTTTTCCAGACAGTTTGACTTTAGTTGACTTTATGCTGAATAGATTTAACGGAGTTGTAAAAAATCTTGTTGTGCATGAAAAAAATATGTTGAAAAACACAAACAAATTCGGTGGAATTGTTTATTCTCAAAGAGTTTTATTGAAACTTATTGAAAAAGGATTAACAAGAGAAGACGCATATAGATTAGTCCAAAGAAACGCTCTTGATGCGTTTGAAAATGATGGCGATTTCAGGATTAATCTCTTGAATGACAAAGATGTAGAAAAACTTTTAACTCCAAAAGAAATTGATGCAATCTTTGACAAATCTGACTTTCTAAAAAATGTAGACATAATATATTCAAGAGTTTTAGGAATATAAATAATATGGCAATATATTTTTTCTATGGCGAAGAAGATTACAACATCGAACAAGAGGTTGAAAAACTAAAGAAGGGACTTGATAAAAACTTTCTTGAAATGTCTTTCAAAACCTATGATTGTCCAAAATTTCCAGACTTAATTTCTATTTTGCGTTCTCAACCCATGATGTTTGGGAAAATGCTTATTGTCATAAATTGTCTTGATTATTTCTCTAAAGCTTTTGATGAAAAAGAACTTAAAGAAATTGAAGAAGCCTTAGAAAATAATAACGAAAACCTTGATATTGCTTTTGTTGCACAACTTCCACGAAACGAAGGTAAAAAGATTGATGCTCGTAAAAAATTATTTAAAATCTTAAAGAAATACAACGCAAAAGAATGTCCGCTTATCCCGACATACAAAACTATTGAGCTTGAAAGTTGGATTACTAAACAAGGCAAATCAAAAGGGATTAAACTTGATAGAAATGCACTAACTGCAATAATTTCACAAATAGGGAATAACCTTAGACAAATCAATGGAGAACTCGACAAACTCAAACTTTTCGCCTATCCAAAAGATATTGTCACCGCTGATATGGTTAAAGAAATCTGCATTTCTAATGAAGATTTGTTTGCTTTTTCAGATTTCCTTATGGAAAACGAAAAAGACAAAGCTCTTTTGGAGTACAGAAAACTTCTTGACACAAGATATCCGTTAGAAATCTTGTCAACATTGCAAACTATGCTCAGACGTTGGATTATATTGAAGGCAAGAGGGCAAAATTCTTCTCTTATGGAGCTTTCAAGAATGACAGGAATGCACGAGTATGTTGTAAAATTAACATTGCAAAAACTCAAAAAAAATAATTTAAAAGATTTAGTTAAATTAAAGGAAAACTTGACAGAGGCAGAATTTCGCATAAAAGCCGGACTTGCACTAGATGTTGAAAAAGAGGTAGAAAATGCACTTTTCAGAAATTAACGAAAAATACCCATTTTTAATGAAATATTTTAATAACGGCATAAATTCTACCGGCAAAAATATTGCGCATTGTATATTATTTTATGGTTCAGATATTCAAGCTCAGTACGATTTGGCTTTGGAAATCGCAAGAATGCTAAACTGTACAGGAGATCACACTCCTGATTGCCAATGTTTGAATTGCAAATGGATTAGAGAAAACAATCATCCTGCGGTTTTAACAATCTCCAAAGTTGACAACAAACCATCAGATGATAATTCAAAAACTGTTATTTCTATTGATCAAGCAAGAATGATTAAAAATGACTTGCTCGTAACTTCTGATTACCACAGGGTTTTAATCTTCTGTGACAAAGACAAAGAAGGAAATGTTGCAGGTTTAAACCAGCTTAATTTTCAAGCTGATGCTGCGAATGCTTTATTAAAAACTTTTGAAGAACCACCTTCAAACACAACGTTTTTCTTTTTAACAAAAGACAAGTCAGATATGATTACGACTGTTGTTTCTCGTGCGCAATGTTTTTACGTTCCGTCTATGCAAGACGAAGACAGAGATTTCTCATTTGTAAAAGATGCAATGGATGGATATTTGGAACTTGAGAGAAATGAAGTTTTAGATTTTAATGACAAAATTTTGGATTTGGCAAAAATGATTGAACCGCAAATTGTTTTTACACAAATGCAAAATTATATTGAATTTCTTTTAAAAGCTAATATTGATAATTTATCGCTAAAAGTTAAACTGATTGCAGATTTGAAAGCCATTGAAAAAGCTAAACAAGAAAACCGTTTGAACATTAATATCCAAACAATCGTCGAAACCTTGAGTTTTAAATTGATTTTATAAAACTACCATTTTTTAAAGATTTCAGGTAAATCCACTTTTAATATATTGGCAATTTTTATGAGCGTAGAAAAATTATAAATTGCATTTCCGTTTTCAATCTCTCGATATCGACTGACAGAAACATTTATTTGTTTTGCCATTGCTTTTTCATCAATTCCTCTTTTTTGACGGATTTCTTTTATAATGTTTCCCAGTTTTATAAATTGTAGCATGTTGTCTCCTAAAAATTTTCCACAACAACATATTGGAACATGTTTTACAAATTGCCCAGTTTTTTAAAATGAAATATAATAGTTAGCATGAAGAAGTTTGATTTTTTCAGGCAGTTTAGGGATGCTGTAATAATTTTGAATAAAAAATGTGAAGTCGTATATCGAAACCACACTTTTAAAAGGTGGTTTAAAGATTTTACAAACATAAAAAAACTCTCTCATCATTCAAGCTTTAATATCTGTCCGCTAAATTCCGAAAACATCGAAATCTATTCTCCCATCTATCATGCAGTAATTTCAAAAGAGGATTTTTTTGCAAGAATTTCCTATCAATCAGAATTAAATAGAATTTATTATTACGATTTGCAAGCAATTAAAAAAGGAAATTACACAATAATTTTCTTTACGGATGTTAGTGCGCAAAATAAGTTGGAAGATGTTTATGAAGAGAACAAAAAATTAACCGAAAAAATCAATAATTTGGTTGAAGAAAACGAAGATTTACAAAAAATTAAACAAAAAGCACAAAGTCAGGCAATCAGAATTGCACTCATAAATAAGGTTTCAAACAATATTAGAGAAAGTATTGATATATCCCAAATTCTTCAATCTGCATTGAAAGAACTTGCAATAATGTTTAGTGCATACAAAGCTTATTACGCAAAAACCAACGGTAATAAATTCGAAATTGAAGAAGTTTATGGTGAAAAAAAATCCAAAACAAATACACCAATAAGTTTTGATGAAAAAACAATGGAAACTATTAATAATAAAGAGATTACAATATCTAATTCTATTATTGAATATGTTGGTGCAAAACCTTTCAAAGAACCTGTTTTGCGAATAATTATTCCTGTTCATCATATGCAAAACCTAATGGGCGTAATAGTTTTACTCAGTTATCAAAAACGAGAATTGACAGAAGAAATAGAAATTCTGGATGCAATTTCTTCTCAATTATCCAACGCAATCACTCGTGCAGAACTTTATCAGAAAAATATTCAAACTGTTAAAGAACTCAAAAGCGCAATGAAAGAATTGAAAGAAACGCAAATTCAATTGATAAATTCCGAAAAAATGGCATCTCTAGGTCAACTTGTAGCTGGCGTTGCTCACGAAATTAATACTCCGGTAGCTTCAATAAAATCAAATAATGGAATTGTCGCAAAGTTGCTTGGCTCAATAGAAGACACCGACTTGAAAGAAATGTTGACCGATATAAATGAAATTGATAAAGAAGCGGTTAACCGTATCAGCAATATTGTTACCTCTTTAAAAAAATTCGTTCGACTTGACGAGGCTGAACTTCAAGAAGCTAATATTAATAAAGAACTCGATTTAACTTTGGAATTAATCCGACACGAAACAAAAAACAGAATTGAAATTATAAAAAATTACGGTGAAATCCCCGCTATTAAATGCTTTCCGAACATGCTAAATCAAGTATTCACAAATATTTTAATTAACGCCTGTCAGGCAATTGACGGCAAAGGAACTATTACAATTACCACTGAATATAAAGATAAAAAGCTTATAGTTAAGATAAAAGATACCGGAAAAGGAATACCCCAAAATCAGCTCAACAAGATATTTTCAGCAGGTTTTACAACTAAAGGAGTTGGGGTTGGAACAGGGCTTGGTTTGGCAATTTGTTCAAAGATTATTGAAAGACATAAGGGGGAAATTACTGTAAATAGTGAGGTTGGTAAGGGTAGCGAATTCATTATTACTATCTATGGGAAGTAATAATTATAAATTTTTGTTACAAAAATAGTATTATTATAATTGAAAGACACTAATTATTAGAAAAACAAAATAGCAATTTTACATGTTTTTTGCACAGAATTAAGACAAAGAATAGAAAATATGTTATATTAAAAATATAAAGTGTGAGTTTTACCCTTAAAGAAAAATTTTAACTCGTGACTGCACTTTTTATGAAAACAAAAAGAATGTTAATAAAAATTAATATAAGTAGGTAAAAAAGGCAATATTTTAATCTCGAAATTTTTTATAAATAAGTAACGTGTAGAAAGTTTAAAATATTGTGTTGGAGGAAAAACTTAATGACAATTAGTGTGAACAGCAAGAAAAAACAAGTTAAAAAATCTTTTGAAGAATTATTGACAGATCTTAAAACAAGTAACTCTGAAAAAGTTAGATATAATGCAGCTCGTGTTCTTGGTGAAATGGGCGATTCAAAAGCAGTTGAACCATTAATTGATGTATTAAAACATGATAAAAACGGCTCTGTAAGATTGTATGCAGCTCGTGCTTTGGGAGAACTTGGTGACTCAAAAGCTACAGTTCATTTGATTGAATCTTTACGTGAAGACAGAAATGTTGATGTAAGAGTTCGTGCAGCTCGTGCATTGGGTCGTTTGGGTGGCGAAATTGTTGTTGAACCTCTTGTAGAAGCACTAAATGATGAAAACCCTCAAGTTTGTATCACTGCGACAGATGCTTTAATTGAAATTGGAGATGTTGCAACAGATGCTTTAATTGCATCATTAGACCACGAAAAAGTTAACGTAAGATGTGATGCAACTCGTGCTTTGGGTGAAATCGGAAACAAAAAAGCTGTTGATAAAGTTATTAATATGTTATATGACGAATGGGTTAACGTAAGAATTTACGCAGTAACTTCATTAGGAAAATTGAATGATACAAAAGCAGTTCCTGCATTGATTGATGTAATGAAAAACCGTGAAGAAAACGAATTGGTTAGAGCTGGTGCTGCTGCTGCTTTAGGTGTACTTAGAGATCAAAGAGCATTACTTCCATTAAGAGAATTGATTATGGAAGCTGAAGAACTAGGTGAACTTGAAGATACAGCTTTAAAATCATTCAAGAAAATTATGGCAGCAAACTGGCAATCAATTCCAGGAGCAACTGCTCAAAAGAAACCTGCAACAACTTTCTAATCAAGTTACAAACACAGATTTTAAACAAAAAGGATTAATAAACAGACCGCTTTTCTTAGCGGTCTGTTGTTTTATATTTATATCTGTGCAAATTTGAATTTAGTGAAAACCTTTATCCGAGAACACATCAAAGTAGTAATCATTATTGCTTGAGAATAATCTATCATCTTTTCCTGTAACTTTTAATTCCATTTTATATCTCAAAGCATTATTATTTTTACCTGTTTTCTTTATACCAGAAGAACCCCATTCCCCAGCAAAGTTAACTAAAGCATTTTCAAAATCCTTAAGGTAAGTAATGCAAGTTGGATATTTATATTTATCTGCAATTGCTTTTTTAGCTTTAGCACTAAATGTCGCAGTAACAGCTTCAGTTCCCGAAGTTTTTATTTGAACAGGTGTATCTACGTTCAAGTAATCTTGTTCCAATATCGATTTCAAAATGGCCTTATCAACATAATTTTTCTGATCAAACATATCAATAAAGTTTGAAAGTTGGGCCTTTTCCATTGAACTTAAGTTCATATAATCTTCATATCTGCATATATATTTTATAGCTTCACTTGAGCTTGCTGTTTTTTCCATAATTTTTTCTAAAATATCTGGATATTTTGAATATTTTAGACTTTCCGGATACATTTTAACAATTTCCGAATTTATTAAATATTGACCAGCTTTATCAACATCAATAGAGCCATCATCCTGCCTTGCAAATCTTTCGGCTTTTGCCAAAACTTCATCACTTGTCTTACCCTCAGATTTATAGAAATTGTAGGTATCCCAACGCATAATACTTTGTTCAACAGCATCTCTATTGAGCTTTTTAGTTTCTTTATCAATATTTTTATTTATCAACGAAATCAAATATTTTGCATCTTCGCAATTCTCTATATGTTTTGGGCGATACACTGCACAAGAGTTCGCAATATCTGCTATATCATTTTGATAAAGAATATTCATTACATTATCAAAATCTTTTTTTACAGAACTTAATTCTGCAGAAACTTTTTGTCTGATTTTTATATCTTCTTCTGCCTTTTGCCTTGCAATTTCATTTAATTTATTTGTTCCCTTAGGAGCTATATCTTGTTCATTGATATATTCAACTGCTTCTGCTATAGATTTTTTACCAACTCTTACTGCATCCAACTCCCTCAAAAATTTTGTTAAAAATTTAGTATCTTCAGGAGTAAAATCACATCCGTCAAAATCAATAATTTTACTCAAGATTTCTTCGTTTTCGCCAACTCCACCATTTGCAAAGAAGTCTAATCTTTTTCTAAATTGATTTACATCAAAATTATCATAATCTTTTTGGGCATAGTCAAGAACTTCACCCGTTTTAACAAAAGCTCGAACTTTTTCTGGCATTTTTTCAAACTTATAATCAGAATTTCTCAATTCTGATAACGGAATTGAAACTCCGTCTTTCTCATAAATCACTTCATTCAACTTTTGACCTTCAAAATAATGTTTTCTAACCGTTGAAGTTACAAAATCATCAAAATCAATACTCAAAAGTTTCAAGTCTAAATGACTTACCTGCGGAGTTTTAATCTTACGAACTTCAGGAATTGAAGACATTCCACTGGTTGCAATACTTCCATATCTCTCAAATATTTTGGCAGTAGTATGAGGGAATACCGCCTTAAACAATGGGATTGGATCAACTTTATATTTTTGTGCAATATCGTAAACTAATCCGCTAATAGGTTTTAGACAATATTCACTGGCCTCTTTCAAAGACCCCATATGCTCGCCCAACCCTTCATAAAAATCACGGTTTAAAACACTTTCAATTTTTTTAGCGATAACTTCTTTAGGAGAAGTTGGAGTTTTAATTTTCGGATATTGTTTATTTAAATCCTCAATTTTTGAAATATTTTTCAAACCACTGTAATAATCGGTCAAAACTTTTTGTAAGTTAAAATCATCCTCAACTACTGCAGACTTCAACCTATTCAACAATAAATAATCAACATTTTCAGCAACATGTTTTTTATTTTTAGGTCCGTCAGTATTATATTTAAATTTTGAAGCTTGCGATAATCTTTTTTGTAATTTTTGTATCTCCTCAAACTTTTGTTGTGAATTTAAAGCTTTATTTTCTGATAATAATTCAGCTTCTTTAAGAATTTTTTCAGACTTTTTCAAAGACTCTCTAAAAAAATTCATTACACGGCGCATAACCTTCATTGTCATTTCAGCAGCATCAACATCCTGTTCTTCTGTTTGCAAAAGCTCAGTAATCTGCCGTAATAACTTAGATTTTTCCGCATCTAAATTTATCTTTTTAGGCTTTACTCCATACATTGCTCCAAAAGCAATTTTGGAATAATCAATACTTAAGTATTCTGGGGTTGAAACACTAACTTGGCTCGCTTTTTTTGATCTTGCTTTATTAGTTAATTTATAATTATCAACAGGGGTGAATGTAATTTTTTGAGTTAACACAATAATTCCTTTATATCTATATCTAAATAATAAATCAGACCAAATATTTTTTTTATAGATATTGACAAAATTTTTACAATTTTAAGTTCTCAAAAAAACAAAATTATATAACATAATTTCAAAATTTTTTGAAAAGATAAATAACAATTTCCCAACTTAGCTTATGCCGTTTTCTTTGTATAAATTTTCGTATGATGTTGATATAAAATACGAATATTTATTTTTAGGCTCTAGATTATCTGTTGATTTAACCGGAGTTAACCTATCTTTTAAGCTTTGCAAATATTTATGTTCTACTTCTCGAACTTTATACAATTCTTCCTCAATTGCTCTTGCATGTTTTGAGTTAGGAGCAAAGTTTTCTAATAACCTATTGAGAAATTTGAACTTATTCACATTACCAGAAAATTGACTTTTTTCATTAATTTCATCTTGTATAATAGATTCTTCTACGTGTTTTTCTGCAAATTCTTTAATATTCTTTCTGTCAATGTTATCTATTCTATTTAATTCTTCAACAGGAAGTGGTTCCCATTTTGCAATGTTATTCCATACATGTGCCTCAGTTAGTTTACACAAATCCTTATTTAATTCACGATTTCCTTCCTTTCTTGCAAATAATTTTTCTGGGAAGAAGCCAAGATTTGGAAGCATTTCTAGCAATTTATTTTGAAGTTTTTGTATTGCATCTTCTTTTGTCGGAAGCGGAGTTAAAGGGGTTGTTTTTAACTTTGAAGGGAAGTTCGTACGCCCTTTGAAACTATCTAAATACAAAGCCATTGTATCTCCACCAACACTTTGTGGTACTGATGGCTTTTCTAACATGATTCGTTCTCCTAACGAAACATCTCCATGTGCATTTTGCCAAGGTGCATTTAATTTATAGTTAGTGGAGATAATTTTAGGACAAGCCGGCACACCAAAACCAATACAGTCTTTTCCAACATATTTAACAAAACCTTTTTCCTTAGATGGAAAATTTAGAGCTTTATCCATACCCTTACAAAATTTATCAACAACCAAAAATTTTTCTTTATTGTTGCTGTATAATAATTCTTTAGCATACTTAAAAGCCTCAAGTGTAGCATCTGTTGCAAGAATTTTTGCACCAAAATTTACATTGCTCTTATGGTTGTTATACTCCGTGTTAATTCTCATTACATATCTCCTGTTTATTTGTTACGTAATATTAAAACACGTAAAAAAATTTTTTGCCATATTGAAGCTTAATTTTTCTTTGTTGCGCCAATAAATGTAGCTCCTACAACACCAATTAAAAATGTGTACAACCCAATTCCCAATTGAAAGTCCGCTAATCAAACAGACTATCGGACTTTTAATTCGGAGAGGGTGGGATTTTGCAAGAATTGTATGTGAGGATATGAAATCCGAACAACAACAATTCTGTATGCCAAATGGCTAAGCCGTTTGCTCCGCAATTACATGAATATAAAGAGAAGGATAGATTTATAAATATGTAAAGTTAAGCTATTGGGAAAAAGGTTAGTATTATTGGGGTTTGTTGCCACTTCCATGTCTAAAAAAATGTAATATAGAAAATATCCGATTTATCCTTTTCTTATCCTTGGAATTATCCTTTTTTCTTTTAATAATCTGCATTTCAGCCTCAAACTCGCTTGTTTTTTGAAGATTTTAAAGGATAAAAATGGATAATAACCATTACATTTTAGTGTGTAATATTTAAAAATTTCCCAGTAGTCGGAAATCTATTTAAAAACAGACAGCGTGGATATTATCGGTGCCATTGTTTATGTTATGAACGATATGTCTTGTTTGTAACTACAAAAACATATGTCGATTGTTATAATTTCTTATAAATTTGTAACAATTAGTCAATTTTTAATATTAAAAATACTTTATATATAAGTAGGGAAAATGGTTATAGGTAAGGCTCATGAATAAAATATCTATGTTACGTAGTATTGTAAATAATGGTTGGACTATTGCAAATAGACGTGCTGTTTGTTCTCGGATTGGGAAGTCTAACTTTGAAGAAATAGCTAATTTGGCAAAGAAAAAAGGAATGACTGGAGATATCTTTGACTATCAAATGGTTAAGGATGAGCTTAATCCTAGAAATCTATCTGAGGTAAAAAAAGTGCTAGGTGTAGAAGAACCAGTCTCTGAAAGTGCCAGTATTGCATTCAAACGAGTAAAAAATGCAAATGGAGAAGTAGAAAAACAACCTATCTCTGTTAATATAAATGCAACAAGAGATAATGCAGAGATGGTTACTTATAATTTTTGGGATGGAGATAAACCAATAGGTTTTGTGCAGTTGGAAGAACATTTCCATAAAAAGAATGGAACATCTTGTCGTCCGGGAATATTGTTAAAGGATTACCCTAAATTTGGGATTGAAGGAGACCGGGTAATTGTACATATGTTACAAAATTTTGATGAAAAAACATATTCAGGAATAGGTAAACTTGCAGATAAAGTTGCTATTCAGCACTGCTTACTTCATGGTATAGAACCTAATGTTGTATCTGAGGCTGCATATCAATCACACTTGGCACACTTTCTTAGAGGTAAACGATTTTTACCGTATAGGGGTGAGGATTTTAATAAAACCTTTGAACAAATTGCAAAAACAAGAGTCAAGGGCACACATATAGATACATCAGAATATGGAACCTTACTTACATATATGCCAAGAGAAATGGTACAACGTTTAAAAGCAGAAGTTAAAAATGCACCATTATTTTCTTATAAGGTTTAAGTATAAACTTGCTAACCTTATATAATATCATTTTAATACTTAAAAATGATTTGTCAGACATATAAATTTAGTTGTAGAGTCAAGATACTCGCTTTATTTTCTTGGAATCTAATTATATTTATTAAATTAAAGGTCTAATCTCAGACATTTAATTTAATAATTGGACATATAAAATAATAAATCCTAGACATTTAGTTTGATAAATTCTTCCCTTATGTAATTTAACATGAAGAACAAGACTAAATTAACTATGAGATTGATATTTTGTAGTATAGTGAAAATATGAATAATACTAAAAATAATCATTTTGTGCCGCAAGGATATTTGAAAAATTTCCTTAATGATAAACTTAGTTTATATAAATATGATTTGAATAATTCTTTAAAAAGTTACGAAATTACAAATTTAAAGAAAGAGTGCTCATGTAAAAATTTATATTCAACAAAACAAAAAATTACATATGAAGAAATACGTTTTACCTGTAAATTAGCGGGTTACAATGACGAGGTAGAAATAGATTTTTGCAAGAAAATTTGTGATTATATTAATGGTGATTTTTCTAGTTTTATTGATAACACCTATCCTATACATATTCCTCTTGAATACCATAAAATGTTTATGACTTATATAAAAGGAATTCTTGATGAAAAATCAATTTCTAGATCTCAAGAGAATATATTCACCTCAGTGTATGAAAATGATTTTTATAATATATTAGACAAAATCATAAAATCCGAAAGTATTGATTTCCTCAATAATAATGTGAACTCTTCAAGTGTTTCTTTATATTTATATGTTAAATTGGAAGCTTTTTTACACAAATCTGCTTTCAAAATAATAAATAAAAAATTGAAAGAAGTATATCCAAACTTACCAAACACAAAAGAAATTGAAGAAAATTTAGGGAAATTAAAATTTAATACTAATTTATATGTGGATTTAATCCATTATCTTATAATCCAATATTTTAGAACAGAAAAACAAATTGATAATTTAAAGAATTCTTTAATACATCTCAAAAAGTATTGGGAATCACAATATGCGGATTATCAGTTGCCTGACTATGTACAAAAATTCATAGGTTTAAACGAGGATAGTTTTATTTTTATTCATTTAAAATCTATATATTTAGTAGAATCTCTTATAAATTCTCAATATAAATTATTATTATTAAACAACGATACAGAGGTACCTTTTATTACTTCAGATTCTCCGTGTATAAATATTTATGCTAGTTATATTGACCCATTTGAATTACAAGGAAATGATTTTGAAATTTATTTTCCAATATCTCCAACTCTTGCTTTATTATATACAAATAGAACTGGATATAAAAATATTGAAAATACTGAAATAACACTGAATAATAAAAAAATGATATTACAATTTAACGCGTCAATAAAAAAACTTGCAAAACGATATTTATATAGCAATATAAACAGTCTTCTAATGCTTTGATAGATTTTTCTCTTTTAATACATCTAATATAGGATTTAACCAATAACAATTTATGTCTTCATAAGGGTTATTTATCTGATTTATAGCATAATCTTCGCATTCAATATTGTTGGTATCAAATGATATTGTCATAACATGTTCATATTTTTTGCTAATCATATTTAAAGATAATAATGTTGTACTTGCATGTATAATGCGTTGACTATATGGTTGTTGAATTTCTTTAATTTTCTCTATTGGATAATAATAATTTTCACCAATAAAATAAACAACTCTAATATCCTTTTTTCTTGCAATTTTTTCTACATATTGTGCTTTTCTATAAAAAGTAGTTTTTATTGTTGGTATAAAGGGAATATATGATACTGTATTATCCTCATAAACAATAATAAATGTTGGCATAATATTCTTCTTTTGAAGATTAAATATAGTATAATGCATTGAAGCATAAAATTTAAAAAGTTCCATATCATCATTTATTACATTTTTGCTAATTGGCAAATTTGCATCAATTGGAATACATATATCTGACATTGAAATAGGACACCCGTTTTTATCGCTGGCTCTCATTTCAATTTGTTGCCCCCATATAATTTCATTATTTTCTATTGTATAATCCCAAGAAAAAGTAAAATCTTTTAAAAAGATTTCTGTCTTAAGTTCTTTAATTTTCTCTATTATATTTTTACATTTTGAACAGTTGCATGGATAATCTGTTATAACTTCATTAATAAAATTATCCATTATTATAATTCCATTTTTTATTCTTGAATAAATATCTATTTCGTTTCCATTTTCTTTAAATAAGATATCAATACTAAAGTAAATATCAGAATTTTTATTATATTTAATCAAATATGCTTTAATAACTTGCTCAATTGTTTCTAAAGGAACATCATTGTCAATATTAAGCCTACTATCAACTATTTTTCCACAATAATCTGGAAGATATGCATATACTAAAATTTCCTTTTCTAATTTAAACGGATATTCTTTAACAGTTTCGTTTCTTTTATCAATAAACCATCTTAGGTTATTATCATTCAAAAATTCTTTTCTTTTTTTTGTATAATATTCTTTTAATTTCTTAGTATTAAAGCTTTTCTGCATAACAAATGTTATATTTCTAAACTCAGCAAAAAAGTTATCTATTAATGGGATACTTTCAAAGATATTTTTTGCAATATTAAGAGAATTCAAACTATTTAATGCATTATAATACTTTTGCAATATTGGATATATTATATCAGTCATCATATATTCTCCATCTTTTCTGCAAAATAAGAAGGGAATGTCGTAAAAACAGGTCTCAACATTTCTCTATTATCATGAAGATATTTTTTTATAATATATTTTTTCAAAGCTCTTTCTGGAATGTTATTTAGATAAATACTTAGTTCTTGAACAATAGTTCTGTCGCTAAATCCAAGTTCATATAGTATGATCTCTAGTTTTGAAGATAAACCATACTTAAATCTTTTTTGTATTAATTTTAAATTTTCAATAATATTTGTAATATCTGAATCACAATAAATATTTGGTAAAAGTTCAATTATAGCACCAATAAATAAACTTCCATCATAGGCAAGTGTATTTTCGCAAAATTCAACAATATCATCTATTTGATATTCGAATGTTCTTTTTTTAGTCTTTCTCTTTATACTTTTTTTGATTAAATATTCTAATATTTTATAATATGGTTTTCCGTTAAGCCACATTTTTATTATATTTTTAGCCTCACTTTGTTGGTTGCATTGATTATAAAATTTCGAGTTAGTATATTGCATCAATTTTTCAAAAATCAATTCTAAAAATGAATTAATATCTTCGATGCTTTTCAACTTTTGAGAATTTTCTTCAACCCAATTCTGCAATTCTATGTTTTCGTTTATTCCGTACAATGTTTTTGCAAAATATTTTCTTTGAACGTTATTTTGTGTTAATTCTAAAATGTGTTTACCCAATAGTTTAAATAATTCTATAATTTCTTCTTTTTGCTTTTGATCGCCTAAATGATAAGCTAATGTAGATTTTGCAAGTTCTTTTATTTCTTCTTCGTAATTATCTTGAAAATCTACTTGTGCGAGAATAAAACTTTCTATATTTTTAATAATGTTTATTTTCTCGTTACATTGGAATTCTACATTTTCTCGTTTAAAGCCAATATCTTGGTTATTTTCCATTATTGTTTCGTGTTGCATAATAGCTCCAATCAATTGCTCTATTTTACTATTAATGTATGCTCCAGCAAAATCTAAAGGTTTCATAATTATATGACGAGAGTTCTTCCCTGTTAAACCATTTTTTATAGGGTCAAAAATCTTAAATATTGTACTATTGCAATTTTCAGAATTATGTGGATCGATAAGCTCTTTTGTTCTCATCCATCTCCACCTTTCTTCTAAATTTCTTCTAGAATCATATAATAAATTATTTGCAAAAATTATACTTCCCTCTGTATACATTCCAGCACGTCCTGCTCTTCCTACAAGATTTTGAAAGTCCCTTACAGAAATGGTATCTGTACCTTGCTGTGTACTATTGATAATTAAATATTTAAGTGGCATATTTACACCTTGAGCAAGAGTAGAAGTGCATATTACAAATTTTGCGAATGATTCTTTCATTGCATTTTCTACAGATAACCTTATACCTTGTGGAATTGTTCTATGATGAGTTAGTATTCCAATTTTAGCAGCACTCGTATATGACGTTTCTCCTAAATTAGCCTTATATAAATTATATATTTTACTAATTTCATTTAAATTTGAATAATTGATTATATTATCAAAATTATATTGTCTTTCTAATAAATCATTTACTTGGTCGCAAAGATTTTTTATACTTCGTTTTTGCCCACAAAATATAGCTACACCTCCTCGATTAACTAGTTTTTTACCTAGATATAAAGCAATAGAGTTTGAATCGTTTTTTTGAGGGAAAAATCTATCATTTCTTTCTTTACCAATTTTATTGAGCTGCTGACTTTCAATGATTCTTGGAACATAATATTCTTCCAGATCGGGATTATCTTTATTTATAAATTGAATTTTACCGCGAGTATCTATCCAGCTAGTAAAAGCAATTGTTCTATATGTTGAAGCTATATCTTTTCCATTGATAATAGCAGCATCATCTCCATTTAGCCAATTATTAATATCTTCAATATTGCCCATTACAGCTGATATAAGAATTGTTTGACAGTTTTTTGGCAACATCAATTTCAAAGAAGCTAGCAATAATTCATAGTTTGTTCCTCTCGAAGTGCTATCAAATTGATGCCCTTCATCATATATTATCAGCCCAATAACTTGTGCTAATTCAGGAGTTTGTCTAAGTATATATAATAATTTTTCAGGGGTTAAAACTAGAATTTTCTTTTGTTCTCTCGAATCCTCAAGTTCATAATCAATCTGATATACATCTGATAGTTCATCAATTTCTATATTTTCCCCATAGAATGCTTTTTGTAAATCATCTTGTATATCATGACAAAGCGCCCTAAAGGGAGCAACTATTACTGCTAAATTTGTTCTATCGGCCAAAAATATACTGCGTATAATTAATTCAGTTGCTTTAGTTTTTCCTGCACTAGTTGGCATTTGAATTGTTGCAGATTTACCTTTAAATATTTCATTTTTACCTATTAAAATTTGGGAAGGCCACAATTCTTTTATACCAATTTTAGTCAAAAGGGGTTTCCATATTTCTTTGTCAATATCTGTAAATAACGGCATTGTATACCAGGTAGTGTGCAGATATTTCTTTTTTATAACTGCACATAAAATATCGATAAAAAGTAATTCTCTATCAGTACCGTTTTTATAAATTTCTTTTCTTAGATTATCTAAATTATAAAAAATATTTTCGAAATTTTCTCCTGTTGAGCAAAATTGGTTCCAAGAAGAAATGATATTATTGATATATGTGATATAAACACTTTCATTTATTTCTGCTGAAAAATCATTTCTTAAAAAATCCAATAATAGCAAATCTAATTTATTAACATCCAAATTTAATTCACCCGGATTAAGTTTATTGGCAAGAACTTTGGTGCTTCCCATATAATCACATAAGTAATAAGCCGCGCTTCCCATTATTACATAGTAGTCGTTGTCTTTATCTTGTAATTTTGCATTAAAATATGCATCAAAAAATTGTGCAGAAAATATTAAGCTCTCTTTTAATTCGTTTAGTATAGCACTCGTGCTATTTTCTTTATAAAAATTTACAGCATAATCACCAAGCAATGCTATTGTAAGAAAAAATAAATCCTTAATTTTTTCTTTATTAATATGAATACGATTCTCTTTTGGAACATCATATTCGTACATTTTTGCTTCAGAACGAGTCATACCTAATAATTCATTGGAATTGCTACCTGGTTTAAGCTTCATCAGCAGCCCTCCTATAAAGTTCATGAACTAAATTCATCATATTATCACCCTTGACGACTATAAGCATTAAATGAGGAATATCTACATGATTTGAAGTATCCGATGTTCTTAAAATTTTTTCGTCATATATTTCGTTAGAAAACAATGCAGCAGCACCATAAAACATAGTATAAGGTCTATCTGATATATTTTCAAAACGTTCTACCTTTTTGGCATTTTCAATATTATTTATCTCAATATATCTTTGTTTCATTGCATTTAAAGATTCTGCTATTCGAACATTATCCTTTCGAGAATCATCAATTGCTTTTTGCAATCGATTCTCGGTTGTATTTGTATATGAAGCTTTTGCTTCGATAACCGTAAGAATATCCTTATTGGTTTCATTCGAATCAAATAATTTAAATCCAATTATATCTGACCCCATAGGGGATGAATTTCTATTAATTTTATTTGAATATCTAGTTCTTGGAACCCAATAGTTCAATATATACTCAAGATAGTCAGATATTAATATTTCACTAAAGTCGCCTGAACGAACACTTGGACCAGGTGTACCTGTTTGAGCTGGGAATTTTAGGGTTAACAAATAATCCTTTTTTGACAAACCAGTTCCCTTTCTTAAAAGATCTATTTTTTCGTCAGGGCAATAATGGTTCCTAAAATGTTTAGCCCAATCCGACATGGTTTCGTCATCAGTACTATTATAATTAAAAGAAAAAACTTTAATAGGTTTTCCATCCGTAGTCGTAATATTTTCTTCTTTTTCCTCAACTAACCATTCTGAAAATTTTTGAGCCCATGTCATAAGAATCCCCTTATATTATAAAATTATATCTTAAACACGAAGATTTATTTTGATTTTTCAAAATTATAGCTATCTTCTCTTTTTTATAATAAAATAAACTCATGCAAAAGTTTTATGAAAAAAACGATATAACTTTATTTCATGGTGATTGTATTGAGATTTTAAATAGAGCAACTCCTGAATCTATAGATATGATTTTTGCAGATCCACCGTATATGCTTTCTAATGGTGGCATAACTTGTCAATCCGGCAAAGTAGTTTCTGTCAACAAGGGAAAATGGGATGAAAGCAAAGGTTTAGATGAGGATTTTGAATTCCATCAAAAATGGATTAACGCTTGCAAAAGAGTTTTAAAACCCAACAGTACAATCTGGATATCAGGAACTTATCATTCAATCTATACCTGTGGTTTTGCTTTGCAAAAAGCAGGGTTTAAAATTTTGAATGATATTTGCTGGTTTAAACCTAATGCTTCTCCGAATATGAGTTGCAGATATTTTACGGCAAGTCATGAAACTTTACTATGGGCAAGAAAAGAACCAAAAGGCAAGCATACTTTTAATTACGAAGCAATGAAAAATGGTGATTGGGGCGATGACATTCTTAAAAAGCCAAATAAACAAATGCGTTCAGTTTGGCAAATAGATACTCCAAAGCCTTCAGAAAAAGAATTCGGCAAACACCCAACTCAAAAACCTTTAGAATTGTTAAGACGCATAATCCTTGCGTCAACTAACAAAGGCGATTTAATACTCGATCCATTCACAGGAAGCTCAACTACTGGTATAATGGCATTAGAGTTAGGTAGGAAATTTATTGGAATAGACTTAGAAAAAGAATACTTAGACCTTTCTGTTAAAAGGTTTGAGCAACTATTTTCAAAGAAAGATAAAGCATGGCAGTAGTTTTAGAACAATTGAAAAGTGAAACATATCCGATTGTTAAATGGGTTGGCGGCAAGCGTCAGCTTATGTTTGAACTAATTAAAAACATGCCAAAATCTTACAATCGTTATTTTGAGCCTTTCATTGGCGGCGGTGCTTTATTTTTTGAATTACAACCGGAACAGGCTTATATTTCTGATATGAATGAAGAGTTGATTAACCTTTATTCAGTTGTTCGAGATAATGTTTATGAACTTATTAAGGATTTAAGCAAGCACGAAGTTTCAAAAGAATATTTTTTAGAAATTCGAAATATTGATAGAACTGAACAATATACAGAATTGTCAGATGTAGAAAGAGCAAGTCGTTTTATTTATTTGAATAGAACCTGCTTTAACGGTATGTATAGAGTGAATTCTCAAGGGCAATTTAATGTTCCATTTGGACATTATAAAAACCCTCGTATAATTGACGAAAACAACCTTTTGAATTGTTCTGAACTATTAAAAAAGACTGAAATTAAATGTGCTGATTTTTCAGAAATTTTAACTAAGGTTAAAAAAGGTGATTTGGTTTATTTTGACCCACCTTATGTACCATTGAATGAGACTTCAAGTTTCACTTCTTACACTAAAGATGGTTTTGATATTAATATGCAATTCAAACTGCGAGATGTTTGCGATGAATTGGACAATAAAGGTGTTAAATTTATGCTTTCAAATTCAGATACTAAATTAGTAAATGAATTATATGTAAATTATGAAATTAAAAAAGTTTTTGCTTCTCGCCAAATCAATGCAAATGCAGATGGCAGAGGTAAAATTACAGAAGTTTTAGTGAGGAATTATGACTAGAGATTTTAAAGAATGGTTATCTACATTTAGACCGTGTATTGCAGATTATTGCTACTATGTAGATTTTGATAAGGTAAATAACAATGTTGATGATATAAAAGTTGAATTAAATATTTTAAATTCGCTAGTTGGTTCAAAAAACATTGAAAAAGATTTTGAAGATATTATTATAAAATATCCTGAAACTCTAAAATGTATTCCTTTGCTATTAGCTGTTCGCTCTAACGAAATTTCTGTTACAGATGCTGATGGAGAATATAATTTTTCTTTTAGAAAACAAAACTACAGCATAGATGATTATAAAATGTTTATGAGAAAAACTAAGCTATTTGATTTGTTGGAAAATCATATTGTAAGCAATTTAGTTGATTATGCAACTGGTGTTGAAACAGGGTTAGATAGTAACGGTCGTAAAAATCGCGGTGGACATTTGATGGAAAATCTTGTTGAAGATTACATTCAAAAAGCCGGATTTGTTAAAGGGCAAAACTATTTCAAAGAAATGTATATCCACGAAATTGAAGATAAATGGCATGTTAATCTTTCTGCTATTTCAAATCAAGGCAAAATGGAAAAACGTTTTGATTTTGTAATAAAAACTGATAATCAAATTTATGTAATCGAAACAAATTTCTATTCAAGTGGCGGCTCAAAACTTAATGAGACGGCAAGAAGCTATAAAACCTTAGCACAAGAAGTTGCTACAATAGATGGCGTAACGTTTATTTGGTTTACTGACGGTTTCGGTTGGAATAGTGCAAGAAACAATCTTGAAGAAACCTTTGATGTTTTGGATACGGTTTATAATATTCAAGACTTAGAAGATGGTATATTGCAAAATTTTTAAGGAGAAAATATGAATGATGAATTATTAAGTGAAAATGATTTTGAAGATAAATCATACTTAGAAAATAAAAATGAATTAGAAGGTTATGATTCTGATAATGAAGATAATGATATAGATATTTTAGAAAATGAAGTTATAAGTTATGTTGGAAATTTTAGTTTACCAGAATATGCATCAAAACTAACTCAAGGAATTATAAAAAAACCTGATTTTCAACGAAGATCAGTTTGGTCTCCAAGACAAAAAAGTAAGTTGATAGAATCATTTTTAGCATCATATCCAGTTCCTCCAGTAATTTTATATAAAGAAAAAGGGCGAGAGCAGTACCTTATAATTGATGGATATCAACGTATATCAACTATATCTGAATATATAAATAACGAATTTAGACTAAGAATTAAAAACAATGAATGTAGAAATAAATTGTATAAAAATTTACCAAAAGAAGCTAAGGATAAACTGGATAATAGTTTTTTGAATTGTACTATTGTGAGAGAAATTTCTCCAGAAGCAAAAAGCAAAAAATTTCTTTATAATTTATTTGAACGCCTAAATACTGGTGGTAAATCTTTGAATGCGATGGAAACAAGAAGAGCCATTAGTTATGGTAATCTTATTAAAGAATTAGAAGATCTTAATTTAGATAGTAATTGGAGAAAAATTCTTGGTAAAGAAGAGCCAGATAATCGTTTTCTTGATATTGAACTCCTTTTAAGATTACTTGTATTTTATAAAAAATACAATAAAAAAACATATTCTCTTACTGGTTATAACAATATGAGATTGTTTTTAGATGATTTTATTAGCGAAAATGTTGACTTATCAATTGATAATTTTAAGAACATTTTTCAAAGAACTTGTGATTTAGTTGTAACAGAATTAGGAAACACGCCATTTCATTTCAAAGGAACTCGACCAAATTATATAATTTTGGATTCAATTATGGGTGGAATCCTTATTCTTGAAGGTAATGTCATAAATTTAAATAAAAAATTTAAATCTATATCACAGGAACACAAAGATTATTATGAAAATAAATCTGGGACATTAAGTAAAACTAGAGTTGAAGAAAGATTGGAATTTTCAATTAAGGAATTAAAAAATGAGTAGTTTTTTAAATGATGCAAAAAATCAAAATCTGATATTAAAAGAGATTGAAAAAGAATTAACTTTAAATACAGTAGAATTTCAAAACATTAAATTGGACTTTTTAACAGTAATATTATATGGCAATTTTGAAAAAGATTTAAATAAAATAATTGAAACAAAAATTGCTGCGAATAATAATTTTAATAAAAATTTTGTAACATTTTTAAGAAATAATGATAATAAATTGCATAGAGGTACTACTAAAGATAAATTTAAAACCTTTGTTCAACAAACTTTTGGATTGAATATTACTGAAAAAATTAACAATTCTGAATGGAATATTTATACAAAATTTATGGATTTTCGTCATACTGTAGCACATTCGACAAATTCATATCAAGCAAAAAAACAACAACTATTATCAACTATACATTCAACAGATGAACTAATTAATATTTTAGAAAAAATATTAGAAACTTTAAACAATGTAAAAAAAGTCAAACGTTTTCTATGAGTTAATGCCGTTTTGTAAATTTTTAATAAGGCTTATATTAAGTAGAAAAGGATTTGATAGTGCATCGGGTGGATGCCCAAGTTTTATTATCGGAAATAAATTGGTTTCTTTACCAATCCCTGATGAACATACAGAATTAAAATATAATGATATTGAAATTTGTGGATATAATGTTGGAGAAATTTTTGAAAATAGTAAAATTAAACCAAAATTAAACGGTAAAAAGATGACAACTTGTTACTTAGATCCGGATATAGAAAATGGATTCTTCGGACAATGTTCAACTGCAGCTCAACATTTGCTAAATAATAATGTAAAAATTGGAGACATATTGTTATTCTTTGGTTGCTTCAGAGAATTTGATATTAAGACTCATAAATTTTGTACACAAGATAAGATGGGAAAACATTGTATATATGCTTATTTTAAAATCGGGAGAATTTTAGATTTAAACAATTCGCAAGATAGGAAAGAGGAAGCATTACAACTTACAAAAACTCATCCACATATTGCTTATAAATCAACTGAATACGAGAAAACAAACTTATTATTTGTCGCAGATTACAAAATTATTAGAAGATTCTGACATAAGAGGGTGTAGAAGATTTAAGTTTTCAGAAAGTACAACCTTAACAAAAGCAAACGAGAATAAATCAATTTGGCAACTTCCAAAATGTTTTATGAATGTAAATGTAACATATCACACAAATAAAAAACGTTGGGTAGAATTAAATGAAGAATTTTGCCAACTTAAAAGTGTTTGTCGTGGACAAGGATTTGTAATAAGCGAAAACAAAAATGTTGAACAATGGGCGATTGAATTAATCACAAATAATCTTTTACATTTATAAAAAATTCTTACTTTGATAATTTTGTCATTTGTTAATAGTTGTTTTAAATAAATATTTGCAATATTATAAAATATCAAAGGAGACTTGTATGCAAAAATTATTAATTGCAGTAGAGGGTGTGAGCAATAGCGGTAAAACAACAACATTAAAAGAAATTCTTAGCTTATTACAAAAAGACCCTAAGACTATATCTATACGAATACAAAATGACGTTAAGAAGAAAAAGCCAAATGAATTTTATATTCCTAAAATCGGTGATATGACTTGTATATTTGAACTTGCGTTAATTAATAATAAATTATTAAAAATAGGTATTGCAACAGGAGGTGATACATTAGATATTGTTTCTTCAAATTTAACTTATTTTGATAATAATAATTGCGATGTAATGTTTTGTGCCACTAAATCAAGGGGGCAAACTGTAGATTATATACATAATTATATAGATAATAAGGAAACAATATTTCTACCATTTTTTAAAGCTTGTGATACAAATAAGCATGATACAAAACTTGCACAAGATATTGTAAATACGGCATTAAAATGGTTTTCGTAATTTATTTAAATTTCTAAAACTTCATTTTGGTCATAATAACTCTCCTATCTGCACATTGAATTTTTAACACCATAATACGGATTATGTCTAATTAGTCCCTGTTCAAACGCATATTTCAAAATACTTCCAAGTAATGTAACACCATTACTTGCGGTTTTTGGTTTGTATTTTTCTTTCATTTTCTGCATAAAATCAACAATCATTTCATAGGTGATTTTATTGATTTGAATTTCGCCAAAATATGGCAAAATGTTGTATTTTAAATGTGATTTATAACCTTTCAAAGTATCTTTTGTCAGTTTTCTATTTACAAGATAATCTTTTGCCAAATCACTAAATAAAAGATTCTTCTTCCTAAAAGTTGGTTTGGGATACAAATCAAAAGTTTTTTCTTTAGAAATTTCTACATATCTATACAAACCTTGTTCAGAGATTATTTTATTTTCGTTCAAAAGGTGTTCAAACTCTGTTTTGCAATCACATTCGGCAATCATATTAATTTCGTCTAGTGTAAATTCTTTTAGGTGTTTGGCTAATTTTTCTATATTCATAAAATCTGCTCCGTAATTTCTTTTGTTATTTCTGTTAAATTATTATCTTTAGCAAAGGTTTCCATTTGATTTATTAACTGAACTATTTGCCTGAATCTGTTGTATTTTGTATGGATATATTCAACAGCATCGGGGGTAAATGTAACTTCTGATAACTGGCTGACAATTTGTGACAAATCATTTACCCCAAAAGTTTCAAACTTTACAATTTCAGAAAACCTATCAAAAAGATGTTTGTATCGTTCTAGTTTTTTATGTGCCAATCCCATACCAACAAAGATTATTGGACAATTAGTTTCATCGTGAATATCTCTCAAAATTTCTATCGTCTTCAAGTTGTTCATTAAGTAATCGATTTCATCAACTATAATTAATTGTGGTTTTTGTTTCAGTTCTTGAACAATCAAATTGAAATTATCCGACGTTAAATATCTCGGAATTTCGTCCATTTCTTTTGCAATTTCTTCTAACAACCAACGTCCTGTCATTAAGTTTGTCGCTCTCAAATATATCGCATCATATTTGCAAGCCAACCATAATGCTGTTTGTGATTTTCCAAGTCCTGGCGCACCGTAGATGAGTCCCATTTTTGGGATATTCTTTGGTTTGTTTAAAAGGTTTTCTACTAATCCAATAAAGTTTTTGACATTAGTTGTTTTAACAAAAATTCTATTCATAAAGTAACTTATACTCCTTGCTATTTTTAAACTCTGTTATCCAAACATTATTTGGATCGTTCTTGACTAAATACTCATATTTTTCTGAATTATTCTTGAATATTTTTTGAACACCTTTTGAACGTTCTTTGAACTCTGATTGAACATGGGTTGAATTTTCTTCAATCATTTTGGTTTCTAAAAATTTGGTTTCATCTTCTGAAAGGTACGATTTCACAGCATTTATTGTTTTCTTATGCAATTTTCTTTGTTTAACAATTTTTTGTTTGTAATCTTCAAAATCAGTAACGGAACCCAACAATTTTGCCATTGGGTGAGTTTCAGTTACACGTCCTGCCGTACATAAATATTCACCTTTTGTTGTATAAACCTTAATGCTCGTCAGGTCAAACAAATTGTATTTAATTAGAATCTTACTTTTAAACCCATAAAGGCGTTCATCAAAATAGTCACAATTTAAAAATCTGATTCCGTTTCTCTGTATAGTCTTAACTTCAGTTGCAAGCATCAAATTATCAAGTAAATTAATATCTACATTTTGTTTTTTACGTTCTTCTAAAACTTCTGCTATCGTTTTATTAGGTTCGTTAGAACAAGGTTGAGAATTTTTGAAATTCAACCACATATCTATCATTTTTATTGTTTCATCTAAGGTAGGTACAAAATCGTTATGTAATTGTTTATGAAGTTTTTCATTTCGCATCATATAGGCGGGTTTATTTTGAATATTATTTCCAATATAACTTGGTAATAATTTTTCAAAACCTTCTTGAAATTCTTTGAAAAATCTTTCAATAACTTTTGCTCTTGCATTATATGGCCTAGCAAATACTGTTTCTATACCTAATTTTGAATATAGTCCATTAAATCCTAACTCGCTAAATCCTCTATCATCATTAAAGTATTTTGCCCTAAATGCTCTACCATTATCTTGGTAAACAATTTTAGGTATCATATCTAAATTAATAATTGCATTTCTTAAGGCACTTGCAATACATTGAGTATTTTCTTCTAGCATAATTTCATAACCCACAAGTGCTGTAGATTTCCAATCAAGAAAACCTACTAATGTTGCTCTCGTTGGTTTGCCTGTAAATGGATTGATTACATTGAAATTTAGAACATGCCCATCTGCTACAAGAATATCCCCAACTTCAAGCAAACTTGCATCACGTTTTATATATGGTTCAACTTTATCCGACAGAGCTTTTTCTCCATCTCTTGCTAGAACCCATTTATCATAATTATTTTTCTTAAACCAGTTGGCATATTTTCTAAAAGTAATATCTGCTGGAATATACGATTGCCCTTGTTGTTGAAGTTTGTATTTTGTAAGTGCTATGGCTTTACCTATACAAAGTCTATTGGGGTTGAGTAATAATCCCATAAAAATTTTAATTTCTTCTGCTGTTAAACAAGTTCTGTATTCATCTACCTTTGCATATTTGTATTGTGGGATAAGTTTTGTATAATCTTCTGCTCCGTTAAGTATATTTTTCCAACGGTGAAGCGTACCTCTACTAATTTTACCTAATATCTCAAAAAGGTGTGAATTAGAAGTATTGTGCAAATTAACAAAATCATAGTCTGCCTGAAGTTTATTATCTGATTTTCTACGAAATTCTTTCCATTGATTTAGTAAATCCAATCTTGCTAGTGCTATTTTCTTTGATTTTTCTGGAGTGAATTCGACCATGTTTTATTCCTTTTACACAACCATTCATCACTCTTTATCTCAATTAAATCAACTCTTCGCCTCAATCTCAGAGACAATTCGACACAATTTAATATGCACCATTCCAACCTAAAATTTTGCTATTAATTTCTTCAATGACATTTGGTGTTAAAAACTTTGCAGATTTCTTTTTATTAAAAAAATTATCCAAGTTCTTGGTTTGTCCTTTTTCTTCTTTATTTATGATTTTGATAATATTTTCTAAAGCACAAATTTCATGTTTATTTAAAATCCTATTATTATCTATATCGTCATTTAATTTTGTAAGAAATTTCACGCCAACGTTATAAATATCATCAGCAAATTGTTTTGAAAAATCTTTTATTCTAACAATATGGCTGTCCCATTTGTATTTCTTTTTCCAGTTAAAAATAGTTCTGCGTGAGATATTTAATTTTTCAGCAATCATTTCTGGAGTTAAATTTTCAACACTGTATAATCTTTCTGCTTCATGGAGTAAATATAATTTGTTCATTTAAAACCCTTTTAAACCTTGTCTAAAGACCTTTTACAATGACATTAATCGCTCTTGTTTCAACAGAAGTCAAGTGTTTTCATCTCAATCTCAGAGATAATTTTCCATATCTCAAATTAGAAAATACTTTTTTATTTGCACTAAATACACATGGCTAAAGCGTAAATATATTGCTAACTTTCAGAGTTTGATTTTAAAATTGATATGATTTTAGTGCAAGTATTTCTTAAAAAAGTGCAGATAAAATCCAATTAGTGCAAGTGCATCTCATTCTATTAAAATTGTTATAAAAGCCATTATATTTACCTCTTGGCTAAAATGTACCCATCTCACACTTGCACTTTATTTACACCTTAAAAGAAGGTAATTTTAAAATTTATCATTTTAAATGTCAGACATTATTAAACTAAGTGTCTAGTTATAATGAAGAAGCAAACCGGGTTCGGAGCCCACTTAGATTTCCTAAATATCCTAATCAAAAAAACGGAGAGGGTGGGATTTGAACCCACGGTACAAATTGTACACAGACTTTCGAGATCCGCACCTTAAGCCACTCGGACACCTCTCCTTTTATTTCATTTTAAAACCTACTACGTCAAATCCTTATGATGAAAATGTCTTTCTCCGGAAACATAATCTCCAACAATATTTCCATTTCCAATAAGCTTATATTTATATATAGTCAAACCTTCCAATCCGACAGGCCCTCTTGCATGGGTTTTATTTGTAGAAATTCCAACTTCAGCACCAAAGCCATATCTAAAGCCATCAGCAAATCTTGTTGATGCGTTAAAATAAACTCCTGCAGAATCTACATTATTCATAAATTTTTCAGCATTTTCAATATCTTTTGTTATAATACTATCGGTATGCCCTGACCCATATGTATTTATATGCTCAATCGCCTCATCAATATCATTTACAACCTTTACCGCCAAAATTTTATCTCCATACTCGTGCGCCCAACTTTCAGGCTCCATCACAAGTTGGATTTCAGACTGTTGCAAAGCTGCAAGCAAATTCTCTTTTTTATCAAAATTTTTATGAATTAAAAGTGTTTCAACTGCGTTACAAGCACTCGGATATTGAGTTTTTGCATCTGTAACAACTTTTATCGCCATATCAATATCAGCGGATTTATCGACAAAAATATGACAAATTCCGTCAGCATGACCTAAAACAGGTATTCTCGTGTTATCTTTTATAAACCTTACAAGTTTATTTCCACCACGAGGGATTATCAAATTAATATACTTATCACACTTCAACATTTCAGCGACATCTTCGTGCGTAAAAATTTGCTGAATAACATTTTCAGGAAACCCTTCAACTTCACTCAACGCAGAATTTATGACAGAAAGAATTTTTTTATTGGTATTAATACTTTCTTTGCCTCCCTTCAAAATAACCGCATTCGCAGATTTTATTGCAAGAGAAGAAATTTGAGCGATAACATCAGGTCTTGCCTCAAAAATTATCCCCAAAACACCAATTGGACAAGAAACTTTATACAAAGTTAAATCGCTATCAAGCTCCCGAACTAACAATTTTTTATTAATCGGATCGTCAAGCTTTGCCACATCTTTAATCCCTGCAATCATATCACGCATTTTGTTTTCGTTAAACGCAAGACGATTAAAAGTAGATTTTGACAATTTCCCTTCTTCAACAAGAACTCTTGCAGCTTCAAGATCAACTTTGTTAGCCTCAAAAATTTCATCTTTTGCACTTTCAATTTTTTCTGCAATTTTTAACAAAGCTTTATTTTTAATCTCTGTTGATAAATCTGCAATTTTTAATGAAGCATTTTTTGCATTTTTAGCTATTTGTATAAAATCCATTTGTTTGTTCCTTTATCCTTTTTAGAATTTCTACAATTCCTATTTTGAGAACAGTACAAATCTATCCTTTTCAATAGGAGATGGAGATTTATCATAATAACGTTATGTTATCTCTCGTAATAATTGCATCATAGTTTTTAAAACCAAGAATTTCCATAATATTGTCAGAATGGCAACCAATTACACGTCGGCACGAATCTGAAGCATAGTTCACTATTCCACGTGCAATTTCATTTCTGTTTTCATCAAGAATTGAAACTACATCACCCTTATTAAACTCATTTATAACCTCACAAACACCAATTGGAAGTAAACTTTTTTGAGCTAATAAAGCTTTTTTTGCGCCATCATTAACTACGATTTGTCCAATAATATTTGTTGCGTAACCAATCCATCGTTTTTTATCAGACAATTCTTCTGTTTGCGGAAGAAACATTGTTCCAACTTCTTCGCCAGTAAAGATTTTTTTAATTACATAAGGAATTTTTCCATTTGCAATCAAAACTCTGCCACCAAAACGAGTTACCATTTGTGCAGCTTTTAGTTTTGTCCTCATGCCGCCTCTACCACCTTCTGAGGCATCAGTTCCGAGAGCAAGAATTTTTTCTGTAACCTCATCTACCTTCCTAATAATTTGCGCATCAGGATTAGATTTTGGATTTTTATCATAAAGCCCTTCTACATCAGATAAAATTACCAACAAATCAGCATCTAATTCACTTGCCACAAGCGCAGACAACTTGTCGTTATCAGAAAAACATACTTGCATGTGTTCATAATGCGGATGAACTTCAACGGTAGAAACCGTATCATTTTGGTTAATGATAGGGATAACACCTAATTCCAAAAGCTTGTTAAGAGTTGTTCTTAAACTCAAATACCTTTGTCTTAGAGAAAAATCGTCTTCTGTCAAAAGGATTTGTGAGGCGATTAAGCCATAAGTATCAAATCCGCTTTCATAAATTGACATCAATTTCCCCTGTCCAATAGCGGCACAAGCCTGTTTCAGAGCAACACCTTCGGTACTTTCAATACCCAAACGTTTTTTGCCCAAACCAACAGCACCGGATGTAACTACAATAACTTCTTTTCCCATTCTTGCCAAATGCGAAAGGTCTTCAATAAATGAAAAAACTCTCGGTAATGAAACAAAACCGTCATCACCACGTAGAATGTTAGTTCCAAACTTGAAAACGATACGTTTAGCATTAATAAATTCTTTTCTATCCATAACTAGATTATAATACAAAAAATAATTATGAATTAAACTTTTTTCTATCAAAAAGTTTGTCAAAATCCAAGTCTAATTCATCCAAAATCGCAACAATAACAGAAAGTGATGTATTTGTTTCACCTCTTTCAATTGTTCCAATAACTTGTCCGTAAGATACACCTATTTTTTCAGCGAGTTGTTCTTGAGATAAGCCTACTCTATTTCTTTCAGCTCTCAAATTTCGACCAAATTCTTTTAAAATTTCTTTTTTGTTCATATAAAAAATTTTATGTTGTTGACAAATTGTTTTCTACAATATATTATTTGCTTAAGACAATTTATATATTGTAAAAGAAAATTATTATATTGGAGGATTATGAAGGATTTTGAATTTGCTATTGAAACTGAAAATAAGTATGCAAGCAATGATAACAGGCTTTGTAAAATGGCATTTACATTGGCTGAGGTTTTGATAACACTTGGGATAATAGGAGTAGTTGCGGCGTTGACAATGCCTACACTAATTCAAAATCACAAAAGACAAGAAAATATAACAAGAATAAAAAAGGTTTATTCAATTTTGCAACAGGATGTTGAATTAGCAAAAGTTGAAAACGGCGACATCGAAAACTGGGATTGGAATTTAAATCTAAATGATTTTGTAGAAACTTACCTCCTTAAAGATTTAAAAATAATAAAAAATTGCAAGACACAAACAGGGTGTTGGAATGCACAAAATGGAATATATAACCTTAATGGAACTTCTGTACTGGAACAAATGTCAGGTGGCTACTATAAAGTTCAATTATCAGATGGCGGTTATCTTGCCTTTTTAAAGCAAGATAATAATCACGTGCATTTATATGCAGATACAAATGGAGATAAAGCGCCTAACAGGTATGGGTATGATTGTATTATTATGACAATGACAAAAGGAAGTTATCAAGACTACGCACATAACATAACAAGAAGCGGATTATACTTTTTCGGGTTTGGATTAGATAGAGAGCATTTATTAAATGCTGTGGAAGGTTGTTCCAAAAATAAGTCCGGACATTACTGTGGCGCATTATTCCAATATGACGGATGGAAAATGCAACCGGATTATAAGTTTTAGAAATCTTTGTGGAAAAGATTACAACCTATTTATTATTTCTGATACAGACTTCGCATCCACGCCTCTCTGCATCTTTGTATTAGTTTTGAACAAGTTCTTTTTCATCATCAAAGTTATCATCAACAGGCTCTATTGGAGCTTTGTTGTTTCGATACAGATAATACAGGTACATGTCCACGAGCAGGAAGAATGTGTTCATTATGTATAGCCAGAATACCCAATCCATGTCATCTAATACTTTGTGTGCAATGCCACAAACATAGCCCAACAAAATTAACATTGAAAAATGAATACTTTTCCCATGTACACACTTACATTTATATGTTTTTAACGCTGCTACTGGCCAACTTATTCCAAAGCAAACCATCATTCCGGCTTCAAATACGCTCATTTTTTCTCCTCTATTCTTTAATGTATAATTCTATATTACATCGTAAAATTTTGTCGGATGTAAAAATTATATTAAAATTTTTCTTGCCACTATTATGTTTTGGTATTATACTGAAACTTATGAAAAATGTTAGACAAACAAATATAAATATCCATAGGGATAGTTGGGTTGAGATTAATTTAGAAAATATTTCACATAATATGCGTGCAATTAGAAAAAACACTCCAAAAGGTATTAAGCTTTTGGCAGTAGTAAAAGCGGATGCCTATGGACATGGCTCTGTAATGATAGCCCCGACACTTTTGGCATCAGGAGCAGATATGTTAGGCGTAGCTTCAATTGATGAGGGTGTTGACCTTAGACAAGCAAAAATAAATTGCGAAATACTTGTTTTGGGCGCAGTTCCGGTCTGGGCAGTAGAAACAGCCGTAAAATCAGATATCACAATCGCAATTTTTTCAAAAGAGCATTTAGAAGCATGTAAACAAGCTTACGAAAGAACAGGAATTAAGCCAAAAGTTCACGTAAAACTTGACACCGGAATGAATAGAATTGGAGTTTCCGTTGACAATGCGGTTGAATTTATAAAAGAAGTCAGAAACGCTGATTACCTTGATTTTAGAGGTGTTTTCACTCATCTTGCAAACGCAGAAATCCGAAAAAAAACTCAAATTCAAATCGACAGATGGAATAAAGTGATTTCACAAATTGACACAGATGGCTTGTTGTTACACATTCTAAACACTGCAGGTGCAATGTGTTATGACGTACCAAATTCCAATATGCGTCGTGCTGGTATCGGAATTTATGGGCTTTATCCCGATTTACCTACTGATGGCGAGGTTCATAAACCCGAATTAAAACCGGTTTTATCTTTAAAGGCTCGAATTGTAAATATTCATGAAGCCAAAGATGGCGAAGGAGTAAGCTACGGTCACACTTTCACTGCTCATGGAACAAGAAAAATTGCAACAGTTCCGCTAGGTTATGCAGATGGTGTTCCAAGAGGACTTTCAAACAAAATCAATGGAATTTTGAACGGAAAAGAAGTTCCACAAATTGGTAATATTACTATGGATCAAATGATGTTTGACATCACAGGTGTTGATACACAACTCGGAGATGTCATAACACTGTTAGACGAAACACATTCAATCGACAAATGGGCAAATATCTTAGGAACAATCAACTATGAATTGACTTGCAGATTAAAAGTTAGATTACCGAGAGTGTACACAAGATAGACGGCTAAACAAAATTTAGATGGATTAAAAAAGGGGTTAATAAAATATGGCACAACAATTTGATTTAGGAATAATTGGTGGTGGACCTGCCGGATATACTGCGGCTTTTCAAGCTAGAAGTAAGGGATTGTCTGTAGTTTTGTTTGAAAAAGACAAAGTTGGCGGTGTATGCCTAAATCGTGGTTGCATTCCAACAAAAGCAATATTACATTCTGCTGAACTGTATGAAGAAATGAAATCAGCAACAGAATTAGGAATTACCGCAGAAAACCTATCTTTTGATTACTCAAAAGTTGTTGAAAGAAAAGACAAAATTGTTGAAAAATTGAGAAAATCATTAGAACTTTCTTTAAAAAATTCTGGAGTTGTAGTTGTTAATGCAGAGGCTAAAATCCCTTCTCACACAATGAAAGATGGAGAAAATCAAGTATTTGCTAATGAAGAAATTTATGAATGTAAAAAAATAATTACTGCAACCGGCTCAAAACCTCGTGATTTTGATGGTTTAAGGTTTGATCATAAATTTATTCTTTCATCAGATGATATTTTAAATTTAAAAACTCTACCTAAAAGCATTGTCATAATTGGTTCTGGTGCAATCGGAATTGAATGGGCAAGAATTTTATCAGCGTTTGATGTTGAAGTTACTATCGTTGAAATGGCAGACCATCTTTTACCTTTAGCGGATATTGAAGTTTCCAAAAGAGTTGAGAGAATTTTTAAATCTAAAAAGATTAAATTCTACACATCAAATGGGGTTGAAAAAATTGAAAACCAAAACGTAACTCTTAAATCAAGAGAAACATTAACACCGGAACTTGTCTTGCTGGCAACAGGAAGAACTCCGCAACCAATTGAAAATTGCGATATTTGCATAGGTGATGCGTGCGGAAAAATTCAATTAGCGCATTTTGCAATTAAACAAGCAGTCGCAGAAATTGCAAATATTGAATTTAATGAAAACCTCGTTCCATCAGTTGTTTACGGTTGCCCAGAAATTGCATGGATTGGTAAAAGAGAACAGGATTTGGAAGAAGGGAATTACAAAAAATCAAACATTTTAATTTCAGCTTTAGGCAAATCTCATTGCGACAACTGCTCTGATGGGTTTATAAAACTTCTTTCTCAAGAAGGCAAAATCGTTGGTGCGCATATTGTTTCAAAAGAGGCTGCCTCTCTAATCCAAGAAATAACAATCGCTATGCAAAACAACATAGCGATTGATGATTTGAAAAAAGTATGTTTTGCCCATCCTACATATTCAGAAGGCATCTTTGAATGCTTGTTCAAGTAACAAGAACTCTGACACAAGTTATAAACTTAAATTGAACCTGTCCAGAAAGGAACTTTACCGAAGTTCCAATATGTATTTGTAGGGTTTTGATCTCTGTGACGCAAAAGCCTTCTTCTTTTTACTTTTGTTTCAGTAACTTGTTTTGAGCCATCTTGTTGAACTTGAACTTCAGAAGTTGTTTCTACACGAGAACCCGGAATTTCGTAAACTTCCGCATAAGCACAACCCGCAAAGCATAACAAGCATAAAAGTGTCATTAATTTTTTCATTAATCTGTACTCCTTTTTGAGTTATAAATTTCTTTTTAATTACATTATACTGTTTTAAGTCATGAAAATCAATATTTTTGCTATATAATTTAAAATATGCAAAGAAGATTACCTGATTATTTAAAAAGACCAATTATTGATACAGACAAAACTCGCACTGTGAGAAAAATTTTGAAAACAAAATGTCTTAATACGGTTTGCGAAAACGCACGTTGCCCAAACAAAAACGAATGTTACACAAAAAACACTGCAACGTTTTTGATTATGGGAAACGATTGTACAAGAAATTGCAAATATTGCAACATTTCTTGCGCAAGACCAGAACCTTTAGATTTAGAAGAACCGAAACATGTTGCAGAAGCAGTTCAAGCGTTGGGTTTGAAATATGCAGTAATCACGTCTGTAACCCGAGATGATTTACCTGATGGCGGGGCAGAACATTTTGCCAATTGCATTTATGAAATCAGAAAACTTTGCCCTGATACAAAAATTGAGATTTTAACTCCTGATTTTAAGGGAAATAAGGATTGTTTAGACATTATTATAAAAGCTCATCCGGATGTATTTAACCACAACATTGAGGCAGTTCAAGATATTTTCAAATCCGTTCGCCCACAAGGAGATTATGAATGCTCTTTAGAAGTTTTGAAATATGTTAAAGATAATAGCGATATTTTAACAAAATCAGGTTTAATAATCGGATTAGGTGAAACTTTTGAACAAATTGAACAGACTCTTATTGATTTGAAAAATGTCGGATGTGACATTGTCACTATAGGACAATATATTCAACCCTCAAAACACCATCTTGAAGTTGCCAAATATTATACTCCAGAAGAATACAACAAACTGAAAGAATTAGCTAACAAAGTCGGAATTAAAAACCACCAAATCGGACCTTTAGTAAGAAGCTCATATAGAGCAGCTGAGTTGGTATAAGTTTTTTGCGTGAAAAGTGAAAAATCCTTATCATTAAAATAGGTATGAATGGTGAGTGGCGAGTAGTGAATAGACCTTATCAGAAAAATTATTTTGGTTCATATTTTTAACACATGTCATTGCGCACTTGTTGCGCAATCTATTATAATTCTTGACCGCATCTGACAAAATTTCAGAATAATCTACACGAGTTTTATTTGAAAAATTCCATGTTTATGCCATAATTTAGTATATGTGTAATAGCAATGAGGTGTGAAATAAAATTATGGTAATGAATACTCCAAAACAAACAGCTAATTTAAAAAAAGAAATCTTAATCAGATTAATCAAAGCTTATTTGAGTGACAATTTTGAAGAAAATACAAGATTAATTCCTTACGACATGCGACCAAAAGGAAGTGAAGTTCCTTACAGATGTTGTATTTATAAAGAAAGAGCAGTTCTTAGAGATAGAGTTATCGCAGGTTTGGGTTCATCTATTGAAGAAACCGACGATAGCACTTTGTTATCAGAAGTTGCAAAAAATGCTGAAAACAGAGAAAAACCGGAAGAACATCCATTAACTGTTCTTACAACTGCCTGCAAAGGTTGTGTACCTTCAAGAATACACGTAACTGATTTGTGTCAAGGTTGTGTTGCAAGACCTTGTGAAAGCACTTGTAGATTTGGAGCAATTTCTGTACACGACGGGAAATCTCATATTGACCCTGAAAAATGCAAAAATTGCGGAATGTGCGCTCAAGTTTGTCCTTATCAAGCAATTCAAAGAATTATTGTTCCTTGCGAAAACGCTTGTCCTGTAGGCGCAATTGCAAAAGACGAAGATGGCCACGCAAGAATTGATTTTGACAAATGTATTTCTTGCGGAAAATGTGCATCTGCTTGTCCTTTCGGTGCAGTTCACGAAAAAAGTCAAATTATTGATGTTTTGAAAAATATTAAAGCAGGTAAAAAAGTTATAGCAATGATTGCTCCTGCAATGTTAGGCCAATTACCTTGCACCGCAACTCAGTTGAAAGAAGCTATTCTTGAATTAGGTTTCTCTGATGTTTACGAAGTTGCACAAGGTGCAGACATTACAAGTAAAAATGAGGCAACCGAATTTGTTGAAAGAATGGGAAAAGGAGAAAAATTCATGACAACTTCTTGTTGTGCAGGTTACAACGAACTTGTTGACAAGCATTTGCCAGAAATGAAACCTTTCCGCTCTGATACAAAAACTCCAATGTATTATACTGCAGAAATCGTAAAAAAAGAAAATCCTGATGCGGTTACTGTGTTCTTCAGCCCTTGTGTAGCTAAAAAACGTGAAGCATTAAATAACAACAATGTTGATTTTGTTATCAACTACGAAGAAGTTGGAGCTTGGATGACTGCGAAAGAAATTAAAGTTGCAGAATGCGCTGATAGCGAATTTAAAGTTCAATCATCAGCAGAAGCTAGAAACTACTGTGTAACAGGCGGTGTTGCAAAAGCTGTTCAAGTTCTTGTTCCGGAAAATGTTGAAGTTAAACCTGTTGTAATTGACGGCTTAACAAAACAATCTGTAAGAGATTTGAAAAAATATGCTAAAAACGGAACTTGCGATTTAGGTAACTTAATTGAAGTTATGGCTTGTACTGGCGGTTGTTTAGGCGGAAATTCAACTGTTAACGCTTACAAACCTGCATTGAAACAAGTTACAAATTACGTAAATGAAAGCAAACCATACACAGAAGTACATAAATAAAAAAGCTATAAGACACTAGGACACTAAGCCTCTAAGACATTTCAGAAATTGATATGAACTTAGCAACTTAGTGTCTTAGTGGTTTAAAAGCTCAAAATACAGTAAATTAGGCATAACTGCCAACAATAAATGAAAAGATAGAAAAACAATGGAAAATAATAAGAAGAAGAAAATTAGTATAATCGGTTCTACAGGTTCAATCGGTACTCAAGCATTGGAAGTTATCGAAAAACTTCAAGACAAATTTGAAATAATCGCTCTTGCCGGTGGACACAATGTTGAATTATTAAAAAAACAAGCAGAAAAATTTAAACCAAAATATATTTGTCATAATGCGCAAACTGACAATTGTGAAGGCAATTCTTACAAAATTCTTCACGGCTCAGAAGGATTGGAAGAAATTTGTTCAAACAAAGAAAACGACATTATTCTTGTTGCGTGTTCGGGCAAAATCGGGTTAAAACCAACATTAACAGCTATCCGAAACGGTATTGATATTGCTTTAGCGAACAAAGAAACACTTGTTATGGCAGGCGACATTGTTATGGCAGAAGCTAAAAAGTACGGTGTAAAAATCGTTCCTGTAGATAGCGAACACTGTGCTATTCATCAGTGCATAAAAGACATTAACCAAGTTGATAAACTTATCATTACTGCATCTGGCGGTCCATTCCTTCACAAAACAGTTGAAGATATGAAAAATGCAACCGTAGAACAGGCGCTTGCACATCCAAGATGGAATATGGGGAAAAAAATTACTGTTGATAGCGCAACATTGATGAACAAAGGATTGGAAATCATAGAAGCTCACCACCTCTTTGGATTTGATTATGACGATATTGATGTTGTAGTACATCCGCAAAGTATTGTGCATTCTGCGATTGAATATGTTGATGGCAGTGTAATTGCGCAACTAGGTTTGCCTAGCATGCACATTCCTATTCAGTATGCAATTACATATCCGGATCGCTTTGAAGGTATTAAGTCAAAAAGTTTCAGTTTTGCAGAAATTGCCCATTTAGATTTTGAAAAACCGGATTACGAAAAATTTCCGACAGTAAAATTGGCTTATGAAATGGGAAAAATCGGCGGAACCGCAACTGTTTGTTTGAATGCAGCAAATGAAGAAGCAGTATTTGCGTTTTTAGACGGAAGAATTAAATTGTACAACATATACGAGATTACGAAAAGAATGTGTGACGAACACAAAGTCATCAAAAATCCAACAATTGATGAGATTTTCGAAGTCGACAAACAAATCCGTGAAAAAACAAAAGAATATATAAATAAAGTACATTAAAAAGAGAATACAAGCAAAAGATTTTAACAAGCATTTCAACTACGAAAGGAGGTTAAAATGTTAGTTGAAATCAGCGAAAAAGAACTACTGCTAATACTTGCAATAGTTCTTACAATCAAAATCCTTCATTAGGATTGCGAGTAAGGGTGTTAACGCCACCCTTGCTTGTATTTTCATTTTAACTCATTTTCAAAAATTTTCAAGTCTAAAAATTTAAAACTTCTAAAAAAATTTACATTATACTGATTTTTTAATCAGGCAAAAATTCAAAAATTTCTTGCGAATTTCTATCTAAAGCATTGCAAAGTTTTTAATCATAAATTCTTCTAATCTACAAAATATCCAACGGATCAACATCAATTGCGAGGCGGATATCTTTTGGCATTATGATTTTGTTCATAAAGCTTGAAACGAATTGATGTCCTTTTTCACCCATTTTATTTTTTATAAGTATCTGAAAACGATATTGGCTATTTATTCTCTCAATTACGCAAGGAGTTGGACCTAAAACCTCTATCCTCTCAGATATTCCGAATTTTTCGACCATCAAACTTAATCTCATTGCGATTTCTTGAGCAGATTTTTCTGCTCTAAAACCGTTTTGAGAACTTAAAATTAATCTTATAATTTGACTAAACGGAGGATAATCAAATTCTTCTCTCGCTGCGATTTCTGCAGTATAAAATTCACCATAATTTTGAGATTTTGCGCTTTCTAGTGCGTAAAAATCAGGGTTGTAAGTTTGAAAAAGCACTTTCCCAGCAAATTCCCCCCTACCGGCACGACCAGCAACCTGTGTCAATAATTGAAACCCTCTTTCTGATGCCCTAAAATCAGGCAAATTGAAACTTGCGTCAGCAGAAATTACGCCGACCAATGTAACATTCGGGTTATCCAAGCCTTTTGCAATCATTTGAGTTCCGACAAGAATATCAATATCACCTCGTTGGAATTTTTCTAAAAGCCTTATATGCTCACCTTTTCTAACCAAAATATCGCTATCAATTCGTTCTACATTATTTTCGGGGAAAAGCTCCTTGATATACTGCTCAATTTTTTGAGTACCTGTACCGCTATTTTTAAACGCATCAGAACCGCATTCAGGGCAAACATCAGGGAAATATTCTGCGTGATTGCAATAATGACATTTCAACATTTGATCCTTTGCATGCCAAATCATTGGAATAGCGCAATTCGGGCATTCTATAACATGCCCGCATGCCTGACATTGAGTATATGTAGAAAAACCACGTCTATTTATCAACAAAATAACTTGTTTTCCTTGATCAAGAGTTTCCCTAATCTCTACCTGCATAGGTTTTGAAATAACACTTCTATACGCAGCACGCCCGTATTCTTGCATATTGATTACCACAACCGGAGGGACTTTTGCATCGTTATAACGTTTTTTAAGTTCAAATAAATTCCCCGTATTTATAGCTCTATAATATGTTGAAATATCAGGTGTCGCAGAACCCAATAACAACGGGCAATTATGGAACTCTGCCAATTTTCTTGCGACAACCCTCGCATCATAACGAGGAGCTGGAGTTGTCTGCTTATAAGCTCCCTCATGTTCCTCATCTATTATGATCAACCCGATGTTTTTTAATGGTGCAAAAACAGCAGAACGTGCACCTGCAAGAATTTTAATTTCATCTTTGTATAATTTTTGCCAAACATCATATCTTTCACCATCAGAAATACTGCTATGCCAAATTGCAACATCTTCTGTACCGAATTTTTTGGCAAGTCTTTTGGTTAACTGCGATGCTAAAGCTATTTCCGGAGCAAGAAACAAAACATTTTTTCCAGATTTTATGGTATCATCAATTAATTTAAAATAAACTTCTGTTTTACCGGATGCCGTAACACCATGCAAAAGAATTTCAGGATGAGAAATAGAGGCACAGAGACTTGAAGGCTCAGAAGCACAGTTCGTTTCGGGTTGAGTCGAAGTATCTACGTCGCCACTATCAGCTATTTCAACTTCGCATCTTTGCATCTTTGCATCTATGCATCTTTTTATCCCTTCATACACTTTTTTTTGATCGCCTGAAAGTTCAAATAGCGGTTCTCTTTGAGTAATTTGCAAAATATCTAACGGATTTCTATATAATTCTTCTTGATAAAGTTTTACGCACCCCAATGTCTCAAGTTTTTTGATTGTGTTTCTTGTTGTTTTTGCATATTTTTCAAACAAAATCAATGGCATTTTACCTGATTTTTCAAGAAGCTTTAAAATTTCTTCTTGACGTTTAGTAGCACCATCATATTTTTCAAACTCAATTAACGTTTCAGTTTTTGAGGCTTTTTCTATTAATTTCATTGGGATTGCTGCATTCAAAACAGTCACTAAATCACAACAATAGTAATTAGCCACCCATTCTAAAAGTTTCAAATAATCTATAGAGAACAACGGAGTTTCATCAAGAATTTTACTTATTTTTTTTACCTTAAAATCTCCGGCAATATAATCCGAAAACCCAACACAAAAAGCATTGATAAGTCCTTGTCTACCAAAAGGAACCAAAATTGCCTGACCGATTTGAATTTTATCCTTCATTTCGTCAGGTATTAAATAACTAAATGTTTTTACCCCCAACCCCTTAATATTAACAAGGGCAGAAGCATATTTTTGTTGTTGTGTTTGTTGCTCAAATAGACTGGTTTGCATGGGTTAACACGAGAATTATTGAATAGTGATTGACGAGTAGTGAATAGACCAATATAACAACTAAAGTCCCAAAATATATTCAGAGCGAAATGTAAAGAGCTATTCACCACTCACTACTCACTTAATTCTATTCTTCCTCCATGAACTCTTTTTTTGCTTCTTGAATAGCTTCTTCCAACATATCAATTTGTTCAGGGGTAAAAGTTACGCCCTTTTTAGTTGGCAACCAAGTTTGACCGTCATCAGTTGTGTAAAATATTCTCATATTCAAGTAGCTTTTCCCTCTGTATTCACTGATTGAAATCTGTAATTGTTCAGTATCTGATCTTTCAATTGCTGCTAATAATTTTGCATCTGCCATTGTTCTCTCCTTTTATTAATAAAGTGAATAATGAGTTATAAAATCTACTCATTATTCAACACTCACTCAATTTATCATACCACAGAAATTTTCATGTTAAAATTAAATCAACCGTAAAGATTAATAAGGAGAACTATTATGATAAAAGTTGCAGTATGTGGAGCTATGGGCAAGATGGGAAAAGAAGTTTGCCTTGCCGTAGAAGAATGTCCTGAAACAGAACTTGTTGCAAAAATTGATATTGCAAGTGATGGAATGTATCATTCAATTGCGGATGCTCATAGGGTTGAAGATATTGATATATTGGTTGATTTTACGCAACCTAAATCTATTTTTGAAAATGCAAAATATTGTTTAAATAACAATATTAAAATCGTTATTGGAACAACAGGATTAAAAGATAAAGAAATTGAAGAATTGAAACAACTTTCAAAAGAAAAAAATACCGGTTGTTTGATTGCACCAAACTTTTCAACAGGTGCAGTCTTAATGATGATGTTTGCCAAACAAGCTTCTAAATACTTTGATAATGCAGAAATCATTGAGCTTCACCACAACCAGAAAAAAGACGCTCCATCAGGGACTTCGATTAAGACTGCTGCAATGATGGCAGAAGTAAAAGACGATTTTACAAAAAACAATTGTGCTGAAACCGAAACCATAGAGGGCGCAAGAGGTGGAAATTCATACTCAAATATCCATATCCACTCTGTAAGAATGCCGGGATATATCGCATCACAAGAGGTTATATTCGGTTCATCAGGTCAAATTATGACAATCAGACACGATAGCATGGATAGAAAATGTTATATGCAAGGTGTTTTGCTTGCCGTAAAACATGTTTTCAAACACAATGATTTTGTTTACGGACTTGATAACATTATGTAAGCTCGAAAAGAACTTCTCACTTTTCACTAAAATCAGCCACATTTATTGAATTTTAAATTCCTCTTGGAAATTTAAAATTGGAATTTTTTCACTTTTATTTCATCTTGTGCTATAATTCTTTTTGTATCATAAGAGATAAGGGGTAGAAATGAGAAAACCAAATATCGCAATTTTAGGCGCAACAGGTGTTGTCGGTAGAGAAATTACAAAGATTATTGACGAATTAAAAATTGATTTTAATGAAATAAAATTTCTTTCAAGTGCCAAATCAGCAGGCACAAAACTTGAATTTCAAGGCAAAACCTATGTGGTTGAAGAAGCAAAGCCGGAAAGTTTTGATGGTGTTAATATCGTTTTAGCATCAGCAGGCGGTTCAACTTCACAAAAATTTGCACCAGAAATTGTTAAACGTGGCGGAGTTTTAATCGACAATTCATCTGCTTTCAGAATGGAAAAAGATGTTCCATTGGTAATAGCTTTTGTTAATGATGAAGATTTGCGCAAACACAAAGGTATTATTGCAAACCCAAATTGTTCAACGTCACAATTGATGCTAGTTTTAAAACCTTTATTGGACAAAAATCCAATTAAACGTTTAATCGTTTCTACATATCAAGCCGTATCCGGTGCAGGATTAGCGGCTATTAACGAATTAACCGAAAATACAAAAGCTCGACTTGAAGGAAAAGATTTTGAAAACAAAAAATTCAACAAACCGATTGCCTTCAACGTAATTCCGCAAATTGATGTATTCTGCGAAAACGGTTATACAAAAGAAGAAATGAAGGTTGTAAACGAAACTAAAAAAATCCTTCACCTTCCTCAAGATTTGCCAATTTCATGTACTGCCGCTCGTGTTCCAGTTTACAACGGACACTCTGAAGCCGTAGATATAGAGTTTGAAAATGAAATTACTCCGGATGAAGTTAGAGAAATTTTGAAAAACTCATTTGGAGTAAAAGTTATCGACAACCCTGAAAAGATGGAATATCCGACAACTCGTGACGCATCAGGCGTTGATCCTGTTTTTGTCGGAAGAATTAGAAAAAATTTGGCGTTCAAAAATGGAATTTCACTGTGGTGTGTTGCGGACAATTTAAGAATAGGCGCAGCTCTTAACACTGTGAGAATTTGTCAAAAAGTCATAGAAATGGAGTTATACTAAAAAAATGAAAATTCAAAAATTAACAATTACCCCGTTAGAAAACGGTTGCCCTTCGTTCTTTACACTAAATCCTTCTACCAAAGATGCAGCAATGATGATTTCTCAGAGATTATCTCATGAAAAATCGCAATATAATGCAGAAAGACCGGCAAGAGCATTAAGGAAAATGCCAAAATGGTTAAAAGAATTTGTCAACCCGAAAGCATTAGTTGTAAAAGAAAGAAAATTTGACATAAACGGATAATAGGAAAAGCTCAAGTTATACTTGAGCTTTATTCTTAACAAACGGTAACTTTTAGACACTTTCCACCTTGTTTTTGGTAGAATTACGGTGAGGAAATAGAGGGATATGTTAGTAAAAAGAGATGACATTCAAGCATTAGTAAATATCATTCACAATTCAGGCAAGACAGTTGTTTGTACAAACGGTTGTTTTGATATTCTTCATATTGGACACGTAAGATATCTTGAAAAGACGAAATCATTTGCGGATTTTTCAATAGTATTATTAAATTCCGACAAATCGGTAAAAAGCATTAAAGGACCAACCAGACCGATTAACAACGAAAACGATAGAGCTGAATTGTTAAGCGCTTTGAGATGTGTGGATTATGTGGTATTATTTGATGAAGATAGTCCACGTGATCTCTTAGATGAAATAAAGCCTGATGTTTACACAAAAGGCGCAGATTACACAATGGAAACATTGCCGGAAGCGGATATTATGCGCAAAAACGGCACTCGAGTAGAATTTATAAGCTTTGTAGAAGGGAAATCGACAACGAATGTTATTAAAAGAGTGAATGGTGAAAAGTGAAACGTGAAAAGACCGTTTCAAAAACTGGACACTTACAAAAGGATACAATATTGCAGAAGGTTGTGCTAGATTTTCAGACAACGATACACTTAAGTTTATAAGTATTTCTATAGGTTCAATTGCAGAATTACAAACTCAGCTGATTATATCAAAAAAACTTAAATACACAAAAGATGCAAATGAACTAACTAACAGATTGGAAGAAGTAAAAAGAATGTTATTAGGTTTAACAAAGTATTTAAAGAACAAATAAGAATATTTTTTGTAACGGACTTTTCACTTCTCACGTTTTACTTTTCACTAAATATAATAAAAAAAAGGAGAATATAAAATGCCAACATTCACATTAGAAGAAATTACACATATCGTAGGCGGTATGTTGACAAAGGTTGAAGATGCAAAAATTTCTCAAATTGCACCACCTTTGTTGTCTGATGAAAATACTTTAGCTCTTGCGCTGGGTGAAGAAGAAATCGCAAACCTTGCAAAATCAAAAGCTAAAGCTGCTCTAGTTCCATTAGGAGTACAAATCGACGGCTTTACAACTATTGAAGTTGATAGACCTCGTCTTGCTATGATGAAATTATTAAACCTTTTCTACGTAGCACCTGTTGTATATAAAGGAATTCACCCATCAGCAGTTATTGATCCAACTGCTAAATTAGGTGAAAACGTTGAAATCGGTGCAAATGTTGTTGTTTCTCACGATGCAATAATTGGCGACGGAACAAAAATTGCAGCAAATTCATACATCGGTGGAGGTGTAAAAATCGGCAAAAACTGTTTCTTCCACGCTGGCGTAAACATCGGTGATAGAGTTCAAGTTGGCAACGATGTAATCTTACATCACGGAGTTTCTTTAGGAGCTGATGGGTTCAGCTTTGTTACAGAAAACCCTGATAACATTGAACAAGCAAGAAAAGATGGTGAAATTAAAGAAACAAACGCAAAACACGTAATCTTTAAAATTCCTTCAATCGGCGCTGTTGTAATCGGAAACAATGTTGAAATCGGTGCAAATACAACAATTGACAGAGGAACAATCGAAAACACAACAATTGGCGATAATACCAAAATTGACGACCTTGTAATGATTGGTCATAACTGTAAAGTTGGCGAAGGTTGTTTAATCGTTTCTCAAGTAGGTATCGCCGGCAGTTGCGTAATCGGTGATAGAGTAGTAATTGCAGGTCAAGCAGGACTTGCAGATCACATTGAAATCGGTTCTGATTCAATTGTCACTGCGAAAGCAGGGGTTACAAAATCATTCCCTGAAAAATCAATTATTATTGGTATTCCGGCAATGCCAAGAAAAGATTTTATTAAACAATTGAAAACAATGAAAGATGCTCAAGAAATCTTTGCTAAGTTCAGAAAATATGAACCACTGTTGAAAGAATTTGAAGATAATATAGGAAAGGAATAAAATAAAGTGAGTAGTGAGTGGTGAATGGTTCATTTAGCTCACTACGTTCGGAAAGTTTATTTTAGTGCGATAGCACCTATAAGAACTATTCACTATTCACAATTCACTACTCACCAAATCAAACATATCATGACCACTTTAAAACACGAAACACAAATCACCGGTAATGGCTTAATGAAAAACAAACCTTGTACCGTAAAATTTGTTCCATCTAAAGAAGGGAAAATCAGATATTTCATAAAAAATAACGAGCCTTTTGTAGCTTGTGCAGATAATGTATTGGCAACAGATCATTGTGTTGTTTTAGGAGATATAAACAACAAAAAAGCAAAAGCGATGCTAACAGAACATTTAACTGCTGCGTTAGCTTTCTGTGGAATAGACAGTATTGATATTTATATGGATGAAGAAGAAGTTCCGGCACTTGATGGAAGTTCCAAACAATGGGTTGAACTTTTTGAAAAAGCCGGAATTGAAAAACATCTGTTTGAAAAACCGAAAAAATATACTGTATCTGAACCGGTTTATTATTTGAACGGAAAGACTAGTTTGGTAATTTTACCTGCTGACGATTTGTACATTTCTTATGCAGTAAATTATGATCATCCTGACTTGACAAGACGCTGGGAAGCTTATAACCCAAAAACGAAACAGGAAATCATTGAAGCAAGAACTTTTGGTTTTTATAAAGATTTGAAAAAATTTCAAATGTTAGGTTTTGCGCAAGGTGTAACCTTAGAAAACACGTTGGGTTTGAAGGATGTTGGCTTTACATCAGATTTGCGCAGTGAAAATGAGCCAGTAAAACACAAAATTCTTGACCTTATAGGTGATTTGTATTTGACAGGCGTAAATCCATTAAACCTAAAATGCCAGATTTTGGTAAAAGAGGCTGGACACGCCGTTCACGTAAAAGTGGCAAAAATGTTAAAAGGAAAATTAATTGAAAGTAAATAAAGGAGAACAAAATGACAGAAGAACAACAAGTATTGCAATTTGATACAATGCAAATTATGGAAATGATACCACACCGTTACCCATTCTTACTTGTAGATAGAATTACAGAATGTGTTCCTGGTAAATATGCTAAGGGTTACAAAAATATGACAATGAACGAACAATTCTTTCAAGGTCACTTTCCTAACAACCCTATCATGCCTGGTGTATTGCAACTAGAAGCTATGGCTCAATGTTCAGCACCTATTTTAATGTCAATGCCTGAATTTAAAGGAAGATTGACACTTTATGCTGGAGTTGACGGTGTAAGATTTAAAAATATCGTAAGACCTGGTGACAGATTTGATATGGAAGTAGAAGTTCAAAAAATCAAAGGCCCTATCTGCAAGGCTCACGGTGTAGGAAAAGTAGATGGAAAGGTTTGCGTAGAAGCAGATATGACTTTCGCTTTTAAATAAACTTTAAAATTTAGCGGTTATACTACAGTTAAAAAGTAAAAAAGGCTCTATTTAGAGCCTTTTTGTTTGCTATATGTTTCTTTTGAAATTTCTGAATGATCTACAGGATTGTATTTTGTTCTTGTTGCATTTGCGACTTCATCTTTATAAAAACGAGCCTGTGTAAGCTCACATACAGAAGCTTTTGTTGGCTCAATTGGCTTCAATTTTGCCATATATAATCTTTCTAAATTTCCATCAGCATAAAAATCCATTTTATATTCTTTTTTGCGTACATGGTTAGAATCAAATGTTTCCAACTTTGCATTCCTTATTTTAGAACCAGAAACAGTTGCAGAATATGTAGAACCATTTTGTTCAATAGCATATTCCTCTAATTTGCCATCAATATATAAAAACTGGATTTTTTGCCTTTTATAACAAATCTGCGGTAATATATTTTAATATTAAAATAATATAAAAATATTGTTATACCTTGTAATTTGTACTATAATTGTATTTATAGTTATGTATATAGAGAGAGGATAAAAAAAGCTCCCGACAAACATGTTATAAGTAGATACATAAATTGGCAAAGAGGGCAAAAAAACTCCCGACAAAGATATTGTAAGTAGATACAGAGGTTAATAAAGAGGATAAAAAAAATGATAGATAAAACCGCAATTATTCACCCAACAGCTAAAATCGCTGATGATGCAATCATAGGACCTTACGTTGTTATTGGTGAAAACGTAACAATCGGACATAGAACAAGAGTTATTTCAAACGCTCACATTGAGTTTGCAGAAATTGGCGATGATTGTACAATTTCTCCATTCGCAACAATCGGTTCTGAACCACAAGATTTGGGCTACAAAGGAGAAGAAACTAAAGTAATTATCGGTGATGGCACAATTATTAAAGAAAACGTTACTATTCACAGAGGTGCAGCTTGCGGTGATTTCACAACAAGAATTGGTAAAAAATGCTTGTTAATGGTTGGTTCTCACGTCGCTCACAACTGTGTTTTGGCTGACGAAGTTATTTTGGCTAACCTTGTAACTCTAGGCGGTCACGTTCATGTTGGATTTGGCGCATTTGTTGGTGGCATGAGTGTATTCCACCAAAACATCAGAATTGGTGATATGGCTATCATCAGCGGTTTTTCAGCATCTCGCCAAGACATTCTTCCATACTCTAAAGGTGAAGGCAGACCTCCTGTTCCACGTGGACTTAACGTAATTGCAATGAAACGTCGTGGAGTTTCTCAAGAAGTTAGAACAGCTACTAATGAAGCTTTCAAATTATTGATTTCAGAAGAATACAACACAACTCAAGCTATTGAAAAAATTAAAGCAGAAATTCCAATGAATGAATATATTGAAAAAATGATTGATTTTATTCAAACATCTAAACGTGGTGTGCTTTTAAAATCTCACAAAAGCGGTCATGAATCGTTGGAATAATTTTTAGTGAGTTGTGAATGGTGAGCAGTGAGTGGTTCATTTAGTTCACTCCGCTCAAAAATAATTTTTGTGCTAATGCACGTAAAGATCCATTCACTATTCACTTCTCACTGTTCACCATTTCTAAATGTAGGGCGGGATACCTATCCCGCCATTTATATATAATTAATCGAGGTAAAAAATGCAAAAAACAATTTGGGACAAATATGCAGAAGTTTTGGTTGATTATTCAACAAATGTGCAAAAAGATGATTTAGTACAAATCAGAGCAACAAGTATTTATGCAAAAGATTTAGTTAAAGCTATTTATAAAAGAGTTATTCAAAAAGGCGCACACCCAATTTTGCGCACATCTTTTGAAGATTTTTCCGATATCTTTATTAAATATGCAAATGATGAGCAATTAGATTATATTGACCCTATGATTAAACTAGAATATGAAACAGTCAACAAATTCATCTCAATTGGCGCTCCTATGAACACTAAAAATATGGCTCGTGCTGATTTGTCAAAACTTGCAAAACGTTCAAAAGCATCTCAAGGTTTGTCAAAAACTTTGATGGACAGAACCGCAAAAGGAGAAGCAAGTTGGGTTATTGCAGATGTTCCGACGCATGCTCTTGCGCAAGAAGCGAAAATGTCTTTTGATGAATATTCAGAATTTTTGTTTAAATCTTGCTATCTTGATTTGGATAATCCTGTCGCAAAACTAAGAGAGCTAGACGAAAAACAGACTAAATGGGCAAATTACTTAAACAACGTTAAAAAAGTTCGCATAGTTGGCGAAAAAACAGACATTACATTCGGAGTAGAAGGTAGAAAATGGATTAGTTGCTCAGGTGTAAACAATTATCCTGATGGAGAAGTTTTCACATCTCCAGTAGAAAACGATATCAATGGTGAAATCTACTTTGATTTTCCTCAAAATTATAGAGGAAATTCTGCGACAAAAGTTCATTTGTGGATTGAAAACGGAAAAATTGTTAAATTTGATGCTGCTACCGGAAAAGATTACCTTGAAGCAATGTTCAATATGGATGAAGGTTCTAAAGGTATCGGCGAAATTGCAATCGGTACAAATGAAGAAATTCAAGAAGTTACCGGCAACATACTTTTTGACGAAAAAATCGGTGGCTCAATACACATGGCAGTAGGCGCATCTTACCCTGAAACCGGTGGCAAAAATGTATCCGGTTTACATTGGGACATGATTAAAAACATGAAAAACGGTGGTCAAATCTACGCTGATGACAAACTAATTTATGAAAACGGCAAGTTCATAATTTAACCCACAACACTTGACAAAACATGAAAAATCGTAAATAATGAGAACGTAGGGAGAACCCTAACAAAGTCCAATTTCGTTAGAGTTCTACTTCATACCTACATTGTGATTAGTGCTAAAATTAATTTAGCTAAAAGCTCTAGTATAACTAGGGCTTTTATTATTGTTTCCAATAATGTACTCACTCTTACCACCTCCTTCCTGACCATTTCCTTCACTGTCGTGTGTCAGAGGGTGATAAGTTGTAGATACTTACCTACAACATTAATATGCTTTTTCAAGACTACATCAAATATTACGTTTTGTCTATAAATTAATATTATAAAAAGGCAGACTAAATAATTTAGTCCGCCTTTTGAGTTTATCATTTCAACATATCTTACGCATTAACTAATTGTTTTGCTCTTTCTAATTGAAGTGTGCAAGTTGTTACGTCGCATACGCAAGATGGTCCAAAGTATTGGATAGCTCCTGGGAATAAATATCTGTCATTCATTGCCCAGTCTTCTCTGTTGTCTTCAAGTTGTTTGAAAACAGGTCCATCAAGTTTTACTAATGCTTTTTGGATAACCGGTTTCATTTCACCGTGACGTTTTTCCATATTCATCATCATTGTAAGAGGAATACCGCCAGCAACCCATTCAGATGCAGGAGCAGTCAAATTTCTTACTGATGACAAATAACCAGTCAAACCAAAGCTGATTAATGCAAATGCGTTAAAGCCTAATGAATAGCAATAATCTGCATCAAAGTTTGAAGGGAATGCGCATCTTCCTTCATATCCAAAGAAGTGAGATTGTGCATTGAATTTACCAATAAATTCACCTTGAGATTTCAATTCTTCCAATCTTGTTGAAATCATTTCAATTAAAAGTTTTTCAGTTTCAATTTTTGAAACTTGAACGTTTCCGTGTGGGTCACGGTCAGCAAGCAATTGACCTTTAATTAAAACAGGAAGTGATGCGTAAACTTTAGCATTATTAGTTTCAAGTCTGTTTTCAACGATATCAAATTTGTCACGAATTGTAGTTGCGTTAACAAATGCTGAATCGTTTTCCAATGATGCCATAATATCGTTTAAGTTTGCAATCATTGATTTCATTTCAGGAATAAATTCAATCAATCCTTCAGGAATTACTGCAATACCAAAGTTTTTGCCCATATCAGCACGTTTAACAATAATGTCGCACATATAGTTAATAATGCTTTCCAAAGACATTTTCTTTTCTTCAACTTCTTCTGAAATCAAAGTGATATTTGGTTGAGTTTGCAAAGCAGCTTCTAGAGCTACGTGAGAAGCACTTCTACCCATGATTTTTACAAAGTGCCAATATTTTTTAGCAGAATTTGCATCACGTTCAATATTACCAATAAGTTCTGCATAAGTTTTTGTTGCAGTATCGAACCCGAAAGAAATTTCAATTTGATCATTTTTCAAATCACCATCAATTGTTTTAGGACAACCGATAACTTGAATTCCTGCATTATGTTTAACAAACCATTCAGCCAAAAGTGCTGCGTTAGTGTTTGAATCATCTCCACCAATAATTACAACGGCAGAAATGTTTAATTTTTTACAAACAGCCAATGATTTTTCGAATTGTTCTTCTGTTTCAAGTTTTGTTCTACCAGAACCGATAATATCAAAACCACCAGTGTTTCTGTAAGCGTCGATAAATTTGTCATCAAATTCAACATATTTACCATCAATAATACCTGATGGACCGCCTAAGAAACCGTATAACTTGTTAGCTGAATTAGCTTGTTTCAAAGCGTCATATAAACCGGCAATTACGTTGTGACCGCCAGGAGCTTGACCACCTGAAAGAATTACACCAACGTTTCTAATACCTGCTTCTTTAGACATTGTAGAATGTTTGAAAGTAACAACAGGTTTTCCGTAAGTATTTTTGAATAACTCTTGAATTTGTTCTTGATCTCTAACTGATTGAGTAGCAGAACCTTCAGCCATTTCCAAGCTATTAATACCTTCAGCAAGGCTAGATGGAAGTTTTGGCTGATACTTTAATCTTTCGATTTGTAACGGTGAAAGTTTTTCCATATTTTTCTTCCTTATATTAAGTAATACCATTTACAACAAACAGTTTACTATAAAAACGAGAAAAAAGAAATTTAGAAACTTTTAAATAGCATATCAAATATAATTTTCATGCTACAATATACCTATCAGTCAAAGGGAGAAATAGTATGGTTAAAAATAGAATTGGTATTGATGTTGGTGGTACAAATGTTAAGTTAGCTCTTGTTAATGATAAAGGACAGATTAAATATTCAAACTCTGTTCCTACACGTGCAGAAATGGGGTATGAATACACTGTTGAAAACATCAAACAAGCTATATATGATTTATTAAAAGAAACTAAACTTGATACAAAAGATATTGAAGGTATTGGATTTGGTTTTCCGGGACAAGTTGATTATAAAGCGGGCATTGTAAGAAATGCTCCAAATATTCCTGGTTGGGTTGAAGTTCCAATTGCAAAGCTAATCGAAGATGAATTTCATATTCCAACTCGTGTTGATAATGACGTAAGATGTGCAGCATTAGGCGAACTTAATTATGGTGCAGGTAAAGGTTGCGAAAATTTAATCTGCATAACAGTTGGAACAGGTATTGGTTCTGGTTTGATTATCAACGGGAAACTTGTTCGTGGAGCATCAAATGCTGCAGGTGAAATCGGGCATATAAAACTTCAAATGCACGGCGGCCCTTTGTGCGGTTGCGGAGATGAAGGTTGTTTAGAAGCTTTTGCCTCAGGTCCATCAATTGTTGCAATGGCAGAAGATTATATCAAAGGCGGCAAGTCTGCAAAATTCAGAGAAATCGCAAATGGCGCACCTATCACACCGTACATTGTTTGTAAAGCTGCAAATGCAGGCGATCCGGTTGCTCAAAGAATTTTCACAATTATGGGTGAATATATCGGTTTTGGCATGGCAAGCGTTGTAAATTTGCTTAATCCGGAAAAAATCATAGTTGGAGGTGGAGTTGCAGATGCTGGCGACTTCTTGATTAACCCATTAAAAGAAACTTTAAGAAAACGAGCTATGAAAATCGCAGGTTCAGCAGTAAATGTAGTTCCGGCAGAGCTAGGCAACACCGCTGGAGTAATCGGTGCAAGCTTGTTAATAGAAAGCTAAAATTATTAAATTTGATTGAAAATTTATGCAATATATTTAAAGCAAAAAGGGAAAGTTCAAGCGTATTTTCCCTTTTTTAATCTTAAAATAACAGTTTATATACCATTTTCACAAGTTTTTCATCATTATTTAATTTTTCAATTATTTTTTGTTTTAAAACTTCAATATTTTCAAGATGCCCCATTTTTAAGATTTCATCAGGAGTAATGGAAAAAACTTCTATTAATTTGTCTAAAGTGTTTGCTCTTGGAAAGGTTTGACCATTTTCAATTTTTATAAGATTTCTTGTATCAATTCCGACAAGTTCAGCTAAACGCTCTTGTGTGTAGGAGTGTTGTTTTCTTAGCTCCTTTACTCTTTTCCCAAACAAAATTTTTATACTTTCCATAATTTATAAATATACAATATATAGATACACCTTGTTATGATTTATTATATCTTTTTTTATTGACAAAACTGTTTTTGCATGCCACTATAGTGATATAATTTATCGGAGTTTTAGCATGAATATGAATTTATCTAACAATGTACAAAAATTTGCATTTACTTTGGCGGAAATTTTAATTACTTTAGGAATTATCGGTGTTGTTTCGGCAATGACAATTCCCAGTTTAATTCAGAGTTATAAAGAAAAACAGACGGTTGTCACCCTTAAAAAATTCTATTCAACGATGTCACAAGCATTTAATTTAGCCAAATCACAAGGAGTAGAACCCGAGGATTGGGCTACAGAAAAAACTTCTGATGGCTATGGCGCAGATGAATTTATGAGTAATATGAAGCCATATTTAAAGATTATACAAGATTGTAACCACGATAAAGCAGGTTGTTTCCCAGATGCTTTATATAAGTCATTAACCGGAATGACAGGTAGAAACTTTGGTAGAATTGGAACTGGGCATACAAGATTTGTTTTAAGTGATGGAGAGGCAGTTTCATTTTTTTTGAATAGTAAGGAATGTAAATATAAAACGGATACTGCTGGGGATACAGAACAATTAAAAAATATTTGTGGAGGTTTGCATGTTGATATTAACGGTAGCAAGGGTCCAAATACGTTCGGAAAAGACTTCTTTTTGTTTTATGTAACAAAATATGGGATTATTCCTGCAGGTTCATCAAGTGATAATACGGAACATGCATTTTCTAAAAGATGTAGTGTGGCTGCAAAAAATGAGTATGCAAATGGTAATGGCTGTACTGCTTGGGTTATAATAAATGAAAATATGGACTATTTGCATTGTTCTGATTTGAGTTGGACCGGAAAGCATTCTTGCAAAGAAAAGTAATATTATTGGGATATCAATTAACTTCTGTTTTGATGTTGGTGGTACAAATGTTAAGTTAGCTCTTGTTAATGATAAAGGGCAGATTAAATATTCAAACTCTGTTCCTACACGTGCAGAAATGGAACATGAAAATCGCAGGTTCAGCAGTAGATGTAGTTCCGGCAGAGCTAGGAAACACCGCTGGAGTAATCGGGGCAAGCTTGTTGATTGAAAGCTAACTATAACCTAAATTTTAACATTAATAGCCACGCCATTATAGCGTGGCTATTGTGTGTTTATACTACTATCAATATTTATTTAAAATAATATTCAATCTCTGTTGATAAATCCAATTTCTTTGCATTTGGTTTAAATATTTTGGTTTTTATGCCCATTTTTGCTAATCTGTATTTCAAGCTAACGGCAAGAACTCCCAAACCATATTTGCATGAACGCATAAAGTTTATTGAAGATGCTTCTTTAAAATATTTTGTCGGGCAAGAAACTTCGCCAATATTGAAATTATTATAAAACAACAATGCAATCATTTCATTATCAAAAATAAAATCATCATCACATTCCGCCAAAGGTAATTTTTCTAAAACCTCTCTTGTAAAGCCTCTAAATCCTGTATGATATTCAGTTAATTTTTCACCGGTAAAAATATTTTCAAACGCAGTCAAAAATTTGTTTGAAATAAACTTATACATCGGCATTCCACCTTTTAAGGCAGAATTTCCGAGCATTCTTGATGCCAAAACTGCATCATATTGTCCGAATGCCATCATACAAACTATTGCCGGAATAAGTTTCGGCGTATATTGATAATCAGGATGTAACATTACGACAATGTCTGCACCTGCTTTCAACGCTGCTTTATAACAAGATTTTTGATTTCCACCATAACCCTTGTTTTGTTTATGAACAATTGTTGTAATATTTAATTCTTTAGATACAAGTTTTGTATTATCCTGCGAATTATCGTCAACAAGGATTACCTCGTCTACAAAATCCTTATAAATCTCATCATAAGTTTGTTTCAATGTTTTTTCTGCATTATATGCAGGCATTATTATAACTACTTTTTTATTATTAATCATATTTTAATTATAAATCAAAAACCAAATAAAAAAAGGATACCACAAATCGGTATCCTTTTCATGCTTTTTAATACATCTATTTAAAGTTATTCAGCATCCTCTACTTTAGCTTCTGTTCTGATAGAAGCTTTGTCAGAACCTACACTTTTATCTTTAAATTTTTGTACTTGTCTTGCTAGTTTGTCAGCTAATAAGTCGATGCTTTCATACATAGAATCAGCAGCTTCTTCACAACGAACTACACCTGTAGCCATTTTACAACTAACTTCTGCAACGTGTTTGCCGGAAGCTGATGGGTTTTTGATAACTGAAAGCACTACATCAATACCTTGAATTTGGTCGTAATGAGCAGCAACTTTGCCTACTTTTTCTTTCACATAAGCTTTGATAGCGTCAGTGATTTCAATGTTTCTTCCGTTTACATAAATGTGCATGTTGAACCTCCATATAACATACTGCTTGTATATTATAACACATACAACTTGATTTTTAAAGCCCCAATTTAGAATTTATATACTCTTTCGGGCTAAAAATCAAAATTTCTAAAAACTAATCTTCAATAATGAATTGTTGCAACTCAACATTAGGAGTACCTATAACACGCACCAATTCAAGCACAGAGGCCTTCATTTGGCACTTTTGAGAAGAACCGCTAAAGAAATCTCTATAAAAACATCCCTCACAATTGCAACCTCTTTTGTAACATTCAAGAGCTGTTGGTGTCCATCTTCTCACTGCAACTGCTCTGCCCATATCCCTACTTCTAAACAATTTATAAAATCTCCACAATTAAAATATCTTACCCAAGTATGGTAACCGTGACGAGCATACCGCCAAAAGCCCCATCAGAGATGAGTTTCACCTCTCTATTAATATTATAAAAAATCAGGAAATTATTTCAAGAGAGAGCCATGTGATTATTAAAAAATGTAACAAAGCCCTAAATTAAAGGAATATAGCCTGTTTTCAAATGTCAATCATGCTGAATTTCAAGCTACAACATGGTTTTGAGATTTAAAACCATGAAAACCCATGACATGAGCATGATTACATGATTTAAAAACATATTAAGAATTGTAAAAAATTCCTTATCCCATGCCTTTTTTCGGCATGGAAAAATTGAGAAAGGAATTTAATTCATGGGTTATCAATATTGATAAGAGATTGCGCAACAAGTACGCAATGACAAGGTAAAACATCCTCCCTTTTGAGGGAGGAATGAGGTGGGTGGTGCTACACACGTAGTTCTCTGTAACAATACCGTTCCATACTTCATTTATCGGTCAAATATTTTTACATTAGTAAAATTTGCTTTTCCCTACGAAGCTAAAATCCATCCTAACACCTTTCACAACAAGTGCGCAATGACAAGGTAAAACATCCTCCCTTTTGAGGGAGGAATGAGGTGGGTGCTGATTAAATATTATTCAAAGTAAAACAAAAACCAATCCCCCTTTTATTCCCCCTTTGCAAGGGGGATAATACTCATTCCCTTCCCTAATAAGGGAAGGAAATAGTTTTTTGCCAAATATATTAGAAAAATTTTACAGGACTTACATATTTCAAG
>OGOQ01000052.1_pt1 | contig 117891 bp, 77 predicted proteins | sample 1552691 | NCBI WGS metagenome assembly OGOQ01 (sample SAMEA2580209, study PRJEB22360) | human gut metagenome | biome: human gut; feature: human-associated habitat; material: faeces | place: Denmark | collected 2008/2010
TGGCACTTAAGCCGACACCTCACGGCACGAGCTGACGACAACCATGCAGCACCTCCGCCAGTGTCCGAAGAAACATGCGTCTCTGCATGTGTCACTGGCAGTTCAAGCCCGGGTAAGGTTCCTCGCGTATCATCGAATTAAACCACATGTTCCTCCGCTTGTGCGGGCCCCCGTCAATTCCTTTGAGTTTCACCGTTGCCGGCGTACTCCCCAGGTGGGATGCTTAATGCTTTCGCTTAGCCGCGGCACGCCAGGCGCGCCACAGCGGGCATCCATCGTTTACCGCGCGGACTACCAGGGTATCTAATCCTGTTCGATACCCGCGCTTTCGAGCTTCAGCGTCAGTTACGCTCCCGCCAGCTGCCTTCGCAATCGGGGTTCTTCGTCATATCTAAGCATTTCACCGCTACACGACGAGTTCCGCCGGCGTTGCGCGCACTCAAGTGGGGCAGTTCGCGCTGCAGTGCAGACGTTGGGCGCCTACATTTCACAACACGCTTACCTCACGGCCTACGCTCCCTTTAAACCCAATAAATCCGGATAACGCCCGGACCTTCCGTATTACCGCGGCTGCTGGCACGGAATTAGCCGGTCCTTATTCATAAGGTACATGCAAAAAGTCTCACGAGACTCACTTTATTCCCTTATAAAAGCAGTTTACAACCCATAGGGCCGTCATCCTGCACGCTACTTGGCTGGTTCAGACTCTCGTCCATTGACCAATATTCCTCACTGCTGCCTCCCGTAGGAGTTTGGACCGTGTCTCAGTTCCAATGTGGGGGACCTTCCTCTCAGAACCCCTACTGATCGTAGGCTAGGTGGGCCGTTACCCCGCCTACTACCTAATCAGACGCATCCCCATCCATGTCCGCGAAGCTTTACTCCAATTCAGATGTCCTCATCGGAGACCATGGGGAGTTAGTCCGCCTTTCGACGGGTTATTCCCCAGACATGGGCAGGTTGGATACGCGTTACTCACCCGTGCGCCGGTCGACGCCTAGGAAAAGCAAGCTTTCCCTATCGTTTCCCCTCGACTTGCATGTGTTAAGCCTGTAGCTAGCGTTCATCCTGAGCCAGGATCAAACTCTCCATTGTAAAATATCCGTTTGACTTCCCTTACGAAAAGGGAAAGACTTTGTCTCTGTTCTCAAGGACGCTCATCCAGATGTACCGAAGATTGGGCTCAAAGCACCTGTTCCAAAAAAATGGACGGCTCTTCTTCTTTACCCGGATGCGACCTGGCCAAAATGATCAGGAAGCATCCGCTTCTTGTACTACTCTCTGTCTTATGTAAATCTCTTCAAAGATCGCTTATCTTTATCGCTCTCCCTTTCTCGGCGTATGCTTTGTTCGGAAAAGCGGGTGCAAAGGTACGGTGTTTTTTAATACCCTCCAAATGTTTCGAAAGAAAAGTTTGCGAAAGTTGGCAGTTTTTCGCGTTATTTTACAAAATAAGGGTAAAAAGAGGGCGTTTTGGGGGAAAAGGCTGGAAAAAGGGGATATTCTGGGAACACGACCACCTTGTCATGGAGGCGGCCTGAGAGGCAAAACGGGGCCATATCGTGGGAAAACGATGCCTTGGAGGGGCGAAACAAGGGCAGGAGAACAGAGGAAATGGGGCGAGGCGGACGGAAACAAGAGTCTCTTACGACTGGGAAGCTATTTTCTCCTTATTATATATATACAGCGCACCAAAGGCGAAAGTGGCCGTTGTGGGCATGAGCACCCCCTCCTGCCCTTTTGGGGGAGGCCCAAAACCCATCGCTCATCCTTCGGGATGGTCTCGGGACGGGTTCGGGACGGAAAGCCGCACGCGAACAAGCAAATTTCTCATGCAAGCCAGGCAACAGAACCACCGCACTCGAATAGGCTCAAAAGTGGGGTAAAAAATGAATATAGCTTCGTAGGCCTATGAATATAACTTCGTAGGCCAATGAAGTTAACTTCGTAGGCCGATGAAGTTATATTCATTTTTAGGGGCAGTTAGGAAGGGTTATCACCCTCTTTCTCCCACTACAGGCGGCAACCACATTTCCATTAAACCAAATGAGCCAAAACTATGCTTACCAAAGCGAGAAAAAACACCAAGAGACAGACAGCTTTTCCTACACCTTTACCGAATCAAGTATTTTTTTGTCTAAAATTTGCAACTGGATGATTTTTTCAGTAACTTTGCGAAAAATAACTAGCACCTCGGCAGCACATACTCATAACAACATCTAAAAAAACAAGAACATGGAGATTACGTCTTTTGCGCTTTTCGGGTGGTCTATGGCCCTCGCGAGCATCCTTTTTTTCATTTTCATTTACAAGAAGATCAAGCGAACAACCGAAACGGGAGCTGGTTTGCGAAGCAATGATGGCAGCGTAGACCCCGATGTAAAGATCGTAGGGCAAGACGAAAAATATAAGAGATCAACTTGGGGCATCTGCATCGGCGCCAGTATCATAGTTGGCCCAATGCTGGGATTTGCGCTTGGCTTGGCACTCAAACTCGTCATCCCGACCTACTATCATATCGAGGACACCACCCCCAACGGCCACTACACATGCTATGCCATCAACGGAAACATAGGAAAGGAACTGTTCGGAAAATACGTCTTCAATAATACCGACGAAGAATATTATCTTTGCCGGAAGAACTATCAGTACGGAACTCCAGACGACAAGACAACCTACGTCAAGGCCATTGCACCACACAGCGCCACATCTGTCCCCATGGAAATTGACGGATGGTTTCACCCCTTCCCCACCCGCATCTCCTACCATCACGGAAGAGGCCCAGATGCCGTGGACGATCATGACAAAAACTTGTACTATATTTTCACAAAGTCACAATTTGACGAAATATTCAGCAAATAGTCCTCGTCGTGCCTTTATATCGCAATCAGAAGAACAAAGTCAATTGCATTTCACACGAAAGCAGAATGATATAAGGGGAAAATCGAACGGAGTAGGAATATTTCTTATAAAATATTTGTGATTTTTCGGAATTTATTAGTAACTTTGTCGTGTCGATTAGTTTTCACTCCAACCCACAGACGCGAAACGTCCATGGCAGGAAACCACCGACACGGCGCACGGTCGAACCATGCCGTGCGGGCAAGAAACGATAAAAAACGAACAATATCAGATAACAAAAGACGACTCACCATGCGTATGAGAAGAACAGCATTCATAATGGCATTGATGACGGTCTTCACCGTCTCCCTCTTTGCCCAATCTCGTGGCCGTAACTACATCAAGCAGAACATCTCCGAATGGGGGGGCTGCCGCAACGTGGCCATCACCGACACCGGAGGCGACCTCGCCCTCAACGGAAAAAACGACTATGCCTATACAGCCGGCATCCCACAGGCCCTGGCCGACGCGCTCGAAAAGTATCACGACGATGACGACTACATCGACGACGTGCAGCTGACCGAGGACGGCGAATGGCTCATCCTCGTAGGAAAGAACGGCTGCCAATGGTCCAACATCCCGTCTGAACTGGAGAGCAAGCTCCGCCAGTGGAACGAGGCCGAAGAGACCATCACCTCCGTGACGTTCAACGACGACGGAGACTGGATTGCCGTCTCCACCGACCACGTCGCCTCTTCCAGCACGGATATGGACGACTGGATCAAGGAAGGCATCGAGACTCACGGACAGTTGTGGGCTGCTCACCTGACCAACGACGCCTGCGTGCTCTGCTTCGAGAACGGATACAAGTTTCTCGGCAACGTGCCCCAGAAACTGAAGGATGCCCTCAAGGCCTCGAAGTATGACGTGTACCGCATCAAGTTCACGAAGGAAGGATCCTATTTCTTCGCCGACCAAGAGGGACACTACACCTTCTGGATGTAACCACACCCTATCGCAACATTCACCAATCACTACCCTATTATGAACAAAAAACTATTATTCACCCTCACCCTCTCTGCCCTTCTCTTCACATCCTGTGGCCAAAGCGGCAGCAAGCAGGACGCAACCACGACGGACACCACGACCACCGAGGCCGCAGCACCTGAGAAAGTGAAGATAGACGAGAACGACGCCGAATCGCTCGTAGCCGCCTTCGAGCAGTATGCCGACCAGTATGCCGCCATCATCGACAAGCTCAACGCCGCCAAGCCCGGATCCTCCGAGTTTGAGGCCGCCTCCAAGGAGATGACGGAGCTGGGCGAGGAACTGCAGTCCACATCAGAGAAATGTCAGAACCTTGCCCCCAACTTCACCAAGGAGCAGAAGCAGCGATTCCTGAAAGCAACCATGAAGTTTGTATCGGCTTCCAAGAATATCAAGAACGATCAGTAAGCCACACAGGGGCGTACCGCCCACAGAATCGACAGAGAAAGAGATCTCCCTATGACAGGCGACCCAATACGCCCGTCATAGGGAGATGTCGTTTGTGCGCCCGAGGTGTTATCAGCTATTCCCACAGATGGGTATTACTGGGCTGTATTTATTTTCTTTACCACCTGTTTCATAGCCGACAGAAGGCCTGGCGACAACGGTTCGCAACTGATTATGTCGAGGGCTTGACGCAGTTCGCCGAGCAGTTCGGGCCAATAGCGCATCTGCTCGTAAGCGAGTTTGATACACTGAGCCCTGACGGCATAGGCCGACTTCGAGTCGGCGATTCGCACTAAGCAATAGTCCATAAAGTCTGTACGGATGTCTTCCTTGCCAAATGGCTGACGAAGGAGAAGGGCGAGCAACAACCGAAGCTTGGTTGCATCCTGCTCCACGATGCAACGGTCTATCAGATGATGGCGCTTGGCATAGAGCCACTCGTGATCCGAGGAAGCAAAATGGGTCAACGCCCAAAGCGCATTGACAGCCACACGACGATCGTCGTCAAGGGTCAATTGGTATAGTTGCTCCTTAAGATGATCGTTGTGCTTCCCATGGGCAAGCACACAGATCTCCTTGATCTCATCCTGGGAAAGACGATGAGCAAGCATGGATCGAGGTATCATAGACTGTCATTTTATCGGACGTCAACCACGCCCAAAACACCGACAACTTCCGCAAAGTGTGCGAACGATACACTTTGCGGAAGTTTGAAACTTACTTCACTACCTTGCGCGTAGCACGGCTACCGTCGGAGTAGGTAATGGTGCGGACGAAGATACCCTTTGCCGGGCGACTGACCACACGGCCAGAGAGGTCACGATACTCCACACGCTCGATCTGCTTCATGGAAGCCTCGGAGATATCGATGCCGTCGGGCACGCCGTTGGGATAATACTCCGCCACACCCGATCCGAGACGCACGTCGCCGTCGATATAGAAGGCCTCCATACCGATCTTCTCCTTCACCTCCTTGTAGAAATAGATGGTGCGGTCGTTCTCGTCATACTTATAGAACTCGTAGCCATCGGTGAAGGCATAGGGCACGTCGGTCATCTCCTCCGTCAGGTTGGCATAGTCGTCGGGCGAGAACGTGACCACCTCGCCATCGATATAAAGATTGTAGTAGAGGCAAGACGGGTCGAGATAGTTGAAGTCGGCAGAGTAGTAGCTCAGCGAGTACTGCAGACCGCCCGGGCCTCCCCATGGGTTCGGGTCGTAGGGCTGGTAGGCCGTGAGCTTCGGCGGCATGGGGGCTGCGGGCTTCTTGTCCCAACGGCTGATGAGGGCATAGCGATAGGCGTCGAAGATGTTGGTGCTGCGGTCGTCGTCCATGCTCTTGTGGACCATGAGGATACCCTTGGTGGAAAGGGAATTGTTGTCAGCATCGTAGGTAAAGACAAGGGGCTCGCCAGAGAAGCAAGCCTTGTCAAACTCGGTACCCATCTCGTCCTTTCCCTTGCCCACCACGGCAGAAGAGGCATAGACATAGCATGCCGTCAGGGTATCGATGCCGACGAAGGAGGTGGCGGGGAAGGTGACGGTCGTGCCGTCCATCGATCCCTTGATCCAATAGCCCTTCACGTTGGCCGAGAGGTCGCCCAAATAGACATCGCTGCCATCGAGGGCATAGCGCACGGGATAGAGCTGCGACTGCCCCTCCATATCCATATAGAGCATCAGACCGTCGTTGACCGTAGCACTTGCCGGTGGTACCATTGTGTTGTTGTCCATGCGCACACCCTTGTAGGTGGCCTCGGCATAGCTCGTCCATGATCCGCTGGCAAGGCACATGCCAATCAACTCGCCCTCGGGGAGCACCATCTTGAGCGAATCGCCATGCCATACATACTTGAGCACCTGATCGGCGGGATCCTCGTTGGGAACGAGCGTCTGCTTGCCGTTTCGCTCTCCTGGGCGCACGCGCTCCAAGTATCCGTAGCGTGTATCACCAGAGAAGACGTCCTCCTCGGAGAAGATGGCCTGGGGAAGCTGGAAGGCAATGGTGTCACCCTCCGTGCGATAACCCTTGATCCAGGTCTGCGTGTAGATGGAGTTGATGGGGTTCTCCAGATAGACCGCGCCATCCTCACCGAACACCATCCGCTGCCAGTCGCCCGTGCTCTGGTGGTCCACAGCATAATAATACACCGACTCATAGCCCGTCGTCGTACGATAGAGGTTGATGGTCTCGCCCGCCGCGGGATGCGTGATGAGCGAGTCTTGCTGCTGTGCCAGCGTAGCCGTCGAGCAGAGTGCGGCGAGCAGCAGGGTTGCGTAACATTTCTTCATAAGCCTGTTTGATTTTGTTTGATAAATGGTTTCGTTAGCTATTTGCCGACAAAGATACGGTTTTATTTTATAGTCAGCAAATATTTATAAAAAAAACTTTCCATACCGCTAAAAAAAACTTTCCATACCGCATCTTTTCATCATGATGGAGAAAGAAGCGGTGTGGGGAAAATGCAAATTGAGCACAGATTATTGACGTGAAACCAGGGAGAAAATGGAGAAAACGGAAAAAAGTTAAAAGTTTTATGGAAAATACCACCGTTATTCCGATTATTATGTATAATTTTGCCTCCAAATCAAACCGCTCATGAACCACGGGCGCAACACCGGCGGAAAAGACGCCGGAAGACCGACCCTGGACTAGAACGTATTGTGTCTCACCTTCAAACTGGGGGGGTGATTCACAAAATAAATCCAATATCTCCCCAACTTATCTAAAAAAACAAAATCTATGAGGAAAAAAACTACTCTGGCATTGATCCTGATGATGAACCTTGCCTGTGCCATGGCACAGAAGTCGGGTACCACGGGACCACTCTCTTGGAACTACAACGAGACCAGTAAGGAACTGACCATCACTGGCAACGGCGCCATGCCCAACTACGACTACGGCGCAGCACCGTGGCAGGAGTATCAGGAGGGCATCGAGACCGTGAACGTCGGAAGTGGCGTGACAAGCATCGGCAACAACGCCTTCTGCAACTGCATCTACATGACGACACTCAGCCTGCCCGCTGGCATGGAGACCATCGGCGACAACGCCTTCTCCTACTGTCTGTCCATCACGTCAGCAGAACTGCCCGGCACCATCACCAAGATAGGAGAAAGCGCCTTTGAGGGATGCACCAGCCTGGAGAGCATCGCTCTGCCAGAGGAACTGGAGACCATCGGCGGATTCGCCTTCGCCGACTGCGTGGCCCTGGCTAGCGTGGACTTCCCCTCCTACCTGACCTATATCGGGCGCTGGTCTTTCAGCGGATGTGAGGCGCTCGGCGAGGTCAGCATCCCGGCAAGTGTGGAGACCATCTCCGACAATGCCTTCGCAAGCTGCGTCAACCTGTCCTCCGTGCAGTTGTCAGAGGGTCTGAAGAGCATCGAGGAGACGGCTTTCAACGCCTGTGAGCAGCTGCAGACCATCACGATACCCTCAACGGTGACCAACATCGGAGGCGGTATCTTCGCCGACTGCAAGAAGCTGTCAGCAATCGACATGGCAGAGGGCAACACGGCTTACGTCTCCGTAGAGGGCGTGTTGTACAACAAGGCCATGACGACGCTCGTGCAATATCCTGCGGGCAAGGACAACGACTCATATACTATCCCCGAGAGTGTGACGATGGTGGGCGACTATGCCTTCTGCGGCAACGACTACCTCACCTCCCTTCCTCTGCACGACAAGCTGAAGGTGATCAGCGACTTCGCCTTCGCCCGTGTCAGCGGCGTACCCACCTTTGACGTACCTGCCAGCACGGAGAGTATCGGCGAGTCGGCATTCCACGACTGCTGGAGCCTCACGGACATCAATGTGGCCAAGAGCAATCCCAACTATACGTCGGTGGACGGCGTGCTCTACGACAAGGAGATGAACACGCTCATGCAGTATCCGGAGGGAAAGACCACACCGGAGTATATCGCACCGAAGAGCCTGCGGAATCTCGGCCCATACGCCTTCTTCGGCAACAAGAAACTCACTACGGTGGACCTGCCCGACGGCGTGGCCTCCATCGGCGACTTCGCCTTCGGATGGTGCCAGAACCTCAGCAGCCTCACCGTGCGCGTCGCCGACCCTGCTACTATCGAGCTGGGTCTGATTCCGTTCTTCAGAGGAGCGAACGCCGTGGACTGCACACTCCGTGTGCCGGTCGGAAGCAAAACAAAGTATGAGAATGCTGACCTGTGGAAGGATTTTGCCCCGAATATCGAGGAGCTGACCAGCGACGGTATCGACAACGCAACGACGGAAGGCCAGCAGGCTGACAAGGCGGAGCGCGTATATAGCCGCGACGGAGTGCAACTGCGTGGCACGCTGAGCCAGCAGCAGAAGGGTGTCTATATCGTCGGTGGAAAGAAAGTCGTGAAGCGATAATCGCCTACCCCAAACGAAATAAACTCTAACAACCGATCGAGGTTGAATCTATTTGTGCCAAACTCTCATCATGGGGTTTGGCACATTTTTTCTATAAGAGTGGCAAGACCGTGAGAAGTGGGGCTCTCACCCGCGGGCCTTGTCCCTTGCCTCAGAACAGAAACAAAGGGGTGGGGCAACCGTCTGGCTGCCCCACCCCTTGATAATATCTTTCCTTACTTAGAGGTCGTTTTCGTTGTTGGCGGCCTCGCCGTAGTCCATGGCCTGACGCTCTCCGCGGAGCACGGCAAGGGCATTCTCGGTGAGTGCCTTCATCTCGTCCTGGCCCGGGTAGATGGTGACAGGGGCGATGAACTCTACGCGCTCCTTGATGTGGTCAGTGATATACTGAGAGCGTGCCAGACCACCCGTGAGGAGGATGGCATCGACCTTGCCCTTGAGCACTGCGCCCTCGGCAGCAATACACTTGGCCACATTCCAGATCATGGCATTGAGGACCAGCTCGGCGTGCTTGTCGCCATGCAGCACCCAGTTCTCCACCTCCAGCATGTCGTTGGTGCCGAGGTGGGCGATGATACCGGCCTCGCCGCTCACCTTCTTGACAAGCTGGTCCTGCGTGTAGCGGCCAGAGAAGCAAAGACGGATAAGGTCTGCTGCGGGCAGGGATCCTGCGCGCTCGGGAGAGAACGGTCCCTCGCCGTCGAGGGCGTTGTTGGCGTCGATGGCCTCGCCATGGTCGTGGGCAGCGATGGAGATACCGCCACCGAGGTGGCAGACGATGAGGTTGAGGTCCTCATAGCGTGTACCATGGTCCTTGGCATAGCGGCGGGCAATGGCTTTCTGGTTGAGCGCATGCCAGATGCAGTAGCGCGGCAGCAGCGGAGAACCAGAAATCTTGGCCTCGGGAGCCAACTCATCGACCACACCGGGGTCGGCCACGAAACTCGGGCAACCGATCTCCTCGGCAATCTCGTGAGCGATGATGCAGCCCTGGTCGCAGGCGTGCTGGTGGAGGGCCTTGCGCTGGTCCTCGACCATCTGATCATTGACACGGAAGACACCAGACTTGACGGGCTTGGCAAGTCCGCCACGGCCGATGATGGCATCGAACTGCACGGGAAGACCATGCTTCTTCACCTCTGCGATGACCAAATCCTTGCGCATCTCATACTGGTCGGAGATACGCTTATACTTCTTCAACTCCTCGCGGGAGTGGTTGATGGTTGCTTCAAAGATCAGGTTCTCGTCGTCGGAAACGGAAATCTTCGTCGAAGTAGAACCCGGATTGACGGCTAATATTCTATACATTTTGGTAGATTGATTCTAAGTTTGGCTTGGTTACACTAATATTACTGGTGTGCCATGGCTGCCATGGCGATGCTCAAGAACTTGGCCTCGGGGGAGTCGCCACGCGACGGGACTACAACGGGAGCGGTCGGACCCTGGAGGATACCAGCCGTGATAGCGCCACAGAAGAGCGTGATGGTCTTGTAGAACACGTTGCCAGCCTCGATGTCCGGAACGATGACGGCATCGGCATCACCCTCTACGCAAGACTCCATGTTCTTCGCTTTCAGGGCGGCGGGAGAGCAAGAGGTCTTCAAGTCGAGCGGACCATCGATGCGAACGGGACCGAAGAATCCCTCCTCGGCACGCTTCTTCTGCTCCAGATAGTCGGCGGTGCAGGGGAAGTGGCGCTCATCCACATGCTCAGAGCAGTGGATAAGGGCTATCTTCGGCTCGGCAATGCCAAACTGACGGCACAGGGCGGTGACATACTTGATCTGCTCCGTGCGCTGCTCGGGCGTGGGGTAAGGAATCACGGCGGCGTCAGTGAAGAACAGAAGCTTGTGATATTGCGGCATCTGGGCCACGGCGATATGGGTCAGCACGTTGCCCTTCGGCAGGATACCTGTCTCCTTGTTGAGCACGGCGCGGAGCACCTGGTCGGTATTGATGAATCCCTTCATGAGCACATCGGCACCACCCTCGCGGACGAGAGCCACGGCCTTCTGTGCCGCGTCGAGCTTGTCGTCAGTATCGACGAACGTCACGCGGTCCATCAACTCGGCGTATTGCGGGTCGTTCTCCACGGCCTGGCGTGCGCCAACCATAATTGCGGTTACGAAACCAGCCTGCAATGCGCGGGCCACTGCGCCACGCGTGGCATCGTCCTCGGGCCACACGACGGCAAGACGCTTCACCACCTTCTGCTCGGAGAGGTGGCGCAAGAGCTCATCAAAGTTCAGAATGCTATTCATCAGTGCTTGATTTTGTTCTGTTAATAGTGTCGGCAAAGGTACAGATTTTTCTTGAATTAAGAAAATTTTTCGTATATTTTTCTTCTTCTTGGACTACAAGGAATTCTCTACGTCCTACCTTGGCATATCAAAACCCGTCGCTAAAAAGGAACCCACGACTGTCAAACAATTAAGAAAACACGCCACATAGATAATATTCAGAAATATTTGGCCGTATAAATTAATCTTTCTAACTTTGTAACCACTCTTAAGAAAGAAGAGGACAAGGACAGACCTATTAACAACACAACCTATACAATCATGAGGAAAATGAAGTTTATACTGACAATGCTGCTCGCGAAGAAGGGGGAGCTGCCGCACTCGGAGGCAACGACAGGGTGAACTTGATGAGCGGACAGATTGATATCGACTTCGCCGTCTTCAACATCTACCAGTATGACAATGCAAACCTCACAGGTCACTACACGGGTCCTATGACGATGGAGTAGCATCACTACCAAACATCCCTCTTCTTCGGCCCTCAGATTGCAGTCCGATATGAGGAAGAGAAAAACCGAAACGGGAAGCCCCAGAAAGTTGACGTTTATCAACTTTCGGGGGCTTGCTTTGATCTGTATTGCGTAAACAGAACTTTTACAGTCCTCTGGCCTTGAGCAGTCCCGAAGCATCGGGTTTCTCCATACCAGTGAAGTCTGTGAACATCAGCATTTGATCCTTGGTGTTGCCACGGCTCAGAATCTTGTCGCGCAACGCCTGGCCAACAGCGGGATCGAGCGCGCCATGCTGCTTGAAGTAGTCGGCGATATTGACCGCCAGGACTTCCGTCCACAGGTAGCTATAATAGCCAGCGGCATAACCTCCGCCCCAGACATGGTTGAAATAGGAGGTGGAGTAGCGCGGGGGAATCTGCGTATTGAGGAGTCCGGCATTGTGGAGCTGCTCCTTCTCAAAGGCACCGGCCATATAGGGCGACGGCACCTCGTCTGGACTGATTTTGTGCCAAGCCAGATCGACCCAGGTCGATGCGAGGTTCTCGCCGAGGGAGTAGGCCGTCTGGAAATTGATGCTCTCAAGCATACGCTCCTTCAGTTCTGCGGGCATCGGCTCTCCCGTCACGGTATGGCGGGCGAAGTGGTCGAAGATCTCGGGGATACTGGCAAAGGACTCGTTGAACTGCGAGGGCATCTCGACGAAGTCGCGGGCCGTGGCCGTACCAGAGAGGGTGTTGTACTGGCAGTCGGAGAGTATTTCGTGGAGGGCGTGGCCAAACTCATGGAACATCGTGCACACCTCGTCCCAGGTGATGAGCGAGGGCTGGCCATCGGGAGCCTTGGCGCTGTTGCACACGTTATAGACCACAGGAAGTTGTTTGCGCTGGCGGCTCTGCTTGGCAAAGGCATCCATCCACGCGCCACCACGCTTCGTGGGACGGCGGAAGAAGTCGCTGTAGAAGAGGGCCAGGGGCTTGCCGTTCTTGTCGATCACCTCAAAGACTTTCGTGTCGGGATGATAGCTGGGGATATCCTTACGCTCCTTGAAGGTCAGGCCATAGACGCGGTTGGCAGCATAGAACACACCATTCACCTGCACGCTATCGACATTGAAGTAGGGCTTCACCTCGTCGTCAGAGATGTTGAGCATCTCCTTCTTCATCTTCGCCGAATAGTAGAAGCGGTCGTAGGGCTGAAGCTGGAAGTCGCTTCCCTCGGTCTTGCGGGCATACTCCTCTATGGCCTTGGTTTCGGCGTCGGCCTTGGGTGCATACTCCTTGATGAGCTGCTCAAGGAAGTTGTCCACGTTGGCTGAGTTTTTGGCCATCGTGTTCTCAAGTGAGTAGTCGGCATAATTGGCATAACCCATGAGCTGGCCTTTCTCGGCACGGAGTCTCGCCAACTCTGTCACTATCGGGAACGTGTTGTACTGGGGATTGGTGCCGTCGGCACGATGGATGCTTGCCTCAAACACTTTGCGACGGAGCGCGCGGTTCTGAAGGCTTGCGAGGATGGGTTGCTGCGTGGTATTGATGATGACGATGCAATAGGGGGCCTTGCCACCACGCATCTCCGCATCCTTCTTGCACTGGGCAATGTCGGCCTCGCTGAGACCAGCGAGATCCTCCCGGTTATCAACCCAGACCACGGCATGGTTGGTCGCCTCGGGAAGGAGGTTGCCCCACTGCTGCTGCAACTCCGAGATGCGGGAGTTGATTTCCTTCATACGCGCCATCTTCTCGGCGGAAAGGAGTGCGCCCGAGCGCACGAAACTCTTGTAGATTTCCTCCGTCAGGCGCTGGTCCTCACCCTTGAGTTTCGCATATTCGTTATCGTAAACGAACTTGATGCGCTCGAAGAGCTGCTGGTTGAAGGATATCTCGTTCTCAAGACCCGTGAGCAACGGCATCACCTTGTCCTCGGCTTCGGCCAGCACGGGAGTCTTGTCGGCATTGGTAAGGCCGAAGAAGACGCTGCAAACGCGGTCGAGCAGGATACCACTCTCCTCGAAAGCGAGAATGGTATTCTGGAAAGTCGGCTTCTTCTTGTTGTCGACGATCTTCTGAATGTTGTCGCGCTTGATCTTGATGGCTGCCTCAATGGCAGGAAGGTAATCGCTCTCCTTGATGCGACTGAAATCGGGCGCACCGAAGGGCAAATTACTCTTCATCAGAAGAGGGTTCTGTTGACTCGTACCAGAAGATTGGGCCGATACGGTGACTGGGGCCTGCAAGAGCGTGGCGGCCAATCCGATAGCAAAGAATAACTTGTTGTTCATACGAAGGTATTGATTAGGTTGCAAAGTTAAAATAAATTATTCTATAAATCGGCTTATATTTCATCTTTTATGAAATAATTAACAAAATCCACCCTGTTATCGACGTATTTGTGCTAACTTTGCACTCACAGGCATAAGCTAAGACGTAAGTTAAGACATTAGCTAGGCATAAGTTAAGCATAGACTAAGACATAAGTTAAGCATAGACTAAGACATAAGCTAAGCATAAGTTAAGACCAAGACAAAAATGTTTATAGTGATGATTTTCATATTCCTTGGCATCGGTGCGGGCTACGCACTACGCACAAGGACGGCGTCGGAGGCCAAGCTTCAGGCCATCGGCGCATGGGCTGGCCGTGCCACAACGTGGCTCATCTGGCTACTTCTCTTCATGCTCGGCATCGAAGTGGGTGCCAACGAGCGCATCATCTCCGCCCTGCCCACGCTGGGCGTGGAAGCGCTGCTACTGTCCCTCAGCAGCCTGTTGTGCTGCTGTGCCCTGGCCTGGGTGCTATGGCGGGTGACAAGAAAAGGAGGCGAGGGATGAAAGGCAGTTTGATCGTGGTGGGCTTCTTCGCCCTCGGACTGTTGGCAGGACGCAGCGGCTACATGCCCACATGGCTCATGGAGGGCGACATCAGCATGGTGGCTCTATGCGCCCTGCTCCTCTTCGTAGGCATCGGCATCGGTCTCAACCCAGACATGAAGAACGAACTCAAAAGCCTAAGTCCCCGACTGGCTTTCCTACCACTCGTCACCATTCTCGGATCATGGATGGGAGCGGCGGTGGCTTACCTGTTCCTCGGAGGTGGCATCTGCACCTTCCTGCAACATCGGGAACTGACGGACTGCCTCGCCATCAACAGCGGCTTCGCCTATTATTCACTATCAAGCATCTTTATCACCGAATACCGAGGTGCAGAACTGGGCACCATCGCTCTTTTGGCCAACATCATTCGCGAAATGGCCACACTCCTGCTCACCCCGCTATTGGCTCGTTGGTTCGGCCCGTTGGCTCCTATCTCATCGGGCGGCGCGACGAGCATGGACACCACCCTGCCCAGCATTACACAGTCCATCGGACAACGATATGCGCCCCTGTGCATCTACCACGGTTTCGTGACCGACTTCACCGTCCCCTTCCTCGTCACCCTTTGGTGCGCATAAGCGTCGCAAGCCTAAGGCGCATGGTAACTTATCTTCTCACCATGCGCCTTAGGCTTAACTTACGACAAACTCCTACCTCTACCCATTCTTATGGGGAGGGGGTAGGGGGAGGGGAACTGATGGGACTACGAACCATGGTCAAAAAAGGTAACTTCAGCGCGCGTCTTAGCGCGCAAAATCTTGAAAAAAAATACTTCAAAAACGACTTTTCTGAACATTAGATAATCATTAGTATATCATTAGATATATTAGAGGGTCGCGAAACGATTTGATTATCAATTAGTTAAGTCGGTTATCGTCGACAGATTGGTAACATATCGTCGACAGATTGGTAACATGTCGTCGACAGATTGGTAGCATGTCGTCGACAGATTGGTAACATGTTGGGCGCAAACTTCGACAGATTGGTAACATTGATAATATTTATTTTTACAAAAACAATTAAATTTGACGCGTTCTTTACATTATTGGGTAAAATGATAGGTATTTCCCTATTTTGTCTTGCTTTAACCCTTTTGAGTGATTCTATTTTTAAGTTTTATAAAATATAGTATATCAGTAAATTAACAACAACTTCGACAAAAAGGTAACATCTTTTGCAATTTCGTTTCTCTCAAAGTACGACATTTAGGTAGTATTTTGAAAAAAACATACATGATTTTCATAGTATTTTGGTCCACCATCTCCCTCTCCTATTTTTCCAGTCTGCTCCCTTGTTTCACCCGGCGTAGAATCTATTTTTTCCTACCCTCCTCCCCTACCCTTCCGTCTTTATGAGCTATAGCTTTAGTAGCTTCTGTCGGTCTGTTAGGTGCTGGATAGTGTGCGAGCACAAATCATGAATTATCCTCGATAATGTAAATAAATATGTTGTAAAATAGAAATGCTACCTAAATGTCGCACATTGCTTTTGTCCACGGTTGTGAACCAATGCTACCAAAGTGTCGTACTTCCTGTTTTTTGCCGTTTGCTGAAATGTTACTAAAGTGTCGTACTTCAATGAGAATGGTTTCCATAAGATGCTACCTAAATGTCGTACATCGGCGCGACATTGGCTGGTAAATGCTACTAAGATGTCGCACTTCCCTCCTTTTTCTATGCCCAACAAGCTACCAAAGTGTCGTTGATGGCCGGAAAAGTGATATAAAGATGCTACTGAAGTGTCGAAGTTAACTACTTGGTGCCCGTAAGAATGCTACTTAAATGTCGTACTTAGGCGTATTTTCTCCTAGAATAGCTTCTGAAAGTGCCGTACTATTTTGAAAAGTAGGGTATAAGATGCTACTAAAGTGTCGAAGTTGGGCGTTTTTGGGTCATTTTTCCGTTTCACAAAATAAATGAAAGATACAAAATAGTAGATAATATAAACCGTAAACAACTTGATGTAATTTGCATTATATACTTAATAATCAATGATATAAAAGTTTGAAGAAAACAATTCACTTGAAAGTAAAAAAACATTTCACTTTTTTGTCGAACTTACATGGATTACCAGGGAACTGTACTTTTTCTTGCTCTTTCCTCTTTGCCGCCTACTGACAGTGGTTTGCTTATCATACTCATAGACCCATTAAAATCAACTTATGACACTTTTGTAGTAGCAGTTTTCCCCTATAGATAAAGCGAACAATGTAAAACAAATTCACTAAATGGAAAGCGCAATATTCAGGCTAAAATCGTCTTTAGAAGGTGTAAACCAGAATAATCCCCTAATTTTCCTTCCTAGAATAAAAAGCTTGCGTATGTTTGTGATTTTTCCAAGAAAATGCTTACCTTTGCAGAGTGCCTTTTCTATTCGTCTGAAGTCTTCTATACTTCCTGATGGAAAGACGCCCTATGGAGCATGGGAGGTGCGCATCGAAATGTAGAACTCTCAAAGCCTAAAAATCATTGGAACGAAAGACCTATACACATCTCCACAGACACATGGCGAGACGCGGGCTGCTACTCGTCCTTCTAGCCCTGCTTGCTTTGCCGCTCCTTTCCCAAACCAAGTATGCCTTGGTCATCGGATTGGGAAAGCAGGAGGACCGTGCCTGGCCGAAAATCAACGGCGACAAGGATGTGCCCCGTGTGCGGCAGATGCTGCGCAAGGGCGGATACGACAAGATTATATCGTTGGTCAATGAGCGCGCCACGAAGCGCAATATCCTCTCGGCGTTCAATACGCTAGTAGGAAAGGCCCGTCCTGGCGACATCTTCTATATCCACTATTCTGGCCACGGACAGCAAGTGGCCGATCCGCATCACGATGAACCTGATGGGCTGGATGAGTGTTGGATACCCTACGACGCCTATAAGAAGGCTTGTGCCCGCGACCGAGGCGAGCGTCATCTATCCGATGATGAGGTCAACTACTACCTTGGGCGATTGCGCGACAAGGTGGGCGATCGAGGCAAGATCCTTGTCGTCATCGATGCTTGCCATAGTGGAGATGCTACCTGTGGAGACGAAGGCGAGGAGGTGCTGCGCGGCGTGAGCGAGGTCTTTGATGCGACATGCCATTTTGCCGAGCCCATCCCCCGTGCTGTGTCGCGACGCAAGGAGCGCTGGATCACCATCAGCGCATGTACCAGCGCCCAGTCCAATGCAGAGCTGCGTAATCCAGTGGCTGGCCGGTTGACCTATGCTCTGTGGCAGATATTGTCCGACCAGTCTTCGATGAGCAACGCTGAACTGGAGCGACGTATCAAGCGTTTCTACCAGGGTATCCGGTCCCGTGTCTATCAGACCCCGGTAATAACGGGTGAGTATAAAGACCAGCAACGTATATCCGATTTTCTCAGATGATGGAGGTGATGACCGGGATGGACAGCGACGAACGGTTGTGGGAGGCACGTCTGGTGGCCGATGTGCGTGCCGGCGTGCGGTTGGCGGAGAATGAACTCTACGCCTATTGTGCCGATTATTTTTGGCGTAAATACCGCGGTGTGTTCTTTGTGGGAGAAGAAGAGGCGGCAGAGATATTCCAAGATGCTTTCATCGCCTTGTGGGAGCACATCGAGCGGGGGCGCCTGGTATGTCTCGATGGAAACATGGTGGGTAAAAACGGCGCACCCCTTACCTGCAGCATCCTCACCTATTTCATGGGGATAGCCCGATTTAAATATCTCGAATGGTCCCGAGACCATGCCGAAGCCATCCGTACTGCTGATGGCGAGGACCAGGATGACGACGTGACGCTTCTCGATGTCAAGGAGATGGCCGCCGTGCTCTACGACGAGGGAGACGGGGCGATGCTGGACATCGTTTGCGACCTTGTGGCTGGAATGTCGGATCGGTGTGGAGAGATTCTCACCAAGTTCTACTATGAGGAGAAGGATCTCGACACCATCCTGGAAGAGTTGCCGACCATCGGCAGCAAGAACGCCCTCAAGACCAAGAAGTATAAATGTATGGAGGGATTGAGGAATGCGGCCAAGGAGGTCTATCATAAGTATCTCAACGAGGAATAATAGATCAAGAAAAGAATACTTTCTAATGCTTTAACCATTCAACATAAAAAGACAAGAGCTATGGATATTAACTTTCAAGACCGAATAGACGAGTATCTGCTCCACCCAGATAGACTGTCGGAAGAAGAAAAGTCGCAGTTTCTGAGCGAGTTGGAGGCCGATCCCAAAAAACGTGCGCAGTTTGAGCTGACGCGCGATGTGCGCTTGGCCGTGACCAGTCGTGCGAGGAAGATGTCGCGTATGGAGGAGATGCGGACAATGTACGGCCACGTCCGTTCGCGTGTGGCGATGAACTGCCTGAACGCGGCGGAAGACCTTCAGGATGCCCCGCGACGCAAGCGGTGGGTGTGGTTGTCGGGTATTGCTGCTGCCGTAGTGCTGGGATTCTTCGTGACCCGACTAGTGCCAGGCTCTTCTTCGCCCGACGATGGACTGCGTGGCGATGATCAAGTATTCGACGGTACGCCGTCAGAAGGTCACAGCTCCGCCCTGCCAGGCGACACGTTGTCGGCTGATACCATTGGCTTCGATCCCAATTGATAGTTCATTTATTCAATCGTTTTTCATGAGAAAAATACTGTTGCTTCTGCTTGCTTTCGTCAGTCTCACTTTGACCTTGAAGGCGCAGACGCAGTCCCTGGAGGACCTGAAGCTCCAGTTGGAGCAGACCGACACCCTGTATGAGGCTGAGAAGTATGACGAGGTCCTCGAAATCTGCCTGTCCATTGGGCGCAGTACGGAGCGGTGTGACTCGGAGCAGGAGCGCACCGTCTATGTACGCAGCCAGATTTTGGCGTGCCGTTGCTATGATCAGCTGGAGCGGTATCAGGAGGGATACGAACTATCCAAGCGGTTGATGGCAACCCAGTTGACCGACGAGGAGAAAAAAGAACTGTCGGATGCTTATGTGAATAGTGCCTATTTTCTGGCGGTACCGATGATGAAAGGAAAAAATACCGACTATGGCAAGGCACGCGCCCTGCTCGAAGAGGTGCTCCCCTATGCCAACGAGAACGATTGGACGATCGTGATGAACAAGATAGGTGCTTCTTGGTATTTTGAGGGGTCGGTTTACTACCGAAAGCAAGATTATGACAAGACCAAGGAGTGTGCGCGTCGTGGTGTGGAGGTGTTCAGAAAAACAGGCAAGGTGAGCGACGAGATAGCCACGCTGAACCTCCTGGCTGACGCATACTATTATCAGTATGACTTGTCCAGTGCGATGGAGACGTACCGCTACGCTTTGTCGCAGGCGAAGGAAGCCGGCGAGACGGATTTGCAGATGAATGTCCTGAGTGATATATGGAGGTTGTGCAACCTTATCGGCGATGTCCAGATGGCGCAGGGATGCAATGTGGCCATGGACTCGCTGGCGGAGCAAACGACTGACGAGGTGTCGAAGATGACTTATTATAACCTGCAGGCAGAGAAGGCCATGAGGCAGGAAAACTATCGCGTGGCGGAACAGTGGCTCTTTCGGAGCGTCTCTTTGGCCGAGGCTTCGACGAGCGGAAAACTGGGCTCGCTGGCGGGAATTCCCTATTTCAAATTGTCCGAACTCTATCTGAAGGCGGGCCGTTATGACGACTGTATAGCTTATGCGAAAAAATACATGGAGCCTCCCCATGAGGAAATGTCGGCCGTAGGCCTGTACCGTTTTATGGGATATGGTCAGTTTATGGCAGAAGCTTATCGCTACAAGGGGGACAAAGCGGGCTGCTACGAAGCGGTCGATACGCTCTTCCTGCTCCTACCCTATCTCTCGGACCCAGAAGTGATCAATTACCTTTATATCCGGCGTGGCTTCTGTCGTGCTGCCTTTGGCGATCACGAGGCGGCGCTGGCTGACTATCAGAAGGCGGACGAGATACTCGCCACCAAGTATAAGCCCTCGGACCAATGTCGGGTTCAGCTGCTTGCTTTTTTGACCCGCCAGTTTCATGCAGTGGGGCGTGATGCGGAGGCGGAACAATGTAGCCGTAAAAATTTGGCTTATATCAAGGAACTGAACGGCGAGAATAGCTTACAATATATCAAGTCGCAGATACGGTTGGCTCAGGCCGAAGAATGGTCTGGGATGATAGGGCAAGGGTGTCAGGACTACCTGCAGGCCGAGGAGCGTCTGGAGCGGTGGGTACGCGACCGTCTGCCGTATATGGATGCCAATGAGCGCAAGGGATTTTGGAGTCCTCTCTCAGAGCTGTTCACGCTCATGACCCCTTATGCGCTGAAAGCTGGCGAACTACAGACGGCATTTACCCGCGGATGTTATGATGCGCTGGTGATGTCGAAGGCGTTCCTCTTGGACTCCGAGCGTTCTTTGTACGATATCATCAAGCGGGAGGGAACAGATGAGGACATGCGGCAGTATATGGCCATCGTGGCAATGAAGCAGCAGATGAAAGGCTGGGAGAAGGATTATCAGCAGAATGCCGACCGTATCTTGGAGGCTTCCAAACAGCTTGAGGTGATGGGACGCGGACTGCAGGCACGCGTTCGGGGATATGGAAACAACACGGAGTTTATGGATGTGGACCATGAGGCGGTGCGCCAGTCGCTGCACAAGGACGAGACGCTCATCGACTTCACCGACTATGAAACGAAACCATCGGGTCGCCACTATGCTGCCTATGTCGTTCGCCAAGAGCAGCAATACCCGTTCTTGATGCCTCTTTTTGACGAGTGCCAAATCGACTCGCTCTGTATACCGCAGCCCTATCTTTATTATGATCAGGAGTATTCGCCCGCGATATTGCAACTTCTATGGACTCCCTTGGCCTCGCAGTTGCATGAGGGACAGACGGTTTACTATGTTCCATCACAGCTTTTGTTTAATATAGCATTGGAGTCGATTCCTCTTGCGGATGGTACGCTCTTGGGAGATCACTATCGCTTTATTCGTTTGTCGTCGGCTCGCGAGCTGGTGCGAATGAGAAAGGCAGACACGGTAGCTAAGGAGCGCACGGCGGTGCTCTATGGAGGACTGCAATATGATGTAGCCTCGACGACCATGCAAGGTGAGGCAGAGAAGTCTGGGCAGTACCCCTTCCCTCTTGCCGAGGAAGATGTGGTTTGTGGGGGTGGAACCTTTGCTTACCTGCCAGGATCAGAGGAGGCTATCCGAAAAGTGGAACGTATCCTTGGCGAGCACCGTTGGGAGGTCTGTACCTACACGGGGGCGGAGGGAACTGAGGAGTCTTTCCTGGCCATGAACGCCCACTCACCACGTATCTTGCAACTTTATACTCATGGATTCTATTATACGCCAGACAGGGCAAGCGGTATTGATTATCTCAAGGGATTCACAGATGCGATGCAGCTCTCGGGTATCGTTCTCTCTGGAGGCAACGCGGCATGGACTGGTAAGGAGTTGCCCGATGGCGTGAGGGGTGGAATACTCACGGCGGGAACGATTGCTGGTATGGACCTGAGTGGCACCGACCTGGCTGTCCTGTCAGCTTGTCAGACGGGTTTGGGCAAGGCTACTCCCGAGGGGCTCTATGGCTTGCAGCGCGCTTTCAAGAAAGCGGGTGTCGGTACGGTAGTGATGTCGCTATGGGAGATCAGCAACAATGTCTCTCAGGAGTTTATGACCATCTTCTACGAGCGCCTTATGGCACAAAATGGTGGTTGGGATAAGCAGAAGGCATTCAGAGAGACTAAAGCCATCATCCGCGCGCGCCACCCCGAACCCTACTATTGGGCAGCTTTCGTGATGCTGGACGGATGCTTCTGATCGAGAGAGACTGGACGGATGAGTTTTTCCTTCAGCCTCTCCGCCCGCGAGCTTGGAACGAGAAGGAGGTATACAGTCACCTCAAATTCGCAACTAAGCCCTTCAACGTCCTTTTTGCGTGTACACGTCTTCTCATTACTGAAGCATCAGATAAATTGAGGCTGAAATACCCACTTCTGCCTACACCATCCCCTTACCCCACAATGCGACCTGTAGCCTTGAGTCCGAACCTCTTTACTTCGAGTCTGTGGATAATGGTCTTGTAAAAGTTACGGATAAGTGCTGTAAGAAGAAGGAACACAGTGTTCTCTGCCATGAAGAATTTGGGTAATCTGTCCTACCCGAAACCATTGTTCATATCCTAAACAGGAAGTCGCCAAACGTGACTTGTTATGCACTGCGCCGTGAGTTAAACTTGCGCATATCAAGCAATCAAGTGGAAAAGGCAAATGATTTTGTCGTTGCAACTCGTCAGAAACAAATTTGATACGACCATGGAATTATGCAATTCTTTGCAAGCAAAAAAAGTTCGTTAACATGTTTGTGTGTGTGTTTGAAACACTTGGGTTGGTGGCCTCTGCCCAACTCCTTCATGTGGTCCGGTTGTGAGATGAGACCGTTTTCTGTCGAAGTCTCTACGGCTTGGTGGGGATGAAGTGAGCGGGTCAGAAGTGCAGCACATGCTGTTTCTGACCCGCTATTCGTTGTGATGGAGCGTGTTTGGGAAAGGATTCTGCTAGGCGGATCTCCTTAGGCCGCAAGCGCCCCAGAGGCTACTTCGTGATAAGGAAGTCTGTATTGTCTGTTGTCAGCTTGAGCGTCTCGGTGTGTCGCTCCATGACGGAGAAGGTTTTGTCCTGGTAGCGCAGATAGTGGACGGTCATCTCGTTGCCCTTGAGAGAGAGTATTTTCATAGCGCAGAGCGTGCCGTCGGAGAAGATGGCTTGTCCGTCTTTCAGGGTGAACATCGCACTGCCGTTGGCCGTCCAGTAAGGCGTCTGGTCCTTGTAGTCTCCTTTGATCTCCATGAACACGGCGCGTCCGTCGTTATAGAACACGAAGTGGTTCTGCTTGCTGGTCACGTCCCTGTTCCATGTGCTGGTGATTTTTCCGCCCTCTACGATTTGTCCCTTGCTATGGGTGATGAGCCAGGTGCCCTTGATGTCTCTCATGGTCAGTCCAGTGGCAGAGGGAGCGTTTTCGTTCCAATAGTCTCCAGGTCTCTCGGTGGAAGGGTCGTAGATACCGAGGAGGTCGGTGCGATGGCTGGAGAGGCTGAGCGTGTCGACGTATTGTTCTACATCGTTGGGGTCTCCGTCGTCATAGATGGTGTAAACGATGACCATCTCATAGTCGGTACAGGAAACGATGCGTACGTCGTGGAGCGTGCCGCCCTGGAACGTGGCGAGCCCGTTTTGAATGGAGAAGGAAGCCCTCTCCTCGACCTCCCAAAGACGCTGGTCGTCCTCATAGTCGAGGAGTAGGCAGCGTCCGTCGGCATAGAAGACAAAGTGGTCTTGGTCGCGTTCCACATTCTTGTCCCATTGCTTTGTCACCCTGCCGTTCTTAATCTCTTTGCCGCTGCTATGGATGCGCTTCCATGTTCCGACAACTCGCTCCATCGTCAGGTTCGTCGCAGTCCCTGTCGGAATTGTTATGCTGACGTTGTCATCATCATCGTCGTCACCACATGAGGTGAGTGTGACTGGTAGGGAAAACATTGCTGTGAGGAGCAGCAGGAGGTGGAATTTCTTCATCATTTTCTTTTTCATTGATCTTATGGTAGCATGGTTGTGGCAGTGCGTTTTGTTGTTTTCTTCTGGGACTTGCGTTGGTGCGTGCCCGTTGTCCGTGGAGTCTCGCACTACCCTATCGGTTCCTCGGACATGGGCGCAAAATTATATAGTCGGTTGGAAAGATGCAAATTTTTCCACACTTTTTTCAGAAATTTCCCTACTGATATAGTTTTTTTATGAAAATGGAGTGGATATGGCCGGTTAGGGAAATGGTTGGAAAACTTGTCTTATACATACTCATTTGGCGGAATGATATAAGGAAATCCTGTTTTCAGATACGGATATAAAAAAAAGTGTCCGACTCTCCATGAGAATCGGACGCTTGGTAGGGACACCCGGGCTCGAACCGGGGACCTCTGCAATGTGACTGCAGCGCTCTAAACCAACTGGGCTATGCCCCTATATCGTTCTGACGGGGTGCAAAGTTAAGCAATTTTATTCTAACCGCCAAATTTATCGAACGTTTTTTGCATTCGCTCTATTGATAATTATTGTTGTCCAGTGTTTTACGATTCTCATTTGCGCTGCTGTGTACTACAAACTTTTCTGTGCGAAAAGATAGATTCCGTGGAGATAAGCCCTATGGGGAGGTAAGAGCGTAGAGCACAAAGGGCTACGCCTCCATCTGAAAACGGGTGAGTGGAACCAGTCTGAATAGCTTGTTCTGTTCTGTTTCTGCCATTTCGGTGAAGGGCTTTCTGCGCAACACGATGGCGAGCCAAGTGGAGGAATGTCAATGCACGGACTGTCCATTCGCCTTCTCCTGACCCTCCTTTCTTCCTTCCTCCTCCCTTGTTTCTTCTTTGTTCCTCCTATTGTTTCCGTATCAATCCCGCATGGTTTCCGTATCGTTTCCGTATTCTTTCCGTATTGTTTCCGCTTCTGGAAGCGAGAATGATAGAACAACGAAAGAAGGAGGAAAGAAGGAAGAACGAAGGACGATACGGGAACAATACGGGATTGATACGAGACCGATACGAGACGGAGCGACTTCCGTCTGAGGAGGAAGGTGAGTATTTTAACTTTTTCATCATGGTCGGATAGGTATTATGTTTTATATTTTGTCGCCTTGCCACGCATGGTGTCTCGAGGCAGGATTGCCGGCACGCCGGCTGTCATGACTTAAGCGTCATACAAAGATAACCTTCCGTCCGCCCGAATGCAAGACGATTAGCATGAATTAACGCCCCATTAACGCTTGATCCGTATCGATTTAACAAGTCCACTACCCGCCCAAACTCCCTTTGTTGCTATTTCTTTCACACGCCTCCTACTTTTTGCCGCAACCAAGGCCTTGCTGTTCATTTCTGCCTGTCGCTCCGATACGTCTCTCAAGTGAAGTTTGGATCATGAATAAACGTGACAACCTTTTCCAGGGTTGCTTATGTCGAGAGGCAAAGGTAAGTTAAGGTGAGGGCTGATCGTAACTTATCCTTCTCTTCGGCCCTACTCTGCCCTATTGATGTTTAACGTTTAACATTTAACGTTTTCGTTAGCGTATGAGCCTGCCAGCTTTTATGAACTATTTCTTCTCACGAATAGGGATAGTAAATATATGAATATATAACGACATAACCAAAACAATATAAGACGATATAAATATATAATTAAATATGGATAATATTTTCACTGCAAGAGGTTTGTTTTCTGGAAGTTTGTTGGAGGAGGTTGAGGTAGGGTTGTCTTTATTTATGGTCAGATGTGTATATATGGAAATATGGATAAATGGATAAGACGAAATATCGAAAACGATAAATAAAGATAAAATTAAGTATTTAAGTAGTGGTTTTCTTGTTGTTATCAGATGTTTTGCTTAATTTTGCAGGGTGAAATGATGATTCTGGTTGCTAAAAGCGGATTCTTTGTTTTATGACGGCTTAGTTTTAAGTATATCCACAAATATGGATATGTTGATAAAAATATTTTGTCAAACAATGGGTGGGTTAAGGAATGTGAGTCGTGTTGTAAAGAAATCAATATATATGGAAATCCATTATTAAGCAAATGATGAAATAAAGATTACGATAAAAGATGAAATCCTTATATATTGAAAAGAAGATAATGAAGAGATGACATGATGTTACCGAGCAATCAGCAACGATGCTATTTCCATAAGAGGTAGGAGAGAAGAAAGAGAACATTTAAAAGTGAAGTATAAGAACTATATGAAGAAGAAAAGCTATTTTGAAGTCAGCTCGGTGGTGAATCGCTGGCTGACGGTAGGACTTGTGCTGGTAATTGTGAGTTTGATGCTGTCGCAATGGAGTTCAACCTTTACGGCAGCCAGCGACGCCATTGCGGGTTCGTTTGGCAAGGCTCTGAACACATTTATGCGCACGGCTGTAGGCAATGGAGTGGTCAGTGTGCTTTTCGGCGTGGGCCATGTGTTGCTTTTAGAGTTTTTTCGTCGCGGGATGCGCCGTTCTGGCGATCGTTTTTGGGTGCTTGTCGCTTTGTGGGAGGTGCTCGTCGGCGCATCATCGTTGGTTACTGCTGTTCCTGGGCGGGACACATTGTACGCCTATGCTCACAACCCGACGGCGTGGGACAGTTTCCGTGAGACGTTTCTCCTCAACTATCGAGTCCTCGCAGGGATGGTGCAACTCCTTGTTTCTTGCCTATGTATTGTACGTTATCGAGGCCGCATTCGCTTGTTCGGCATCACCAAGTTGATCTGTTCTCTGCTGGTGAGCTTGGTAGGGGTGCTCTTTTACAATTGGGCACTCCAAGCCACGGACCAGCAGGGAGTCATCCTGACGAGCTACTACGCCCTTCAGGTGCTGATGGCCATTATTCCCCTTATCTTCTTGCGCCTTTCAATGAGTACGCGTATCACCGTTCAGCCTGCCGAGGGCGATTCGGATATGCAGTCGTTGTGAGCGCACCACGGAGCAAGTTCTCGTTTTGGAATCTTCTTTGCGAGAGGAACCATACTAAAAACAGGTAAAAGTATATGAACAAAATCATTCTTTCAGCGCGCGATTGGCGCATCTACCGTGCACTTTGGCTGCTGATGGTGATGGCCCTTGTGGTCGATCTGTGTGCAGTTTTGATGGAATCGGACCTGCTGACGACTACTGCCGCCACGCTTACCGCAGTCGAGACAAGCGACTGGCTTTCATTTTCCTCCGAGGCAGTATGTTTGTTGTCTCTCTGTGGTCTGTTTTGGCTTCTTCGCAATGGTCGCGAAGTGCCTATTCGTTGGCGCAATGGTTGTCTGGCGGCTTTCGTCGTAACCCTGGCTTATGCCATTACTTCCAAGCTCCCAACCCTTCTTTTTGGCCCTTTGTCGCTTGATGATGGCCACTGGCTGGTCGATTTTTTCAACAGTTGTGCTGACATTTTGATGCTACTGGTCCCCGTGGCCATAATAGCACTATTCATGCTTGGTGCTTCTTTGTGCGAAAGGGTAGGAAAGTGGTCGATTGTGGCGTGCAGCGCTATTGCCATCAATGCACCCCTCATAGTCACCTTTTTCTTTCTAGGCATCCAGGAAGACACCGCACCATGGCAGGAAGTCGTTGTCGGTCTGCTCATCCTGCTACTCTTCGTGACTCCCGTCGTTGCGCTTAGGGCCATCGCTGGAGGCGAGGAGACGGAGCAAGAAGGGTAGGGAAAGTTCATGGGACAAACCTCAATGGAAACTTATCGAATATGCTGCACCAGGCCCCAAGCCTGCAGCGACATACAAGAAAGAAATCATCAACGAGCGGTGGCGGCTTTTGGTCGCTGCCCGATAATATAAGAAAATATGGAAAAAAATATCAAGGTTGTCTTTGCCAACCAAAAGGGTGGGGTAGGGAAGAGCACACTCTGCATCCTCTTCGCCGACTATCTTGCCTGGAAAGGCCGATCCGTCTGTGTCATCGATACGGACCTTCAAAAGTCTGTCCTTATGCAGCGACGCAAAGATGCGGTCGCCCATAGCGGGCAGGATGAGCCGTATGGCGTGCAGGATTTCGACGTGGCCGAACCCAACGCGATGCGTCAACTTGTCGATTCTGCCTCTGAGGTGGAGGGTTTTGTGCTTTTCGACACCCCAGGCAATGTATCCCAAGACGGACTGCTTCCTCTTTTCGCTGGTGCGGACTTCATCGTCTGCCCCTTTGACTACGAAGACAAGACACTTGATTCTACGGGAATATTTGTCTCCGTCCTTGCCGCCATTCGCCAGCATGTGGGCGATATGCAGGCCCGCCTGCTCTTTGTTCCCAATCGCATCGATCCTCGTGTGGGAACGAAAGAGGAACAGCGGATGTGGAATGAGGCCGCGGCAGTGCTCTCTAAGCATGGAGCGGTGCTTCCGCCTATTCCCGCACGTGCCAACTTGCGTCGTGCCGATACCTTCGAGATCACCCCTCGGCAGCGCGGCTACGTGCGCGACTGCTTCGAGATCATGCTTTGGGAGATGACAAAATAGTTCCTAAAGCCAATCATCAACCGATAACAAACAAAAAGACAACTGATTATGGCAAAGAAAAATACGAGCGTTGCACTCCCCGGCGGTCTTGCCGGGCTTGTTCATGCGGCGCAACAGCAGCCACAGGCTGCCCCCACGACATCTGAACGTTCCGCTGTAGAATCAACAAGCAGCCTCCAGAAGCAGGCTCAGTCCCCAGCCTCGCACTCAGGGCAGTACACCGCCGAGAGCTATCGTGAAGCCTTGGCCGAAGGCAAATCGCGTTGGGAATTGTTTTGTGAGATGGGCCGAGAGTACCACCGTGCTTCCAACCTCGGTGCGGTCTATATCGACCGCGACCTGAAACGGCAGTTAGGACAGCTTCGTGCCTCTTCCCTCGGCATTTCCACCTCGGCCATTCTCTCCTCCATCGTGGCTCAGTTCCTCTTGGAGCATGGCGACGAGGTGGAGCGCACCATCCATGAGTGATTCTAAAAACAGCGACAGGGGACTTGCCACATAACGGCGAGTCCCCTGTCGATCCTATGAAGGTGGAGCTGGTGGGATTCGAACCCACGTCCGCACAAGGAAACCATGTGCTTTCTACACGCTTATCCCAGCCTTTGGTTTTCGAGCGACGACAAGACCTGGGCCACCAATCATCGCCTTATCCCCTAAAAATTCACCTACGACACGGGGCTGCCGCCAGCTATTCCCGATTTACCTGCACCGCTTGATCTCCGGATTCGGGACAACATCCTCGGAGCGGTGTCTCGTCGCACTATCTTATAGCGCGATTAGGCCAGTAACCTACTATACTTCAGTTAGGCAGCGAGAGCGTAATTGTTTTCGCCAATTAATTTTTTGGTCACTCTGATTAAGGAGATAGCCACCGAGTCTCCGCGTGCTTACACACCATTTCGTCTTGCCGTCAAATCCAGTCAACCCCTTCTTGGAGCGCTTTTGTTGCGGCGCACCCCCGTCGCTGGTGCTTGCGAGCGAGGAAATGTTCTGCAAAGATAATGCAATCGAGCGCAATGGAAACTTGTTTCTAGATTGCCGAGTGCAGTTTATCTTATGCAAAGATACGCTATTTCTATGATTAGGCCAAATTTGCAGGCCAGTTTTTACAACCTGCCGTGAATTTCTGTATTCTCAGTTTGTCTTGACGACAGGTTGGTCGTCTCGCATTTGCCAGTTATTGACCGACAGTACGCTGACGGCGAATGGTGCACGTGGATTGCCCGTATCGCGGATCAGGAAAACGATGTGATAGGTGCTTTGTCTGTCGAGATACTCCTGTGTCTTCATGTTCTCGCCCTCGAAGTCTTTGCACATCAGGAGATAATCGATGATCGGAATGTCAAACAAGTTCTGTCCCTGAGAACCGTCCGCTGGTCGGTAGTCGAGACGCAGGCGGCACTGGTCGCGATCCTTCTCCATTAGCCTCAATGTTGATAGTGCATAGTTTACGACCTGCTGATGATCGATGCTCTCTGTACGTGCACCGTAGGGTTTGTATGTCGTAGCGTGATCGGCTGCCGTGTTGTTGCTGGCGTCGAGGACGCTATTGGGTGCGCTGAGGGTCAGGAGGAAGTCGGTGTCCTGTACGTGTCGGCTTCCATTATAGTTGAAAGTGACATTGACAAACTTCGTGTCCTGCATCATGTCGACCGTTGCGAGGTTGTCACTCCTCAGTTCCACGTTGGTGGCATCGGCTCTTCCGTGGAAGATAAGTGGCAGACGGTGTGCGATGGTGTCGCCTGGCTGTGTGGCGAGGGAGACGGTTTGCGTATCCCAGTCGAAGATCTTGTTGTCGATACCTGACCATACGAGGCAGTCGTAGGTTCCTGCCCCCGAGAATTCCATGTCGGCATAGTAGCCCGACGCGTCGAGCATAGCCTTGTCGAAGGCTTTGTGTTGTGTCTCCCCCGTGGCGGTGTTGCGGATGAATACGTCTGCTTTCTCCACTCGCGAGGGTGCGGCGTCGGCGTGGAGCATGTTGTATCGGTGCTCGATCTTGACGCTCAGCGTGCCCTGGCATTCCGGGCAGTCGCTCAGGTCGTCCTTGATCCAGTCGCAGGACGTGAGCGCACAGGCCGCGATCGATGTCGTTGCGGCGATGGTTAGGATATGTCTGATAGTCATAGTCTTGCTTCGTTCAGAGTTGATTCCATGTTACTTCTTGCGCGGTTGGCTCAACACCGTGTCGTCGGGTCTGAACTGCCACGGACTGACATAGTAGTCGGTGAGCAGTATGTCGTCTTCCTCGACCGGTCTGGTCGGTTCGATGTTGATGCTGCCTGATCCCAGTCCTGCAATATCGGCGATGGTCACGCGGTACCAGTTGTTGCGCACCACGCCATATTCCATCACGCCCAGCTTTCGCTTCTCGCCGTTGTCGAGGTGCTTGATGAAGTGCTTGTAGTAGCACGCATAGAGGCTCTTGTCGTCGATGGGGAAGTATTTGATGTTGTATTGCGTCTCCAGTTCTCTGGCGCTGATGTCTCCCGAAGGGATGTTGCCCCCTCCGACGGCCTTGACGGCAGCCAGCGAGGTGTAGAAATTGTAGTTGAAATAGTACAGGCAGTGAACTCCCTGCGGGTCGATGCTATTGCCGTGCTCGTCGAAGCAGCGCGACTTTTCGGGTGTGAGGATTCCTTTGATGATGACACCCGTGGTGTAGCCCTCCCGTTGTGCTGTCCAGAAGTTGGCGTTCTCCAGGATGTACGACTTGCTGTAGGATCCCGCTTCTGGGAAGAGCGTTGCTTCGTACTCGCGTCCTGTGCGTACGATTTCGGTCAGCGCATTGTCGAAGATCGTCGATCCGTCAAACGTGTTGCTTGTGTCCCACCGTTTGTCGAAGAAATGCGGGTCGATGAGGTATCCGTCCGTGTCGGGGATGTCTGTGTAGTTGTTCAGACTCCATGCGTATTGGTCTCGGCTGGGCGTGCTGTTCTTTTCAAATTTTCCCGTGTGGCGGAAGAGGTAGTAGTCTCGGCTGAGGTTGACGAAGTAGAAACTGCCCGGCGTCACCTTGGCATAGACTTTACCGCTCTTGTCCATTAGTTCATAGCTGCCGTAGCGTTTGCCGATCTCCACCTTGGCAACGGCGCGTTCCAGTGCTATATCGATATGCGTGACCGAGTCGGTGCTTACGCGCACATTTTGAGCCGATCCTCCACGGTTTGACATGGTGAGTCCTTCTGTGCCGATGACGCTCATGATGGACTTTCCCTTGGCAACGGTGGTGAGCAGCGACTGGTCGTTGCCTATCTTGCCGGCCGCTGTCGGTGCGTTGGCCACGACATAGACACGATAGTCTCCTGGTTCCAGTCGGATGGAGTCGCTGCGGAAGCACATTGTCCCGTGTTCCGTTTTGTCCAGGCCCGAGAAGCGTGTGAGGTGTATGGAGTCAGCGAAGTTTCCTGTCTGTGCATTGTAGAGGTAGAGTACGACATTGTGTACCTTGTATTCGTCTGGCAGTGAGAGGCTCACCGTGTCTTTGTCGGCAGTCTCTGCGCTGGCTCTCCTTGGTCCGTTGGCACCCGATGGTGTCTGTGTGGTAGCATCGGCGGTAGGTGCCTGCACAGAGAGATTGACCACGGCGGTACAACGTCTGATTGGCTTCGGATTTGCTGGGGTCTCATCTATTCCGTCGAGATCGCTCGTGCAGGAGGCGAGGACGGTGGCTATGGCCAGTGTTGCGAAGATTTTCTTGTCCATGGTTCTGATTCTTTTGGGGTTGATGTCTTGGTTTGATGTTTCTGATCCCTTGCCCTTTCCCCAACGGAAAGGGCAAGGCGTGTTTAATAGCGTTCCGGATGCAGGATGCGCAGGTTATGGCGAGCTTCCTCTCTCAGTCCCGCCTTGTCGGCAGCTTCGAAGAGGCGCTCGGCCTCCTCCACATGGCCCTCCATCATCCGTAGTACGCCAGTGGCTAGGTCGCGCTCCGCGCAAGGCATAGCTTTCTCGAGATAGCCAGCGGCCGCGGTCTTGTCACCCGCCCTGAGGGCAATGCAGGCCGCGTTGAGATTGGCCACGGGGTGGTCCGGATTCTGCTTCACGGCGATGAGGAACACTTCGTTGTACTCCTTGCTTCCCTCCTTGTAGGTTTGTGCGATGCGGAACATTTCATCGATACTGAGGTTTTGTGGGTGCAACTTCAGTTCCCTCTTCGCCTCCTCGACGGTGAACGGGCGTACGATGTAGCCTACGGTATAGTCGGAGTGGCGCAGGAAGGGATACCAGTTGTCGAGCATGAAGCGATACTGCGACGGAAACTCCTCCCGGATGCGCGCCTCGCGCTTGTCCAGGTCGCCCACGGTGGCGATGATATTGAGTATCTCCTCTCGTCCCTCCAACGTATTGTTGTTGCGCAGGAAGTTGACCAGTCCCTCCCAGTCCTCGGCGGTATGGGCTGTGGTGAACAGTGCCTCGTCAAACTGATACTTTGACATGACCCACGATTTGAGCGCCTGTGTGCGCTCTGCCGAGAGTTTCTCGTTGAGAGCCAGCGATCCGTCGGGCGAGGCATAGCCATGGATGGCGATGTGGCTTACGGTGACATTGGAGTCATTTCTCACCAGGTCGATGGCCTGCATGATCTTGGCTAGTTCGGTGGCGTTGCTTCGGAAGTTGTCGAGGATTTCCGACTTTCCGAGTTGGAAAGCCAAGAAGGCGCGTCCCGATTCCTGTCGTGTCTTGACCTCCTCCACCTCGGGAATGCGGAAAGCCAGTCGCGGTGTGTCGTCGCTGCGCAGGGTCGCCACGGCGTGCGAGTCGTAGGCGATGGGTATTCCACATCCGCAGGCCACCTCCTCGAGCACGAGTGTCGCCTTGCGCATCCAGGGCTGATAGGCCACTTCGCGCAGGTAGTCGATCGTCTGCTCCATGCCGTTGCATCGGCGCAGTGTCACTAGGTCGCGCTTGGCGTTGCGCCGGTCGCGCTGGAAGGCGATGTGCTGGGTGCGTCCGTTGATGAAAATGGAGGGCAGCGCCGCGCTGTGGCCTGTCGAGTCAGTGAGCACGGGTCGCAGTTCGATGCTCTCCGTGCCTTTCAGGTCGCGGTCCACGCGGATGCACATCGACACGATCATGCTTCGCTCGTGGGGCAGTACGCGTGCCGATCGTACGCTGATACTGCTGTCGCCCGCCGCTGCGGCTACGAATCGTAGCCCCATGGCAGGTATCGGGGCAGCCTGGACCGCTCCCGTGGTCGCCGCGCCGATCAGGGCAGCGATCAGTGAATGGTAAATCTTATGCGTCATCATCGTGTCAGAATATGTAGATGATACTTGCCGAGAGCTTGGTTGGTCCCCAGTAGTTGTGGCACCGCTCCCCGACCTGCGGGGCGCATTTCTTTGGCGATTCAAACTTCTTGTAGCGCAGGTGCTCGTAGCCTACGCTTACTGCTGCCTCCGCGTTCCAGTGGCGTCCCAGCACCCATTGGTAACCATAGGTCACACCACCTCCGGCGAGCCAGCCTTCGTAGCGCGCGTCCTTCACCGACTTGGGCAGTCCGAAGAACGGTGCCGCTCCGCCGACGTTGTACTGCGCTCCGTCCACGTGCACGCCAAAGAAGTGACCCACCATGGATTGGCACGGCCAATATCTCACCTCGGGCTGTACGGCCCAATACTTCTTCGCCTTGTCCTCCGTCCGTTTCCACGGGCTGATGATGCCGTAGAGCTCTGCGCTCCAATGGTAGCCCAGTGACATCTCGGCTCCCATGCCCAGTGCAGTGTGTGCGAACGAGAGTGCATTGGCCTTCACGCCCACGTTTTGGGCGTGGACGGTCTGCGTGGCAAAGGCAAAGGCTACGGCCATTGCCGCGGCAATTTTCGCTCTGAATTTCATCCGTAATGTCTTCAAGTCAAAGGTATCTTTTAGTGGCTTCTTTTCTTTGGGCGGGTTGTTGCGCCCGTGAAATCTTCCACCCATGTTTCCATTTGTTCTCCGAGGCGGTCATCCGTAGAGCCGCCAGTGCGGGAAGATGACGTGGCAAAGTTAAGATAAATTTTGGGAATATCACGAACCATTCTTGCAAAAATCTATCGTCCATCGTACATTTTCCCTATTTTACACCCCCAATCTTTGATCTTACCCCCTGTTTTTGCCATTTTTAACTCCATTTTGTTTCTTCTCTTGCGTTCCATTCGTCCTCTTTGTTTGGTATTTTTTCAAGAAGAAAAGGTGCATTTTGTTGCTTTCAGCAGATTTTTTGTTACCTTTGCGGCCGAAGAAACCTTATCAGACGATACTAACATGAGAGAGCTGAAGATAACGAGCAGGTTCACCAACCGTGTCTCCAAGGGACTGGGCGTGTATCTCAACGAGATATCCCGCGAGCGGATGATCAGTCCGGAGGAGGAGGCTGAGCTGGGCCGCAAGCTCCATGGAAAAGGTGCGGAGGCAGAGCGTGCCAAGGAAAGGCTCGTGCGTGCTAACTTGCGCTTTGTGGTCAGCGTGGCCAAACAGTACCAAGGCCGCTCCCTGTCGTTGGAGGACCTTATCAACGAGGGCAACATCGGGCTGGTGAAGGCCGTCAACCACTTCGACGAAACACGCGGATTCAAGTTTATTTCCTATGCTGTATGGTGGATTCGGCAAAGCATCATCGAGGCTATTGGCGTGAAGAGTCGTGCCGTGCGCGTGCCGCTGAGTGCCGCCGGGACTGCCAGCCGCATCCAGCGCGTCACGGCCGGCTACCTCCAGGAGTTTGGTTGGTCACCATCCCGCGAGGAACTTTCCGACTTGACTGGGTTGCCCCTCGACGTGATCGACCACGGTCTCCATGCCATCACCCACACCACGAGTATTGACCAGCCCGTGGCCGACGGAAGCACAGTGTCGGTTTCAGAGACTATCATTTCTGACACTGACGAGTCTCCTGACCGCGAGGTGGATCGCGCCACTATGAGCGCCACGCTTCGGGACACGCTTTCGGCCTGTCTTGATGAACGCGAGGCGCGCATTGTGGCCGAGAGTTTTGGAATCGGGTGTGAGCAGCGTTCGCTCGAAGAGATAGGGGCTGATATCAATCTCAGCCGCGAGCGTGTGCGACAGTTGCGCGAGAAAGCCATCAAGAAACTTCGGGAGACGAAGTCCGTCGGCTATTTGGCTACGTTCTTGGGTTGAAAACTTCTTGGCGTGAAGACATCCTGAGGCGAAGTGAAAACTTCTTGAAGCGAATGACTTTTTGGAGTGGTAAGTGCTTGGACAGGAAAAGACTTTTGGATAAAAAAGCATTGGAAAGCAATGCATTCTCTGGAAGATATGAAAACAAAAAAGCTCCGGTCGCTACCGGAGCTTTTAAAACCTGTTTATCTGGTCCCTCGATGCTTTCATCGAAGTGTCCTTTCACAAGGATTTCAACCAGACAAAGAATGTTGCGGGGGATTCCCCCCAAACAAAAAACACACTCTTTTTGTGTACTATGAGACGAAATTATTAAAGACTAAGCGCAAAGTTACGGCAATAAAGTGACCTGTGCAAATTTCCCGGCTGTATTTTAGTTGCTGGTAAGTTTTTTTATGATTTGGCAATATAAAAAGGAGAAAAATGAAGACAAACGATAGGCGGAATGCTCCGTTTGGCCAGGGTGGCGTGGGAGATTCTGTAGGCCTGGTGGCCTTTGACGCCGACGACACGCTTTGGGACTGCCAGGGCGCATTTTGTGCGGTGGAGCACGCTTTGGCGGAACTGCTTTCGCCCTATGCCGAGGCCGACGAGGTCTTGCGCGTATTGGCCGCCACGGAGCGCCGCAACATGCCGCTGACGGGCTATGGCGCCAAGGCTTTCACGCTTTCGATGGTCGAGGCCGCTGTTGGCGTGAGCCGTGGGTGCGTGGGTGGCGAAGAGATTGACGAGGTGCTGCGTCTCGGGCGGCGGCTGATGGAGCTTCCCGCCACGCCCTTGCCCGGTGTAGAGGCCACGCTGCGACGCGTGCGCGAGGTGGTGAGCTGTCCCGTGGTGGTTTTTACCAAAGGCGAGCTTCGCGACCAGGAAGGTAAGATGGACCGTTCGGGACTGCGCAGGTGGTTTGATGACGTGGTGACGGTCGATGACAAGACCGACGAGAGCTACCGCCAGCTCTGCCTCCGCTACGCCACGACGGTGGACTGCTTGTTCATGGTGGGCAATTCCTTTCGCTCCGACATCGATCCCGTGCTGCGCCAGGGCGGCTGGGCAGCCTACGTCCCTTACCATACGACCTGGGCCCACGAGGCCACCGCGGAGTACGACCATGAGCGTCTTTGGCGGCTCAGCAGCATTGGTGACCTGGTGGAAGGGTAGGGGAGTTCTGACTCCTTGGGTCTGACTCCTTGTAAGACGAGAAAAGAGGATGCACCCTTTACGAGCGCATCCTCTTTTCTCATTATTTATCGCCGACGGGAAGGTCATTCCCGTCGGTTGTTGCTTAGCGATAGCCTATTCCTCGTAGGCGATTATTTTACTATTACCTTTGCCGTTGTCTGACGACCCGTAGCGTCCGATGCCTTCACGATGTAGAGGCCCTTGGCGAGGGCGCTGATGGTGGAGGCGGACTGAGCAGCCACCTGCCCGTCGAGCGTGTAGGCCGTGATGGCGGTGGCACCCGGAGCGGAGATCGTGTTGCCAGCCACGAGGATGGTCAGCTTCTGTCCCTTGTCGAGCGGCTTGACGGTGGTCAGCGTGTGATCGACGGTCACGGTGCAGGCCATGGTCAGCGTACCTACGGTCACGTTGATGTTGGCCACGCCGTCCTTATAGGACGTGATGTGGAGTGTAGCCACTCCGTCCTCGCGCGACTCGATATCCACGTCGGCTACGTTGGAATTGTCGCTGACGGCCGTGATGTCGTCGGAGCTCTGTCCATAGACTGTGGCCGTGATGTAGCAGTCGGCGTCGTTGTCCAGCAGCACGGCGTTCTCGCTGAGCGTGAGCACCAGGGCCGTGTTCTCGAAGTAGAGTACGGGAGTAGTTTCGGCCGACTTCCAAGGAGCCTTGGTGTCCTGTCCGAAGGCGTAGCCCATCTGCTTGAAGAAGTCGTCGTTGAGGTCTGCCACCTTCACCGGAGCGCCGTCGAGGCTGCTGTCGGCAGATCCCTCTGGAGCGGCCGTGCTATAGTTGCTGGCCAGCCCCTTCTCCTCCAGCGGAGTCTCTCCGTCCTCGTAGTACTCGTTGGCGATGGTCCATCCTGCACGAGCTTGCCCGTGGCGTGGCAGTCGTTGATGGTGTCGTTGGCAGAGAAAGAACCAGCAATGCCGCCGACAGAAGAGTCGCCCGTGATCTCTGCGTTGGAGGCGCAGGCCGTGATCTTCGTGCTTGTAGCCGTGCGGCCCACGATGCCACCCACAGGGCTGGCCTCGGGCGTGTTGATGTTGCCCTGGAAGGAGCAGTCGTTGAAGTTGGTGTAGAGGAACGAACCACCGACAATACCACCGATGGTTGCGTCGGCCTCACCTGCGATCTGACCGTCGAAGACGTGGACGTTGGAGATGTTGACGATGGCATGGTGTGCGCCGTCGAAGGAGCCGTTGAATGTCGGCTGCCGACTATCTTTTCTTGCGCGCAAAAGGCGGCTTTCCTGCAGGTATGATCATGGGTCAAGAAACTCTCGCAGCCTCCTGTCTCTTCTCCTTATATATATATATATATATATATATAAGGTCTTTGTCAAAATCAAAATAAGGTCTTCGTCAAAAGTCCTTTTTGTCGGTTTGATTTATGAAATTTAGGCCAACGCGATGGCCCATCCGACCCAAATCTCAAGTTGGCCCCGATGGGCCCTTTGGGCTGGCGAATATGTGTCGTGAGACACGAAAAAACGACTTGGTGCCGTCCAGCGGCCTGGACAGCACCAAGTGTGAGAGATATTATCCGCAGTGGAAGTGACGCTCCACGAGTGCCTGGAGCTTGCTGTCGTCTCCGGCGATGTCGTCGCGCATCGTGCGATCGTTGAAGGCGCGGAGTTCCTTGAGGATACCGTCGATCATCTTCGGTGAGAAGACGCCATACTCCTCATAGACGGCGCGCTGCTGCTCCAGGCAGTCGGCCGATGCGGCGCAGCTGTCGGGCAGCGGCTTCATGGCTGCAAGCTTGGCAGCATTCTCCGGGGCGTGGATGTCTCCGTCGGCGAAGGTCTGCTCGGCCACCTCCTCGGCGTTGGGCATCTCGAAGCCATGGCGGCAGGCCACGCAGAGGCCGGCCAGAAGCTGGAAGATGTCGGCAGAACCGTCCGGAGAGCGCATCTCCACGGTCTGCTTGGAGGTGTAGTCGCGCTCCACGTGGGGCTCGTTGGGGTTGGCCTCCATGCACATGTCGCGGCCCGAGGTCCATCCCAGCGGCACGCGCACGAGCACGGAGCGGTTGGACATGCCCCAACAGATGTTCGTCGGGGCCTCCTGGTGCGGCACGAGGCGCAGCCATGACATCGGGTTCTTGTTGCCGAAGGCGGTGATGCTCTGTGCCAGGTCCATCATGCCTGCGATGGCCTTGCGGGCCTCCACGGAGAGCGTGCGCTCCGGGGTGAGCATCATGTTGCGGCCGTCCTTCATGATTCTCATGTGGATGTGCATGCCGCTGCCGGCCTTGCCGACGATGATCTTCGGCGAGAATGTGATGTTGTAGCCCTCCTGATGGCCGAGGTTGCGGATGATCCACTTGGCCACGAGCAGCTCGTAGGCGCACTCATCTGCTGGCACGGGGAGGAACTCGATCTCGTTCTGCTCATAGCAGAGGCCGTCCTTGGTGAAGTTGCCCACCTCGGAGTGGCCGTACTTGATGCGGCCGCCACACTCGGCGATAAGCTTCATGCAGCGCGTGCGGAAGTCGTTGGCCTTGGCGAAGGGAGCCGTCTCGTGGTAGCCCTTCTGGTCCGTGGCGGGGAAGGAGGGGTCGTTGGCTTTGATGACGTAGTACTCCAGCTCGCCCATGGCCTGGAATTCCATGCCCGTGACTTTGTGGAAGGCCTGCATGGCCTTTCTGAGCGTATGCTCCGGTGCGGAGGCCAGCGGCTGGCCGTCGCGGTCGAAGTAGTCGCAGAGCAGGCAGAGTGTCGGGATCTCCTGGAACGGGTCGATGAAGGCCGTGCGGAAGACCGGCATCACGTAGAGGTCGCTGCTGGCTGCCTCGATGGAGGAGAAGAGCGAGCTGCCGTCCACGCGCTCACCACAGGTGAGGATGGTGTTGAGATAATCGGCGGAGTTGAGCATGAAGTTGAGCGTCTTCAGTCGTCCGTCGCCGCCAGGGTACATCAGATTGACCATGCGGATGTCAAAATCCTGCACGACGCGAATGATATCTTCCTTGGTGAAGTCCTTCGGGGCCTTGCCCAGATGAGCGGCCACGCGGTTAGCCGTAGCCAAAAAATTGTTTGCCATTTGCTTTTAGTTATTTTTATTTCGGTTTTGTTCTCGTGTCTCGCCGCCTTCCTGCGGCGTTTGCTTGCGCAGCGGTCTTCTGCTGCAGGCGTGGACAAAGTTAGGCAATAACTTTGGAATGAGCAAATATTTTTTAGGAAAATAATTGTTTAATGTCTTTTGGGGTCCCGTCCTACGATGGTGTGGAATATTTGCAAACTTGCGTTTTTAACGTTTAACGTTTAACGTTTTTGTTTTAGTAGGGGCTCGTTTTGGGGCCGGTCAAACCGCGCTTGGTAGTGAAAAACGAAAAAGAACCGACAAAAAGATTTGGCGGAAACGTAAAAACTTATTATCTTTGCCCCCATGACAGAGAAGAAGGCAGGGGAGGAAACCCCCAGCGGCGGCTCTCGCAGGCCGTCGGCGAAAACCACGAAGCGCGGCGCCAAGGCCAAGAAGGCCGACGTCAAGCGCGACATCAGCCACGACCTCATCCCGATAGCGGAGGAGACGTGGCTCCTGCAGCCCATTGCCGTGACGATGATGCGCCACGACTACAGCCAGGTGCAGGTGCGCATCCTCGTGAGCATCGTCGAGAGCCTGCAGAACATCCTGCAGGGAATGCTCAACGGCGGCACCTCGCGCCAGCTCGACATCTTCCGCAGCGACGAGCTCGATGAGGACGGCCGCATGCCCATCAAGATGCCGTTCAAGGAGCTGGGGGTCAGTCCGAGCCACTACCCGCAGCTGCGCAACTCGCTGAAGATGCTCGCCTCCATCCCCGTGGAGATACCCTACAAGACGCAGGAGGGCCGCAAATATACCAAGGCGACCAACCTCTGCGACGTCTATATCCCCGAGGACAACAGCTACTCGAAGTATGCCATCCTCAAGATCGACCGCACCGTGGCCGAGCGCCTCGTCTCCTTCGACTTCGGCTACCACCGCCTGGGCAAGCAGATTGTCTTCGCGTGTAAGAACCGCTACACGCAGCGCATCTACATGTTCATCGCCTCATGGCTCGACAAGGGCAAGGCCGTCATCGATCCGCTGGAGTTTCGCAAGATGCTTCGGCTGGAGAAGAACTACAAGAAGTTTCCCGACTTCTGCCGCCGCGTGCTCGACCCCGCCCGTTCGGAGCTCCAGAAGCTTGCCGAGGACGGCTTCTGCGACTGCTGGTTCGACTACGACCGCCTCTACCTCCACGGCCAGCGTGGCGGCGAGCCCGACAAGCTCGTCTTCACCATCCATCGTGCTGGCGGCCCGCTCACGGACCAGCTCGCCGAACTCACCGATGCCCAGCGGCGCTACGTGGGCGACATGCTCGTGCGCCACTTCGCCTTCAATGGCGAGGACGCGGCCCGACTGGCGGCCCGCATCACGCCCGAGACCTACCAGGCAGCCGTGCAGAAACTCATGGATCTGCTGGAGCGCTTCAAGACCATGGCCGTCAAGGACCGCGCGGCCTACACCTACCGTGCCATGGACGAGCTTATCCGCTCCCGCGAGACTGTGGAGGCCGAGGCCGAGGAAGTAGGCGACAAGAAAGAGGAGAAAGAAGACGAGAAAGTTGACGGCAAAGAGGCCGCCAAGCCGAAGGCACGAACGGCCAAGACAGGGGAAAAGCAAGCAACAGACGAAAAAGTAGAGAAAATTACCAATAATTAACGCGTAATGTCGGCAAAAATCGCTACATTTGCATCCCCAACGGCGTGTGCCTATTAACCGATGTCGAGGTGAGGGCTATGTCCCACGCCGCAACAAAGAAAATGTAAACAGACAGATAGATAACCATAGCAAGCCATGTCAAAGTATAATATTACAGAAAACAAGCAGCAGCGTCCGGCCGCCTATCGTACCACGGTGAGCCCAGAGGTGATGGACGAACTTCAGAGAAAGGTCATCCAGAAGATCGTCGTGGAGAAATGCTACCGCGACAAGAACTACTCCGCCCGTCAGCTGGCGCAGGACCTTGGGACGAACACGCGCTACATCTCCGCCGTGGTCAACAACCGGTTCCATAAGAACTACACCGAACTGGTCAACGGCTACCGCGTAGAGGAGGCCATGTCGCTGATGGTGGACCGCCGCTACCAGAAGACCAACATAGAGGATATCTCCGCCATGGTCGGCTTCAGCAACCGCCAGAGCTTCTACGCGGCCTTCTACCGCTTTGTCGGAAAGACCCCGCGTCAGTATCGCGTGGAGGAACTGGAGAAGCGCGCCATCGACACCACGCCCAAGAAGCGCGGCCGCAAGCCCAAGAACAGACAGGAGGGCAACGCCTAAGCCCTACTCATCTCATAGAATCAAGACACATGAATCAACTCATCGTTTCGTCCTACGACGAATTTGCCTCCTATCTTGGCAAGAAGCTCGGCGAGTCCGACTGGCTTCTCGTCGATCAGGACCGCATCAACCTCTTCGCCGACGCCACGCTCGACCACCAGTGGATCCACGTCGATACCGACCGCGCGGCCAAGGAGAGTCCTTATGGGTGCACCATCGCCCACGGTTATCTCACGCTCTCGCTCCTGCCCTATATGTGGGCCCAGGTGCTCGAGGTGCGCAATATCTCCATGCTCGTCAACTATGGCATGGACAAGATGCGCTTCGGCAAGCCCGTCAAGGTCGGAAGCCGCGTGCGCCTCGTGGTCTCGCTCGACAGCATCGAGAACCTGCGTGGCATCTGCAAGGCCGGCGTGAAGTTTAAGATTGAGATTGAAGGCGAGCGCAAACCGGCCCTGGAGGGCATTGCCACCTTCCTCTACTACTTCAAGTAGCGCACGGCCATGGCCCGTCTCGAAATCCCCCGTGGTCCACGCCGCAGGCACCACTTCCTGCGCGACGCGATCCTCGCTTTGGTCTTTGCCGCCACGGCGGCATCCTGTGCGAGCCATCGGGACGTGGCCGGGGGTGGAGCGGGACAGACGTTTCGCGACGATGCGGTGAGGGTGCCGCGGGAGTATCATTTCGCCGACCTCAACGGCGAACAACTGGAGTCGGCCCGCCGCTTCGGCATCAGCCGTCCCATCAAGAATCGCAAGGAGGCCCGCCGCAAGACGCGCCACCTCAAGAAGGTGAGGAGCTGCCAGCTCTACCTTGTCGATCCGCTCACCCACTCCGTGCCCTATCTGACCAAGGGTGCACGGTCGCTCCTGGAGGACTTGGGCGAGGGTTTCCAGTACATCCTCCGTCGCGAGGGCTACCGTCCCCACCGCATCATCGTCACCTCCCTGCTCCGCACGGAGGCCGACGTGACCTCGCTCCGCAGGGTCAATGGCAACGCTGCACGCAACTCCTCCCACCTCTACGCCACCACCTTCGACCTCAGCTACACGCGCTTCAATCGCCTCTCCACGGAGGGCAAGCCCGTGAGCAATGCGGAAATGGCCCGCATTCTCGCCATCCTGATCGACGAGTTTCGCAGTCGTGGCGACTGTGTGGTGATCTTTGAGCAAAACCAGCATTGCTTCCACATCACCGTGAGGCGATAGAGCAGGGGCTTTGCCCCTTTCGCCTTTTCCATCGTATCCATCACCCCCTTCCGAGGTGATGTTTTTTTATGCCCTTTGCTTTCGCGTGCCTAGGATGCCACGTCCGACCGCCAGACCCATAGCGGACCTCCCTGGAAGCGGACGAGCAGCTTGGTCTTCTCTGTTCCCTCGACCACGCCCTTGTCGCCCGGGCGTAGGATGAAGACGGTCCCCGCGTTGAGTTCCTGTATCAGCGACGTGTCGCGCCGCGAGGCCTCGTCGGGCGTAGGCGGGAGCATGTCGAGGCGCGCAGGGTCTGCCGTGGCAAAGCAGGGCTGTGTCACCGTGACGGTGCGACTGGCCATGTCGGTCTGAAATCCTGCCGCGTTGCGGTTGCGAGCCTGCACCATTGCGTCGCCTTGGTCTATTCGCTCCGTCTCCACCACGCTGGTAGGCTGTGGCGTGGCGTTCGTGTCTGTCGGGATGGGTTGCGAACCGTCGTCGCCCTTGCCGCTCTTCCCGCCTGAGCAGGCGGCGAGCGCGGCGGCCATAGCCAGGGCCATGAGAAGTCTTTGGTTCATTTTCTCCTTATTTAATATATATTAGAAGGAGCTGCCCAGACGATGTACGGGCAGCTCCTCGCTATTCATTCACTATGCTTGTTTCGCACCGTGGACTATTACCAGATGCGTGCACGCTTGTTTGCCGGGATGAAGAGCTTCTGGCCCTTCTTGACGTTGAAGGCCTTGTACCAAGCGTCGATGTGGGGCAGGGCTGCGTTGACGCGCGCGCTGCTCGGGGAGTGAGGATCGGTGGTGATGATCATCTCGATATACTCCGGACGCATGTTGGAAGCCCATACGCGGGCCCAAGAGAGGAAGAAGCGCTGCTCCGGCGTGAAACCGTCCTTCACGCCGAGGTCCTGCACCTTGAGCGTGTTCTGCAGGGCACGGAAGGCGATGTTGAGACCACCGTTGTCGCCGATGTTCTCACCGAGCGTCAGCTGGCCGTTGATCTTGCGGCCCGGCACGGCCTCTACGGTCGAGAAGTAGTCGGCGAGCACCTTGGTGCGGGCGTTGAAGTTGGCCTTGTCCTCTGCCGTCCACCAGTCGTTCTGGTTGCCGTCCTTGTCAAACTGTGCACCCTGGTCGTCGAAACCGTGGCTCATCTCGTGGCCGATCACGCCACCGATAGCACCCAGGTTGGCTGCGTCGTCGGCCTTCGGGTCGAAGAAGGGCGGCTGGAGGATGGCTGCCGGGAAGCAGATCTCGTTGGTCGTGGGGTTGTAGTAGGCGTTGATGGTCTGCGGCGTCATCTGCCATTCCATCTTGTCCACGGGCTTGCCCACCTTCTCGCTGAGGACGTCGCAGGTCTCCCAGTCGGAGATGGCAGCCACGTTGTCGTAGAGCGACAGGCTCTCATCGACCTTCATGCCGTCGTAGTTCTTCCACTTGTCGGGGTAGCCGATCTTGATGATGAAGCTGCGGAGCTTGTCCTTGGCCTTCTCCTTGGTCTCCTGGCTCATCCAGGTGCTCTCGTCGATGCGCTGTGCCAGGGCGTCCTGCAGGCGGTGTACGAGGTCCACCATGCGCTCCTTCGACGACTCGGGGAAGTATTTCTCCACATACATCTTGCCCAGGGCCATGCCCATGCAGCCGTTGACCAGACTGACGGCACGCTTCCAGCGCGGCTTGTCCTGCTGCAGACCCGTCATCGTGCTGGAGAGGCGGAACTGTGCGGCGCGGAAGTCGTCGCTCAGCAGTCCGGAGGCCGACGTGACGACGCGTACCTCCATATACGACTTCAGGTCGTCGAGCGGCGTGTCAGCCAGGATCTTCTCCACCTCATGGATGGGCTCCGGCTGCGACACGTCGATGTATTCGAAGTGGGGGAATCCGCCCAGCAGGAAGGTGTTGCCCCAGTCGATGCCCGGGAACTCGTCGCAGAACTGCGCGTAGGTCATCTTGTGGTAGTTGGCCGAGATGTCGCGGAGCTTCACCTGGTCGTAGGCCACGCGGGCCAGTCTTGTCTCGATGGCCATTGTGGCTTCCATCTTCTTCTGTGCCGTGGCCTCGTCGTATCCAGCCAGGCGCAGCACCTCGACGATATAGGCGCGGTAAGCCTCGCGCACGCGCTTCGTCTGTGCGTCGTCGTTGAGGTAGTAGTCGCGGGTGCCCAGTCCCATGCCTCCCTGTCCGATGGAGACGATGTTGTTCTTGGCGTCGCGGAGGTCAGCGCCCACGCCTATTCCGAAGAGCATCGAGGCCTGGCCGCGGCGGTCCAGCTCGGCAGCCAGACGTTGGTATTCGGCTACGTTCTTCACGGCAGCCACGCGCTGGAGCACGGGCTGGATGGGCTTCGCGCCCTCACGGTTGCGGCGCACGGAGTCCATGGCCAGACGGTAGAGTGATCCGATCTTCTGTCCGAGCGATCCCTGCGGCTGCTTGCCGTCGGCATAACCGAGGATCAAGCCCCGCACCTGCTCCTGCGACAGTTCGAAGAGGTCGGTGAACGCGCCGTTGTCGGCGTGCTCAGCGTCCAGCGGATGGCTTTTCATCCAGCCACCAGCAGCATACTCGTAGAAGTCATTGCCTGGCTTCACCTTCAAGTTCATGTTGTTGCGGTCAATACCGGAGGTCAGCTCCTGGGCGCCAGCGCTTATCGTGGCGAGCAGAGCGAGACCCATCATGATTTTTCTCATTCTCATAGGTATGTTCTCTTTTTTGATGTGTTTTGGCTTCAGTCGATTGTTTGGGCTTCATACCCTATGTGCCCTCACGGCCTACCATGGGCCGCCAGTAGCACTATTATCGTGTGCAAAGGTACAAAAAAGCGAGCGAGAATGGGGTGATGCTGCAAAGAAAAGTGATAAAAAAAACCTAAACTGATTCACATCAGCTTAGGCCTTCTACTTACTAAAACTAAATTAACCACTAAAAAAACACGTCACAAAGTTACGCATTCCTTCTCGTTACCTCCAAATAAATTTGCTCAAATCTGCCTTTCGTTATGCAAATTTAACCTTTTGTAGAGTAAAATGGGGGGGTAAAACGTAAAATAAGACATTTTTTGTCATATATAAAACTTGGATAAGGTGTGAGGGGGATGGGGTCTTAGAAGCTAAGTGAAGGGCCTCATATTCCGAAAGTTCCAAGAAATTGCTTAGTTCCTTTGCCCATATTTTTGTTTTATGGGACGATTTGTTTAACTTTGCATAAATTATAAACCATCCCTCTTCTCGGCTTCATCGTCGGCAGTGGGGCGTAAGAAGGGAAAGGGTTGCTTTGTGTCCAAATTTACCATTTTGACCACTTGCTTGTCCCTTTAATATGAAGAAATAAAGAAATCAATATATCTATAAAACAACAAATCATGATGACGAACAGACAACTATTGATGGCTGCGCTGCTCGCCGCCTCGTCGCTGGGTGCGACGAACGCCGTGGCGCAGACTGCAAGTCCGCTGTCCCCAGGACTGCATTTCCTGTCCCAGGGACCTGTAAAGGCTGCTGCCCAGTCTGAGAGCGACGACACCAAGCAGGCCACGGTGCTCATCGACGAAGACTTCTCGGGTCTTACGGCCGGATCTGAAGAGCAGCCCGATGGCAAGAAACTGGTCAACGACCTGGGCGACTTCGAGAATCCCTCCCTCCTGCGTCCGTACAGTGGCGAACTCGCCGACCGGCCTTGGGGCGGCGAGGGCCTCTATGCCGCTGGTGGCGCTATTGCCATCAAGGACGGCTGGTTTCTCAACACCCCGGCCGGCAACATGGCGGGCGAGGTGACACTGACGTTCCGTGCCCGTCTCGGAGCCGAGGCCTCGGCCACGGAAGGAGCGAAGGCCCTCGACCTGATCTTTCTCTCGCGCAAGGACCTGATCGACTACGAGCGTCGCCACTACGACCTGACCCGTGAGTGGCAGACCTTCACCTTCACCTCCGACAAGGGGGCTTTCGAGGCCACGGGCTTCCAGTTTATGGCCAATACCGAGACCACGATCCTCATCGACGATATCCACGTCGAGCGGGTCACTAAGTCGATAGCCGCTCCCGAGGCCTTCGAGCCGGGTGACGCCACGGAGTATGGCTTCACCGCCGAATGGACGCCCACGCCGACGGCCACGGAGTATCTGCTCTCCGTCTATAGCAAGACGGCGGGCGAGGGCGAGGTGAAGGGCAGTGGCGACTTTTCGCAGGTGCAGGCCGATGCTGATGGCGTGATCGATGCGGCCAATCCTCACTACCCCGAGGGCTGGAACTTCCATTGGACCGACGCTTCCCGTCCGCACCTCTCCGAGGGTGGACCCGACGGCACGCGGGCCCTCATCCTGCGCGACGCGGGCGACTACATCGACCTGCCGCATTGCGACCAGGGCCTCTCAGCGACCACGTTCTGGATCAAGCAGGAGGCAGACCAGGAGGAAGTGCCATACGGCAGCTACGTCCAGCTCTATGCCGACACCGACTACGGTCTCTACGCCTTTGCTTGGATCGACTTCGCCGAATTGGCCGAAGAGGATCTGCGGGCAGGTCTGACCTACGACCTTTCTCCCGCCATCCAGATGTTTGACAAGGTCTATTCCTTCCGCTTGGAGTATTTCCCCGCCGATGGCGACGAGTCGCGAGTATTGATCTCCGACCTCCGCTATGCCTATCCTGCGCCCCCGACGCTCGACTACCATCTGCAGGACGAGGTGGTCGAGGCGCGTGCGCTGGGTGAAGACGAGGATCACGTCACCTACGCCGTCAGCGGACTCGATCCCGACCGCGACTATTATTATAATGTACGCGCGCGCAACGCGGTGTTCACCTCAGCGGCTTCTGCCGAGGTGGAGGTCTATACCGTCAGCCAGCCCACCGTGCTCGAGGCTGCCGATGTGACCGATTCTTGCTACACGGCCCGCTGGACGAGCCATAAGAAGGTGGATATGTACCGTGTGGAGCAGGTGCAGAAGAACACCCTCGCCGAGGACACGCTGGGCTTCGAGATGCTCTATGAGGACTTCTCGCTCGTGAAGTCGGAGTTCAAGGAGAGCGACATTGCCGATGGTTTCATCGAGCATGGCGAATACACGGGTGGCTATCGTGCCATCGACGACCTTACGCACATCGCCGGCTGGAAGGCTTCGAGCCTGCAGTGGGTAGAGGGCTGGCTCGGCGGAATGGCTGCCACGGGCCAGGAAGGCCAGATAGCGGGTGCCATCAGTACGCCCGTCATCGACCTGAGCAACAACGACGGAGAGTGTAACGTCACCGTGCGTGCTTGGGGACAGGAGGACGACTGGCTCGTCATCCAGGGTGCCAGTCCGGCTTGCTATGCCGGCGTCCGCTTCCCCGCCGGTGGATTTGTCGAGGAGACGGTCACGCTGCCGTGCTGCTCCAAGAAGGAGTCGCTCACGTTCTATAGCAACAACTACTATCCCTTCCTCATCGACTACATCCGCATCACGCAGGATCTGAAGGCTGGCGAGACCGTGAGCGTCGTCACCGCGTCGCTCCATACGCCCGACGCCGAGACTCAGTCGGTGGTGATGAACAACCCCAACTTCGGCGAGGGCCACGAGGTGGCCTACCGCGTGACGGGCCTCCGCTACCGCCATGGCGACCTGAAGGACATTGTCGCCTCCGCACCCTCCGACCTGATGGTGGTTCGTGGTCCTATCACCTGCGTCCGTCCGGTCCTCGGATTAGAGGTATCGGTCTCGCCCGTAGCAGGTGGTGTTGTCCTCACCGCTCCCTGTGAGGCCGAGGCCACCGTCCTCACCCTGTCGGGTCAGACGGTCCTTACCCGCCTTTGTCCTGCCGGCACGACCCGCGTCGCCCTCCCCGCGGGCATGTACCTCGTCCGTGTGGGATCTGAGACCTCCAAGGTGGTGGTACGCTAAAATCTCATGATAACAAGTGCGGGGCGTTCTTCAGATAATTCTCTGAAAAACGCCCCGCGTTTTTATTGCGAGTTGTATGTTTGAAATACTATTTGGGTTATGACAAAGTATTTGAAGTCATACATAGATTCCGTCTCTTTGGATTTGTTGAAAGAGTATGGGGTTCATGTTGCTTCTAAGTCTCACGATGTCCACTGGCCGTTCAAACAACTCTTGTAGTTCATCCTTAATGTGGACCATCGTGAAAAGGTCTGGCTTTGATATTTCTACACAAATATCCACATCGCTATCCTCAGTCTGTTCGTTGCGTGCCACAGATCCGAAGATGCCAATTTTCATGATACCGTATACCTCGGCCTTGGCCTTGGCATACTGGCGTAGGAGTGTGATATAATCATGACGAGTTCTCATGTCCTTTCTCTTTCTGCTGCAAATATAGGATTTAAATTGCGAACAGGCAAGTTTTTCATTTGCTTTCTTTGTGCAGCAGTATGGATTATCGTGTGTCTTTGCGAGCTTACCATGTGCTAAAGAGTGCGGGTGAGGTGGTCTGGAGGGGTGATTTCTGCTGTCGGTAGTTCCATGTTTCGACGTTCGAGTCATTTGTCGCTGTGCGCTCCGTAGTGATGGTGGGTGTTCGTATTGTGGCAATAGAAACAAGGGGCAAACACGATGAAATGGGCATTTTCGCATGTTTTAGGGTCTATTTTCGGGAATTAGAGCAACAGCAGACCTTTTTCTGGAGGGCCGATTCAAAATTATATCGTACATTTGCAACAGAAAATCGAAGAGAAATATTATAGGAAACACAGACGAATGAATTAGAAGACTACTTGAATGGGTGGCGAACCGAGGCGCGATGAATCAGTATCGCGCCTCCGCCAGCCCCCGAAAAAGTTCAGTCCGTGTGACCTACCTCAAGATAGTGACCTATACATTATTAAATAAGGGCCGGGCCGACCGTTCCAGCAATCAGGACGAGAAGCCTAAGTCTGTAACCAAGTAACAACAACTATTATGAACAAAAAGCTACGCTTCATGTGGATGCTCCTGCTTACATTCGTCTGTTCGACGATATGGGCAGAGAAGTATGACTACAACAAGAACGATGAGTACTCAAAGGTTTCCTTTGCTGCTACCACCGACGCGAGTGAGACCAATGTGCTGACCAAAGGTGGCATTACGCTCACGCGCTCTAAGGGTACCTGGGAGTCAATAACCCCCGATGGTGCCGTCGCAACATGTTGGGAGTTTGAGCCCGGTACAACCATCACGATTACGGGCTCTGACATCGTGTATATCCCTATGATGTTCACGGGTATTCAGTGGGGAGACCCCGAGCCTTTCACCTACACCGATGTTCCTGGACAGGATTTTATCGGTGGTTTCAAGAACAACTGGAACTGGCAGTCGCAGACCGAAGCGGCCCATCCCAGCGTCACACTTACCATTGAGACCGAGTGCCGAATGAAGACCCTCGAGGTCTATACCACAGGTGCTGGTGGCGTGAGCGTCACTCCGCCGACCATCGACTCTGAGTCTTTCTTCGACGACCAGACGACCGTGAGCATCACGGCCGAGGAAGGTGCTGACATCTACTATACGACCGACTGGAGTATCCCGACGGACGCTTCTCCCAAATATACGGGTCCGTTCACCATTACCGAGACGACCCGCGTGCAGGCCATCGCCGTCAAGGACGGTGTGAGCAGCACAGTGACCGCAAAGACTATCACGAAGCGCAGCTATACGATGAAGGCCCCGAACATCGACGGCGACAACCCGTTCCTGGATTTCACCTCGGTGACCATCACTTCCGAGGGTTTGACCGACCAGATCTTCTACACGCTCGACGGCACCAACCCCACGCCGGAGTCTATCGAATACACAGGTCCGTTCAACATCACTGAGACGACGACCGTCAAGGCTATGTATGTGCGCAATGGCGCTCCGAGCGAGATCGCCGAGGTGACCTTCACCAAGGCCGACATCAACAAGCCCGCTGCTCCGACGATCACGGGTACCACGCCGTTCACCGACCGCTCCCAGGTCATCATCATGCCCGAGCAGGAGGACGACGAGGTTCGCTACACCACCGACGGCACCACGCCGGGTCTGGATTCTCCGCAGTACACGAAGCCGTTCTCCGTCGTTCAGACCACCGTCGTCAAGGCTATTGGTATCCGCAACGGCATCAGCAGCGACGTGGCCGAGAAGACCTTTGTCAAGCAGACCGAGGGCGAGACGACCATCGCACAGATCCATGAGGGCAAGCAGAGCCTGACGGGTGCCACCATCCGCCTGACTGACGCACTGGTAGCCTATGGCGAGACTGTCAATGGCGCACTCACCTATATCATCCGCGAGGGCAACAAGGCCATCAACGTGACTTCCAACAACGCCGACGTCAGCTTCAAGATCGGCGCCACGCTCAACGGCACCATCAAGGGTGACGTCAACTACAACGGTGGCTTCGTCAACGTGGCCGTCACCGAGGGCGATTTCAGCAGCAACCACGACGGTAGCTACGAGCAGCGCCCCATCACCATCCAGCCTTCTCTGATCGCCGACTATCCTGGCGACCTCGTACGCATCGAGAACCTCACCGCCAGCGTGACCAACGGTGTCTATAAGGCCGTGGTCAAGGACGGACAGGTCAACTATACCTTCGAGATCACCAATGGTGCCGACTTCGGTCTGAAGCACGGTCAGGAGTATGACATGAACCTCTGGTACTACGCTCCGGGTGCCAATGGCTGCGCCGCCACCACCCGTGTCACCGAGGCACTCATCCACTATGCTGCTCCCGCAGCTCCCACGATCGAGGGTGACGAGTACTTCACCGACTACACCACCATCAAGATGAGCTCTGAGCCGGGTACGACCATCCACTACACGCTCGACGGTAGCAACCCGACCACGCTGTCTCCGCTCTACACCAAGCCGTTCATCATCACCGAGACCACGACGGTCAAGGCGCTCGCTGAGCGCGATGAGCTCGCCAGCGTGATGGTGGAGAAGACCTTCACGAAGCGTCCCGCCGTCGAATGGCAGGAGACGACCATCGAGGAGGCCATCGCAGGCAAAAAGGACATCCCCTATGCTATCCTGAAGCTCAACCGCGCCATTGCTCCCTTCACTGCCAACTACGGCAAGAGCTGGATCATCCGCGACGGCGAGAGCGCTCTCCACTGGACCACGAAGCAGTCGCTTGCCATGAACTATGAGTACTACGGTACGGTTCGCGTGAAGATCGACTACAACAATGGTTTCCTCCAGGCCTACGACATCGAGGGCGAGACCAACATGGACGACATCACTGTGATCAACCACTTCGGTGACTTCGACTATCACTTCACGACCGCCTACTGGGACGAGATCGAGAACGGTGAGCACAAGGGCGACTTCATCATGCTCAAGCGTGTGAAGGTGGTCAAGGAGACGGACGAGGACGGCATCGCATACTTCTACGCCGGTGAGGGCGACAACCGCATCGCGCTCGACAACTCTAAGGGCTTTGCCTACTACTGGAAAGAGGATCCGAAGGAGTACCACGATGTTGGTGGTTGGTACAGAGGCGAGAAAGACATGTTTGTGGCCAAACTGCGCCTCTCAGTAGGCACGCCGGAGATCCAGGGCGACGACGTCTTTGTCAACAGCACCAAGGTGAGCATCGTTCCGGACAATGAGGCCGACGAGATCTACTACACGCTCGACGGTTCCGATCCTGACAAGGACGCCGAGGAGACGCTCTACTACGTCAGCCCGATCACGATCAGCCGGACGACTGTAGTTCGCGCCATCGCTTACCGCTACGACGGAGTGTCTGACATTGCCGAGAAGACGTTCACCAAGACTACCGACGACGGTATCGACGCTGCCACGGTCAATGGTGAGGACGCCAACCTCACGCGCTACAACCTCGCTGGTCAGCGTGTCGGCAAGAACTACAAGGGCATCGTCATCGAGAACGGCCACAAGGTAGTGCGCAAGTAAGTACGAAATCTATCACAGCGTAGCTGCAGCACGGACGCGCCCATTCCGATGATTGCCTAATGATGATGGGCGCGCCCTTCCACACCAACGGGGCGGACCAAGCAGTCCGCCCCAGCGGGAGGGAAGGCAGCACGACGCAAACAATACATCACCCCGAAAGGGGGACAAGGCGGGCGGAGACAATCCGCCGCCCGCCTTCCTTCCAAAGAGCTTCTTCCCGATACCAATGGGAGCGGGCTCGTACAAGGAAACATTCACCGATATCTAAACAGATTCTTTTCAACAATTTCGCTATGAGAAAACTTTTCACCTTCATATCACTTTTGGCCGCGGCTCCGCTCTTCGCCCAGACCGTGACCACCCAGAGTGCGCCTGTCCGCGACAATGCCCAGACCGCCGTCTTGCAGCCCGCAGACCAGGGTACGTTCCGCTCAACACCTGCCAACATGCCGCTCAAGGCTGGTGGCCTGCAGGACTACATCCGCTACGAGCAGCCTGCTGGTGTCGATCACAACCGTTTGCTCCGCAATGGCTTCGCCTTCCGCAACACGCAGTCTGGTGTGCAGGCTGACACCTACGAGTATGCCGTGGGCCGCTATGTTGAGGGCGACGACGGTTGCATCTACATCTACGAGCCGTTCAACACCCTTTCCACCCTGTCGTGGCTCAAGCTCGACAAGGTTTCGGACGGATACTATGTGGCCCACACGCCGCAGCCGATCTATGAGAACAACGGACAGGTCTATTATGCGTCATGGTACAAGATGGCGCGCCTGGACGAAAGCACCTACGGATGGATTCCCGACTCGGTCAATGGCCAGCCCGACGGCGATATATATTTCACGCTCGAGAACGGCGTCCTCGCCATGGAGGAAGAGGATCACTTCGAGGATACGCGCTATCCGGCACACATGCTCTGCCTGACCAACGGTCTTGGCGAGTGGGTCGGCTACAGCGACGGTTTCACCCGCATGGAGCCGTTCAACGAGAAGGCGGCTCAGCTGCCCGATGGCGTGAAGCCCCAGGTCTTCTCCCTGGAGACCTCTAAGATGAACTCCGTGACGCAAGAGATCAGCACCGTGCGCCAGATGACGCTCGCTGCAGCCGTGGGCAACGACTTCTATGTCCAGAACCCGGGCGATACCACTTCTTGGATGAAGGGTGAGATCAAGGACGGCAAGGTGGTCTTCCAGCCGCAGTATGCCGGTGCCGACGAGCTTCAGTGCTACCACTTCTGGATGAAGCCGGCCAGCTACTCCATCGTCACCGAGACCTCTGAGTATTCGGGTGTGACGTTCTTCAACCGCTCCTACGAGGAGCAGAGCGAGATGAGCTTCGCCTATGACCCCACCAATATGACGCTGACCAGCGACGAGGGCACTTCCATGCTCCTCAGCGTGCGTCCCGACGAGATTTTCTTCCTCCACAACTACGACGACCCCGTCTATAAGCGCTTCGTGGAGCAGGAGTCAACACCGATTCCTCCCGTCCTCCGCGACTGGTGGGGTGTTGAGGAGAATGGCGGTTCCGGCCTGGTGCAGTTCGACCTCATCCCGAAGGGAATGCAGAACGAGTCGCTCAACAGCAACAAGCTCTACTACCGTCTGTATCTCAACGACGAGAACACCATCTACACGTTCTCCCCGGTCGTCTATGATGGCCTGGAGAAGGAAATGAAGGAGGTGCCCTACAGTTTCTCTGATGGCTACTACTTCTTCTCTACCAACGACACGAAGGCGTTCTTCTACTACTTCGACGAGCAGCAGTATGACCGTCTCGGTCTCCAGAGCGTCTATTACGGCGGTGGCGTGGAGCACGGATCCGACATCGTCTGGATCAAGGCTGCCGACATCGTAGGCATCGAGTCGGCAGGTGTCACCGAGAACTGCGAGTCTGCCGAGTACTTCGACCTGCAGGGCCGTCGTCTCAGCCAGCCCGTCAAGGGTGGCGTGACCATCGTTCGCCAGGGTGGCAAGGTGAGCAAGCGCATTATTCGCTAATACGATCCTTATATATATAAAAGGAACGCGCGAAGAAAAACCAACATGACTTCATAAGCAGATGTTATATAGATAAGTTTGGGACCTGACGCGGGACGGAAGGACAGTGGTCCGCCCGTCCCGCCCATCTCCTTTCTCGTCTTTCCGCATCCGTTCCACAACTCAGTCAAGAATCAACAATATCTATCGATATGAAAAAGAAATTCATCCCCATAGCCCTTGCCGCACTGCTCGTTCCATCGGCCGTGCTGGCACAGGACACCAAGGGCGTAGTTCGCACTCCGGCAGAGGCGCGCCTCGTCTATCCGCTGCTCTCACAGCAGATGCGTCTGAAGGTTCGCACGCCGCAGCTGCCCAGCGCCTCGCGTTTCATCGCCAAGGCTCCCGAGGTCACCGATCCGCTGAAGGCAGGCAAGGCTGCCCAGTTCTGGTGCAACCTGATCTACAAGGCAGGCTGGAATGAGACCACCTACGGTCCCTATGGCTACTATACGATGACGGCACAGAAGCCCGTCGCCTTCAGCGTCCTTGCCTCTACGGGCGAGACCATCAATGTCGCCACCAACGGTGTGCAGGCCAAGAACGGCCACCTCTACGGCGCATACCTCAATATGCAGTATATTGATGAGGGCTATGTGTTCCTCTATCTGAGCAACACAGACCTCTCTACGGGCGAGACCAGCAGCTTCGATGCTGGCATGGACTACCTCTACCTCGCCGCCACGGAGACAGCCCAGGCTGCCGACGGCACGGTCTATGGTGTGTTCTACTCTGCCGACGGCAACTCCTTGGAGTGGGGTACAGTCGATTACGAGACCTGCCAGCGCACCACGATTGGTCCGGCCTCCCAGGCTTTCGTCGCCATTGGTATCACCAAGGCAGGCCAGCTCTATGCTATCGGTATGGACGGCAAGCTTTACAAGGTCAACAAATCTACTGGCGAAGAGACGCTCGTGGGTGCCACGGGCCTCACGCTGACCAATCTCATGGGTCAGTACTACGGCCAGTCGGGTGAGATCGACCAGCGCGATGATACCTTCTACTGGTACTGCATCGACAACCAGGCCCAGGGTGGTCTCTACACCGTGGACCTCAATACGGGTAAGGCCACGCTCCTCGATGGAACCCTCGCACAGGTGCAGGGTATGGTGATGGCACAGCCCGAGGCCAACGACGGCGCACCGGAGCGTGCTGACAACTTGGCCGTGGAGGGTGTCACCTGCGACCCGTCGGCCGACGGTGCCACAGCCACCATCTCCTTCACCATTCCTAATACCACCTATGCTGGCGATATCCTCCATGGTGATGTCCGCTACAAGGTGATGAGCAACCGCCCGACGGCTACCTTCACGCCGTCTGCCGAGGGCACCTCACGCCCGGGTCAGGATGTTTCCGTCAAGGTGAAGACCACGGAGAACGAGCTCTATACCTTCAGCGTCGTGCTCAGCAATGCCGATGGCGATTCTCCCAAGGAGAATGTCTCCCATTGGATGGGTTGGGACATTCCGCTCGCACCGACCAATGTCAAGGCTGTCGCTGATGGCTACAAGGCCAAGGTCTCATGGACCGCACCGACGACGACCCTCCATGCTGGTCCGATGGGCGATCTGACCTACGACCTGGAGCGCATCGTCGGACACGACACTACCGTCGTGGCAACTGGTTTGACCGCTACCAACTACACCGACGACCTCGGTGCTGGTACGCTCCATAGCTATGTCTATTCCGTTCGCGCCGTGGCCAAGGGTATGAGAAGTCAGTCGGCCGACGCCAAGGCAGTCATCATTGGCGACGCCATCGAGCCCAACTGGGAGACGGATTTCTACACGCGCAGTGAGTTTGACATCTTCTCTGCCAACGACGTCAATGGCGACGGTGTGACCTGGGGCTACTTCAATGCTGGTGGCATCCGTATGGTCATTGGCCCGTACAACAACGAGAGTGGCAACGACGACTGGCTCTTCACGCCGCCCGTCCACCTCAAGCCGGGCCGTGTCTATAACGTCAGAATGAAGGCTCGCAACTACCTTGCTCCTGAATATCTCAACACCTTCGAGGTGAAGTATGGCCAAACGGCCTCTCCCGAGGGCATGACCGGTACGCTCATGGAGAGCAACGTGATCGCCAACGATCCCGACCGTGTCTATAACATGGAGATCAACCCGGACAAGGAAGGCAACTTCTACATCGGATTCCACGACAATACTGAGAAAGCTGGTAGCGGACGTATCGTCATCGACTTCGTCGGTATCGACAATGGTGCGGCCCTGGATGCCCCCGATTCCGTCTCCAACTTCACTGTGACGCCGGCAGGTTTGGGCAAGCTCTCTGCCGACCTCGCCTTCACTGCGCCGACCAAGGCCATCAATGGTACGCCGCTCTCACGCATCGGCTACTTCGTCATCAAGCGCGACGGCAAGTCGGTGATGTGGATTGGCAATGCCAATACGGAATTTGGCAAACCAGGCAAGGAATACACCTGGACCGATAAGAGCATCGACAAGTCTGGATGGCACGAGTATGAGGTCATCGCCTACTCCGAGGACGGCTACGAGCCGGGCCGTGTGGCCAGAATGCGCGTCTTCGTCGGCGCCGATGTGGCCAAGACACCGGTCGTGAATCTCACCGATGCAGTCAATGATATCAAGGCTTCTTGGAACAAGGTCGGCAACGTAGGTGCCAACAACGGCTACGTCGATCCGGACCATGTCTCCGTCTCCATCTACGAGATCCTCGAGACTCCCGATGGCCCGATCCTCGGCGACAGCATGACGACGAGCCAGCCTGGTGCAACGGACGTCCTGGTCGGATGGCATCCTGATAAGTCGGTAGCCGACGACGGTGTCTCACAGGGCCTCTTCCAGGTGGCAGCCCTCACCCGTTCCGATGGTGGCAATGGCGCACTGGAGGCTTCCCGCGCCATCGTGGTAGGAAAGCCCATCAACCAGCCCTACAAGGAGACCTTCGAGGGTGGTTCGGTACAGAACAACTTCGCATGGACGGAGAGCAACGAGCAGCACGCTTCGCGCCGCAACTCTTCTCCCTGGATGATCAGCGGCAAGGCCTCGTCCAACGACGATGGTGGCGGTGTCGTCTGGTCTCCCTACACCATCCCCGATCCCGAGTTCCCCGAGTACTACAATGTGGAGGCCGGCGACGAGACGAGCTTCAACCTCCCGAAGGTGGCACTCAATGGTGTGGACCAGCCGGTGGTGCGCTTCGATCTCTATTCTGAGAATGGCGAGCAGTCTGACCTGACGGTCGTCGTCCAGACACCTGACGGTGTGAACCACGACGTCAAGACGTTCAAGCTCAGCGAGAAGAAGTCCTCGGGATGGGAGACCCTCACCGTCGATCTCACGCCTTACACCAACGAGCGCTACGTCATCGTGAAGTTCCGTGGTACGGCTCACGCCAACTACACTTACCTCATGCTCGACCAGATCGACATCTACGACGCTTCCGATCCCGAGGCTGGCATTTCTTCTGCCGAGCTCCTCAAGGAGGGCGCACAGGATGTGTGGACGATCGACGGACGTATTGCCCGCCGCAACGCCACCTCGCTGGAGGGACTTCCCAAGGGCGTCTATATGGTTGGCGGCCGCAAGGTAGTGGTGAAGTAATTTAAGTTCGAAATAGTTTGATTTAATTGATAACCCATTTGGGTGGGGAACGGAATGGTGCGTGACGCATGATTCCGTTCCCTTTTTTTTTGTCCATCCGATCCATGGACTGGTGGAGTTGTCCCGACAGGGTAGGAGGGTATTATGGCTGAGGAACCCTATATATTGCGGATGAATTCGTCCCACTGGCTGGGACTTCCTTTCTCGTCGAAGACGCGCTCATAGAGACGGCGGCGTGCCGAGTTGATGGTGCTCTTGTCGCGACAAAGGATGCGGGCTATCTCCATAGGTTTGAAGTCTGCCTTGACGAGGAGGCACATTTGGTGGTTCATCTCGCTCAGGTGGGGGATGGACCGTAGCACATCGTTCAGTCGGGGAAATTCCTCGTGGATGGTATCGGCCAGATTTTGCCAGTCGTCAGTTGTCAGCGAGGCTGGCGTCGCCCCATTCGTCGCCACACGATGAAACCGCCCATAAGCGTCAGAACGCTTGATGTGCCCAAGTCTCTTGTCCTCCATCAGGCTCTGGGCGTTCATCTCCCGCAATTGTGCCTCGCGCTCTTCCAGTTGTTGTCTCAGCAGCACCCGCTCCTCCTCTGTCCTTCTGAGCGACACCACTACGCGGGCGTATTTCCTCATTTCCGCCCGCTTTCTGCGGTTCCATCGCCTTGTCATCCTTCCGAATCCGACAATAAGGGCTACGAGAAGCAGTGTGACGAAGCCCGTGATCAACTCCTGCCGTGTTTTTTCCTTTCGCAGCCGCTGTTCCTCGCCTACAAAGTTATAGCTGTTGGTGTCGTCCATCGTCCGTTCAGTGGCCTTGATGGTCTTTCGTTTTTCCAGGATGCGCTCCATCTGTTGGTAGCACCGCTCCACCATCTGTGTGTTGCCGTTCCGCTCGTAGAGCGCCAATGCCTTGAAGAGATAGCCCTGCGACTGTGTTATGTCATTACCTCGGAGCGCCATATTACCCGCATAGTAGTAGAGGTCGGCCCGTTGTGCTGGTGTGGGGTCCAGGTATTCCAGGTCGATGACGAGTTTGGTGAGTTCGGAGGGGGCGATACGGTAGGCAGGTTGCAGCTGGTAGCGCGTCTTCAATGCGATGAAATGGTAGTATGTGATGGCCCCAGGCATACATTCCGTGGTGTCGAAGCGCTCTAGTTCCTGCAGTGCCGCAGCAGGGCGGGTGTCGGCCATTCGCTCAATGCGCACCAACTCCTTGGGAAAGCTCCTCACCTTCGGTTCCCAAAAGAAGTAGAGCAGCAGAAAGGTGATACCGCTGGTGAATAGCCAAATCGTCAGCCGCGCCTTTTCGGTCCGCAGATGATGTAGTAGCCTTGTGATACTTGTCCAATACATGTCTTGAAAGGTGAAGGAAATCTGATGGGGGTCATACTCCGTTGCCGAAGATGGTGTTTATTATTCTACTGATTCGTTCGGGCAGTCCGAGAGGAATGCCAAATGCGTCTTGAAGGAGGAATATGCCTACAAGGCAGAGGCTGGCCACTAAAAGTCGCGTTTTCATCGTCAACTTCCGGCCTTTATTGAATACTGTAACAAGCAGATACCAGCAAAGAGTGAGAAAAGATATTGTGAGGAGAATGGTAATGCCGATGGATAGGCTTAGATGGACGATATACGACATCCTCGGTGATAGTAGTTGGTCTGTATGGAAATAAAACCAGGTGATGGCGGATGCGAAAATGACAAACGTTAGCAGGCCGCGTAAATAAACGAATAGGTCTTTCTTGTTCATGGCAATGTCTTTTGATTTATTCTCAGGGGGTGGGGCAACTACTCTCCGTAGCGTCGATTCGACCGTTTTGGGCTGTAACCCAAAACGGTCATTAGAGGTTAGAATGTCTCCTGTGCGTACTTCGGGCTCTTGCCGTATCGGTTCTCCTCGGGAGCAGAGTCGCTGACAAAGAAGTAGAGCAAGAACAGCGCGCCTAAGATGGGGATGAAGGTGAGGAGGTAGTACCAACCGCTGTGTCCTGTGTCGTGAAGGCGGCGTACGGATACCGCAAGACTGGGCAGGAAGACTATCAGCGTATAAAGGCCTGAGAGTGCGCCGATGCCAAATTCGATGTTGATCATATCCAGTTTATAGTCGAGTACGAGGGTTACTATACTGACAATTAAGTTGAGAAGCCATAACCACCAGTATTCGGATCGGCGCGCGCGACCTTTGAAGGTGACATACTTCTGGAAACATGTCTTGACAGACTCTCCGAAAGACATCATCGGAGTGGGGATCAATTCGTTGTTCATCATTGTTGTAAAAAGGTTGAAAATGGATAATTACTGATTTACATCTGCAAATGTACGATAAATATCTCATTTTCCCATCATTCCATCGTGTGCATTTGGTGTGCAAATGGTGGAAAGCCTCGATTTGTGGTACAATGGGTGTTCACTTGGCTTTGTTATTTATCATAATCGCGATTGCAGGGTAAAAATACAAGTCCTCAGACCGAGCTATTTGCATGGGTCAAAAGACGCATTTTTTCACCCCTTTTTAGCATATTAACTTCAGAGGCCGATGAATATAACTTCATAAGCCGATGAAGTTAACTTCGTAGGCCTCTGAAGTTATATTCATCAGCTAATGAAGTCAACATACTTTTTTCGGGCAAAAATAGCCGTAAATAGCAAGAGGCAGCAGAGGTAGATGAAATCCTGGATTAAAGTCCGTTTTTCTCCTTTGCCAAGCGCAGGTATTCCGACGGATTCAGACCCGTATGCTTCTTGAAAGTGGTGGCAAAATTAGATCGCGACTTAAACCCGAGGTCCCTTGCAATGCTCTCGATGGTATAGCTTCCGTAGCGTTGCGGGTCGTTGAAGCGGCGGCAAGCCTCACGGATGCGGTAGCGTCCGAGCAGCGTGTTGAAGTTGCACTCAAAGGTCTCGTTGATGACCTGCGACACATACTTTTGTCCCGTACTGATGTTTTGCGCCAGTTTTTCGACCGTGAAGTCGGGCTGTATGATGACCTCGGTCTGCTCCATGACCTGCTGCACGAGTTGTGCGATACGGTCTTTGTCCGCATCGGAGAGCGTACTGTGGTGGTATTTGGAAGAAGCCGTAGTCGCATTGTTCTCCTCCACGGCGGGTGCAGAGACAGTCTTTCGCTGTTTTCCTGCCATTTCATCGCTCTTCAGCACCTCCAAGCTTCGGTGGTAGAGAGCGAGGTTGCGGCGGCGCAACTCCCGGTTCTCACGCATCACGACGAGCAGGATGATGACGAAGAAGAGCGTGGTCAGTACGGCCACGATGAGCCAGATGCGGTGCTGCGTCTGACGCTCCTTCATGCCGTCCATCTCCTGGTTGAGCTCGATCACCTTCTCGTTGAGACCCATATTAAATACGTTGGATGGCAGCGAGTATGCCTTCAGCGAGTCGTTGATCTGGTAGTATCGGTACATGCTGCGATCGTAGTCGGCCTTGCGCCCCATGTCCTCATAGAAGATGGCGTAGGTCTGATAGACGCTCTGCATGCCGTCGCCAATCTTGTATTTGACATAGAGTTTCTCCGCCTCCGCCACGAGGGCCAGTCCCTGGTCGAAGTGGTGCAAGAGTCGTTGCACCTCCGCGGCCTCCACAAATGCCAATGCGCGGCGGCGGCAGTTGCGCTCCGTATCGGGCACGATGTCGATGAGCCGGCCGTAGGCCTCGGCAGCCTTCTGAAGCTGTCCCGCTATCTTCAGTCTTGTGCCCTCGTAGAGGGTGATGTTATACTTGTAGTGCTCCGTGTTGCGCTTCGTGTGTGCCTTGCGATACAGGTCCCACTCCTTCTTCGTGTTGGCAAACTCTCCCACCACGTCGGCGAGTGTCGTCATGTTGGTGAAAGCCATGTCGGCGGTGGGCATATCCTTCTTCGCCAGGGCCAGGCGCACACCCTTCCGGTAGCAGTCCAGAGCCTTGCTGTAGAGTTTCCACTGTCGTCCCTGTCCTGCCACAAGCTGGTACATGGATCCGAGGTTGAAGTAGAGTGCGGCACTCGTCTCGCCCAGTTCTTTCGAGATGGTGTGGGCGCGGAGCAGGTTTTCGTAAGCCTTGGGATAGTTGAGATAGGTGAAGCTGTAGATGAAGTAGTTCATGTTCAGTGCCTTCACCACCTCCCTCTTCTCCTCTGCACTCATGTTGGGCGTGTAGCGTCCTGCCACAATGGTGAAGAAGAGCAGTGCCGAGTCGGGCTTGTTCTTCCTGAGGCGGTAGTCCTTGCCGATGCGTATCAGCTCCTCGGAGGGTCGCGACATATATTTTTGGTAGAAGTCGGAGCGTCCGCCCTTGGCTGCATGCGCCATCTGGGCACCCGCAGCGAGGGTCATAAGTATGACAAAAAGCATCCGTATGGAACGGATACGGTAGTTGATCATTTTTTGAATTTTCATTGATAACAAACTGGGTTGTCCCCCCGTTGGGGGCGAAACGGAGGTCGACGAGTGCGCAAGGCGTGTCCGAAAGACCATGTTTCGGATGCAAAAGTAATATTTTCTGCGCAAAAACCTAACAAAAATAGTAAAAAAATGAACACCGACGCTTCATCTTTCTTCTAGTTCCTCCTAATCCGCCACATTTTTAGCGGTTATTCTTTGCCGTGGATGGATCGCAACAATCATAGGCGATCCCCCTCAACCCTATCAACGAAGAACAAGTGGCGGCCTACAGTCCCATGCGCTCAAGCACGCGGTTGACGTAGTTTTGTGTTTTGCGGATGCTGTATCCGATGCCACCTTTCCAGATTCGGATGGCGCGCTCGATGGAGTTGGACGGGTTGTGGTGCGACTGGATGATGGCGAACATCTCGCGCGACTTCTCCGCGTTGTAGCGGTCCTTGAGGGTGTAGCGCTTGCTCTCTCCGCGCGCCTTGAGGATGTTGTTGCATTCGCGGACCAGCACCGGCGAGATCTGCAGCAGGCCCACATACTGTCCGTTTACGGCGCGGGCGTTGCCCTTGCTCTCGAAATGGGCGATGGCATCGATGAGCTTGTTCCAGTCAAATCCGTCTCCATCGCCCGCTGTCTCCGTTACCTCGGCGGGTAGTGCTTGCTCCGTCGTGGCAGCATGGCCGAAGACGGGCAGCGCAATGAGGGTGAGCGTGATGATGACTTGATAGACAATGCTCTCTAATTTGGTCTCTTTTCTGTATTGCTTCATAAAATAAGGTTTTGAAACTTGGCCGAAAACCCGACAAAAGGGGGTGTTCACCATAGCGCGTTTCTATCCAGGAAAACCGCTCCTGCAGCGCCTTCGTTTCATGTTCGTGGTGCAAAGGTAGTAAAAAATAGGGCTGAAAACCAGCCCGTTAATATTTCTTCACATTCTGCAAAAAACCGTTCCCCTACCCTAAAATCGCCCTGAATCCCCCATGTAACGGGAGATTGTGTGCGCAGACGCTCAAACAATCTTTTAGGACAATTTAGGAAAATAACCACCGATTTTCGTCGCACTTTTTCACATAAAATCCCTCTTGCGTCTCATAACCACCTATTCCGACAGTCATTGGATCCTTGCAAACCAGCCTCGGACTATATTCACGAATTGAGTAGATGTTTTCACGATGGGAAAGCTATTATGCGTTCGTTCACGAAGGAAAGCGCGTGGTTCACGAAAAGCAGAATGGGATGATAGATTTGGCAGTAAGAATTTCTCTATTTTTGCAGTGGGACGGAGTTACTTCCTTACCAAAACGAACATTAACAACTAGGAGATACTACCATCTAGTAGATACTAACAAATAAACAACGTAAACGAAATGGAACACAAAAGCAATATGTGTCTCATCCTCTGTGGTGAGATTTATATGCTCAATCTTGATGATGCTTTGCTGTTTGAGGCTGATGACCACTACACGGAAATACACAATCTGTATGGCAACAAGATCATGGTGCCCTTCTGCCTCGGGGAGATAGAACGGGAGATTCGGACGAGGTTTCCAGACCACAACAATTTGGTCAGGATGGGCCGGAAATACATCATCAATAAGAACCGGGTCTTCCACATGAATGCCCTCAAGCAGACGGTGTCGCTCTACGGCTCCAATGGGCAGGTGGTCGTACTCAATGTATCGAAACCAGCGCTCAAAAGTTTGATGCAGGACGCGCGTAGCTCTTATGCGACGCTGCCGTCGGATGAGCCCGACGACCCTGACCTCGATCCTGACGAAGGAAAGGGATGTGGATTTACCCCCCCCCATCCGTGGATTGAATGGACATTTCCCATAGTGTGAGATGTGGGACACCCTTTGTGGCGTATTTTCATTCACGAAAAAAACACGATGGTTCACGAAAAGGGCCATTGCGATCTCGCATGGCTCCATGGATTATGTATAATTTTGTACACGATTACACTGACAAAAAGTGGTCTATCAAAGTCTCTTTACCTTATTATATATAAGGGAAGAGCAGCTGAAAAGAAAATAATTAATTTGTACAATTAAATAAGATTATGAGAAAAGATGTACTGATTTCTCTCCTCGCCATTACAGGCGCCCCCGTTGCAGCATTGGCCGACGCCGATGTTGTGATCGACAAGACCGCATGGACAGGAGATGATTTGACCGTATCGGAAGACGGTTCCGTGACCGTTTCCACAGGAAAGGAAGTTTCCATCGAGAAAGAACTGGCTCCTGGCAAGTACATGCTGCAGCGTGCCACGTTTACCGACAATGCCAAGATTGTCGCTGTCTATAAGGGCAAGGAGTATGCCCCCGGCGTCGCTTTTACTATCGATGGTGACGCGCCAGCGAAAGTAAGGGTCAAGGTTCGTGCCGTGATCCCGGGCGAATTCAAGTTCTCCGGTGTCAAGTTTACCTTGATTTTCGACTTCGCCGCTTCGGTGAAGGAGCTCGGTGCGCAGCTCGGCGAAATCGTCAGCGGTACTAGCGAATACTTCCGTACAACCGATGCTTGGAAGAAGGGCAAGGACGGAAAGCCCAGCCTGGAGATGCAGCTGGCCGACTATGCCAGTCAGCTTGACATCATTGAGAAGGGCGATTATGATGTCTATGTGAAGAACCACCTTTGGCAGGGAAAGAACAGCCCCGAGCTTCTTGCTCTGACCAATGGCATTGTTGCCCTTGCCGATGTCGTAGAGAAAGCCAACGTCAACGAGAACTCCTACAAGAGTGCATGGGATGCCTATACGGATGCAAAGCGTCAGTTTGACGGTTTCTACTGGACTTGGTATTATACGGATAAGGCCATGAAGGAGACCTATCAGGCTGACTACGACAAGATAAAGAAAGATATCGAAGACTTCGGTACGCTGGCGATGCAAAAGTACAACGCAGGCGCAGCCAATGAACTGAAAACGGATGAGTTTACGGAAAACTTCAGCCGGCAGTTTAATACGCTGAAGGCCAATATCGGTACTTCTGGCAACGCCTGGCTCAATATCAGTGCTACGTATCAGGATGGTTTGAGCTCGTTCAACGCCGCTCAGGAGGAGATACACACCCAGATGCCGGACGACGGCAACTATGCCGATTGGAACGCAGAGGCTCTCAACGCTATGCGCTCGGCATGGAAGAAGGTGAGCGACCTGTACAAGGACATCGATGCCGACAAGACGAAGGCTCCTAAGGAGGAGGAGAACTTCCGCACGCTGAAGGAAGCACAGGTGGAGGTCATCAACGCCACGAAGGACAAGTATCTCGCCAAGTATGCCGATGCCGAAACCAAGAAGGCTGCTGCCGACCAGCTCCTTGCCGATCTGGAGGACGACTTCCAGTATCTGGAGAAGAGCGAGGATGTGAACCTGAAGTATGCCAATCGTTCAAGGAGATCCGTATCGCTATCAATGCCCTCAAGGACAAGGTGGGCACGGACTACAAGGCACCCCACAATATCCGCACGGCCAACTATGATGCCGACCGCGATGCCATCCAGGCCAAGATCAGCAGCTTGCGTAGCGATGCTGGTGCCATCATCCAGAACTACGAGAACTATCAGAAGTTGCTCAAGGCGCTGAGCACTGAGACGGGCTTGCAGAAGAAGCTCGACGACGCCAAGACTGCTGTGGCCAAGATGAAGCCAGCCGCCAAGGGCGATACGTATGATATGGCTGCCCACTTCCAGAAAACGGCTGCCGACCTGCAGAAGACCATCGACCAGATCAAGTCCGCTGTTGAGAAGGGCTATCAGGAGAAGACGCTGACCGAGACGGTGCGCGGGGACTTCCAGAGTCAGATAGACGCTGCTGCTATGGCCGTCGTCAAATATCAGGATGACGCCACGGCTGCCCTGGACCGCTACGATGTGGTGAGCACCGCCATCAAGGACTACGAGGCCGCACTGACCACGCTGCGTGAGACCGTCGGCCCGAAGACGCTCGTCGTTGCCACTCCGGCCACGGAGGTCACAGGCAAGACCTACGGAGAGCGCATCACCAAGCTTCAGACAGAGATCGACCGTGTGGCAGGCAACTTCAGTGCTGCCAAGGAGAAGCTCGATGCCGACCTTCTTGCCGCTTTGCTGGCCGTGCAACTCAAGGAGACCATCCTCACCGACGCCCAGGCCCTCAATGCTGCCTTCGCCAATGACAAGGTCAATTCCGACAAGACTGCCAAGATAGAGGCTGCCAAGGCGATGTATGATGCCGCCAGCAAAGTCGTCGATGCCATCAAGGCTGATATCGATGAGTACAAGGGCGTGCCCTATGAGTATTACAATGTGACGTGGACGGAGGACAACCTCGGACTGAAGTATGACGAGTTGCTCCAGGATCTCAATGATATCGAGGCCAGCACCAACACGCAGAAGGCCAAGATCCAGGCTGTAGCAGCCACCAAGGACGACATCACCGAGGACAACGCAGTAGAGGCTATGTCTTTGTTGAGCGTCATCAAGGGTGACGTTGACGCTATCAACGACGCACTGAGCGAGTTGCTGGCGCGTGTGAACGCCCAAAAAGCACATGTCAATGCGGAGAAGCAAGCATATACCGACTTCATCGGAAATCAGTATTATTATTACCCGAAGGGTGCTGAGCTGGTCAGCCGTACGCTGACGGAGGCAAAGAACGCATTCGTTATCCCCGGCGAGAGCATCGACCCACAGATCCAGGCTACGACCACCAAGCTCGAAGCACTGAAGGCGGAGGCTGCTACGGCGCGCGCCAAGGAGATCCTTCAGGAATCATGCAAGGATAGCTATGATGCCGAGGGCCATGTCGTCAAGGGCATCACCAGTCGTCTCAACGACTTGCAGCTGGAGGCCAATGCGCTCAAGGCAATGGCCACCGACTCTACGGCCAACTATAATGCCTACCAGAAACTGAAGGAAAACTTTGACGGACAGAAGATAGATATTTGGAACTATACCTATGGCTCTGGCTATTACGCGAAAGATTACTATTCCACGCACGATGGCTTCGTCAGTGCTTTCGATGCGGTGAGGACGCGTATCAACCAAAAGACGGATGGTACGAACGCAGACTATTACCGCGGACTGCTCGCCTATCCCGACGGCGTGCACTTCAAGGAGCGCGAGGCTATAAAGCAGGCCATCGAGGATGCCTACAAGGCAGGTAAAGCCTGGACAGGAACTTTAAAGTATAATAACTACACATATGAGTATGAGCCGGTGCTCAATACGGGGATTGTCAGACGCATGACGGATCTTTCCAACGTGCTCAAGATGCTTCCCAAGCAGGCTTATAATGATTGCACCAACTATTATAGTCAGGTGAACGAAGGCAACACGTGTCAGACCCTTTGGGACGAGGTGAACGGATTGTTCAACGCTTCCGATCTCCGTCCTGAGACGCTGAAGCCCTATCTCAGTAAGCTCGGCGATCTCCTGAAGCGCATCAAGGAGCAGAAGGCGCTGGTGGAGAAGTACTATGCCGAGGGTATGACCACCACCAACAACTCGGATGTCAGCAAGGCTTACCGTCGCATCGAGACCGAGCTCGGCGGTTTGAAGGCCTTCATTGAGGGCAATAGCGAATACAACGCTGCCATCGCTGGAGACAACCTCAAACGTTACGATACCTTCTGTGACAAGGTGCAGGAGACGGAGAATAAGTATGGTGAGGGTACGGCCCAGATTGCTGGCTACCAGAATATTTCTACCGAGGAGCTCAAGGAGCTGGTCAATGTGGAGAGCATCATTGCTGCCCAGGAGAACATCTATAAGTATGCCGCCCTCATCAAGGACTTGAAGGACCATGCCGCTGACACCTATGCGGAGACCACGTCGCCCGCTCTTTGGGATATCGCCGAGGCCAACGCTAAGAAGGCTCAGGAGTACACGGATCAGATCGAGGCTTACAAGAAGGAGCTCGACTTGGCAGTCAATACGGCCGTGAGAGCCAAGCTGGAGGAGATGCTGGCCAACCTCAACGACAACCAGCTCGCTCCTGCCAAGGAGAAGGTGGCTTCCTACGACAAGAACGTGCGCGACAACGCCTTTGCGAATGTGCAGGAGTTCTACGACAGAGTCAGTGCCGACGACTACAAGAAGTCGCAGTTGCTCGTGAGCAACCTCGATGCCGACTGGAGTTTCTTTGGCATGGTGCCCAACTTGCTCGTCGCCGACCTGGAGCAGGCAGCAAAGGACGAGTGGAAGGCCCTCTACGAGGGTGTCTATGTCGGTGTGGACGGCACGCTGACAGAGGGCGACGACCGCTATGCTGGTGCCAAGGCCGACAACGAGAAGTGGCTTGCCGCCCTGGAAGGCTTCGCCTATGAGGGCAAGGATGGCGATCTCAAGTCTTACAAGGACCGCGTCGCCAAATACCTCACTCCGGCCACGGAATTGGCTGCCAAGGATGCCGATGGCACGTTCACGGGCAAGATCGCTGATCTGCAGCGCTATATCAATGCGTTCTACGCAGAGGCTGGTGCTGTCTATACCAGCGCCAAGGCCAAGGCCGACGCATACGATGCCAATATCAAGAACTTCGACCAGCTGACCATCGACTACAATACCGTCACGGAGCGCATCAAGGCTGCGCAGGACTATTATGGTGCATTCAATGTGGCAAGCAGCCGCATAGAGGCCAATATCGCCTCGACGTTTGACCAGGTCAAGCGTTGGCAGGCTGACCTCACACGCCAGAACGCTTCGCAGGAGATGAGCAAGCGCATCTATGGTTTGACTATCGGCGAGGACAAGCAGTGGTACGACTGCCACAGCATCAAGATCCTCAGCATCGATGGTATCTACAATGCGGCCAACCTTGCCGAGGTCGATGCGATCAAGGCCGACATTGTTGCCATCGAGACCCAGAAGCGCGAGGCTTTGGACAACCTCACGGGAACGGCGGCTGACGAGGTTAAGGCATACTATGACGAGCACTGCAAGAACCTCGCCAAGGAACTTGACGATCTGCTCAAGGAGTTTGTCGAAAACGCTACCCCGGCAGAGGCGAAGAAAGACGCTGGCTTGCTGGCGTTGGAGAAGAAGGTGGCGCAGGCTCGCATGGGGCTCATCAAGCTCGTGAATGCCGAGTTGATCGAGGGCGTAGCCAACAGTTTGGAGATGCTGGTATCGCAGGCCGAGTCGTCCTACAGTAATGTCAACATTACCTACGACGGAGTATATACGCCCGTGAAGGTGGAGTACAAGTCTGCACTGGACGCTTGCCGCAACGAACTCGATGGTGTGAAGAACCTCATCACCTCTTATGGCGACGAGATCGTGACCTACAAGACGAAGGTTATTCATCTTCTCAACGTGTTGATAGACCGCATGGGTGCTACCAGCATGGATATCATCGAGGCCAACAAGCCCTATGTTGCCCACGCCAAGGCAATGAAGGACCTTCAGAATGCCTATGACGCTCTGGTGGCTGAGCAGACCAGGGTGAAGGAGCTGATAGCGTCTTACCAGCATGCCTCCACAGTGGTTGAAACGTCATCTTGGCAACAGGTAGGGAATGAGGTGTTCGAGTTTGAGCACGGCAAGTCCTACATGGAGAACTACGAGAAGCTATTCTTCAATGTGGCCAGTGAGAAGGCCGAGGAGGTCAGCGGCGTCCTTGAGCAGGCTGCCAAGACGCTGGAGGAAGGCCCTGTGTCGGCTATTCTGACCGACAGTCAGGTGGAGTCGTACAAGGATGGTTGCCTTTACGAGGCCTATGCGAAGCTTGCAATGGAAGAGGTGTTTGGAGCTTGGAATGAGACAAAGCAAGTATATCAGGGCAATGTGTGGATCGCTCGCAGCGCCATGCAGAATTCGTTCTATAAGTCTGGAACGAATATCTATGACGAGGATGGTGCGCTGCGCGAACAGTTTGATAACTTGAAGCTCGCTTGTCAAAACTTCGACAATTATCTCAACTTCGTTGACATTTACCGTATTCTTCCCACGAAGGACATCAACGGAAATGCATGGCTGAATCCTGATGGTAGCGAGGCTTGGCAAAAGGAGATCAACTATTCGAAGGACGAGGAGTATGGCGTGAAGTTGGTCGCTGCTACGTCTGAGTCTTTGGTCGAGTCGATGAATGCTCTCAGAACTTCCATCGAGGAGAACACGTATGTGCTCGGCGACGTCACCGAGGACGGCGTTGTCCTGACCGACGACTACCTCGCCGTGCTCAACGCTTTGCTCGATCCGGAGACCCTGGAGGGTGGCAAGGTATTTGCCGCTGCCGACGTCAACCGCGACGGCAAGATCTCCATCGCTGATGTGACCCTCATTGCAGCCAAGGTGACCAATGGTCTCTGGCCGTCGCTGGGTGGCACTCTGAACGCTCCGATGGTGGAATCCAAAAACCTCACCGTCTCGGCAGAAGACAACAACGGCGTACAGCGCATCGCTATCAATCTCGAAAACCGCAAGGACTATGTGGCTTGCCAGATGGACATCATCCTGCCCGCAGGCATGACGGTGGTGGGTGAGAGCGTGGGCAACCGTGCCAACGGTCACGCACTCTACTCCAAGGACATCGACGGCGTACACCGTGTAGTCATCAGTACGATAGAGAACAACAGCTTCACCAATGGTTCCGCCATCCTCTACCTCGACGTGCAGGGCGGCAGCATCGACAAGGTGGCGCTCGACAAGGTTATCTTTGCCGAGGCCAATGGCCGTGAGACGACGATCACGGGCAGTGATGCGACCGGCATCAGCGGCATGGAGGCCGAGGGCAGCCTGAAGCAGAAGATCTATACCGTGGGCGGTCAGTTGCTGGATAAGGTGAAGCAGGGCATCAACATTGTCCGCAACGCCAACGGCAAGACCCAGAAGGTTACTGGTAAATAATCATATACATCGGTAATTTTTTCTCAATTACGAGGGCGTGGTTGCCACGTATGTGACAGCCGCGCCTATTTTTGATAACAACAACGACAACATACATCTTCTAAACGTAAATAGTTATGTTTAAGATTACAACAAGTTTCAAAAGAATGGCCTTGATGATGGTCTTGGCCATAAGCGGGACGATCTCTGTCCTTGCTGGCAACCGACTTGTGCTCAACGACGGTGGTCCCATTGCCATCAAGCCGGGCGAGACGAAAGAGATCACTGTGAACCTCGTCAATGACGAGGTGATCTATGCGATGCAGTTTGATATGGACTTCACTTCCCCGAATGTCGAGATTGTGCCGGGTAGCTTCAAAATCAACGAGGAGCGCATAGACCGTGAGTGCTTTATTGCTACGATGATCCAGCAGCCTGATGCGAAGTGGCGTATCGCCCTCCTTACCAAGGACTTCACCTCCATCGCGGGCACTGAGGGCGCACTGGGTACATTCAAAATTCGTGCTACGTCCAACTTCTCTTCTGCTGATGATGCACAGATTTTGTTCTCCACTTGCAGTGGAGGCGACCGCCAGGGCAAGAAGGTGCTTATCGACTGCCCCAACTATCAGGCTATCACGCCGATGGTGGGAAGTCTTTGCACGGGCGAGCAGGCGTTCTCTATCAAGCCTGGCGGTACCCACAAGGTGGACGTTGTGCTGAAGAACGATATTTATTTCTGTGGCCTTCAGGCCGACATCACGCTGCCTCAGGGATTGCATATCGAGAAGAAGAGCAACGGGAAAATGAATTTCCAGTATAGTGAGCGCTTGTCAAGCAATTTCGCCATCTCTTCCATTGAGAAGAATGGCATCGTGCGCGTCGCACTCTCTTCTTTGCCTATCGACAAGATCCAGCCTTACAAGGATGGCGATGGTGTGATCTTCTCGTTCAATGTCGTGGCCGACCCGGACTTTGCGACGGACGAGAACTCTGCCATCGTGTTCTCCAATGTACTTGCTGCCAATGAGACGACGGAGTACTCACTCGACATCACGGACGCTCATGTCACAGTGACGAGTCTCAAGGCCATCAACGAGGCTGCCTATGCGCGCCTTACCGAGGAAGTGGCTGCCCTGCAGAAGGCCCTCGACGACGCCAAGGCTAAGGTTGCCGAGGACTGCCCGGATGTGGCCGAGAACTTTGCAGAGACGGTGAAGACCATTCAGGCTCAGATCGATGCCATCCAGTCAGACCTTGATGCCAAGAACGCCGACTGTGCGCTCACGGAGACTTCTACGCTGGACGCCGAGGCCGTGAAGGGTGTCAATGAGGCCATCGCCAAATATTTGGAGGAAGCTGCTGCCGCCCAGGCAGAGCATCTGAAGAAACTGGCTAACGAGGCCGCTTATGTCCGTTTGACCGAGGAGGTCGTTGCTGTGCAGGCCCGTTTTGACGAGGTGAAGGCCACCATCGAGAAGGACTATGCCAATGTAGCCGCACAGTTTGTTGATACTGAGGCCGCTATCCAGGGCGATATCGACCAGAAGAAGGCAGAGCTGCAGGCTCAGTATGAGGCCGTGGAGCTCGACGAGAATAGCACCATCGACCTGGAGGCCATCAAGGCAGCTATCGAGCAGCTTCTCGCTGATGCAAAGGTCGCCGATGCGAAGCTCGTAGCCAATGAGGCTGCTTATGTGCGCCTGAGCGACGAGATTGCCGCTGTGCAGACTCGCCTCGACGAGGTGAAGGCCACCATCGAGAAGGACTACGCCATCGTGGCCGCACAGTTTGTCGGTGTGGAGTCCAGCATCCAGTATGACATCAACAAGAAGAAGGATGAGCTGAAGGCTCAGTATGAGGCCGTGGAACTCGACGAAAATAGCACCATCGACCTGGAGACCATCAAGACTGCCATCGAGCAGCTGCTCGCTGATGCCAAGGCTGCGGCAGAGGCTAATAGCATCGGTTCCATCCAGAGGCTGATGAGCGAGGGTGCAACGTTCTATACGCTCGGCGGCCAGAAGGTCGAGGCTCCTTGCAAGGGCAACATATATATGATCCGTCATGCTAACGGAAGTGTCAAGAAAGTATATATCAAGTAATCAATGCTTGTTAAGGCTGGTTCTAACAATTAGTTCGGGGACTTCCTAAACCATTGAGGGTGAAAGGTCTATCGGTCTGATTTTAGAGCCAGCCTTATGGTAAAAGAGTTTACCATACTATCAATTCCAGTTGAACCGGAGAAGTCAGTTCTCGATGTTTTGGAAGGTCTTTGGAAATCAAAGCGCAGTCGGCGAAGTGGGTGAAATGGACAGCGCATGCGTCGTTGCCTGTCGTTTGGATTCCTGTATTATCAAAAGACTTGCCCTGTCCCCAACAGGGCTACGATCGGTTTCTCATCATTCTGACTTCAAGGAAACAACCTTGGAAGTATAACTTCGTTTGGGGTTTTTACGCTTACTGGGGTTTGTGAAAATCTCGTAAGCTGTTTCCCTTTATGAATTCATTCCATCGGTGGGATGACGAATGTCGGCTGTGAAGTCGGGTTCGTCTCCCACCGTTTTGCATCCCCTCCCCTTGTTCACGACCCAAACTGATAGCTTTCACGAACAAAAGCCTTAGAAAAAACCATCTACGAAATAAAAAAGAGGATTTACGAAAAAGACCCGTTAAACTGCTGATATTCAATACAAAACCGTAGTAAACAAAATCGCATAACCAAATCTAAACAAACTTTTTTTGATTTTTTTCTCAAAACAGGGGTTACTTTTCCCATTTTCTCCTCATTAATATATGAAACACGATTAGTTGCCGTAGCGGAACGGCACACCCGCAGCGACTGCGGGCTCTACTTACTGGACACAATATATATATATATATGTATCAAATTTATCGGGGCACCCATCGTGGTGTCCCGCTTTGCGTTTTTACCATCTAATTAACCCGTTTCCATTCGATTTTTGAATCAAGAATTTGTAAGTAAAGAAAGTAAATCTGTATGCGGCTATCAGTTTTTTAGAATGCGATGGCTGATGTATGGATGAAAGTCAGCAGGAATATGGGGTGGTAAAAATTAGAGTGAGACGGCCTATAATCAGCGTGTAACCTATTGATATATAATGGTAAAATGGAAAGGAAACAAGCAGAAATCGCTTTATCGAAAATGCTTATAGCTGCATTTGCGCTTTTTAAATGCCGATAATCTGCGGCTTTCGCCATTGTCTATACCTTTGCAATCGAAAATCGCGGATGCCACTTCAGACAGGTGTGGCGCTGCGGCAAGGCAGAGGAAATTAGTCAAAATAATAAAGTACAAATGGAAATACTTGAAAAGTTGTTTTACGGATTCCCCGAGTTGTGGGGAGGAGGCGTGGCCCACTCAGTGATGATTCTGGCCCTGGTGATCACGCTCGGCCTGTGCTTGGGCAAGGTTCGGGTGCGCGGAGTTTCGCTCGGACTGGCCTGGGTGTTGTTTATCGGTCTGCTGATGGGCAACCTTCCCATCACCATCGACGAGCATCTGCTCCACTTCCTCAAGGAGTTTGGCTTGATACTCTTCGTCTATTCCATCGGCCTTGAGGTGGGCCCAGGCTTCTTCTCCTCCTTCCGTGGAGGTGGCAAGAGTCTCAATATCCTCAGTATTGTAGTTGTGGCATTGAGTATTGTGACAACCCTCGTGGTCTATTCCTTCTCTGGCACGTCTGCCACGACCCTCGTCGGCATTCTCTCGGGTGCCGTGACCAATACCCCGGGACTGGGTGCGGCACAGCAGGCGTTCAGCGACCTGCGCCACATTGACGCCCCATCCATCGCCACAGGCTATGCCATCGCCTACCCTGTGGGTGTGCTGGGTGTGATCCTCTCATTTGTCATCCTCCGCTATGCCCTGCGCATCGACAGACACCATGAGGAGGACGCTGCCAAAATGGGCGCAGGCCACTTGAAGGAAATGACACTCCACACGTTCTCTGTGCGCCTGACCAACAAAATGGTGGCTGGCGACACGGTGCGCCAGATCCACGAAGTGCTGAAACGCGACTTCATGATCTCGCGTATCATCCATAGCGACGGCAGTGGCAAGAGTGAAGTAGTCAACGGGTCGACGGTAGTCAACGAGGGCGACCTGCTCCAGGTGGTGGCCCATCCTACGGCCGTGGAGGCCATCGTGGCCCTTGTCGGCGAAAAGGTAGAGGTGGCACCCGAGACCTTTGGCAAGGATCTGATCACGCGTCGCATCCTTGTGACGAAGCCGGGTGTCAACGGCAAGAGCATCGGCCAGATGGGTATCCGCACGAGCCTTGGCACGAATATCACGCGAGTGAACCGCAACGGTGTGGACCTCATCGCTACCCCGCATCTGAAACTGCAGCTTGGTGATCGTGTGACGGTGGTGGGTACGGAGCTTGCTATTGCCCATACGGAGAAACTCCTTGGCAACCAGATGAAGCGGCTCAACGCGCCCAACCTCATCCCTATTTTCCTTGGTATCATGCTCGGTTGTATCGTGGCCAACATCCCCTTCTTCCTTCCCGGTATCAACGAGAGCCTGCGATTGGGACTCACCGGCGGCCCGCTGGTGGTGGCCATCCTCATCGGTTTCTTCGGCCCGAAATATAACCTCGTGACCTATAATACGATCTCGGCCAACTTGATGTTGCGCGAGGTGGGTATCTGCATCTTCCTGGCCTGTGTCGGACTGGGAACGGGATCGCCCTTTGTACAAACCCTTGCCACGGGTGAGGGCGCGCAGTGGATTGCCTATGGTGCCGCCATCACGATGGTGCCTATCCTGGTTGGTGGTTTGATAGGCCGCTATGTCTTCCACATCAACTACTACACGATGCTCGGTGTGCTCGCTGGTGCCCATACCAATCCGGCAGCCTTGGCCTACGTCCGCGAGCAGACCTCTGCTGACGCGCCCGCCGTGGGCTACGCCACGGTCTATCCCTTCGCCATGTTCCTGCGCATCGTCACGATTCAGATACTGATCTTTGTATTCGGATAAACGAATGAGAAACGTCAAAACAGAGAACCCTTCAGTGCGCCCCTCGGCAGTAGAAGAGCCGAGGCGGCGGCGCGGAGTGGCCGAAACGGAACTCTGCCACAAGCTCGACCTGCTGCTACGCACAGGAAGCCTGCTCATGGAGAGTGCGGCCGACACCTCGCGCATCCTGCGGACGATGAAGCGCGCGATGGCCTTCCTGGGACTGGACGAGCGCTACATACACCTCTATGTCAACTGGAACGTACTCATGGTCAACTACAGCGATGAGCTCCACTCGTTTACGAAGTTTCAGCGCTGCGAGCGTCACGGCATCAGTCTGGCCACCATCGCCAAGGTGAGCCGCCTCACCTGGACGGCCATCCGCGAGGACTTCTCGCTCGTACAGTATGAGAAGGCCCTCGACGACATCCACGATGCGCCACGTGGCTTCACCCCCTGGCAGGTGGCGATAGGTGGCGGCTTTGCCTGCGGTGGCTTCTGCATCCAGTTTGGCTGCGATTGGACCGCATTCTTTTATTGCTCCCTGGCGGCCATCCTGGGTTTCCGCCTGCGGATGTTTCTCCCCACGATGGGTTGCAACAACTACGTCGCCATCGGCATCTCGGCCTTCGTGGCCACGCTGCTGGCTTGGGCGACAGCACTCCTTTCTACTGATCCAGCGATGATGGCGGGCATGCCGTCGTGGATGATCTCCACTACGCCATGGCACCCACTGATGGCGTGTGCGCTATTCATCGTACCAGGTGTGCCGCTCATCAACTTTGTGAGCGACATGCTCGACGGCTATATCGAGACCGGATTCATCCGTGCCGTCAATACGTTGCTCATGGTGCTGGCCATGGCTTTCGGCATCGCCTTTGCCATCAAGGTCTGCGGCATTGACAATTTTGCCAAGACGCTCACCATGACACCCCATCATGAGTATTGGGAGTATGCCATTGCCGCCGCCGTGTCGGCCATGGGATTCTCCACCATCTTCAACATCCCGCGGCGATTGCTGCCCGTCGTGGCCGTGGGTGGTATCATCGCCGTGTGTGTGCGCAACTTTATCAACCTCGGTCCGAGCAATGGCAACCTCGGCCTGGACATGGGACTGACCATCGGGTCGCTGGCGGGAGCCACGACGGTGAGTATCGTTGTCATCAAGGCGCGCCACTGGTTCCATGTGCCCCATCAGTGTATCACCATCCCGAGTGTCATCCCGATGATTCCGGGTGTGCTGATGTATCGCGCCCTCTTCGCTTTCATCGAGATGCACGGTGTCGTCGGTGAAGTCACGGTGGGTATGAACAATGCCATCAAAGCTTCGCTGGCTATCATCTGCATCGCCCTCGGCGTGGCTGTGCCCAATCTCTTTTTCCGCCGTTTCATCGAGGATACACGCAAGCGGAAGTTGCTCGCCATGCTCGTGGAACGGAAAAAGCGTAACGGAGAGTTTGTCACGCCCCATGCCGTGGGAGTGAGACAGGGGGCACACAGAAGGACAAGAAAGGAAAAAAATCATGCCCGCGATACGCACGAATAGAAACTCTTGTAGTATCTTTGCAAACGGATTTAGACCGATAAGAATGGAAATCAGACAATTGAAATATTTCCTCCAGGTGGCCGAAACGCTCAATTTCTCCAAGGCGTCGCGGAAGCTCTACGTCACGCAGAGTACCCTATCGCAGCAGATTTCCCATCTGGAGCAGGAGATAGGAATGCCGCTCTTTGAGCGCAATTCCCACGAGGTGTATCTCACGGAGGCGGGAAAAGAACTGTTGCCCTACGCCCAAAAGACGGTCAATGCGGCCGGGGCTTGTGCGGACCACATGAACGACCTGCGCGAGATGCTGGCTGGAGAACTCAACATCGGAGTGACATTCTCCTTCAGCAACATTATGGCCGAGACGCTCATCGCGTTTATCCACGCCTATCCCCACGTCAGGCTCAACATCGTCTATCGTTCCATGCAGGAACTGATGGACGGACTGAAGAAGCGTGAACTGGACCTTGTGCTGGCCTTCAAGCCGCTGAAACGGGACAAGGTGATAGACAGCAGAGCGATTTTCAGCAATCGCCTGGCGGCCATCGTCAATGATCACCACCCGCTGGCAAGGCTGCAGAGCGTCACCCTCGCTGACCTTGAACGCTATGATCTCATTCTGCCCTACAAGGGCTTGCAGGCGCGCAACGCCTTCGAGCACCTGCTGGAGGGGCGTGACAACAACTTCAAAATCATGGTGGAGGTCAACAATGTCAATATCATCTTTGACTTGCTGAGCCGCAGTTCGCTTGTCTCCATCTTATCGGAATCCACCACGCTCACCCAGCCAGGTATGAAGGCTATCCCTATCGATGCGGAGGGCAACGAGATGGACGGTTGTGTGCACTTGCTGCGCGACTCCTATATGAAGTCGTCGGCCCAGGAGTTTATCCGCATGCTCAGTCAATCGACAGCGCTGCTGGCCAACCTCGCCTTCAAAGATATACTGAGGTAGGCTACCGCAGGAGATGGAGATGCTGTCCATAGCTTCTGCCTTCACGGTCGCCAGCCATTCCTCACACAAGCTTTTTTGTGTTTGATTAGTGTTTTGCAGCATCCCGATGGGGATGCAAAAAGCCACATTCCAACGGGTTTCTCCCTTGCGAATGTGGCTTTGTCTATCGTATAAAATCTCCACTACCCTGCTATGTGCAACGGTGTGTGGCCTCTTTGCGGACGTTGAAGCGCTTGGTCTTAAAACGTAGCGTGGCGCAGCGGTGTCGTGTATTGGTACGGAAGCCATGCCAACGAGGGAACGTCGCGCAGGAAGAGGAGGGAGGCGTGCTTGCCACGCTCCACACTGCCATACTCCGCGGACAGGCCCATGGCGGCAGCGGAGTTGAGGGTGATGGCGTTGAAAGCCTCTTCGGGGGTGAGACGCATCTTCGTGCAGGCCAGGGACCAGACAAACTTCATGTCGCCCGACGGCGTGGAGCCTGGGTTGTAGTCGGAGGCGAGGGCGATGGGCAGGCCAGCGTCGATGAAGCCACGGGCCGGGGCAAACCGCATATTAAGGAAGAAGGACGTACCCGGCAGACCAGTGGGCATGGTGACGGCACCACGGAACTGTTCTATGCCTTCCTCGGGGAGTGCCTCCAAGTGGTCGGCAGAGAGTGCACCATGAGCGATGGCAACACGGGATCCACCCGAGAAGGCCAGCTCGTCGGCATGAATCTTACCCTTCATGCCATATTTCTCGCCAGCTTCGAGGATGCGGTCGGTCTCCTCTGGCGTGAAGAAACCCTCGTCGCAGAACACGTCCACAAAGTCGGCCAGTCCCTCGGCAGCCACACGGGGCATCATCTCGTTGATGACGAGATCGACATATTCTGACTGGCGTCCCTTGTAGGCTCGGCCGACGGCATGGGCACCGAGGAAGGTGGTCACGATGCGGAGTGGCGAATGGGCCTTTACGCGCTGGGCGACACGCAGAATTTTCAACTCATCCTCGGTCGTCAGTCCGTAGCCAGACTTGATTTCCACACATCCTGTGCCTTTCTGCCAGATTTCCTCGGCACGGCGCATGGTCTGCTCGAAGAGGTCCTCCTCGCTCGTCTCGTGGAGACGGTCGGCAGAATTGAGGATGCCACCGCCGCGGGCGGCAATCTCGGCGTAGGACAATCCCTGGAGTTTGTCCTCAAACTCCTGCTCACGGCTGCCTGCCCAGACCAGGTGGGTATGGCTGTCGCAGAAGCGCGGCATGACGAAGGCGCCCTTGGTGTCGATGACCTTTGCGCCCTGCGTCAGCTCCGCAGGCACGCTTCCCGTGCCGAAATCCAAGATTTTGTCGTCCTCAACGGCGAGCCATGCGTCTGTCATCGTCTCTACGCGGGCCATCTCCTGTCCCGCCTTGCGCAGCTCTCCGTGGGTGATGCCACAGAGTTGGGCGATGTTGGTGTATATCGTTCTCATTGTCTTCGTATAATATAAATAATGATGATACCAATAAAAAAAGTGCGGGGGAGAGCAAGCGCGCCCGTCATGGACACCCTTGCCGTCCCCCGCACGGATCTTACTTTTTTATCGTTTTAGTTTCCCTATCGATCATGAGGCCGCGCCTAACGATCGATGGGGATAAAACGTTTAGAATTGATTCTTGGCGATGAAGTCGATGCTCTTGGCGATGAGCGGGTACATCACGCGGTCGATCTCGATGAACGGGACGATCTTGCGGTACTCTGCGTGCAACTTCTCTACCGCGGGCGAGGACTTCAGCGGACGGCGGAAGTCGAGGGCCTGTGCGGCGTTGAAGAGCTCCAAGGCAAGGACGCGCTCCGTATTCTCGGCCACACGATAGAGTTTCGTGGCGGCGTTGGCACCCATGGAGACGTGGTCCTCCTGACCCTGGCAGGTGGGGATGCTATCGGCAGAGTTGGGCATGCAGAGCATCTTGCTCTGGCTGACGATCGAGGCGGCAGCATACTGGGTGATCATGAATCCGCTGTTCACACCCGGCTTGGCAACGAGCATGGAGGGAAGACCGCGCTGCTCGTCGCCCAACTTGTAGATACGGCGCTCGGAGATGCTGCCCAGCTCGTTGAGGGCGATGGCCAGGAAGTCCATTGGAAGGGCGATGGGCTCGCCGTGGAAGTTACCGGCAGAGATGATCATATCCTCCTCGGGCACAACGGTGGGGTTGTCGGTGGCGGAGTTCATCTCGGTCGTGCAGACCTCCTCCACATAATGAAGCGTATCCTTGAATGCACCATGCACCTGCGGGATGCAGCGGAAGGAGTAGGGATCCTGCACATGGGTCTTGTGCTGTTTGATCAGCTCAGAACCCTGAAGCAACTCGTAGATATGGTCTGCCGTCTCCATCTGGCCGCGATGGGGGCGCACGGCGTGGACAGGATGCAGGAACGGCTCGATTCTGCCGTCGAAGGCATCGAGAGACATCGTGGCGATGAGGTCGGCCCACTTCGACAGATCCTGTGCCTTCAGGACGCTCCAGGCGAAGAAGGCGAGCATGTTCTGCGTACCGTTGAGGAGGGCGAGACCCTCCTTGGAGGCGAGGTGGATGGGCTTCCATCCCATCTTCTCGTTGAGCTCCTCACCCGTGATGATCTTGCCCTCATACTCTACATGGCCGAGGCCGACGAGCGGCAGACAGAGGTGAGCCAGCGGCACGAGGTCGCCAGAGGCGCCCACGCTACCCTGCTGATAGACAACGGGGCACACGCCGTGGTTGAAGAACTCGATGAGACGCTCCACGGTGTCGAGCTTGATGCCGCTGTAGCCGTAGGAGAGCGACTGGATCTTGAAGAAGATCATCAGACGGACCACATCCGTCGGCACGCGGTCGCCCTCGCCACAGGCGTGGCTCATCATGAGGTTGATCTGCAACTGGGACAGCTTGTCCTCGTCGATGCTCACCTTGCAGAGGGAGCCGAAGCCCGTCGTCACACCGTAGATGGGTGCCTCGGCGGTGGCAATCTTTTTGTCCAAATACTCACGGCAGCGGATGATGCGTGCCTTGGCGTCGTCGGAGAGACGCAGCTCATAGCCCTCGCGGATGATGGCGCGGACGGTATCGAGCGTCAGATGTTCTGCGCTGATATAATGGATTTTACGTTCCATTGCTTCTTTTCTTTCTTAAAGTGTTGTCAGGCCCGTGAAGGCCCGATGGGTTGATGTTTTGATTTTATCGTTGCTTGAAAACATATCGCGCAACAGGTTGACTGGGAGCCTGTTGCGGCCCCCAGACAATATGTTAGAACGCAGCGTCGATGATGTTGTCGTCGACGAGGTTCGGCATGGTCATACGGAAGTCGGGCGTGCGGTCCATCTCACGCTGGATGGCATCCATGGAACCCTTGTTGCGGGCCCATGCACGGCGGGAGATACCGTTGTTGACATCCCAGAAGAGCATCTCGCGGATGTTGCGGCTGCTCTCCTCGGAACCATCGACTACCATACCGAAGCCACCGTTGATGACCTCGCCCCAGCCTACACCGCCACCGTTGTGGATGCTCACCCACGTGGCGCCACGGAAGGAGTCGCCGATGACGTTCTGTACGGCCATGTCGGCGCAGAACTGAGAACCATCGTAGATATTGGAGGTCTCGCGGAAGGGAGAGTCGGTACCGGAGACGTCGTGGTGGTCACGACCCAGGACGACGGGAGCCTTGAGGCGGCCATCCTTGACGGCCTCGTTGAAGGCCAGCGCGATGCGGGTACGGCCCTCACAGTCGGCATAGAGGATGCGGGCCTGTGAACCGACGACGAGGTGGTTGGGACCTGCCTCGCGGATCCAGTGGATGTTGTCGTCGAGCTGATGCTGGATGTCGGGGGTGGCATGGCTGCGCTCGTCCATCATGATCTCCTCGGCAATCTTGTCGGTCAGTGCCAGGTCGGCGGGATCGCAAGAGGTGCAGACCCAGCGGAACGGACCGAAGCCGTAGTCGAAGAACATCGGACCCATGATATCCTGGACGTAGGACGGATAGCGGAAGCCGTGACCGTCGGCAGCCATGATGTCGGCACCGGCGCGTGAGCTCTGCAGGAGGAAGGCGTTGCCATAGTCGAAGAAGTACATGCCACGGGCGGTCAGCTTGTTGATGGCAGCCACCTGGCGGCGCAGAGACTCCTCGACACGGGCCTTGAACTCCTTCGGATCCTCGGCCATCATGCGCTTGCTCTCCTCCAGGGTGAGACCCACGGGATAGTAGCCACCGGCCCACGGATTGTGGAGAGAGGTCTGGTCGGAACCGAGATTGACCTCGATATCCTCCTCAGCCAAGCGCTCCCAGAGATCGACGACATTGCCGACGTAGGCCATTGACTTCACCGTCTTGGTGCTCACAGCCTCGCGGATGGCGGGAATCAACTCGTCGAGCGAGGTGTGGAGCTCATCGACCCAACCCTGCTCGTGACGCTTCTCGGCAGCGAGCGGATTGATGTCGGCCACGACGCTGACCACCTTGGCGATGTTGCCAGCCTTGGGCTGAGCACCGCTCATGCCACCGAGGCCAGAGGAGACGAAGAGGGGGATGGGGTTCTTGGCACCACGGGCGGGATCGTGCATCACACGACGGGCGGCATTGAGGACCGTGATTGTCGTGCCGTGGACGATGCCCTGCGGGCCGATATACATATAGGAACCAGCCGTCATCTGTCCGTACTGGCTCACGCCGAGGGCGTTCATGCGCTCCCAGTCGTCGGGCTTGGAGTAGTTGGGGATGACCATACCGTTGGTGACGACCACTCTCGGTGCGCGCTTGTGTGACGGGAAGAGGCCGAAGGGATGGCCAGAGTACATCACGAGGGTCTGCTCGTCGGTCATCTCGGAGAGGTACTTCATCGTCAGACGATACTGTGCCCAGTTCTGGAAGATGGCGCCATTGCCTCCATAGATGATCAACTCGTGCGGGTGCTGTGCCACGCGCGGGTCGAGGTTGTTCTGGATCATCAGCATGATGGCTGCAGCCTGCTCCGAACGATGGGGATAGTCGGAGATGTTGCGGGCCTTCATCTCATAGGTGGGACGGTAGCGGTACATATAGATACGACCGTACTGGCGCAGCTCCTCGGCGAACTCGGGGGCGAGCTGTGCGTGAAGCTCCTTCGGGAAATAGCGGAGCGCGTTGCGCAGAGCGAGCTTCTTCTCCTCCGGGGTGAGGATATCCTTACGCTTGGGCGCATGGTTGATGGTGGTGTCGTAGGGCTGCAATGCCGGCAGCTCAGCGGGAATGCCGGCACGGATGTCGGCCTGAAATTCTGCTAAGGTCATTATTTTGTTACTTTTTGTTCAATGGTGAAAGCCCTTTGGCGTCTTTCGGCCAAAGGGCTTCGGTATGGTGTCTTATCCCTCGATCTTCGTATCGACGATGGCGAGGATCTCCTTCTCCTGCTGCTGTGCGTTCTCGGCCATCTCCTTGGCCTCGGCCAAGATGGCGTCGGCAGTGGCACGGTCCTTGAGAGAAGCAGCGTTGATGCGGACGTTGAGCCATGCGCCGAGCACTGCCGAGCGAGCGGCGAGTGCGCCTACTCCTGCGTCGCTGACAGAGGCGGGGTTGCCCTCCTGTGCCATGGCGCGGCAGATGTCGAAGGCGGCATAGGCGGTCTTCATCGTCTCCAGAGGCACCTTCGTGGCATAGAGCGTGGCGTCCTGGATGGCCTGGCTGCGGGCAGCCTTCTCCTCTTCGGTGCCCTTGGGCAGGCCGAAGGCATCCATGATGCGGTTGAAGGCCTCGGTGTCCTCATCGACGAGGTGCAGGGCGCGGCGGACGATATCCTGACCACGGTCTGCCCACTGAGAGAACTCCTCCCAACGCTCGTCCCATCCACGCTTGTGGGCGGAGAGGTTGGCCACCATCGTGCCCAGGGCAGCTCCGAGCGCACCCATGTAGGCGGCGATCGTGCCACCACCCGGCGCTGGACTCTCGCGGGAAGTCTCGTTGGCAAACTCGCTCACCGTGAGATCGACGAGCTTCGCCGTCTTGTCCTCATCCTCCAGGAGATACTCGATGACCTTCTCTCTCGGGTTGAAGGGCTTGAGGTCCTCCAGACCCATGGAGTGGATGGCGATCTTGATGATGTCCTCCTCGGGGATGCCGGTGGAACGCTGCTGCTTGTGCAGGAAATACTCACCAGCCTCGATGAGCACGCGCTTCGGAATGAGACCGACAATCTCCGTACCCGTCACGCGGACGCCACGCTCGGCGGCGGCACGGCAAACCTCGTCGAAGGCCTTGTGGAGCGGGGTGACATTGATGTTGGTCATGTTCATCGAGACCTGTGCGATGCCATACTCGTCGATGAACCATCCGATGGCCTTTGTGGCTTTCAGCGTGCCCGGCTGCATGATGGGTGATCCATTCTCGTAGCGGAGGATCTTGCCCGTGAGGCTACCACCCTCGCGCATGGGGCGTCCCTTCTCGCGCACGTCGAACGCAATGGCGTTGGCGCGGCGGGTGGAGGTGGTGTTGAGGTTATAGTTGACGGCAATCAAGAAGTCGCGTGCGCCGACAGCGGTGCAGCCCGTGCGTGCCACCTTCTCGTCAAAGGGACGGTTGCCCAGATCGGGACCATCCTCCGTGCCGAGACGCTCGGCGAGCTTCTCATACTCACCACGGCGGCAGACGGCGAGGTTCTTGCGCTCCTCGGTCTGTGCGGCAGCCTCGTAGAGGTAGCAAGGAATCTCCAACTCGTTGGCGAAACGCTCACCCAACTTGCGGGCCAACTCGGCACACTCCTCCAGCGTGATGCCGGCTACAGGTACGAGCGGGCACACGTCGGTGGCACCGAAGCGGGGGTGTGCGCCATGGTGCTGGCGCATATCGATGAGCTGGCCAGCCTTCTTGACTGCACGGAAAGCAGCCTCACAGACGTCCTCGGGCGAGCCGACAAACGTCACCACGGTGCGGTTGGTGGCCTCACCCGGATCGACATCGAGGAGCTTGACGCCCTTGACAGACTCGACCTCGCGGGTAATCTGGTTAATCACGTCCATGTTGCGGCCCTCGGAAAAGTTGGGGACACACTCTACAATTCTTACATCTTTCATGTTCGTCTTGTTTCAGGAGATTGTTTAAAATATGCGACAAAATTACAGTTTTCTTCCGAAACGACCAAATAAATGAGGGAGAAATGTTGGGGACAAGGCAGCAGGGTGCCGTGACGGGGCGGCAAAGGGACAAAAATGGCGATGGAAATGATGGAAAACGGGAGGAAGATCGCGACGGAAAAGACGGGACAAAAGGATGGAATCGCTGACGAAAGGATGCGCCCGCCAACGGCCTGTGAGGGCTGATGGCGGGCGCAGCTATGGGGAATCATGCCAGGTCGCCGTCTAGGCGAACCGTAGCTGACTATCAGAAGGTGACGTTCATACCGAGGTTCAGACTGGCATTGGAACTGAGGGGGATAAACTCCTTGCTCGTCTTGCCGAGGATGTGGTCCATGCCGATGAAGAAGTTGAAGCCCTTCGGATGGGCGTTGATGACCCATCCCATGCTGGCCGTGAAGCTATTGACCGAGAAGCTCATGCCGCCATCGAGCCATGACAGCGGGGCTACGTTGGCACTCAGGCGTGCGTCGGTCCAGCTATACTTGCCATTGATGCGGGTGGAACTGAGGAAGCCGAACTTCAGCTGGCGGTAGGCCGGGAGCGTGTATTCGCATCCGAAATTCATCGTCGCACCGATACCCGTGCTGCGGCTACCCTTGTCGCCATCGCTGGAGAGGTTGGCAAAGTCGGCAATCTGGTCGGCATAGCGGTCGCCCTGCGACTCCAGGCTGTTGTCCTTCGGGTTGCCCATGGCGTCCTCTTTCTTGACAGCCACGTCGTGGAAGCCGTTGAACTCGAAACTTGTCTGGCGATTGACGGCCTGCATGTTGTTGCTCCATCCGATGAAGCCAAGGTCGAGCAGCGCGGCGCTCACCGTCCAGTCGTCGTCGATCTTATAGGTAGCACCGAAGTCGAAGGCCATACCAAAGCCACCCAGGCCGGCACCATCGACATCCACGTCGTTCACGCGACGGTAGGTGCCCTGCCCATCAACCTTGTACTCTTTCTGCTCCTCTTTATAAGTAAAGCCCTTCATCGACACATTGGCCATCGCTTGTCCCGTCATGGTCCATTTGTCCGGACCGCTGAGGTCGGCACGCAGGTCTTTGATCTCGGCATCGGCACGGGCCACACCGAAAAGCAACTTCATCTTGGCACCGACACGCAGGCGGTCGTCGATCTGGCGTGAGTGGCCCAAAGCGAGTTGTACAAACGACTGGGCATGGGCGTGGATGTCGCCGATGTCATAGCTTTGGTTGCCCGTGTTCTTGGCAAAAGCAAAGAGCTCGTAGGGCAGCGACAGACCGACGTTGGTGCGGGCGTCGAGCGAGATGGTGTTGTAGCCGCCCCAGGCCTTGAAGCCCGCAGAGAGCAGCGTGATATCCACGTCGGCATTGATGCGATTGTTGCCCGAGGCAAAGCCCTTCAGTGCCTCGCCGTCAGCGATATAAGGATTCATGAAGGTGGTCTTCTTCTTGTCGCTGTCGATGCCGTAGCGCGGGTTGTCGAAGAGTACGTCGCCGAGGCCGAAATTGCCCTGCGTGCGCACCTGGATGTTGCCAAGGACGGGTATCGAGACGTAGTTCTGGTCATTGCCATACGCCGGGTTGAGGTTGTGGCGGAAGGTATATCCGTCGATGAAGTAGCCCGTATTGAGTCCCTGGGCCATCGCGCCGCAGGACAGTGTGGCCAGTGCGGCGACCATCATATATTTCTTGCTTCTATTCATGATGTTGTGTTGGGTCTAAAAGTGGTTATCAGTCCTTGTTTACGATGATCTTGCCGACGAGTCGCACCTTGATGTCGCGCGCCTTCAGCGTGTGGTTGTAGGCGTTGATGGTCTGGCCTACGATACTCTTGGCACCCTCCTCGCCCGAGGCTGCCTCGATGCGGAATGTGAGTCCATCAACGAGAGCCACGCTGCCCGGCTCGCCCTCGGTCAGTCGTATCTTGAGTGGTGTGACGACAGGGGTTTTGCCGTCCTCGGAGGCATTGATGACGCTGGACACCTCTACCTTGATGCGGTTCTCGGGAATCGGCTTGCCATGGACGTCGATGGCGGTGGCTGATACGGTCAGGTAGGCGGGAATCTTGTTCTCCACATTGGCCGTCAGTTCGATGGCGCTGCCCGCCATGAGGTCGATGTCCTCCAGGTCGTCAGTCCATCCGTCGATGGTGTCGTTATAGACGATGCGTGCGCCCTCGTCGAAGGCGAGCGGCGCCATGATGGAATAGGCAGGCTGGATGGTGTAGCTCTTGCCAAGCTCCATCGTGCCCTCGCGGGAGGCATCGGCACGGGCCTCGGCGGCAAAGCGTACCGTCTTCGGAATGCGACGCATGATGTCGGAGAGCTGGGGAACGGCCACCACCTGGTCGTAGGCGGAGGCATCCACACCCTCAGCATATTTGCAGATGCAGACATGGGTGGAGCCATCCGGACGGATGTAGAACTCGGGGATGCGTACCCTGGCCATTTCCTGGCCGTTTGCATCCTCGGCATAGAGTGTGCCGGAGACAAATCCAGCCACGTCGATGTCGCTTTGGATATTGATGTCGATGAGGGGGTTGTAGAGGTTGACCGACACCTCGCCGTCGGTCAGGAAGTCGGGCACGGAGCCGATGGTGGTGCGTCCCAGGTCGCGGAGTGAGATCTCGGGATCAAACTTACCCGTGGCCTCATGCACCGTGATGGATCCCATCGACATATTGGCTGAGAGGTAGAGGTCGCCACCGCTCTGGGCATAATCGATCTCGTCGAAAGAGATACCCACATTCAGCACGCCATTGAGGTCCACTTGACCATCCTTGCCATTCTGTCCTGGCGTGAAGCGCAGCTTGTTGTCCGTCGTGGCGGGCTTCTGGAAGTCCAAAGTCTTGACCGCGGCACGGAGCTTGATGTTGGCCGTGCTGCTCACGTTGTGAAATGTCACTACACCCGTGGCCGCATCGTAGTCGGGCTGGGAGGGTGAGCACTGGCGCAGGTCGAGGCGCATATAGGAGGGTACGGTGAGCGTGAGGGTCTTGAAGGTCTTCACCGCACGCTTCAAATCGGCACTGACGGCCACGCTGATCTCCACGTCGGACGACACACTGGCCTCTTTTAATTCGCGGATATCGTTGGAGGCGGCACCGGTGTAGTGGAACTCGGCCAGCTTGCCCTCTGCCGTGACGGGGTTGCTCAGCTTCGCCCTGCGTGCTCCTGCACTCTGGCTCGGCAGCGTGATGTGCAAGCGGAAGTTGTTGTTGACGTTGGCCTTCTCCACCCAGATCTTGTTGATGTAGGGATGGGAGGGCGTGGCCTCGTCGCCGTCTTTGTTGAACATGTAGTCGCCATTGGCCGCTATCTTCACAAAGTCGCTGTTGTTTAGTTTCAGCACGTCGTCGAGAATGATGTTCTCCGTGCTGCTCGTTGGCAGCTCCAGGCCCTCGCCGCCCACGCCGATTGTGGAATCGACGCTGGACAAATCGTAGTCGCTGTCGGTACATCCTGTGCCCAACGCCACGATACTGAGGCCCATCAGGCACCCGATCAGTTTTGAGTTGGTGGTGAGTTTCTTCATAAAATTCGTCGTTATTGGTTCTTATTGTTTTAGTATGGTGTTTCGTGGGGGATCAAGAGGTCGAACGTGTCGTCCTTGCCGTTTAGTGGCTTCGAAACTGGCATACAGCTACAAAGTTAAGATTTTTTTGTATAAGGGACAAATTTTTTCAACTCTTTTTGCGTCTCATGCCGAAAGTTTCTTCGCGCGCCCCTATCGGGGTATAGGTATGAAAGGAAGTGCAAGCACTCCACCACTCCACCGCTTTCGTTGCGCAATGTTGACTTCGGGGCTACGATCATGCAAAATGCCCTGTCGTGCAGCAAAGGGGGATCCGTTGCTGCGCGACAGGGCACGAACTGTAGGAATCTACGGGGTGGCTCGTTTTACTGTAGTAGCTCGTAGCCCTTTTTCGTCCACTTCTTCATGTTATCGAGATCGAGGTCGTCACCGCTGAAGTCGTAATCGCTAAATTCAAAAATTTTGTAGTCCAGAAGATGGTCTTTCAATTCTGCATCATAATACCTAAGACTAAAACTCACGTTGGCAGGACGTACGTTCGTATAGGCAATAACAAAGAGAAGGTTCTTGACATACTCTTTGCCAAACTGTGGCACGTCGAGGTAGAATGTTTGCGTAGGTAAGAAACCACCTTCTTCCGCTTCTATTCTGGCTACCAGTTCCAGCGAAGAACATTGGTCTATGACTTTCCCCTTGAGATTCAGTTTCACTCCGACAGCCTCCTCCCATTCGGAGAGTACATCGCCTGTCCCCGTGACTTGAACCCGCTCGATGTTTTTGATTTCTAGCGTTTTACTAAAGCGTGTAAACTTCTCGGGATAATGGTATTTTCCATCAAGCACAGGAGTGGCATAACAAAAGATATCACTGTATGATTTTGGGAGATAAAATTCATACTCGTAAGTAGCCTTAGGGTCGTATTTCTCGCTATCGTGGCTAATACAGGTGGCACGTTTCCCCTGGTCATCATACTGTTGATATACATATAATTCTGGAAGACCTTCTGGGGTGCTGAAGAAGGTTTCTTTTTCAGTATTTATTGTAGCGTAGTAGCAGGTAGAATCTGCATTTGACTTGTCGGGCAAGGGATAGATTTTGTCAACCTTCAGTTTCGGATTCCATCGCTTGAAGAATCCGATAGGAATTTTCCATTCTCCAAGTGAAGTGTGTGCCAACGGGAATTCCCAAACCTTCAGATCTAAAGTCACGTCAGCTTCGAGGGATACCGTTGGATCAAAAGTGAGGCCTGAGTTGGCAGCATAACCCAACTCATCACCTTTATAGTCTTTTGGCTCCCATGGAAAACTCGTTAGCTCACCGGGCCTACTGAAATCCCATCCAAACTCAATAGGGCAGCTGATGGTGGGGCCTATACTTGCCTTAATCAACTCACCAGCTGTAAACGTCAGAGCCGCATTGACATTTGGACGAAGGCCCAAACCTAAAGTTGGAAGGCCTTTAGCCCCTTGGGTAATAATATATGGTTCGGCAAGTTTGTCCAAGGGATCTCCCTGCTTTGGATAGCTATATGAAGAATCTGGATCGATGTGGAATCCCGTTTTGAGGATTGTTCCCTTAATTCCTGTCTCAAAGATGAATGGCTGCTGCATTTGCAAGTATCCATAAAGGTCTGCCGTACAAGCAAAATCAACTCCTACAGAACATGGAACGGGGCCAATCGTAAAATTAGCTTCTGGGAAATTGAACTGCACCCAGTAATCACTCTTATCTATTTGGCAGATTTTCTTAAAAGGATTGGTACCAGAAGCTTCTTTGTATTTCTGCTTCCAGTCCTTTGTATTCCAACTTTTATTACCCATGATAGGAAATGTTACGCCAATCTCGGCACGCTCTCCACCAAAACCAGCCTTTAACTCATATTCTATGCTGGTCGCAACATCAGCATACCCATCATCCTTGCGGATGTCAGAATGAAAGTGCCAAAATATCTCAAGTCCTGCATAGGCATCAAAGTCACCATCCAAATGGAAGTTGTACGATGCCTTCCCACCAGACGGCTCCCAATCCCACGCAGAATCCCCCAACATATATTTACTAAATAGCTTGGTATAATGTCCTTTTGAAAGTTTAAATCCAAGATCGGCTATCGACCATCTCTTATCAACCGGATCATCCGCACGGAGCGGTGCATAGCGTGCCAAAGGATTGAGATAAGTGCCTCGCAGTTTGTACTCATACTCGGGCTCGTCGCCTGCCACTTTCCAAAAGCCGTAGGCGTTGGATTTCTCCACGGGCACTCGAACGATGTCAAAGTCGGTTACGATATCGAGCGTTTTGTACACATCATCATAGGAGGCAGGAGACACCTCGACCGTATAGCCGTTGTCGGTAGTGCGGACAAGGTTCACTTGGTGGGCCAGTCCGTTGGGAATCGCATCGGTTTGGTCCGTGGCAAGAAACTCTCCACGCTGCGGCAGCAACTCCAGGGGGATCGACTTGTTGAAGTAGATCTCCGTCACCCGGTCAAGCGTGTCGGTCTTGTAGGTCAGGAGGTAGGGCAGATAGTCCTTGTCTATCATCCTCGTTTCTGGCCCAATTTGGTACCTCACCTCTCCCATGTCGCTCACGATGCGGCGTGGCGAGGTGATGCCGTCGCCGTTCTCGGTCTCCTGAGGAGTGGTGGCGGTCTCCGGCTCGTCTATCATCAGCGTGCATCCCGTAAAGAGCGCGAGAAGCAGCAGGGGCAGCAGGCAGCGTATCTTCTTCATAGTCGTACTATTTGTCTAAAAGTTTATATCATAAAGTTTTGACAGCGTTCCGAGGGTCTTACCCGTGTCGAACTCGAAGTCTTGCGGCGCGGAGTAGAGTCGGAAGCGGCGGCGGTCATAGCACCGCAGGAGAATGCGTCCCACATGGGTGTCATGCTTCGCCCAAATGCGGAGCAGCGCATAGTTGATGTCGTGGGCCGTCTTTGGCACGGCCATTCCCACGAGCTGCCCGCCAATGAAGGCACCGACCATCATCGAGTCGGGGTTCCATTCCTCTCCTCTCACGGTGATATGGGCATAGATGACCATGTCGTGGGGATGGAGACGATTGAAGTCGGGCTGCTCCCACCGCCCTATGACCCGCACAGAGCAGGAGGCGGAGGCCATGGCGTTGGAAAGAACGGCCATGACGCGAGCCGTGCCCGGACTGACACCTATGAAGCGGTCGCCAAGGACGTAGGCTGGCGGGATGGAGTCGTCGCTGGTCACACTCCAGAAGACAGAGAGGCTGTCGGGACGGGGTGGCGAGAAGTCCACGGAAAGGGTCATCGTGTCACCCACCATGACCACGGAGCTGTCGTTCTGGCATATTATCTTGCCGTCCCACGTCGCGCGCTCCTCGCCAAACTCGAAGAAGTCGCCGCAGGAAGTGAGCACAAGGACGGCGAGGGCACAGAGCCACGGCGCGGCGCGGTGCCTCAATAGGGAGGCCGTAAGTCGGCGGATAGGTTTCATGTCCATGATCATTGTTCTGTGGTTGACGGCGGATTGGCCGGAGCGGCCACCGTCACCCGGTTAGACACTTGTCCCTGGCGGCCATCGCGGAAGCGCACCGTCAGGTAGTATTCGGCCCACTCGCCAGGTTGCAGCAGGTCGCCCGTATAAGTATGGACGCCTTGTGGCACGTCGGTGATGAACCGGAACGTCTCCTGCCCCTTGCGGCGGCGATAGACGCAGTAGTAGTATTCCGCTCCCCCCGCGTCCTTGTCGTCCATCTCCCAGGCCAGCTTGACCTCGCCCGAAGGCACGTCATAGTCGGCGAAGAGGGTCGGCGTGAGAGGTAGCACCTTGTCGTAGTTGACACGGCCGGAGAAGGCGGGCGAGAGACCAGAGCTGATATCCCAAAGGCTGATGGTCTCGACAGCATACTCGTAGCGCGCTCCCAGCGGGGCGGGCGGGGCATCGTCGATCTGCAGGGCATAGCCATGGGCACGCACGGAGTCGCCATCGGCCACACGGAGCAGCGTCCATGCTGCATCAGGACGGCGACGATAGACGTTGTAGTGAGAGATCATCTCGTCGCTTCCACCAATCCAGCGGGTGTGGATCATGCGGTTGTCAACCCATGCGGAGTCGAGGTGGGGTCGCGAGGGAGGCACCGTACTGGGACGGAGGACGGCGATGGTGTCGGAAGGCGCACCGATATTGGTGGCGTAATCGACCGCACGCACATAGTAGTAGATGTACCGCTGGTTGATGTCCACCGCCACCGTGTCGGTATAGGACCGCGGGATGACATGACGGCGATTGAGGATCGTAAACTCATCGTCGGGGGAGTTGGCCCAGAAAACATCGTAGTGGTGCACGTCGAGCGTGTCACTCATCTCCCAAAGGATGGCGATGGTGCCATCCAGGCTGGGGAGACCCCGCACTTGGGTGGGTGCCTCGGGTGGGCGGGCGTCCCTCACACGCAGGAGCTTCGGATAGGCGTAGCCCATGTTCTCGGCAGTATCGACGGCGGCAATAGTGATCATACCCGTCGAGATGTTGGTCACGTCGATGCGGACCATCGTATCCCCGGGCGCAATATACTGGTTGGTGAGGAGTTTCCACTGCTTCGAGGAGTCGCGCTCATTGAAGTAGAGGGGAACGTAGCGGACGAAGTCGTCCTCCAGGCTATCCTTGTGGAAATAGATGGTGGCATAGACCTCGTCGTAGAGTGTCTTGCCCGGACGGTCGATGACGATGGAGGTGATCTCAGGCCCGAGCGGCGGCATCAGGTCAGGGAAGAACACCTTGTGGGGCGGAGAATAAGGCGTGAGGTCGCCAAAGGTATCATAGGCACGCACGGCATACTCGTAGAGACCGACCACACCGGGGGAATGTTCGAAGATGACATCCGCATCTTCCTGATCGACACGGAACGGCGGAGCATAGGGCAGTTCGTTTACCTTACGCCACTGCTGCTCACCCATCTTGCGCCAGAACACGTCGAAGGTGCCGTGGAGATCGTCGCGCCAGCTGAGCGCCACGGATCCATGCTCCAGGATGGTGTCGCTGATAGCCACGTCGTAGGGGTCGGGGACGTACTTCACGTTGTGGAGGTTCTCCACCTGTGCCGGCATGATGAAGAAACGGCCCGTCGTGTCGGGCACGGATGGCATAATAAAATAGGTATAGGTCTTACCTTTTTTCGCCGTCTTGTCAACATAGCGCAGTCCCATCGCCTGGGCGAGGTCGGGTCTCCACTCCGCGGCGAGGAAGGCACCAAACAGGCGCGTCTTCTGGTCTTGCTCCAGCTCGACGAGGGCCCCGATACTACCGGGTTCGTAGTTGGTCATCTCCGGGGTCATGTCGCCTTCGCCATAGATGGCGCCCATGGCCAGATAGGCCAACGAGTCGATGGTGTCGGGATAGCAACGACGGAAGTCGGCGAGGGGCATCGGACGAATGCCTGTCGCAAGGGTGTCGAGCCGGAATCCCTCCTCTCCCTCGGTGTGGCGCAGCACGTCGTATCCCGTGCGGTTGAGACGATCCCATTCGGGATAGGACTCCACCGCCCAGCGCAGGACGACGCTGTCGCCATAGGTGCGGCCCACGGCTTTAATATAGACGTAGAGATCCTCTATGGAGTCATCGACACTGTCTCGGGAGAGGGTGCCCACAGGATAGGTGCCCGGCAGCAGATCGTCATCATCGGCTTCCTGCACGATGGTGTCGCCGACAGCCACGCCCAAGGGGGCGCGCCATGGGATAGTCGCTGCCCAAGAGAGCATACACGGCACGCACACGGCGGCAGCCAAAAGCCAAACAAGGGCCTTCATATTATTATATTGCTGTTTCATCATCGCTTTACGTCTATTTAGATGTTTATACTCTTTACCTTCTTCCTCCTCTGCCCGCTTTTCCGCCAGAGTTTGAACCTTTTACGACGAAGCTGCTGCCTCCCGTATAGCTCTTTGTTCAATGGCCACGCAATGGGATATTATACTTCACTACCAGATTCTTGAGGAGGTCATTGTAAGTGTTGGTGAAGCGCTTCTCCGAATAATATAGCGGGTACACAGTCCACATCTTGTTCTTGTAGTCCCAAGCATTGACACGGTAGCGCTTGAAGTAGAGGCGCATATTGTTGTTGCGCAACGCCTTCCACGCATTGAATTGAAGGACTTGAGACTGTGACTTATAGTCATCATCAACATACTTCTTGTGGTCCTTGTCCGCATAGGCGAAGTAGAGCGTCCTTCCAAGGAAGTCTCCCTTGTCAGCCCTGATACGGACGTGGCGATACCTGTTGGCAGCCTTGTCCATCTCAATGGTCTTGCTGATATTCAGTCCACAACGGCTGGCCGCATTCCATACAACACCATACTGATACCTCGGAACAAATGCGTAAACATCCGACTTAGCATCGTCAAAGGTTTGCTCTTTCGATCCTGCATAGCTCGCCAGCCAGTCTCGCATACTCGATTTGGAGTAATAAATCTGAAAACCGACACGACGGATGATATTGTTGTGCATGTCCTCGGCTATGTTGTACACCTCGGCGAACACCCGTGCGTAGGCTTCCTCCGTCAGCTTGTGGCCATCAAACAGGCTGCTACTATTGCCCAGCCATTGGGTATAAGCACCACTATGATTGCTATAAAGCGGATATGCGGTGCCCAACTCGTTTTCGAAGCGGTAAGTGCCCATCGTGAGGGCGAACTCGATGCTCTTGCGACCATCACGAATATGTCCGATGTACCTGTTCTTGAGTATTCCGTCTCTCCAACTGCCATAGGGCGTCTCAAGCCAAAGCGACTGCGTACTCTGCACCGTCAGGTTGAGGTTATTCTTGGCAGAGACAAACTTATGACCACCGATGAAGAACATCCGACTCATATAGGAGAGATAGATAAATGGGTTCTCCGTGTTATAATACGGCACAAATCCTCCTCTTTGATTAGCACTTGTGATGAGTAGCTGGTCGTCGTTCATTTCTAGGTTCTGACCGTCATAGGTGATCTTGTCGAGACGGGTGGCCATAAACTTACTGCAGTAGTAGAGCGGATCGTTGTACAACGCGTTTCCATTGACGCCCTGCTTGGTCACAGTGACCTTAAGGGCCAAGAGGTCCTTGACGAACTCTCTGGTGACCTTACCTGCCTTCCGCTCATAGACGGTGACGATAAACTTGCGTCTTCCAGTTCCTACAGTATCGTTGTCCGAGACATTCATTAGACTCTCCTCAGAGACCTCCACCTTCTTGTTGATGGACTTTCTACCACCCCTACCACCGGTTTGGGTGCTGAAGATATTAGCAATGCCGTTGTCCTTCATCGCCTTGCTACGCACCTGCTTCTCGGAAGTGCCCCAGACAGTGTAGGTCTTGACAGCAACCCAGGTAGAGGGCGAGGTCTTGGTCTCCGTCCACTCGTAGCGCAGGCGGATGATGTAGTTGGCATTGTTGGTCTCTGGTACGTTGGCGAATCCCGACTGCGGAGTGAGGATGGAGTAGCTGTTGGTTTCTATCCATTGGTTCTCCCGGGTGGAGAGCAGCTTTCCATTGGAGTAGAGATACCACTTCAGTCTGCCTTTCTGGTAGGCTTTGCCCTTCATCGGCCGAGCCAGCGAGATGATCGGCTGCTTCACGTCCTCCCAATATGCGGGAGTATAAGCGTAACTGTAGTTTTGGCCATTGGCAGAATAGTTGAACATCATGTCTTCTCTATTGCCCGGCTTACCCTGGTTGGGATACATCACCTTCACATGCGGATACAGGTCCTCGTCATCCTTGAAGCTCATCTCCTCATTGTTGGTGGCGAAATAGAACTCCTTGGTCTGTTTCCATGCCTGGGCAACGTACTTGTTCTTGAGGGTGTCATACGTCTCTGGATCGCGCCATGAGCCGTTGTAGAACTCCTGTGCGTAGCCAGAAATGGTGACCTTATAGTACTTGTTGCGGTGGAGCTGCTCCACAGAGAGCGTCACCTTCTCCTTATAAATATGGTGCGTCATCTCATACACCACGCCATTGCGATTGGCCTTGGCATCAGAGAGCGAACTATACTCCGTCAGCGTAGGCGGCAAAGAGGCGTCCATCTTGAACCGGAACTGGCGGCTTGCCAGGTCCTTGAGCGTCTCCTCGCTCTTGCCATCGCCACTGGAATGGTTCTGCAAGCGATTCAGCTGTGTGGGATCCACGACGCGGATGGGTACATTCAGGTCGGCCTGCGTCATCACAATGGGATTGCTTTGGATATCCCAACTGATCTTCGCCTTCTCGGCCTCGTCCCAACTCTTCAAGCCGATGTTGCAGCTCTCGAAGAGGACATAGTCGTCGAGGGCGTTGCCGTAGAACATCTCGCACACATCGCCACACTCGAAACTGAACTTCTTGTTGAGTTTCACGAGGCCACCGAGGAGCTCTACCTTCACGCGGGCTTTACCCGTGAAATAGTTCGGATTGGGCATAGCACATTTCAGCACACCGCCAATGCCCGCATTGAAGAGATCCAACTTCTTCTTGAAGAAGCCGAGGTTGATTTTCAGGCCAAACTTGGCATAAAGGTAGGCATAGAGCTGTCCCTCGCCATACCAACCGTTGATACCCGGAGCCTTGCCAAGGTTCATACACGTATTGTTGCCCTTGAGGTGACGGATAGAGACGTCGAAGCCCGCCGTCGCACCCATGTCGCCATAGAAGAGGCCGAGGTTCACATCTACATAACCCCATACCGAGGCACCGAGCATCACGCCACCACTGGTCTTCGCATTGGCCAGGAAGTCGTTGCGCGCCTTGGCGCGGGCGTCGTTGGCCTCCGAGATGTTGTCGCTCTTCACACCACCCTTCTCTCCACCGTCGAGGAACCTTCTTACCTTTTCGGGTATCGGGGGCAGTTGCCCGTTATTGGGCAGCTCATTGCCCAGACAGAAGTAGGCGTTGGCACCGATGGCCACCGAAACGATTTTCGATTTAAAGTTGACGAGCGTAAACTCACAACGCTTGTCGTGGTCGGGCTCACCAAGGTAGAGGTGCCACTTGGTCGCACCACCGGGCTTCTTGTGGCCGATATAAAGATCAAGGCTCACCTTGAGCGAAGGACCGCTAAACGATGTGCCATCGTCGCTCTTGTCCTTGTCTTCGGCCTTCTTTTTCTCATAGGAAGCCATGTCTTTTTCGTAATCCTCATTCTTCTTCTTGCTCTGGTCGCCCATTCCGCTCTTGAAGCTCTCCTCAGCTGTCTCCTTGATTTCTTTGAACTCTCCTGCGACAGCATCCACCTGGCTCTTCACTTCGGAGAGCGCACCATTGAGCTCATTCATAATCTCCTTGAGCTCGCCACCGTCGAAAGCAGCATCCATGGTGAGGTTGAGCTGGAAGTAGCGTTCCTGTTCGTTGTCCTCATAGACGAGCTTGACCTTACTCTTGACGATGCCACCGACCGCCGTCACCGAACCATTGAACAGGAACGTGGTGAGCGTCTTCTTCTTGGTATCGAAGGCAACGGTCAAGTCGAGGCGGCCCTTGATGGCCTCACCATCACTCGTCGTGATGCCCATACCGAAGACAAGACCAATCGCACCCTTGCGAGGACGAGGATTGAGCTTGTCGCTCGTGTTATAGACGCAGTTGATGTAGAGACCTCCACGAATGTTGTTGAGGGCCACTGGCGGCATGGGGATACCCATCTTGCCACCCACCATCACGTCGAAGAAGCCCCAGGAGAAGTTGTTGCCCTCCTCCTTGTGGTTGAAGTAACCGCCCTGGACGTCCATCTCGAAGATGCCGCCCTTGACCTTGCAGGACAGTTTGCCCTTGTAGCCCTTGTCCGTTCCACCGATGCCTCCCGCGTCGCCATCGACCGCCAGCACACCCTGGAAGGAGAGCACGGCTGTCTCGATGTCGAGTCGGGCCTCGCGGAACTTCAGGTCCTTATACTCTAAGGAGATCTCGCTGGGCTTACTGATATTCTTGACGTAGGACTGGATCTCCAGCGTCGTGCCTGCCGTCACATCCAGATCGTCGCTGAACGTGATATCACCACCAATCTTGATGGCCAGATAGGGTTCACCGTCGGTGACGACATAGTCAAATCCCCAGTCGGTAAGTGCAAAGCGGAACGGGCCTACCTTGCAGCTCAACGACTTGTTGGATCCCGCAGCAGCCGGAGCTACCGCCTCATAGGGCACCTCGGCCACACTGGGTCCGTAGCCCGGATTATTATCGTCGTAGTCCAGGAACTTCTTTGTCTTTCCGCCACCACTGCCTCCAGTGGCCTTGTCCAATGCCGAGTCTATGGCTTTGCCTGCCGATTCGGCAGCCTTACCAGCTGCATCAACGGCCTTGCCGGCAGCGTCGATAGCATTATCCACAGCCTTGCCTGCTGCATCGACGACCTTACCTGCTGCGTCAATAGCAGAATCCACGGCCTTGCCCGCAGCATCAATCGCATTATCGACCGCATTCTTTCCCTTTTCGATGGCATCATCGACGGCCTTGTTGACCTCGTCGGGGAGTCCTTCGAACCATTCGCCTGCCGAAGGCTTGGACGGGTCAGAGTTCATAGCGATGGCACCCCACTGGCCAAAGTTGAGGACCAGCTTGCCACCACACAATTCAATATCCTTGGCCTCGTTCCACCAACCATAGCTACCTTCCGCGACGGCATCGACGATAACCTCAGTAGCCGCGCGATCGCGCTTCTGCAAGCTGTCGGCATAGACCGACTCAAAACGCTTGCCGTTGGCCAGACGCATATTACAGAACTTCAACTGGGGTAGCGAGAGGTCAAACGGGAGCTTCGCGAGCTTCTTGTTGACAGTCTTCGCTCCTGCTACGGTGACACCGCCACCGACACAAAGTTCCACATTGGTCTTCAGCTCACCCGACGCATCGGGCAGTGCCTCGATGAGGAAGTAGGTCAACCTGTGATCGAGTTTCAGCTCACCGAGCATGAAATCAAAGTCGAGGTCCTCGATCTGAGTGGTCTTGAAGACATAGGCATAGCCCTTACCCGTGCCCTTCTGGGTGTAGGACTGGTTATAGATATTACAAGTGTAATAGACCGTTCCCTTGAAGAGCGGTATGTTGAGTTGTCCATCAAAGTAGAACTTGTTGAAGTTGTTCTGGATGATGGAGATATAGAGGTGGTCGAGTGTATATTTGAAACCATCAATCTCACCCTCCTTACCCGTAGAGTAGTCGATGATATTCTTCAGACCCGCGTCGAGCGTGATGCCGGAGCGGTCGATGAACATGTTCTCCATCGTGAAGGACATCGGGTCGTCGCCGTTGCCAATCTTGATGGACTCGGGGAAGCGCATGTTGATCTTCTTGATGAAGAGTCCCTCCCAGAGCTCGTCCTGGCCCGTGGAGATACCAGCCTTGGCACGGTCAAAGTCCTCCTTGGGGAAGACCATGCCGTCGCCATTGCGCGTGGCAGAGAGATCGACGACGACCGTCGAGGCGCCAAAGGTGAAGCCCGGCAGATCGACGTGCTCAAACTCATCGAGGTTGGCCTCGACGAGGAAGTCGTCCCAGCTCGACAGCGTAGTCTTGATATGAAGCATGGGACTCTCCTCCGTCGGTTTGCCAGAGGAATCGACCTTCTTGAGATCTTCGGGCATCTTCATATCGACGTCGAGGGTCAGACCGACAAACTTGTTGTCGCTCCAAGCCACGAAACAACCGTCGGCAGGCTCTATGACATCGGTCGGCGCCTTGAAAGTACACTCAAATCCCGTCTTCTTCTCCTCGATGACAAAGTCCTTGAGCAGAGCTACCATGCCACCCTCGGGAATGAGACTGGACGGACTGATACAGAGGCGCGGCGCACCAAAGACGAGGATCTGCTTCTGCGTGACCTCGCTCTCTGGCACGACACAGGTGCCAAAGATATCCATCGTGGCAAACGTCGGAGCAAACTTCATCTTGTTGATGGTCAGTCCGACGGGTGTCGTATTATACTCTTCGGGGATCTCCAGCGGGAAGGTCACGTCCTCCAGATTGCCCTTCAGAAGGTTGGAGACAAACGCCTTGCCCTTCTGGAAGTCCTGGTAGTACTCTGCGATTTCGGGCAGGTCATCGGCCAGACCACGTATCTTGCCATTGGCCTCCTCCTGCAGACGGTCGGCATAGGGCAGTCCTGTGTCACCGATAAGGTTGTCGATACCCCAGTCGGAGAAGAGTTTGTCAACGACCTCCGAGGAGCGCATCTTCACAGCTTCCTTGCCGCCCCATGTCTCGACCACACCCTCATAGACCTGGTCTTCGGTGTTGATGGCTATGTCGGAGAACTCCACGGCAAGCTTCCATGTGAGCAGCAGAGGTGACCACACCACATGGCCGTTGCCCGAGAAGTGACCGGGCTTACCCTCCACAGCCTTCAGGTCGCCATCGAGGATGAGCTTGTATTCACCTACCATCACCTCGCTGCCACGCAAGTCGTCGGCAGACCGGGCGGTGGGGTTTGTGTTCTCGATGTCTATCTGGTTGCGACACTTGAAGAAATTGTGGCTGATACGTTCCGCCATGGCCGCGTCGAAGGTGTTGAGCGAGTCGTTGAGGAAGTGGATCGACTCCTCGTTGAGCGACTTCGGAACGACGCGCAGGAAGAGATAGTCGCCCTTGGCAACCTTCTCACCGAGCACCGACCAGCCAATGGAGTCGCTGCGCTGGGTGAGATTCCGGTTGGTGTAGATAGGCTTCTCCTTGAGCATCTCCTCCCGATCCTTGTACTCGCGGGCCGCATAGAGCTCCACGTCGTAGCTGAAGCGGATCGTGTCCTGTCGCACACCGTCACCGGAGTAGTAGCGCGGCCGCTCCCAATTGAGATTGAGGGCGTCGCCCACGAAGAGCTTTCTTGCTCCTCCGTCAGGGGCGAAATAGGGTGACGTGATGCGCGGGTTATTAAAGACGTATAGCGAGTCGGGAGCGTCGCCGTCGGCTCCCAGTCCGACGATGCGGATGCCACCCTTGCCCACGGTGAAGCGCACGGGTGCGGAGCGACCCTCGTCAGTGAATATATACTTACGGTGCGAGCCCGCTATGGTGTCGGGACGTGCCGTGACCTGCACGAGGACATCCATGCTGCCCTTGGCCTTGGCAAAGGTCTCGGCGGGCAGGTCATGGCTGAGCGTCCGTAGGTTCTTGGCCTCGTAGAGGGCTGGCTGGCTCTCCATCAAGCTGCGGCGGGCCGCCTCGCTGGAGAGATCCATATCCTTGACCGCCTCGACGGCTTTCAGTTCATAGGAGAAGGTGACGGGAAGCGTGGACGGGTTGTCCGAGACGGGTGCCTTCCAGTCGATAGTGACAGATCGCTGGGCGCTGAGCGTGTCGCCACCCGCTGCCATCATCGGATCGCTGACCACGGGCGGCGCAAAGGTCACACGCCCGTCGGGTGAGCTGGAGGAATAGTCCTTGATGCGGAAGAGGCGCAACTGGCTGCGTCCGTCGTTCTGGATATTGATATAGTCGAGCGCACCGATCTGTGTGGCATTGGATCGTGCCGTGACCTGCGCGACATAGGTTTCAAAGGGAGATAATCCGTTGACAATGCTCGCAGGCAGCATACACTGCGCCACGGTGAGGCCCGTGACCTGATAGACCACGGGGTTGCGCTCGATGGCCTCCAGGGGATCCTGGAGTGGCATCTGCTGTACGATTTTCAGGTCGTAGGTATAGTTGCGCGGCTTCGGGTCGCAGTTGACCTGCGGCGCAGTCCATGTGAGGATGGGGGTCTGCTTGACGAGAGTGGCGATGTCGCGGTTCTCAAAGTCGCCCGTGGAAACGGGCATGAGCCACTCGGGAGCTTTTGCCTGGTAGCAGACACGAAACATCGTACGGCTGAGAGCAGGGTTGCTGATCAGTACAGGCGTGGGGGTGTTCGGATTCCACTGATAGGCATTGATGATGATCTCGTAGGTACCCTCAGGCAGGTTGCCGAAGGAACCAGAGGTGACATCGGAGAACAGATTGGACGGCATCGAGACGTCCGATGATCGGACGTGGTTGAACATCGTCCGCATCTCCGCTGCGGTGAGAACGCGCGTGGCACCCGCACCAACCTCGATAGGCTGGCGCGGCATGGTCTTGGCCGGCACGACGACCTCAAGCCCCGAGGCTGGCGTGACCTGCCGCAGCTCCGCGCCGAAGAAGATCTGCTGGGCCTCGGTGGAGGGATTCTGTACGGTGATGTTGAAGTACTGCCCGGGGTTGGACAGATAGTACATCACTTGCGGCGGCAGCACGTCGCGCAAGGGCATGACATTGACGTTGACGCTTTGGGCCAGCGCAGCGGCGAGGCTCAACAGGGCCAGCATCAGTGTGGCGGTGTATCTTCGCAGTCTCATGTTCTCTATGTATTGGTTTTGTTTCCCCCCGCCTACCACGTCGGGGCGTGGTATTTGGAGGATGATGGTCTCTTGGCATTCCTTCCTGCCTTCCCGCCGGAACGGGGTCGGCGGCGAGGGTGGTCTTGGTGACGCCAGCTGCCAACGGAGGTCGGCTTAGGCGTGGGATCACGATCCTGTACGGTATCGTGTGGCGGTCGAGGCATTGGGGCGGGAGATGGGATCACCGGCCCTTGCTGCCTTTCTCCTTCTGTTCCTTCTTATCCTTCTTCTTCGCACTCACTTGGAGGAGCGTGAAGGTGTAGAGGTAGTTGAACGTCAGCCTCACGTCGCGGTTGTCGAGCGTGCTCCTCGTCTTCTCCAGATTGACGTCGCCATACTGGCTGAAGGAGGCTCCGAGGCTGAACGAGTGGTATTTCTTGAGGGTGTAGCTCGCCGACAGGTCCACGCCCATGGAGAGGCTCTTGGAGTGGTGGCGCACCTCGTTGTAGTTGAGCGACACCGTGGCCGACGTGCTGAGGTTCTTCTCCTTGAGGAAGGAGCGTCCCGTGGAGATCGAAGCCACATCGGAGGAGTACTCCGAATTGAAGCCCTTGGTGTTTTGGTGGCTCAGTGAGAAGGTGAAATTGGTCTCCCAAGGCTTCACATTGAGGTTGTAGGACGCACCCAGGGCGAGCGTCTTCACGTCGGTCTGTCCCACGGAGAACTTGTTGAGGTCGCGGTTTTCCGTGTAGTTGGCCGAGAGTGAGATGGTGTGGTCGAACAGTTCGCCGGGCAGATTGTAGGTCGGCACGAGGCTGAAGGAGTGGAGCACACGGTGTATCTCGGTGGTGTCGTTGACCTGTGCCGTACCATCGCCCTGCGACTGCAGGTAGCCATTGTACATCGCCGTGACGTTCATCCGGTCGCTGACGCGGAGCGAAGCCATCGCGTTATAGACATAACCACGGGTGGTATAGAGCTGCTGCTTGGAGAGGTTGTCCTCCTGTCCAGAGAAGGACGCGCTGAGCGTGAGGCGACGGAAGAGGGTCGTCCCGGCACTGAGGCCGAGCGTATGGTAGTTGTTGGATGTGTAGTACGTTCCAAGCGAGACGTAGTCGGGCTGGATGTATTTATAGAAAATGCTCGCGTTGAAACCCTTCAGCGTCAGTCCGAGCGTGGCGTCGCCTGCAAAGCGGAGACGCGAGGTGTAGCGGGTCTCGAAGATCTTGTCAAACCGACGTGCCTCGTCGGTCATGACCTGCTGCGACTCGCGGTCGGCGGTGAAAGCCGACGTGGCCACATTGGCGGCCAGCGAGAGGAAGTTTTTGTAGCTCAACTGTCCTTTCAGTCCGAGGACGAGGTTCTCCTGCGGCCGCACACGGGTACGCCACCGCTCATCGATGGAGCTCTCCGAGTCGTAGGCACGAAGGAAGTAGAGGTCGATACTATTGCCGCCCTTACTGTAGCCTGCCGAGATTCCCCAACCGTAGCGTCGGTACTGTGGAATGCGGGCGGTGGGATCATCGGGGTTGTCATTGACGGCGCGGCGCAACACACCATAGAAGGCGGAGGCACGGAACTGCTTGTCGCGCCACTCCAGTCCCACACCATTGAACGACATGTTGAGCACATACTGGGAGAAGGGCATCGACGACTGGCCGATGTGGGCGGTGAAGTTCTTGTACGACGGACTGAGGTTGAACGAGAACTGGGGATAGCTGAAGTTCAGGTTGTCGTTCGAGAAGTAGATCGAGAACGGCATCGAGAACCCGTAGATGTTGAAGTTGAGATTGGCGAAGAAGCTATTGCTCAGCGGCGACATATATCCCAGCCCGGCAGAGCTGTGGAAGTAGGTGTTGTTGGTACCTATGGAGCCGGTGATGATGAGCGGGTCGCTCTTGGCTATCTGCGAAATGTCCTGCGCGCAGACGTGCGCAATGGCCCAAGAGCAGGCCATCAGAATGGCTGCTGAAAGTCTTGCCGCGAGTCGGTGTCTGTGCCCTGGCGTGCTCTGTCTCATTGCGTGGTCGGTTTTTGGTTATTCTTGGGATTCGGTGGTCACATATCTTATGAGGGCCTCCCGCCGCGCTTCCGCTCCTTGGCGGTGGCGTGGGAGGAGGCCCATAGAGAGACTAACGTCTGAAGAGGGTGCGGGTGATGGTGCCCGAGGCGGTCTTGACGCGGACGACATAGACGCCCGTGCCCAGGCCCTCGGCAGCGACACGCATACCCGATGCATTATAGACCTCAACGCTTTCCGCGGCGACACCCGCCACGACCACGCGGCCACCATCGAGATAGACGGCTACGCCCTGGTCGCCCGTAACGCTGTCAATGCCCGTGAGCGTCGGGGTGTTGAGTGCCATCGGACGCTGGTAGGTGCCTACGGTGGAGGCAAAGTCCACAGCGTCGTCGAGGACGAAGTATTCGCCCGTCAATGCGTCATAGAGGCGGAAGCTGACCTTCTCGCCCATCTCGCCATGGACGGTGACGAAGAAGCGGCCATTGATCATCCGGCCTTCTCCGCGACACTCGTCGCCGACAAAGGCACCGATGGTGTAGCGGTCGGCCTCAAGTTCCGTCGTGGGCTGGCAGATGACACTCATGTTATCGGCAAAGCGACTACCGTCATAGCTCCACACGCTCTGCTCGGCGGCACGGCGGGCGGAAGCCACGCTGCGCGGCTCGGCTTTCGGGATTACTCCCTCGGCGGCAAACGACACAAAGGCATTCTCTGCAGCAGCGTTATAGACCAGGTAGCCCTCGCCTGCGTTGAAGCGCGTGAGCGTTCCTACCCACTGGCCGTCCTGGAAGGTGGCGAAGCCATCATTCTTGGAGACGATGCGCGAATCGTTGGCAAAGGTTGCCTTGCCGAGAGCCACCTGCAAATCGTGGTCGAAGCAGTAGGGATTGCTCATCCACGTCCAGCCAGGCATAAGGTTGATATCACGGCCTGTATTGTAGTTGTACACACCGCCATCATAGAGGAACATATCGAAGTGAGCACCATCCTTGACGCAAACCTTATAGGCTTCCGCCGTGGTCAACTCCTTGAGGTCGCCAAAGAATCCATATTCGGGATCGTTATAGACGAGCATATATTGCGATCGAATCTCCTGTGCGTCATAGAAATACTTGTAGAAGATATCTTGGCCGACCTTGTTGGCAAAGAGCGAGATCCAACTCCATCCCTCACCAAGCAAGAGACGTTGGCCGATTTCCACACTGCCTTCCTGGACAATCTGGCCATAGGAGATACCCACGTTGTAATTTCCAAGGCGGTTGGCCGTGACCTTCCACTCGTTCTTTCCCTCAATGCGTTCGCCGATTTCCAAAACGGGGGTATCGTCCGTATCACTATAAGGAGGAATTCTCCATGTGAGCTGCTTCTCATCAAGCAAGAAATTCTCGGGTCTGGTCTTAATTACCATCACAGCCTCGGTGTCATTGACGTCCATCTGCAACCTATCTAACCAAACGTCTGCAAGACCCTCCACGATGTTCAGCTTGAAACCAACGGAGAAGTTGTACTCCTTGTCTGCATTGAAAGAGCCATCTTCGTTGAAGCCCATGGCGGTTCGGTTGTAAGTCCACTTCACGGCAGTAGAGCCATATTGCTTGGCCAAAACCTCATTTACCTTGCCGTCGCCGTCGGTGTACAATGTCAGAATACCTTCACCCGCGATATCCTCAGCAAAATCGAGCTCATGGGGGAAGTTGATCGTTCCCGTGTTTTCGATGTTGCCCACAAGGCGCTGATAGATATCAACCTTAGACAATTCATAATCAGCAAGCGTCACGGAGAACGGGTCGTTCTTGACCGCCAAGGACTCCTTCGACGGGAAGTCAATGACATAGACAGAAAGGCTAATGGGACCATTAGGAATGTCCTTGTGGTAAACCCACACCGTGGTGCTTCCTGAATTCACCGCCTTGATGGTACCATCATCATTGCGCTGCAAGATACCATCCTCGCTGCTGATGCCATAGGAGATGCCTGCCTCCTTGTCGGTGGCATTCTCGGGATAAATCGTATAGGTATAGGGGAGATACTGTGTCAGCTCATCACCCACACGAAGACGGATCTCATCGTAATTAGGAGTCATCCTTTCGACAGGCTGGATAATCTTGACCGTCACCGTCACGGGATCTACACCTGGTGCGGTAGCCGTCATTGTATAGGTTCCCGCCTTGACAGGATGCCACCATCCTCCCTGTGCATCAACAATGGCCGTGGGGTCTGACGGGGTCCACTTCACCTTCTCTGTAGCGTTGGCCGGACGGATTATCAAAATGTTTTCCAACGCCCTGTTGAGCATAACATCTCCATTCACAGGGACAGTGATCACGCCGCCAGGATAATCCGTGTCGTTGATAGCGAGACCCGTGATCGGCTGGGGAATGAAAAGTTCCGTACGATGCCAACAGCCACTAATAGACAGGTCGAAGTAAGCCCAGCTGCCTGTTCGTACAGGTGTCAGGACGTCGTTCACGATAGTAAAGCTGCTACAGGTATCTTTAACCCACGGAAGGACTTCTGGGAGCGACGCACCTTCTGGCTCGAAACTAAATTTCTCGCGCAGATTGACCGTCTCACCCATGTTGACATGAAGCTCTGATGGTCCATTGATCGCCGTTATGGGAGTAAACGTCAGATGGAAGGGATTTGAAGGAACACCCCCAACCGTCTCGTCACCACCCGTCACGGTAATGGTTTCAGGAAGTACATACTCATTTTCCGAAGGGTCGTGAAGCACAAATTGTACCTTCTTGCCCTTGTCGGCATCGTTCACACCGATGCGGAGCGTGTAGATATACCGCCCCCCGTTAGGGGTTTCGCGAACTACTGGGTTTGCGGCTGCACGGCACTCACCATCGATGAACGCACCAACGCGCATATCGGCGACATTGTCAACCTCCTGCCCCGACGCATCAAAAAGCGTCGCATAAACTACGGCATGGGACGGATATTGATTCCCCGACGGGGGATTCCAGTCCCTCGCTGCCTGCGCCCATAGAGTGGACAACAGGAGCGTCATCATGAATAGAATGTTTTTTTTCATAGACTAATGGGTAAAATTGATTGGAAAATAGTGATTCTTCAGTCGCGTCCTTCCGCCGTCCCGACCTCCTGACGGGCGGCGGATGGCCTGTCTCCCCCATCGCCTGACGGCACTACCGTCCCTTTAATAAATAAGGTATTGCAGCCAGCGGGACTGTCGGTCTCGACACGAACGCGCTCCCGGAAGGGCCCTTCCTGTCCATGCGGGTCATAGCTGACCTCTACCCACGCCGTGTCACCGGGCTGCACGCTGCGGGTGTCATAGACCGCCGACGTGCAGTCGCAGCCAGGACGGGCAGAGAGGATATGGAATGTGGCTTCGCCAGCATTGCGAAGCAGAAAGCGGTGGCGAACGATCCCACCCGCCTCGAAAACATCGCCGAAGACGAAGACAGTGCCGCCCACCCAAGAGAGCTCCTTCTGCGCGGTGCAGTGGAGACTCCAACCGGTGAGTGTCAGCGGGAGGAGGAAGGCGGTACAAATGGTCTTTCTCTTCGGCATACTCTATTTAGTTTTTTATGTTCAGTGATTGTCTAAGTCTGCAATACGTGGTGTCACGCTGCAAAGTTAAGTAAAAGGCCCGAATTAACAGTTGTAAATATCTTACAAAAACCGCAAACATTCGCTTTGATAACGCAATTTGCTAACTTTTGAGAGAAAAACACAACTGTTTGTACATTTTACACCCCGATTTCGCTTCCGTTCTTTTATTATTCTGCTTCATCGTTGTGTAGGTTGCGAAATTGTCTCGGTCCCATGCCATAACATTTCTTAAAGGCGTTGGTGAATGCGCTCGCGTCGTCGAATCCACAGCGGCAACCCACATCCCGGATCCGAACATCCTGACAATCGATGAGCAACCTTGCGGCCTCGCGCATCTGCACACTCGTGATGAAATCTTTCGGCGCAAGTCCTGTGGCGGCAAAGATATGGCGGCGGAAAGTCTGCTCGCCGAGCGACAGGCTCGACGCGATCTCAGCCACACCATGCCTGCGGGCAGGCATCGAGGCAATAATCAGGCGTACCACATTGTGCACAAACTCATCGTGGGATGGACGACGTGGAAGATGCGCATGGGCTTCATGGGGAAGCCTCTGGTGGCGGATGTCGTGGTCTTCTTTCTTCACTGGACAGATATTTTACTTCAGTTTCTGGCGGCAAAGGTATAACTTGTTGGAAATTATGTTGTTGTAAAAATCATACAAAGTGTTGCAAAAAAGTATCAAGACCTTAAAAAAGCCTTTTTTACACGTATTTTGTAGCCTTTTTCCAAGTCTGCAGCTACCATTTTAGCCGTCGTGATAGATTTTTCACACGACTTTATACCATTTTTCATCCAGTTAGGATGGTTTCACCCACCACTTCCCCTACTCCACAACGACCTTGTCACGCCATTTTCCTGATAAGCCTTATTGTTTTTTATTATTTTTTTCTTGCCAGACTTTAGCATATCCCTTACTTTTGCATCTACAAATAAGCAAGAGACCTGAAGATATGGCAAAGATACTGATTGTGGAGGATGACCTGTCGTTTGGCACCCTGATTCAGACATGGTTGAGAAAAAAGGGATTTGAGGTGGAGAAAGCCACCTCGGTCAAGGGCGCGTTGCTCCTGCTGGAGAAGGACGGAGATCGCGACTTGATCCTCTCCGACTTCCGCCTGCCCGACCACGATGGCCTCGCCGTGCTCAAATGGGCGCAGGACCACAACCTGCGGATTCCTTTCATCGTGATGACGAGCTATGCCGAGGTACAGAACGCCGTCCTCGCCATGAAGGCGGGTGCCACCGACTATATCGCCAAACCGTTTCAGCCCGACATCCTACTGGAGAAGATCCAGGAGGCGCTGAGGGCTCATGCGTCCACACTGCCACCTACCACCCCATCCGACACCCCTGCCGCATCCCCCACTCACCACCCCACAGGCACCACGACGGAGGGAGGAGATACCGTGCCCCGCTACATCGAGGGCAAGAGCGAGGCCTCCCGACGGATCTACGACTTCGTGTCGCTGGTGGCCCCCACGCCGATGTCGGTACTCATCCTCGGTGCGAGCGGCACGGGAAAGGAGTATGTCGCCCGTCGCATCCATGCGCTGAGCCCGCGCGCCAACAAACCGTTCTTTGCCCTTGACTGCGGCGCCATCCCACGCGAAGTGGCAGCCTCGGAGTTTTTCGGCTATGTTAAGGGAGCCTTTACGGGTGCCGACCAAGACAAGAAGGGAGCCTTCGAGACGGCCAACGGCGGCACGCTGTTTCTCGACGAGATGGGGAACCTCAACTACGAAGTACAAGTGCAACTGCTCCGCGCGCTTCAGGAGCGTAAGATACGTCCAGTCGGCAGCACCCACGAGATCGACATCGATCTGCGTCTGGTCTGTGCCACCAACGAAAACCTGGAGCAGCGAGTGGCCGAGGGTAAGTTTCGCGAGGACCTCTACCACCGCATCAACGAGTTTACAATCCACATGCCCGCCCTGCGCGACCGCGGAACGGACCTGTTCCTCTTTGCCGACCTTTTCGTCCGACAGGCCAACCAAGAACTGGGTCGCCACGTCGTCGGCTTCGACCGAAAGGCTACCGAACGAATAGCTTCCTACGGGTGGCCCGGCAACCTCCGCGAACTGAACAATGTGATGAAGCGAGCCGTCCTCTTGACCAAAGGCGACTACATCGGTGTGAAGGAACTGGATCAGTGTATGAACCATGCCCAGCCTACAGACCCCATCACCCTCCATGACGAGCAGACGGAGCGGCAACGGATCGTCCATGCACTCCAAGCCGCGGACGGCAACAAGAGCAAGGCGGCCCTGCTCCTCGCCATCGATCGCAAGACCTTATATAATAAGATGAAGAAATACGGGATATAAGACGGCGTGAACCTGCATGCCGGGATGGGGCCTCGTCCCCACCTATGGGGAAGTGTGGAAATGCCACGGTGGCATCTCCACACTTTTTTGTAGAAAAATTCCACACTATTTCCACACTTTCCACACCCATGTTTTTCGTGCTAAAACCATTTTCTTACTATGTATCAACGACTTACGAAATCATGCCAAAAGTTGGCACGCAGATTGTGATATAATTAGTGAGCCCGCCAAGGAATGGAGACACAACGAGGCAGCTCAACAAAACAATTAATATTCACGATTTAAAAGATAAACATTATGAAGAAGTTAGTTTTTGCAGCAGTCGCAGCGTTGGTTATGGTTTCAGTAGGTAACGTTTTCGCTCAGAATGAGCCAGTAAGTACGATGCAGTCCGACTCTATCAGCTTCGTCGCTCCTGCAGACACCGTCGTCACAACGGACTCCGACGACACGGTAAATCAGCCCGCAGAGCCGGCAGATCAGCCTGCCGAAACAGAGCAGACGGCAGAGTAAGGACACCTCTTGGGAAAGTGTGTTACGGATTGCCTTCTAAGGTATAGGCAGTCAAGGGGAGCAAGTCATTGTGGAATGGCCTGCTCCTTTTGCTATCCACCTCCATCTTGATAATAGTACCGACAAAGTTTTGTCACGTCGCAGATTTGTATTATCTTAGCATCCTGAAACGACAGAACACCCATCATGCACCGCAATACAATCCCCTTCAAGGTCGCTGCCGGTTATTGCGCCGTGGCCGTCGTGCTGCTCCTGGCCATCGCTTTGGTCTATAGCAACACGAAATCTATCTTTGCCATCAATCACGCCTCGCGGGAATATATCCGCAAGCGAGAGGCCGCCGACAGCGTGATGTCCTCGCTGCTCAAGGCAGAACAGGCCAATCTGCAACAACTCTCGGAGGCCATGAAGGAAAGGACAGGCAAAAACTACCTGCACGAGAAGGTGGAGAGCCTCGACAAAGGAGAAGACTCCGTCGTCGTGCACCCCAAGACCCCACAGAAGGTGCAGGAGAAAAGTACGGTCGTGGAAGTGGTCAAGACGCGCAAGGGTTTCTTCCGCAGGGTGGCGGATGTGTTCCGTAAGGAGCGCGCCGATACGGTGAGCATCAAGGTGGACAACGACACGGCCGTGATAGACACGGTCGTCACCCCGGTGAACGTGGCGAGTAACGTGGTCACCATCCTCAAGCAGGTGGACCGCAAGGAACGGGTGACGACAGGCCACCAGGCAAAGGCGGTACACAAGGAAATGGCCGATCTGAAAGTGATCAACGCCCAACTCGCCCTGAAATCGACCCAACAGCTCCGCGAAGTACACCGTCGGGAGCGCAAATCGATACAGCAAAGCATCAACCAGGCCATGACGGCACAGCGTCACCTGTTGTGGCAGATGGGGATGCTGGCTATCGTCGCCGTCGTCGCCGCCGTCATCCTAATAGGTTATGTCTGGCGCGACAACCGCAGAGAGCGTATCTATCGGGAGAACCTGGAGGACGCCAACGAGGAGATCCAGCGCATCATGCAACAGCGAGAGCGACTCCTCCTCACCATCACCCACGACATCAAGGCACCCGCCGCCTCCATATCAGGTTTCATCGACATGATGAGAGACTATGTCGATCAACCCCGTGGCAGGGAATGTCTGGACCACATCCAGGGTTCGGCGCGACACCTCTCCCACCTCGTAGCCTCACTCCTCGACTACCATCAGCTGGAGAACGGACTGATGGAGGTACACCCCGTCAATTTCTCGCCCTCGCAACTACTTCGGGAGTGTGTGGAAGGCCATCGGCTGAAGGCCGAGGAGAAGGGTCTGCAAATAGTACTGGCATGGCGGGACAAGACAGACGGAAAGACGGAGCAGGGCGGAAAGGGTACCATCTGCCGCGCCGATGCCTTCCGCCTCCGCCAGATATTGGACAACCTTGTTGGCAATGCGGTAAAATATACAACGCAGGGCAGCGTCAGCGTCGTGGCGACCCTATCTGCCAACGACAACGAAGACGAGAAGGCATTCCGCCTCACGGTGGCGGTAAAGGACACGGGGAAAGGTATGACGACGCAGGAGAAGCACGACGTCTTCCAAGCCTTCACCCGACTGAAGAACGCACAAGGCATCGAGGGGGCTGGACTCGGCTTGTCCATCACCCATGAGCTGGCCTCGCTCCTGGACGGTGAGATCCAGGTGGAGTCGGTAGTGGGCCACGGATCGACCTTCACCGTGACCATTCCGCTAGAAGAGAAAACAGAGGATGCGGAGATGGAGGAAACCGCCGAGGCTACTCCCACCCTACCCGCTGCGGAATGGGAAGACTCCAAAATCCTCCTGCTCGATGACGACCCCTTGCAACTGCAACTGCTGCAAGAGATGCTGCGCCGTCTGCCGATCGCCCCAGAGAAGGTCATCGTCTGCCATCATGTCACCGACGCACTCACCGCCCTCCACAACGAGAAACCCTCCATCATGCTCATGGACATTGAGATGCCAGAGATGAACGGAATGGAGATCATCCAACACCTGAACCACACCCACATGCGGGTAGTGGCAATGACGGCACACGACAGCAGCATCCTCAGCCAGCTGAAAGAGGTAGGCTTCGACGACTGCCTGTTCAAACCGTTTCGTGTCGATGCGCTCGCCAAGGTTCTCGGTGTCTCGCAGGATCACGTTTCCGATACAGTTCCATCACCCTCACAGTCAACCTCCATACCTCCTCGCTTTGCACCGCTCGTTGCCTTTGCAGACGATGACCCCGAGGCGGCCGAGGAGATTGTCCGAACGGTCCGTCAGGAGTTGGCGCAGTATCTCGTCTTGTTACAACAGATACAAAACCCATCCACAAGCTCTACCGACGCAGCAAACCCCACCGAGACGCCCTCTTCCACCACCGATATCAGCAAGATCGCCCATAAGCTCCTACCCATTGCCACGATGATGCAAATGGGTTGTCTCGACGCCCTCACCTCCTTGTCGCCCGAGCATATCAACGATTTGGAGCAACCACAAATACAACAATGCCTGCAAACCGTCATCCACGACTTGCAGGACATTCTTGAGGAAAACTAACCAGCTTCCTAGGGAAGCGTTATACCTTATTATATATATGTGTGTTTATGCCGGCGAAGCACTCTGGCGATACTGCGTCGGAGAACAGGCGTAAGCCTTCTTGAAAGCGTGGGAGAAAGCACTGGCCTCGTCAAAACCACATTCGCGTGCCACTTCGCCCACGGGGCGCGAGCTATCCTGAAGCAACAGACGAGCGGCAAGGTCCATCTGGATGGCAGTGATGAACATCTTGGGCTGCTGTCCCGTCTCGCAGACAAAGCGGCGGCGGAAGGTCTGCTCGCCCATATTGAGTTTGGAAGCCACGGCGCTAACACTCACCTCGCCCTTGGCCATTCCCGATCGCACCACCTCGATGACTTGGCGACAGAGCGTATCGGCCATATCGGCGGGCGACGACTCCACGGAAGGTTGCACACTATCGGGCGATGGTGTCGTTTGGGAGGAAGGAATGGGCGTGGCAGAGTCTTCCTCTGTATCAGCAGCGGAAGAATGCGCTGTCAACTCAGGATTCACAACGGTCTCGGCTGCCGCAGGGGCAGAAAGACTTTCGAGACGGTGCAACTCCTGGAAGAGTCGGCGCAACTGTGCCCGATGGGCCCGCGTGCGACGGTGCTGCACCCAAAGGAAAAGGCCGATGAGCAACAACAAGACGGCTGCAGAGATGAGCAGGTCACGTAAGTGGGCGTTCTTACCCGCCGAGACCTCCTCGCGCAGTTGATCGTTGCCAAACTCTGCCTCGTAGCGAGCCAACGCCTTGGCCGTCGATGTGGAGTAGAGCGAGTCGCGGAGAGCGTTGAACCGCTCCAACTCATGGCGCGCACTATCGGGGTTGAGGTTCCAATAAGCCTCATAGAGACCCTTACGGGCGGTGCACCCATTATAGAGGTCGCCCATCTTCGAGAAGATGCCGGATGCCTCGCGAAAAGCCTCCACGGCCGCCTGCTCCTGCTTTTGTCTCAAAAGGATAAAACCCATTTGGTTGAGAGCGATGCCGAGGGAGTGGATATTGCCCACGCTGCGGAGCGTGGGAATAGCTTTTTGATAGACGGCGACGGCCTCGTCGTCACGCTTCATTCCGCCCAGTGCCGCCCCCTGCATGGTGAGCCGGACGGCCATCTTTCCCTCATTGCCAAGCAGGGAGTCGATTACGTATGCCTTTTGCGCATATTGAAGCGAACGCTGGTAATTGCCGAGCTTATAGTAGATTTCCGACGCCATGCCGTTGATGACGGCCTGTCGCGGTCGGTTGTTTGCGCGGGAGGCATAGCGCAGCGCCTGCAGGATGTGCTTTTCAGCTTGTCTCGGGTGGTTGGCAGCCAGGTTGATGCCCGCCAAGGTGTTGAGGGCGGAGGAAGTCTGGTCGGGATCGCGCAGCTTCTTGTAGATGCGGACGCAACGCGTGGCATACTGTGCGGCTGCAGGGAAGTCGGCCAGCCGCACACCGATAATGGCCAGCAGATTGAGGCAGTCGCCCTTGGCGGCATTGTCATGACGGTAGAGGGGCAGTGCGCGGAGCGCATATTGGCGGGCGAGCCCATACTCCTGGGTATCGTTGAACCACTCTCCAGCCCAATACCACACCTCCTTGCGCAGAGAGTCTGTGGGTGTGTTGGTGGCAAACTGTATTCTTTCGTCGGTGAATTGCTCCTGATCGAGGTAGTCGAAGAAGCGGTTGGCGGCCTTCACGCTGCCCTTCTGATCGAAGTCGGCAACGAGTTTTCGCGCGTCCTGTGCCCATAGCGAAGAGCTAAGAAGCAGACACATTATCAGGGTTAATAAGTAGTTATGTTTCATTTGTGGGGCAAAGTTAGCAATTATTTCCTCAAAAGTGTTCAAAAAGGGAGTAAATCTTCAAACAAAACTTTACATTCGTTCTTAGTTTAATCTCTATCGGTCGTACGGTCTTGCGCATACCTATTATATAAAGAATGAACTATCCGCAGCATTTCATGACTGACAACGGACTTTTTCTGGTGAAAAAACAGAGCGTTCATGGGAATGTGCATCGATATTTGTCCCAAAAAGTGCGGAATGAGAAAAAAACAGGAGAAATCGTTGGTCATATCAAAATATTGTCTTAATTTTGCGGACAGACTATCGACGTGAGACGATTATCAAATGAAATCATACACTTAATGTTCTAATTATATTAAAGATGACGAAATTATCACTATTCAGACTGGCTTTCGTGCCGCTGTCGCTGGCCTCACTATCAGCGTTGGCACAGACGGACGACGCACCAGCAATCCAGAAGACACCCACACCCGTGATCTTCCCTGACGCATCGCGCTTCACCCGAGTGGACGCGCCGGTGGTAAAGCAGAAGCAAGTGCCCGCCAAGCAGGTGCAAGCCCCGCTTCGTGGTTCCGACCAGCCCATCGAGCCGGACTGGGAGACTTCGTTCGCCACGACCGATGATGCCGATGTCTTCACGGTCATCGACGCCAACAACGACGGACTGACATGGGGATGGAGTGATTCCTACGATGGAAGTATGCGCAGCGAGTACAGCGCAAACAACGGCAACGACGACTGGCTCGTCACGCCCCCCATCCATTTCCTGCCCGGAAGACAGTATATCATCAAGTTTAATATCCGCAACGCAGCCACCAACTGGGTCAACTCCTTCGAGGTGAAATACGGCGAGGGCGACAACCCCGCCCAGGTTACGAAGACCCTCCAGCCCACTTGCCATCGA